>WNFU01003541.1_pt1 | contig 20570 bp, 26 predicted proteins | sample 5400121 | NCBI WGS metagenome assembly WNFU01 (sample SAMN13153360, study PRJNA577476) | soil metagenome | isolation source: 100 cm soil or saprolite under grassland replicate 1 | place: USA:California | collected 2016-06-15 | reverse complement strand
TGGAATGGCGAGATCAAACCGAACCCGAATGATCTGGGCTTTGGATACTCGTTCATTATGGCCGCGACTGGCGACCGCGTGCCGACCGTTTATCTTGAAAACCGCCGCGTCGTCGGGCTCGACTCGGCCGATCCGATCCGGGTGGATTACAACAAGAAGATCGGCGACTGGCCCACCGGCAGAGAGAACCCCGAACTGCTGAAGATGCATCCGAGCCACGGCCACGACATGACCATCGTCAACGGCGTCAGCCGCATTGGTTACATGGCCGGTGGCCGGCGGGCGCTGTGGAAGGATGAAGACATGGCCGACCTTTACGCCAGCAAAGCCGTTTCTTTCATCGAGCGGAACAAAAACAAAGCGTTCTTTTTGTACTTCGCCACGCATGACCCCCACGTGCCGCGCATGCCGCACCCGCGCTTCGCAGGCAAAAGCGGGATGGGGCCGCGCGGCGACGCCATTATCCAGGCAGACTGGTGCGTGGGCGAAATCTTGAACACGCTCGACCGGTTAAGACTGGCGCGAAACACTTTGGTCATCTTCAGCTCGGACAACGGCCCGGTCGTGGATGACGGTTACAAGGACGACGCGGTCGAGAAGCTCGGCGGTCATAAACCCGCCGGGCCGTTGCGGGGCGGCAAGTACAGCAACTTTGAAGCGGGGACGCGCGTGCCGTTCATCGTGCGGTGGCCGGGGCGCGTGAAACAGGGCGTTTCCGACGCGCTCGTGTCGCAGATTGATCTTCTCGCCTCGTTCGCCGCGTTCACGAATCAGAGCCTCGGCGGCGCTGACGCGCCCGACAGTTTCAATGTGATGCCCGCGTTGCTCGGAAAATCGAAAGTCGGGCGCGAGCATCTGGTCGAGCAAGCGACCGTTCTTTCGCTACGCGTCGGGCAGTGGAAATATATCGAACCGGGCAGGGGACCGAAAATCCAAAGAAACACCAATACCGAGACCGGCAATGATCCCGACGGGCAGCTTTACAACCTCGCTGGTGATTTGGGCGAAACGAGCAATCTCATCACGAAGTATCCCGCCCGTGCGAAAGAGATGGCGGCGCGGTTGCGGCAGATCAGACAGAACAACCGAAGCAGACCTTAGGAGGAATCATGAAACCTCAGAGTCAGACACAGACAAAGCCGCTCAATTCGCGGCGGCGACGGGCGCTGGTGATCCTGGTCGCAAATTTGGCGCTGCTTGCGTCGGTAATATTGATCAAGCCACGGCCCGTGACCGTTTCGGCGCCCGGGCGCTCGGCCGCGAAGCCCGACGTGCTGTTCATCGCCGTTGACGATTTGAATCATTGGGTGCGCCATCTCGGTCGAAACAAGCAAGTCATGACGCCGAACATTGATCGTTTGGCGGCGCGCGGCGTGACTTTCGCAAACGCCTATTGCGCCGCGCCCATCTGCAATCCGTCGCGGGCGGCGCTGCTGTCGGGGCTGCGGCCTTCGACGACCGGGGTGTACAACAACAACATTGACTGGCGTCCGGAGATTTCGGCGGACAAGACGCTGGTGACGCATTTTCGTCAAAACGGTTATTACACGGCGGGCGCGGGCAAGATTTATCACGGCGGCTTCGACCGCAATGAGGAGTGGGACGATTACGGTAAGGAGCGCCGCGGCCCGTGCAAACTGCTGAACCCGACGGACGGCGTCGGCGACATCAAGTTCTCTCCGGTGGATTGCGGCGACGAAGGCATTTCCGATTACAGCATTGCCAGTTACGGCGTCGAACAACTCCAGCGCAAACATGACAAGCCGTTCTTTCTCACCATTGGCTTCCACAAACCACACATGCCATGGTACGCGCCGAAGAAGTATTTCGATCTGTACCCACTCGACAAGATCGAATTGCCGCCGTACCGCGAAGACGACCTCAATGACATTCCGCCCGCGGGCGTGAAGATGGCGCGCGGCCCCGGATCGAACTCGCCCGACAAACCATCCGACCACGAGTTGATACTCAAGTCAGGCCGCTGGAAAGAGGCCGTGCAGGCGTACCTGGCGACGATCACTTATGTTGACGGGCAGATCGGACGCGTGCTCGACGCGCTGGACAAGAGCGAGTACCGCGACAACACGATCATCGTCTTCTGGGGCGACCACGGTTGGAGCCTCGGGGAAAAACATCACTGGCGCAAATTCGCGCTGTGGGAAGAGCCGACGCGCGCGCCGCTGATCTGGGTCGCGCCGGGCGTGACCAAAGCCGGAACGACTTCGACTCGTACGGTGGATTTTATGAGCGTCTATCCGACACTGTCTGAGTTGTGCGGCTTGCCGATTCCCGCGCACGTCGAAGGCGCGAGTATCAAAAAGCTGCTCGCCGATCCGGCGGCGAAATGGGATCGTCCTGCGCTGACCACGCACGGATATCAGAATCACGCGGTGAGGACCGCGCAGTGGCGCTACATCCGCTACGAGGACGGCGGCGAGGAACTGTACGACGAGACGAAAGACCCGTATGAGTGGACAAATCTGGCGAACGACAAAAAGTACGACCGGGTGAAAGCGGAACTGGCGAAGGTCTTTCCGAAAGTGAACAAGCCTGGGCCGAGAGGCGAAAACGCCGACGGGAGCGAAGGCGACGGACCGCGCAACCCCCGGCGCGGAAACCGCCGCCCGAATCAAAACAACGAATGATTTTTCCATAGATCCATGGATCATTGATCTTTATAGGAGGCAAGTCATGACACGGAGAGTCCGCTGGACGCTACTGACCGTTTTATTCATCACAGGCGCCGCCCATAGCCCTTTACTGGCGCAATCGCCACAGGCGACGATCTCCGGCATCATCACCGACTGGAGATGTTCAACGCATTCAACCATCCTGACTTCGGCTTACCGGGCGCGACGCTCGGCGGGCCGGGCTTCGGCGTGGTGTCGAGCGCGCGCGGGGGTCGCAACATCCAGGTCGGCTTGCGTCTCGTTTTCTGAAAAAGGCTCCGGGAGCTGTCGCCGGGCAATTTCCGGGCTTCGAGGTGTGAAATGAAAACAATCAGTTTGACTCTTCTCGTTCTATTGGCCGTCGCATTCCAAGTCGAATCCGCGCAGGCGCAGCCGCAGCGTCCCAACGTCCTGGTCGTCTTGTCTGATGACCACAGCGCGGCGCACGTCGGCGCCTACGGCAACCCGGACATCAGGACGCCGAACCTCGACAAGTTCGCGACGCAGGGCATGCGCTTCGAGCGGGCCTATGTCGCCGCGCCGCAATGCGTGCCTTCGCGCGCGGCTCTCATGACCGGACGCTCGCCCGTCGCCGTGCAGATGACGCGTTTCAGCGCGCCCCTCGCCGAAGAGTACAAGACCTGGCTGGAACTGTTGCGCGCCGACGGCTATTTCACGGGCGTCGCCGGGCGCACGTTTCACCTCGACGGATCGGGCAATCAGCCGCCGGAGACCAGGGAAGTTTTCGACAAATACAACCTGCGCACGTTCCAGCGGCGGCTCGATTACGCCAGGCAGGGCAATGCGCTCGCGCAGTACCGCGAATTTCTCGATCAAGCGAAAGGCAAACCGTTCGCGCTGCAGCTCTGCTTCAGTGACCCGCACCGCCCGCTGGACGCTAACGCCATCCCGATCCCACACGATCCGAACAAGATCAAGCTGCCCGCGCACTACCCCGACACGCCCGGCGTGCGCGCTGACTTCGCGCGCTATTACGACGAGATCGCGCGCTTCGACGGCGCCTTCGCCGAGGTTTTGGAAGAGTTGAACAAACGCGGGCTGGCCGACAACACCATTGTGGTTTTCATGGGCGACAACGGCGCGTCGCAATTTCGCGGCAAAGGCACGCTTTACGAATTCGGCGTCCGCGTGCCATTGATCGTGCGCTGGCCGGGTAAGGTCAAGGCCGGATCGGTGACTGGCGAACTGTTCTCCGGTGAAGACCTCGCGCCGACGCTGCTTGAGGCCTGCGGCCTGAAACCGTTGAAGGAGATGACGGGCCGCAGCGCGCTGAAACTTCTCCGCGGCGAAAGCTACACGGGCCGCCGATATGTTTTCGCCGAGCGCGGCGCGCACGGTTCGGGATTGCCTGACGGGACTGCGGCTTTCGACCTCGGTCGTGTGGTCATCGGCAAACGTTACAAGCTGATTTACAACGCGCTGTGGCAATTGCCGTATCAGCCGGTGGATTTCGCAGGCGACGCCTTCTGGAAAGAGCTTCAGCAGATGAGCAAGGACGGCAAACTGTCGCCGTTGATACAGCGGCTCTATTTTTCATCCACGCGCCCGATGTTCGAACTCTTCGACCTTGAATCCGATCCGAGCGAATTCAACAATCTGATCGGCGGCGAAGAATACGCCGCCGTCGAGCGGGAACTCAAAGCCGCGCTGCAGGAGTGGATGATTCTGGAGCGCGATTACCTTCCGCTGCCGGTTCCTCCGGCCCCGGCGCGATGAATTCGGTCGAACGGACACGTAACACGCAAACAGATCAACTCTCCGGGAGCAATCAATGACAAGCTTGATGAAACTTTGCGGCGGCTTTGTCGGGCTGGCTGTGGTCACGCTGTGCGGCCTGATGCTTTGCACGCCGCGCACAACGCAAGCGGCGCAAACGACTCATCGCCCAAACATCCTTTGGATTTCCACCGAGGACATCAGTCCTGACTTGGGTTGTTATGGCGACTCGTATGCCGTAACGCCCAATGTCGACCGGCTCGCCGCGCAGGGCATGCGTTACACCAACGCCTTTGCGACCGCGCCCGTTTGCGCGCCTTCGCGTTCGGCGATCATCACTGGAATGTATCCGACGACGATCGGCTCGATGCATATGCGCTCGAAGGCCGTGCCGCCCGCCGGCGTCAAAGCCTTCACTGAATATTTGCGCGCCGCCGGGTATTACTGCGCGAACAATTCCAAGACCGATTACAACTTTGAAGCGCCGCCCGCGCACCGCCCACCGGATACGGTTTGGGACGATTGCAGCACGACGGCGCACTGGCGCAATCGTCCCGACAAGTCGCAACCCTTCTTCGCCGTCTTCAACATCATGGTCACGCACGAAAGCCAGGTGCGCGCGCCGGAGGCCCAATACAAACGTAACACGGCGCGCCTGACGCCGGAGCAATTCCACGATCCGGCCAAAGCGAAGCTGCCGCCTTATTACCCCGACACGCCGCTCGTGCGCAAAGATTGGGCGCGCTATTACGACAACATCACGGCAATGGATTACTTCGTAGCCGATATTCTGAAACAGCTCGAAGACGATGGCCTCGCGAATGACACTATCGTTTTCTTCTGGGGCGATCACGGGCGCGGGCTGCCGCGTGCGAAACGCTTTGTCTACGATTCGGGCTTGCGCGTGCCGCTGATCGTGCGCTGGCCGGGGCAGCTCAAGCCGGACACAGTGAACGATGAGCTGGTTTGCCTGTTCGATCTTGGCCCGACGGCGTTGTCATTGGCGGGCGCGCCGATTCCGGCGCACATGCAGGCGCAGGCGATCTTGGGCCCGCAGAAGAGACCGCCGCGCCAGTACGCCTTCGCGCATCGTGATCGGATGGATGAATCGTACGACATGATGCGGTCGGTGATGGACAAGCGGTATCACTACATCCGCAACTTTCACCCCGACCGGCCCTACGCGCAGCACATCGATTATATGGAAGAGATGCCGACGATGAAGGAATGGCGGCGGCTGTACAAAGACCACATGAGTGCGCTCGATCCGAATTACGGCAAGGCGCTCAATCCGGCGCAGCTTCGTTTCATGGCGCCCGAAAAGCCGCCCGAAGAGCTATATGATGTGACCGCCGATCCGCACGAAATCAACAATCTCGCCAACTCGCCGCAGCGTCAGGCGATCCTCAAGCAGATGCGCGCGGCGCTCGATAAATGGCAGAAAGAGACGAAAGACCTCGGCAGCGTGCCCGAAATGGAGCTGCGCGAACGAATGCGACCGGGCGGCGTTTGGCAAAAGGTCGCCGCGCCGACCGTTAGTGAGAGCGCTGCCGGTTCGTCGGTCACAGTGAAACTGGCCTGTATAACCGAAGGCGCGTCTATCGCGTACACGACGGACGCGGGCGAGAAGCCGCACTGGCTGCTGTACACGGGCGAATTGACGCTGAAACGTCCGGCTACATTGCGCGTCAAAGCATGTCGGCTCGGCTATTTTGACAGTGACGAAGTTGTAAAAAAGTATGATTCTGCCGGAAACTGAAACTTCGAAAGGTTAGGCGTGATGAGAACTGTGACTCGCTCTCTAAACGGAAGATCTATCGGGATCGCCATTCTTTTGGACAATTATCTGCGGTGGTGGCGCTATGTGCCCGGCGCGAACTGGCGTCATCCCGAAGGCCCGCAGTCCACGCTCAGCGGGCGCGAGGATCATCCGGTTGTCCATGTCGCGTGGGACGACTCCGTGGCTTATGCGAAGTGGGCGGGCAAGCGGCTGCCTACTGAAGCCGAGTACGAATTCGCCGCGCGAGGCGGACTGGATCGCAACCGCTACTCGTGGGGAAACGAGCTGAAGCCAAGCGGCAAATGGCCTGCGAACATCTGGCAGGGCCGGTTCCCGGCGAAAAACACCGGTGAAGACGGTTATTACGGCGCCTCGCCGGTGAAGGCGTTTCCGCCGAACGCTTTCGGTTTGTATGACATGGGAGGTAACGTCTGGCAGTGGTGCTCGGATTGGTATCGGCCCGATTTCTTCGAGACCTTGGTTACGCACACCTCGCGTAACCCGCAAGGGCCGCCAGACAGCTTCGACCCGCAAGAACCTGGCATTCCCAAGCGCGTACAGAAGGGCGGCTCATTCTTGTGTAGCGACGAATATTGCGTACGCTACCTGGTGGGCAGCCGCGGCAAGGGGGCGACCGACAGCGGCGGATCGAACGTAGGCTTCCGTTGCGTCAAACCCGCAGCCTGAGAATCGCCCTTCGGCGCCGCGCGGCGAAAGACTTGACGGAAAACTGAAAGGAGTCTTTCATTGCGGCGGCGCCTAAGCGCTGAAATGATGCAAATTGACCAATGAGAAACCGATTGAAGCTGACCCTTATCTGCTTTTGCCTGCTCGCCGTTGCAAGCTTCGCCGTCCATCCGGCGAGGCGGGCGTCGGCGCGACAGGCCGGAGCGCGAAAAATTGATTTCGTCCGCGACATCCAACCGATCTTCCAGGCGCGCTGCGCGCAATGTCACGGCGGCGAAAAGCACTGGGCCTTCGTTGCGCCCGTGCGCCCGCCCACTCCTGAAGTCAAAAACAAAGCCTGGGCGCGCAATCCGATTGACGCCTTCATCCTCGCCAGACTTGAAAGAGAGAACCTCGCGCCTTCACCCGAAGCCGACAAGATTACGCTGCTGCGCAGACTGAGTCTGGATTTGATCGGCTTGCCGCCTACGCCGGAAGAAGTGGATGCGTTCCTCAAAGACACTTCATCCCGGGCTTACGAAAAACAGGTCGAGCGGTTGTTGGCGTCTCCGCACTACGGCGAGCGTTGGGGCAGGCTGTGGCTGGATGCGGCGCGTTACGCCGACTCCGACGGCTTCGAGAAGGACAAGCCGCGCTCGGTCTGGTTCTACCGCGACTGGGTCATCAACGCGCTGAATCAGGACAAGCCCTACGATCAATTCATCATCGAACAAGTCGCCGGGGATTTATTACCCAACGCCACGCAGGAACAGCGCGTGGCTACGGGCTTCCTGCGCAATTCGATGATTAACGAAGAGGGCGGCGTGGACCCGGAACAATTTCGCATGGAGGCGATGTTCGACCGGATGGACGCCATCGGCAAGGGGGTGCTCGGCCTGACAATTCAGTGCGCCCAATGCCACAATCACAAGTTCGATCCGCTCAAACAGGAAGAGTACTACCGGATGTTCGCCTTCCTGAATAATTCCGACGAAGGCAGCATGGCTGTTTACACGCCGGAAGAGCAGATGAAGCGCGCCGGCATTCTTTCCGGCGCGCGCGAAATCGAAGCGAAGTTGCGGGAACTCGCCCCCGACTGGCTCGCGCGGATGAATGCCTGGGAAGAGAGCGTCAAAAACGATCAGCCCGAATGGAAGGTCATTCAGCCCGAAGTCAATGACATCTCGACCGATGGCGCGAAATACCTGCCGCAGAAAGACGGCTCGTTTTTGGTCGGCGGTTACGCTCCGGCGAAGCATCGCGTGAAGCTGTGCTGGCGAACGGACGAGGCGAATATCGCGGCTTTTCGGCTTGAGTTGATGACCGATCCCAATTTGCCGCTCGGCGGCCCGGGCCGCTCGTATAAAGGCTCGTGCGCGTTGACCGAGTTTGAAGTCGAAGACTCGCCCGCCGCTTCGGATGAGGGCGGGCCGAAGAAAGCCGCGAAGCTCAAAATCGTCCGGGCGACCGCCGATGTGAATCCGCCCGAAACCGAAGTCGAGTCGAAATTCAACGACAAGAGCGGCAAGCGGCGCGTGACGGGGCCGGTTGATTTTGCGATTGACGGCAAGGAAGAAACCGGCTGGAGTATTGACGCCGGCCCGGGGCTTCGCAATCGACCGGGCAAAGCCGTCTTCAACCTGGAAAAGCCGCTTGCCAATGCGGGCGGCGCGGTGTTGACGTTCTACCTGAGCCAGCGGCACGGCGGGACGAACAACAACGACAACGAACAGCAAGGCCTCGGGCGGTTCCGCCTGTCAGTGACGTCGGCGGTGGGCGCCGTCGCCGACCCCGTGCCCGCGGGCGTGCGCGAAATTTTCGGCGTCCCACGCGACCAACGCACGAAGGCGCAGGTTGACGCCGTGTTCAGTTACTGGCGCACGACCGTTCCCGAATTCGCCGACTACAACCGGCAGATCGCCGCGCTGTGGAAACAGCACCCCGAAGGCGATTCACAACTGGTCATGAGCGAGCGCGCCGAAGCCCGCGGCGCCTTCATACTCAAGCGCGGCGATTTTCTGCGTCCGGATAAACGGGTTTCGCCCGGCGTGCCGGCGTTTTTGCATCCGCTGCCTGCCAATGCGCCCGCCAATCGCCTGACGTTCGCGCAGTGGCTGGTAGATCGCCAATCGCCGACTACGGCGCGCGCATTTGTCAATCGCTTATGGCAAGCCTATTTCGGCGCCGGCCTCGTGGCGACCTCTGAAGATTTAGGCAAGCAAAGCGAGGCGCCATCGCATCCCGAATTGCTGGATTGGTTGGCGGTGGAATTTATGGATGGGGCGACTCACGCGAGGGGCGATGGGGCGGGAAATCCGCAATCCGCAATCCGCAATCCGCAATGGTCAATTAAGAACGTTCACCGGTTAATTGTCACGTCAGCGACCTATCGCCAGTCATCAAAAGTCACCCCGCGGTTACTCGAAAAAGACCCGCAGAACCGGCTGCTGGCGCGCGCCCCGCGCTTGCGCGTCGAAGGCGAAATCGTGCGCGACATCGCATTGGCGGCCAGCGGCCTGCTCAATCCGCGCATCGGCGGCCCCAGCGTCTTTCCGCCTTCACCGGAGTTTTTATATCTGCCTCCGGCGAGTTTCGGAGTCAAATCCTGGCGCGAAGAAAAGGGCGAGAATCGTTATCGCCGCGCTCTCTACACCTTCGGCTTTCGGTCCGTGCCATACCCGATGCTGCAGGCGTTTGACGCGCCCAACGGGGATGTCTCGTGCGTCCGCCGCGCGCGCTCCAACACGCCGTTGCAAGCGTTGACCACGCTCAACGAGACGTTGTTTTTGGAAGCGGCCCGCGCGCTGGCGCTGAAAACCCTCAAAGAAGGCGGCGCAACGGATGCCCGGCGGCTGGAGTTCGCGTTTCGCCGGGTGCTGGCGAGAAAGCCTTCAGCGGGGGAAGCCGCCGAATTACTCGGCCTGCTCGGCGAGCAGCGCGCGCGATTCGCCGGCGGAGAATCGAATCCGTGGAATCTGGCCACGAGCGATCCCGACAAGCCCTACCTCTTGCCCAAAGGCGTGACTATGGAGCAGGTGGCGGCGTGGACGACTGTGACGCGCGTGCTACTGAATTTAGATGAAGCGATTACGAAGGAGTGACGCGATGAAAAATGCGTATCAAACGGATCAAGTGAGGCAAGGCATTTCCCGCCGCTGGTTCATTGAACAATGCGGCGTCGGGATGGGCGCGCTGGCTTTGCGCCAACTGCTCGCGCAATCCGGCTACGCCGCGCAAAACGATAACCCGCTCGCGCACCGGAGGACGCGTCACGCGCCGAAAGCGAAGAGGGTGATCTACCTGTTCATGGCGGGCGCGCCGAGCCACCTGGAACTCTTCGACAACAAGCCGCAACTGGCGAAATTCGACGGCACGCTGCCGCCCGCGGATTTGCTCAAAGGCTATCGCGCGGCGTTCATCAATCCGAACTCGACGCTGCTCGGCCCGAAATACAAATTTGCGAGACACGGCCAGAGCGGCGCCGAGCTGTCGGAGTTGCTGCCGCACCTGGCGACCGTCGTGGACGACATCGCCATCGTCAAATCCATGGTTACTGACGCGTTCAATCACGCGCCCGCGCAGTTGCTGATGAACACAGGTTCGATGATCTTCGGGCGTCCGAGCTTCGGCGCGTGGACGATTTACGGGATGGGCAGCGAATCGCAGGATTTGCCCGCTTACGTCGTCTTCAGCACGGGCGCGAAAGGGCCGAGTGGCGGAAACAGCAATTGGGGTTGCGGCTTTTTGCCGACTGTCTATTCCGGCGTGCAGTTCCGCAGTGTCGGCGATCCGGCGCTCTATCTTTCCAACCCGCGGGGCGTGGACGAAAAGCTTCAACGTCGCTCACTCGACGCGATCAACCGACTTAACCGCATGCGCCTGGATGTCACCGGCGACCCTGAAATCGCGACACGCATCAATTCGTCCGAGACGGCGTTCAGAATGCAGAAGGTCGCGCCGGAATTGATGGACATCTCCAAAGAGCCGCGGCGGGTGCTGGAGATGTACGGCGCGGAACCCGGCAAGCCGTCGTTCGCCAATTCAGCGCTGATGGCTCGCCGCCTAGTCGAAAAGGGTGTGCGCTTCGTGCAAATCTTCCATGAAGCCTGGGACCAGCACGGCAACCTGACCAAAGACATTGCGAAGAACTGCCAGGACACCGACCGGGCTTGCGCGGCGTTGGTGAAAGACCTGAAGCAGCGCGGCATGCTGGATGACACGCTGGTGATCTGGGGCGGCGAGTTCGGGCGCACGCCGATGGCGCAGGGTGGAAACGACGGGCGCGACCATCATCCGAACGCCTTCACCATGTGGCTCAGCGGCGGCGGCGTCAAGGCGGGCGTGACGATCGGCGCGACGGATGAGCTTGGTTTCAATGTCACGGAAGACCGCGTCCACGTGCACGACCTGCACGCGACATTGCTGCGCCTGCTGGGCTTCGATCACGAGAAGCTGACATACCGTTTTCAGGGGCGCGACTTCCGGCTGACCGACGTTCACGGGCTGGTGGTGGACAAGCTGTTGGCTTAGAGCGAGAGTGGGACAAAACGGGGGCTAAGTCTGTTGGAGAATGGCTAACCCCTTTCTCAAAAAATACTTCCCAATTTCAGACGATTGTCAGCCCCCGTTTTGTCCCACTCTCTCATACAGCCACTCGCGTTTCACTTTCTTCTTGAACTCCAGGATCCAGCCGCCGCCCTTTCGAGTCCAGTATGTGTTAGGCAGGACGCGCGGCGGCTTGTTCGGATCATCGTCGGGCGCCGTTTTCCGCTGCCGCTTCGTTAACGAAACGGCACTTTCTCCTTGAGCGTCTCCTTGACCGCTTCTTTCGTCGCCTCTTTCACGGACTCTTTGATCGTGGCCAGGATGCTCGGCCAGGCCAGATAGGCCGCTCCGACCAGGACCAGGACGGCCAGAAAATTCCACAGTCCCGACTTGTTTGCGATTTGCATGGCTTTCCTCCTTGTTTGATTGTTCGGTCGCATTAGCCGCCACAGTTTCGCCTGAATCCTTCACCGTGACGGCCGCTATTTTCCCGCGGCGATCTCCCGCGGCGTGCCGACTCCGGTCGGCTGCTGCAAATGATCCGGTATGCCGTCGTGGTTTCTGTCCCACTCCCACACCCCGGCTAGGATCGCGCCGGCCAGGACGGAGGCGGCGCATTCAGCTATGGCGAGCGCGGTCAGAAACCACCACCAGCCTTGTCGGACTTGTTCCGGCGTCAGCCTGGGCGCCGTCACAATCGGGGCTGACACAGTGGCGCCGGCCGGAACGAGGGCCATAGGCTGCAGCGTCGCCGGCGTGGCTACGGGCGCGGCCTTCGGGGCGATGAGTGTGGAGCGGCGCTCGCTCGGCGGCAACTGGGCCAGGCGCCGGCGCTCGGCGTTCTGCAGGACGGCGTTTTGCTTGGCCAGCTCCGCCTCGGCTTGCTTGCGGGCGATTTCAAGCTCCGTCTTCGCCTTCTCGCGCTGCAGCTCGCGGTCTTCCTCGGCGTGGCGCTCTTCGACGCCTTGACGGGCGGCGCTGACTTCGCGCGCCAGTATCCAGTGACCGCCGAGGTTGAAACAGAGGATCGCGCAGATGGCGAAGTCGGCGACGATGCAGTAGCGACGCACCTTCGCCGTCGCGTCGCCGCTGAAGTAGGTGAAGACGCCGGCGATCCCGACCGTCACGAGGAGCATCAGCGTCGCGGCCAAACTCGAATCCGGGAACACGGTGAGGTTCGATATGCCGACGATGACCGCCGGCAGTAGAACCGCGAAAGTGAAGAGAATTATTTTGCGCCAGTACATTTGCGGCCTCCGTTCGGTTAGGCCCAGGCGCAAACGGGCAGGTTGCCAACGGCAAATGCTTGCACTATAAAGCGATTGCCCGCCGCGTACCTGGTAAGCTCAGGTTTTAGGCTACTCGATGCTAGTAACATCGAGTAGCCAGCGACGGGCAAGACTATATCACGGTTCTTCAAATCGCCAAGCCGAAGCGGGTAAAATGGCTTTATGTAGGCTCATCTACTCGCTTCGGCGTGTTGATGGGACGGGGCGCCGGTTCTGGACGGCGCCCTTTGCGTTTATTCACTCTCCTCGTTCTCGATGGCCGCGCGGAGGATGTGCGGCAATGCCTTCCGCATCACTTCAGGCTCGTTCAGCCAGTTGGGATCGCAAAACTCACGCATACACTCGGCCATCCCGTTATAGATGCGCGTCGGGATGTACTCCCGATACTGCTCGATCGTGGCGAACGCTTCGGCCAGGCCGAGGGCAGCGGCCTCGAGTCCGTCGTCTTCGTCGTCTTCTTCCAAATCGAAGACGCGCGTAATGACCTTGCGCGCGAGTCGCCGTCGCAAGCGTCGTCGCCGTCGTGTTCGTCGCCGAGGCCCTCGACCATCTTGAGAACCTCCTCGCGGACGTCTTCCGGCGCGCCGGGCAGTCCAGCAGCGCGGCCGTCGCGTCGCGGAAGTTCCTGAAGACCCGCCGGAAGTCTGGCGCCGTCGCTTCTTTGATCGCTTCTGATTTCTGCATAAAGCTCCTGTGTGAGTGTGTCGGACGTTGGCGCGGCGTCAGCGGTTGTGAGGGGAGCGATCCCGCGCGATCGCGTGAGGGCGTTTCACATCTTCCAGGGCCGGCGCTCGCGCAGTTCCTCGAGCCAGACGTCATCGATCAGGTTGTCGAGTGTCTGGCAGGCGGCGCGCAGATCGCGCCGTTCCTGCGGCGTCATTGCCCTGATTCGTTCCGCGGCCAGCTTGCGACTGCGGTCGCTGTCCTCGGCGGCGAGCAGCAGCAAGTCGCTGTCAATCTCGGCGTATTTGCTCATAGGTTTTTCTCCTTCGCTCTGTTCAACGCCGCTTCGCCGCTGCATATCACGCAGAGCTTCGGGGCGTCCTTCCGGTTCTTGAGTTGGCGCTCAAACTTCCTGCCGCCTTTCCACGTTCTGACAAGCCGCCAGGTAATCCCGCGCTCGACGCAGACGGCCAGCATTCGCGCGCCTTGCCCGCATGGCGTTCTAGTCTCGCGGCCAAGTCGTCGGCCAGGCCGACATAGTGGCGGGCATGGCGCAGGGGCTTATCAAGGTGGAGTAAGTAGACCGTGGACATCGGGGGACTCCTTCGTTATTCGGCGTCAACGTAGCGCCACGACCAGCCGGGATGCTCGCGGCAGAACGCTATCGCGTCGGCCACGGGCAGGATGATGTTTTCGGTTCCATCAGGCTCGATAAGTTGGGCCATGGGTTCTCCTTACTTCTGATACAAGTACAAAGCCAATCCAAACTTGCTGGCGGCGCGCTTCAGAGCCATGGCCTCAGCGTTGCTCACGGCGTCGCCGTAGCCTTTGGCGTCGGCCTCTTCACATCCCGTCGCCTCGCGCTCGACGCCGCCCTCGAGACAGGGGATCGAGATGGACGCGACGACCGTAATGAGACTGCCGACCAACTGGACGGATTTGACGTGGTAGGACCAGCCCGGCGCGAAGTGGTCGAGATATTTCACGGCCGTGTGCCATTCGATGTAGGTGATCTCATTGCCGCCTTGCCGGCGCGTCTTCAAGTGGCGCGCGGCCAGGGGCTTCGAGAGGTCGGAAACGATTTCACGGATCGAGCGCGGGTAATTCTGCAAATTTGCAGAATTACTTTCGTCGTCCACGGGCTTGAGTTGCTCTGAATTGGCGGTCATAGGTCTCCTTTACATTGCGACGGCCAGGCGGACGCGGCGCAGCATTTCGTCGTCAAACATTTCGAGTTTGTTGACTCGGAAGCGCGCCATCAGTTCGGTGGCGAGCGGCAGGCCAGGGGCGAAGCGCGGCCAGATGTTTTCGATCTCGGCGATCAGGTTCGCGCGGGGAGAGGCGGCCACTTCCTCGGCGAAGGAGACGGCCTCGGGCGCCGTTGAGGTCGCCACGTCGGCGACCTCTTCCTACGCGTGCGTAGAATTATAGTCAAGTAAATTCTACGCGTGCGTAGAAATTTTCTTGCTTAATATTTTGCGGGCGCGTAAGATATGATTTGCGGTATGGCAAAACAGGAAAACGTCAGGATGCTAACAACGCGTGAAGTCGCGGAGAAAATAGACGCCAATCCGGGTACCGTGCGCATGTGGTGCATCAACGGCACATTCCCGAACGCTGAGCAACAAGATACGCCGCGCGGGCCGATCTGGCTTGTTCCCGAAACCGATTTGCAAGGATTTAAGAGGCGCAGTCCAGGCAGGCCATCGAAGAACGCGACAAAAGAAACTGACCAGGCCGACCAAGGGATGGCTGGCGGCCAAGTCGGGGCGCCAGCCGACGAAGCGAAACCGAGGCGCAAGGCATCAAAGAGGTCCACCGCGAAGAAGGCTATGAAGAAGAACGTGAAGAAAGGAGTGCGAGCGAAATGAACCCATTAAATCTATCATATCCGGAATTGCAAAAGTTTGGGGTAACTTACAAGGACACCACATCGGATCAAGGCGGAGGGATCAAGCGAAAAATCGCTCCGAGGCTCGTTTGCAACCAGTGTGGCCGGTCTTGGAGATTGCATTCACCCAAGGGGGGACGCTCCCTGCCTGACGGCTATTGGATCTGTCCTAAAGGGTGCAACAACCGATAACCGACGAGAAATCCGAAGAAGCCGAAGCGCAGGGCGTCGAAGAAAGCCGCGAAGAAGGGGGCGGCGAAGAAATGACCAAAGCTGAATTTGCGGAACAAGTACGCCGGTCAACGCGGGGGAGTAAAGTACTTCCGCCAAAAATTCTCGCGATGCTGAATAAGGTTGATGATGACTATATCTTTGATACCTATCTAAATGTGCGCTGCAAAGATTGCGGCAACAAACTAGCCGAGGGCCTAGACGTGGAACAAATCCTCGCTGAGAGCCGGAGCTTGGACGATTTTTTTGACCTGTGCGCAGATGCGAAGGAGTGCGCTCACACTTTCGCCCGCGTTCACTGGCCGGAAGAGTTGGATGCCCGATGACCGACGAACCCGACAAAGCGGAGAAGGGGGCAGGGACGATTTTGCGCGTGTGGTAATCCTGACGAAGCTGATGAGCCGCACGCGCAGGGAAGCGTGGAAAATACCACTTCCCCGCGCTTCCCGCGACCGCAGACACGACACGATGACCGACAAAGCTGACAAAACAGGGAAGCCGAAGCGCCAGGCATCGAAGAAATCTGCGAAGAAGAAAGGAGCGCGGGCGAAATGACATCCGCGGCGCAGCCCAAATGGATAAACGATCCAATCGCGGCGGCGATCGGTCAGCTCGTGATACTGGAAGAGCGCATTGCGGAATGCGAACGGCAGCGCGAGGTGATCGAGCGGCTTGAGAGCCAGGTCAAATTCCTCGAAGAGCGCCTTTCAAACCTTCAGCGCCAGCCCGAACTGCTTACTGAAGAAGAAGCGGCGGCAATGATTCGCGTACATCCCGACACGTTGAAAGGCTGGCGCAAAGACCGCCCGGTGCGCATCCCCTTCATTCTGTTTGAGGGCGGCGACATTCGCTATCGAGCTGAGGAGGTCGAGCGCTATTTAAAGACCCGCGAGCGTGGCGCGAAGAAAGGAACGCGGGCGAAGTGAGATCGCAGTTGATCGACAAGTCGACCGCCGAACTGCTCGGCCGCGCCGCGCTGCAGGAGCGCGTGAGCGCAAGAGCGTCGAAGAGGGCCGAACGAAAGGCGACTTTTCAGAAAATTGATAAAGTCGGAGGGGAAAGTATATGCCTGTAGATCCATACGAAGGCGCCTCCGGGATGGAAGAGTTCGAATTTGTGCTTGAGTTGATGAAAAGCGGCTGGTCAGACCGGCGCGAGCGAGTCCAGGAGGCGCTCAAACGCTTGACCGAAGATCACGGTGAAGGCGGAAATCGATTGCTTTATGAAAGGCTGTGCAGGTGGGCAGACATCGTTTTGCTTCGGCAATTTCTGCTCCGTGCTGAGGCAGGCTCTTACTCTCATCTATCAAGCCGCATCGTTGATGACGAGGATTATTGGGACACTAACGTTCGGGATCTATTTGGATCCGAACTCGTAACCAGTCGTGAAATCGTATACAGGATCATCCTTGATGCGATCTTCACGCCGGTATTGCCGGGAAGGGGAGACTTAGGTGATGACCGGAGACCCGACCAAAGACCTGACCGACTGCGAAAAGCCGAGCCTGATTCTGACCGGACTGGCCACGCACAACGTAACGGAGGCTTGAATACAGGCAAACTCCTGACGCCGGCGATTGTCGCGCTCTCAATCGGCGTAATAGGCGCTTTCATGATCTGGGTGTTCGTGCCGCTCGGCGCGTGGCGGCGGGTGCTGAGTGATCAGATGCTCTGGTCGCTCGCGCTGTACTTTTTGGCCATCTTCGCCGCGTTTTTTATCTATGTCTGTACAATGATCATCGTTAGGATCGAGGCGAAGAAAAAAGAAAAACTGAGCGCGCGCTGGCTCTATGTGCAGTGGGTGTTGATTAGCGGCGTGATAGGGCTTTGCGCCGGCGGGCTATACAACCCCGACGGAGATTCGAACTACGCGTCGGTCGCTGCGCATAAGGCCGCGAACGCCTTGACGGTCTTTGCAATATTCTTGGTCACGGGATTGATCGGAACGGCGGTCGGTCTGGGCAAACTAGAGAAGGCGAAGGCCGCCGCGTTGAAACCGGAACAGGGCAGCGAGGGAACGGAACTGGCGAAATGATACCCGGAGAGACCGAGCGCGCCCTATGTATGGCGCGAAGCTAGCTCGGGGATACTCGAAGGGGAGTCCCTGAGTGACGGCCCGGGGGACAGGGAGACTCCCCCTCCTCCGGGCCACACGGCGAAGAGCAATGAACCAAACCAACCCGATCACAATCATTGAATCTGGCCTCGCCCGTTGCGTCGCCGAGCCGCGCGGAAGTCACGGCCTTGAAAGCTACGGCCTCGGGCAGTCATGCAGGTTCGAGCGATGCGAGGGCAAACGTATGCGCTATTGCCGGGTGTATCCAGATGGAAGTTTTCCCGACTACTACGAAACGTGCGGCGAGGTCATCTTCGCCGGCTATTTCGAGCCGGTCGAAGTTTGGAAAGCCGCAAAGGCAAAATGAGTGTAAGTAAGCTGTGAAATCGCGCACGACAAGAAACATCCAAATCGAGAAGCAAACTCGGCGTGTTTTGCGGAAGGCCGCCAGCGAAGAGCCTCAGTCAGACGCCAAACGGACAGTCGCGAAGAAGTCGAAGAAGAGTGGCGAAATGACAGGCGCAAATAGAATGAATCCCGGCGACACCTATCCGCCTGTGGCTATCGGCCAGGTAGTCTTCTACGGCGCTCGACGAGGGGTGGTTTGTCGGCAATTCAACGTGAAATCCCATTTGGACGATGGCCGCCCCGGAGTGATTGTAACTTCGCTGGCGAGGGGATGGTTCAACGTGATTTTTTTCGACGATTACGCGGAGTGCGGCTATTCGCCAGGCGATAAAATCCACAACAAGCCGAGCGAATGGACAGTTACCGATGTGTTCGTCTCTCAGGATGTAGTCGATGGGTTGATTGCCGCTCACGACAAAATGGAGGCCAAGAAGCGCTCCGCTGAAAAGAGGAGGCGAAACGCGGTGAGAGCCTTATGGGACGGAGACGAGCGGAAACTGGTCGCTGAATATCGCCACCGATACCCGTGGGCTATAGCTGAAAAGGCCGAACCAGAAGAACATAAGCGGGTGGCAAAAAACCTGCGGCTCGACCTAAAGCGCAGCATTCCGAAAATCAAGTTTTCAGTCAAATCAAAATGGAACTCCGTCACGGTCGAATGGTATGCGGGGCCGGAGCGAGAAGAAGTCGAAGCAATCGCCGGGAAATATCAAAACCCATATTCTTACGACTGGAACTACGCGGACCATTGCATCTATGGGGAAAGCTCGCATGGCCGGGCAATGGCGAGGGTTTTTGGGCGAATCGGGTACGTATTGTGTCGGCGCGACAGCCGGACAAAAGAAGAGGCCGACGAGGCTGCGCGTAAGTTTATTGATGAACTCCTACAGGAGCAGCGCAGCGCATTGATGTCGCTCAATCACGGCAACCTGGAAGAAGCGGCCCGACTGCGGGAAAGTATCGCATTCTATGAAAAACACAGGCCGAAGGAGAAAGCCGCCAAGTGATATGACCAACGAAGCGAACGACAAAGCAGGGAAGCTGAAGAAAGCCGCGAAGAAGTCGAAGAAGGGGGGCGAAATGAACAATCAGGAGCTGTTTCAACGCCGCGTGGCGGAAACCATCAAGCTCGTGGAGCCGGACATCCCCGAACTGCTTCGCCCCTACCTCACCTATCGCGGCCCGACGCCCGAACCACTGAATGCGAAATGGTTTCCGCGCGAACTGACAATCGAGGCGCCGGGACAAGAGCCGCAGCGCATCGAGGTCTATCAGGACAGCTACGGCTTTTTGTACGCGCGCATTGATAAGGCGAAGTGACCGTCAACGGAATTACGAGTTTGCGCGCGGAGTTGGGGGACGACGCGCGCAGGGGGAGCGCGGCGAAAGCGTACACGCCTACACGCTCCCCATTGAAACGCCGAAGAAGGGGGCGAAATGACCAGGGCTGAACTTGCGGAACAGTTACGGTCGAAGATTCGAGAGGGTGGCAGGATTCCGCCTGAAATGCTCGCAGGATTGGACGATTTGGACGATGAAGTTATCGTCAACAGTTACCTGAATACGACTTGTGAAGATTGCGGCAGAAAGCTGACCGAAGGCATAGACGTGGAACAAATCCTCGCCAAGAGCCAGGGCCTTGACGATTTTTTTGGCCTGTGTGTGGACGCGCAGGAACACACACATACCTTCGCTCACGTTCACTGGCCGACCGAGATATGACCGACGAACCCGACAAGAGGAAGCCCGACAAGCCGCCGGACAAAAGCAAGCCGCAGCCGCGACGGCCAGGCGGGAAGACGAAGCGGGGGCGAGATAGTTCGGGGAGTTTGAGGGAACCCCCGAGCAGCGGCCCGGGAGAATGCAGTATGCCCACTCCTCCTCCGGGCCATACCGCGAAGACCGCGAAATGACCGATAACGGAATTGGCGAGTGTGCGCGTGTGGAAAGGGGAACCGACGACGAAGCGCCACACGCGCAGGGCGCGGCATGCATACGTCCAAGCCGCGCTTCTCTATTGAACCGTCGAAGACCGCGAATAGCCGACAACGGAATGAATGAGTGTGCGCGTGTAGTAGAGGGACTACAGGCGCAAGGGAAGCGCGGCGAACTCATGCCCGAGACCGCGCTTCCCTATTGAAACATCGAAGAAGGGTTCACCGAAATGACCACGATTCAACTTGTGATAGCCGTCGCGGGCTTCGTTATCATCATCGTCGCCGCCATCATCACCGGCGCGTGGACAAGGCAGCGTGCGATCGAGCGGCAGATGGACGCCTTCAGGAACGAGATGCGTGCGGAGTTTGCCGGGCTGCGCGGGGAAATGAACGCCAGGTTCTCGGCGTTGGAAGAGCGCATAGGACGCGTCGAGCGCCAGCTCGAAGCGGTCTTCAGGCCGGTATTGCCGGGTATGGGAGACTTAGGCGATGACCGATGATCCTACAAAAGACCTGACCGACAGCGAAAAGCTGACTCTGATCCTGGCAAAGCTCTCCGACTTAAAGACGAGGACACAGGCCGATGTTCCCAGTGGAAACAGCTCGTCAAAGTGACCTTCCGTAATCGGCTGTTTCTGATGGAGTAGCTTGATGATCTCTTCCTCGGAGGGCAACGAGTCGGCCACTTCATCGACCCAA
>WNFU01003538.1_pt1 | contig 20576 bp, 20 predicted proteins | sample 5400121 | NCBI WGS metagenome assembly WNFU01 (sample SAMN13153360, study PRJNA577476) | soil metagenome | isolation source: 100 cm soil or saprolite under grassland replicate 1 | place: USA:California | collected 2016-06-15 | reverse complement strand
CAGGCGATGCCCTGAAGGTAGGCCTGGGTGCGCGCCTCGACTTCCGGCGGAGCGCTCGAGAGCCGCAGGAACGGCTCGGGAAACGCGAGCAGCAGGACGCCGAGCACGCCGAGGCCGAGCGCAAGCCAGACGGTCTGACGGGTCTCCTCGCCGATTCTTTCGAGCTGCTTTCCGCCGAAGAGCTGCGCGGCTATCGGCGAGAGCGCCTGCACCACTCCCATCAATCCGATGAAGACGCTGAAATAGACGCTTGCCCCGATCCCGACCGCGGCGAGGTCCACCGCGCTGTAGCGGCCCGCCATCACCGTGTCGAGCACGCCGCTCGCGATCACCGCCAGCTGCGCGACGAGCACCGGCCAGGCGAGCCGGACCACGGCTTTGGCGATGCGGGAAACGTTTGAGGTCATGGTACGGAGTGTTCCGTTGTAGAGGCCGCAATTTTACCGGGAGGCTCGAAAGCTTCTCCGATGCTGTCAAAATAGGCGCTTCGTTTCAGTTACGAGAAGGAACGACCGCCATGCGCGACGAGACCACTGTCGTCCATTCCGGACTGCACCCCGAGCGGCACGAAGGCGCCGTGAACCCGCCGGTGTTCCACGCCTCCACCATCCTGTCGCAGAGCGTCGAGGAGTACCGGCGCAAGCGCAAGGACTGGCTGCAGGAACTTCCCGGGACCTACTACGGCCGCTTCGGCACGCCGACCACCGAGGCGCTGCAGGAGGCGATCGCGGCGCTCGAAGGCGGGTATCGGTCGCTCGTCTACCCCTCGGGGCTTGCTGCCTGCGCCGGGGCGCTGCTCGCGTGTGTCTCCGCCGGGGACCACGTGCTGATGACCGACAGCGTCTACGGGCCGACGCGCAACTTCGCCAGGGGCAGTTTGCGGCGTCTGGGCGTTTCCACCACTTTCTTCGACCCGCTCGCAGGGCGCGCGATCGAATCGCTCCTGCAGCCGGAGACGCGCGTGATCTATCTCGAATCGCCCGGTTCCCTTACCTTCGAAGTGCAGGACGTGCCTGCGATCGCCGAGGTCGCGCACCGCCGCTCTATCACGGTGATCATGGACAACACCTGGGGGACGCCGCTTTTCTTCAAGCCGTTCGCGCACGGCGTGGACGTCTCGGTGCAAGCGGCGACCAAGTACATCGTCGGGCACTCCGATGCGATGCTCGGCGTCGTCACCTGCAGCAAGGAGGCCTGGCCGAGGCTGAAGACCTCGACGTTCGAACTCGGCCAGACCGCCGCGCCGGACGACGTTTACCTGGCGCAGCGCGGCCTGCGCACGCTGGCGGTGCGGCTCAAGCAGCACTGGCAGGCGGGCGTCACGCTCGCGGAGTGGAGCGCGCGCCAGCCCGAGGTCGAGCGCGTGCTGCATCCGGGGCTGCCGGGCGATCCCGGCCACGCGATCTGGAAGCGCGATTTCACGGGTGCGTGCGGCTTGTTCGGCGTCGTGCTCAAGGAAGGCATCAGCGACCGCGCGCTCTGCGCGCTGATCGACGGGCTGGAGCTCTACGGCATCGGGGCATCATGGGGCGGATTCGAGTCGCTCGCCGTGCCCTTCGACCCGCGCGAGGCGCGCAGCGTCACCGAGTGGCCGCACCAGGGACCGTGCTTCCGCATCCACGCCGGACTGGAGAGCGTCGACGACCTGATCGCGGATCTCGAGGCGGGGTTCAAGCGGCTGCGCGCGGTCTAGCTGCGCCTGCCCTTCAGCCCAAGTGCGCCGAACGGCTGTCCTGCGGGGCTCCCGCCCGGTCGTTCATGCCGTAGTCGCGGATCACGCCCGCGACGCGCAGGCGGTATTCCGCGAACACGCCCGAGCGCCCGCGTGCCTGGGCAGCGCGATGAGTTTCAAGATTGCGCCAGCGCCGCACTGCGTCCTCGTCGCGCCAGAACGACAGCGACAGCAGCTTGGTTTCGTCCGTCAGGCTGGCGAAGCGCTCCACTGAAATGAATCCGTCGATTTTCTCCAGCTCCGGACGTAACTGAGCCGCAAGGTCCAGGTATTCCTGCCTCCTACCCGGCGCAGGGATGACTTCGAAGATGACCGCAATCATGGAACCTCCTATCAGTCGCCGAGCTCCGCGCGCATGATCCGCGCGCCTTCGACCATGGCCTTCATCTTGCCGAACGCCACCTCGCGCGGCAGGTATTTCATGCCGCAGTCTGGCGCGACGATAATGTCCTCCGCCCTGGCGTAGGGCAACGCGCGGCGGACGCGTTCGGCAACTTTTTGCGGCGTCTCGACGGTCATGTCGTTCAGGTCGATCACGCCGAGGATGATCTTCTTTCCGGGGAGCGTCTTCAGCACGGCGCAGTCGAGATTCGATTGCGCCGTCTCGATTGAAACCTGTTTGCAGCTGCAGCCCGAGAGTTCGCTCAAGAAAGAATAGCCGCTCGGCCGGCTGTGGATGACGGCGGCGTATCCGAAGCAGATGTGCACCGCGGTCGTGCCCTCGATCCCCTGGAGCGCCCGGTTCAGCGCGCGCAAGCCGTACTGGCGGGCCTTCTCCGGCCTCGCCTGCATGTAGGGCTCGTCGATTTGCACGACGTCGGCACCGGCGGCGAACAGATCGTTAATTTCTTCGTTCACCGCGACCGCGTAATCGATAGACGCCTCTTCTTCGGACCGGTAGTACTCGTTCTGCGCCTGCTGGCTCATGGTGAAAGGACCGGGCACGGTCATCTTGACCGCCTTCTTCGTGTGGGCCCGCAGAAACTTCAGGTCGTCGATCTCTACCGCGTGCTTCCGGCGAATCTTTCCGACGATACGCGGCACCGGGTTGGGGTGTCCCGAGCGGTCCAGCGCCGTGCCCGGAGTGTCGATGTCCACCCCTTCGAGGGCGGTGGCGAAACGGTTGGAGTAGCTCTCGCGGCGGATCTCGCCGTCGGTGATAATGTCCAGGCCCGCTTCCTCCTGGGCGAGGATCGCGAGCAGCGTCGCGTCTTGCTGCGCCTCGGCGAGAAGCGCATCGGGGATGCGCCACAGCTCCTTCGCGCGCACGCGCGGCGGAAAGCGCCCGGCGAGCTTGTTGCGGTCGATCAGCCACTCCGGCTGCGGGTAACTCCCCACCAGCGTGGTCGGAAACAGCATAGAGCTACGGCTTCAGTCCCTGGAACAGCTTCTCGCGGCCGAGCTTGATCCCCGGCTTGCCGTCGTACATGAAGATGTCCGCCGTGGCGAAAGTGTCGTTGAAGTTCTCCGGGATGAAGGAGCCCGTGCCGACCACGTCGAGCGGCGCCCTGCTGTTGGCGAATATCTTGCACTTGAACAGGTTGAATCCCGATGAGCCCACGATCTTGCAGGCATTGAAGCCGTTCGCGTCGAGCGTCTGGCGCAGCTGGATGACCGCGGCGACGGAGACGCCGGTGCCGAACAGCACTTTGCGCACCCGGTCCTTGACGATGTTCAGGCTGTCGGCGTCGAACGCCTCTTCGCCCATCACGTAGCGCACCGCCTCGTACTCGTTCGGTACGTGCAGCCAGGCGACCACGACCTCGGTCGATTTTTCGTAGTCGAGGCCTTCGGCGTAGCGCTCGCCGTGCGTGTCGATGCGCAGAGCGAGCGCTCGCGCGCCCGTCTCGTCCCGCGGCAGGTATTCGTTGTACCACCAGCGGCAGATGTCGAGGGCGTCGGAATACTCGCGGCCGTAGTAATCGATCAGCACCGTGAGATTGTCCTGGGGATGGGTCTCGACATACATCTGCGCGGCGCGCAGGGTCGAGCCGGCGTAGCCGATGATGCCGTGCGGCATGGTACCGATGCCTTTGTCCTGGCCGTAGAAGTGCGCGCTAAGATCCTGCGACGAACCGATGAAGCCGATCGCGCCGCCGAGCTTCGCCATCCGGCTTCCGACCGAGGCGCCGTAAGCCGCGAGCAGCGACAGGTCGTCGCCCGGCGAGTGCCGCGCGTGCATGTCGATGAACGCGACTTTCTTCAGGTTCATCGCCATCTTGTAGGCGTTGTACGCCGAGACGCAGGCGACCCCGACGCGCTGCAGGATGAGCGTCTCGAGCTCGACCAGGGCCGCGAACGAACCGGTGTACGTGAAGAGCGCCTTTTGGTCGGGAACGAACGCCCCTTCTTCATACAGGCGCGTGATCCTGAGCGGCTCGGCCTTCGCGGAGTAGTAGCTGCGCAGGACGTCGATGGCGGGGTTGACGGCGCAGATCACGCCGCGGCGCAGGAACACGCCGTAGGTGACGGTCCGGTCGCCGAACTTCTCGACGATTTGCCGTGATTTGCTGAAGTACTTGTCGGTGCGGCGCTTGAGGTATTCGAGCCTGTCCGCCGGCAGCGATTCAACGGGTTTGTTCATAGCGCAGCCTCCGCTTCAGGAGCAATTCTAGCAAAGCGGGCGCCGCGAATATGGCGAAACGGTTCGGCGCGTGCTAATTTTCAACTTATGCGCGGGATTTTGGCGGGTTGCATCATCGTCGCGGTTGCTCTGGCGGGCTGCACGCTCCGGTATTCGGCCCGGGAACGCGCCTCCGGTCAGGGCAGCACCACGACCTCCCAGGTGAGCGTGGCTAGCGGCTCGCCGCTCGGCAACGCGATCATCGTCGGGGTGATGCTTGCCGACGGCGTGCGCTACTACCGGCTCGGCCCGGACGGCAAGACATCGGTCCGGGCGCCCGAACCCGATCCGACGCGCAAGATCAACATCCAGGATTGCACCCGGCCGGTCGATCCGAACGCGGGCAACCTGCTCTGCCGCTGACCGATCCATGATTCATTTCGTGGTGCACGATGAAAACGACTCCGTCGGAGTGGTCGTCGTCGAGGGCATGAAGGCGGGGCAGGAACTGACCGGATGGATCATGGATCAGGACCGGGAGATCAAGGTCCGCGCGCAAAGCGACGTTCCCATCGGGCACAAGCTCGCGATCCGCGAACTCAAGAACGGCGAAACGGTGATCAAATACGGCGTGGACATCGGCCGCACCATTGCGCCCATCAAGGTGGGAGAGCACGCCCACGTGCACAATATCAAGACCAAGCGCTGGTGAGAGCCATTCCAACGGTCGCAAAGCTATGGATCTGAATAAAGCCACATTCCAGGGATACAAGCGCGACAACGGCCGCGTCGGCGTGCGAAACCACGTCCTGGTCCTGCCGGTCGACGATCTCTCCAACGCCGCGTGCGAAGCGGTGGCGAACAACATCAAGGCGACGCTCGCGATTCCCCACCCCTATGGGCGGCTGCAGTTCGGCGCGGATCTCGAGCTGCATTTCAAGACCTTGATCGGCACCGGATCCAATCCCAACGTCGCCGCAGTCGTGGTGATCGGCATCGAGGACGGCTGGGCGAAGCGCGTGGCCGACGGCATCGCCGCGACGGGGAAACCGGTGTCCTTCTTCGGTATAGAAGGCCACGGCGATATGGAAACGATCCGCAGCGCCTCCAAGGCGGCGAAGGATTACATGCAATGGGCTTCAGAGCTGCGTCGCGAGGAGCGGCCGCTCAAGGATCTGTGGGTATCGACCAAGTGCGGCGAATCGGACACGACTTCCGGGATCGGCGCGAACCCCTGCGTGGGAAACGCCTTCGACAAGCTCTACGCGCACGGCGTGACGCTTGTTTTCGGCGAGACGACCGAGCTTACCGGCGGCGAGCAGCTCGTGGCGGCGCGCTGCAGGACGCCCGAGGTGCGCGACAAGTTCATGTTCATGTTCAACCGCTACCAGGAAGTGGTCAACCGCCACAAGACGAGCGACCTCGTGGATTCGCAGCCGACCAAGGGCAACATCGCCGGCGGCCTCACCACCATCGAGGAGAAGGCGCTCGGCAACATCCAGAAGATCGGCAAGAAATGCATGGTGGACGGCGTTCTCGACAAGGCCGAGGCCCCGAGCGGCCCGGGATTGTGGTTCATGGATTCCTCCTCCGCCGCGGCCGAGATGGTGACCCTGTGCGCGGCAAGCGGCTACGCGGTGCACTTCTTCCCGACGGGGCAGGGGAACGTGATCGGCAATCCGATCCTGCCCGTGATCAAGCTGTGCGCCAATCCGCGCACGGTGCGCCTCATGCCCGAACACATCGACGTCGACGTGTCCGGCATCACGCGCAAGGAGATCAACATGGACCAGGCGGGCGACAAGCTCCTCGAGATGATGTTCCGCACCGCGAACGGCCGGCTCACCGCAGCGGAGGCGCTCGGACATCGCGAGTTCGTGCTCACGCGCCTGTACGAAAGCGCCTGATGAGCCGCTTGATCCTGCCCTTGATGCTTTGCACGCAGCTTGCGCTCGCAGCGGAAGTCGCCGGAGTCAAGGTGGACGAGCGCGTGAAGCTCGGCTCGTCCGAGCTGCAGCTCAACGGCGCCGGCGTGCGCACGCGGCTCATCTTCAAAGTCTACGTTGGCGCGCTCTATCTCCCAGAAAGGAAGTCCGGCGCTGCCGAAGTGATCGCGCTGAGAGGGGGAAAGCGCGTATCGATGACGCTGCTACGCGGTCTCACCGCCCGACAGCTCACCGATGCTCTCGAGGAAGGCATCCGGGCTAACAGCTCCGAAGCCGAGCTCGCGGCGCTGAAGGAGCGCATCGATACGCTGGTCGCCACCATGAACGAGATCGGAAACGCTAAGGAAAAGACGGTCATCACGCTTGATTTCCTCCCGGAGTCGGGAACGCGGGTCACCGTTGACGGCGAGGTTCGGGGAAAACCGGTCCCCGGGGAGGATTTTTACGTGGCGCTCCTCAGGATCTGGCTCGGCGAGAAGCCGGTCGACACCGACTTGAAGAAAGCCATGCTCGGCGAGGAACGGTAAAGTGTTCATCGGCCACTTCGCCGTAGCCTTCGCGACGAAAAAAGTCGCGCCCAGAGCATCGCTCGGCACCCTGGTCATCGCCGCGGCGTTCCTCGACGTCGTGTGGCCGGTGCTGGTGCTGCTCGGTGTCGAGCGCTTTCGCATCGTGCCGGGATTCACCGCGATCAATCCCTTCGATTTCGTGTATTACCCGTGGTCGCACAGCCTGCTGATGACTGGGGTCTGGGCCGTGCTCTTCGCTATCGTCTATCAGACGGCAACGGGCGATCGCGCCGGAGCGGTGTGGGTTGGAATCGCCGTCGCCAGCCACTGGGTGCTGGATTGCGTTACTCACCGGCCCGACCTGCCGCTCTATCCCGGCGGCGGCGAGCGCCTCGGCCTGGGTTTGTGGCAGTCCGTGCCCGCGACTTTCGCAGTCGAGGGCCTGATGTTCGCGGCCGGGATCGCGCTCTACCTGCAGTCCACCAAAGCCAAGGATCGCATCGGAACCGTCGCATGGTGGACGTTCATCGCCTTGCTCGTCGTCCTATACATTCCGGGACCCTGGTCTCCGCCGCCGCCCAGCGAAAACGCGGTGGCGATCCTGGGAATCGTCGCCTTGGCGATCTTCGGTCCCTGGGCGTATTGGATCGACCGGCATCGCGCCGTCAGAACCTAGAGACTGCGTTGATCCCGACGATGACGTTGCGCCGCGGCGCCGGCTCGAAGGGCCGATTGGCGTCGCCGACGATCACCGAACCTACGTATTGCTTGTTGAAGAGGTTCTCGACGCGCACGAACTCGCTCAAGCGCCACTCGCTCGCGCGCTGCTCGAAGACGATCCGCCAGTTGGCGACCGTGTAGGGATCGGCCGACGCGGTGTTCGCATCGGTCGTGTAGACGCGGCCGCCGTAGCGCAGCTCGAGCGCCGTGCTGAAGCCCCGCTCTGCAGGAGCCCAGCGCCCTTCGCCGTAGAAGGTGCGGCGTGGAACGCCGGGCAGGGTGTTGCCGGCGCTCACCGCAACCGCAGGCGTACCGCTGCTGAAATCATCCCGGTAACGCGCGTCCACGTAGCTCAACGCGGCGAGAAGATCGAGCGTGTCGAGCGCTCTTGCGCTCCAGGACAGTTCTGCACCGTTGCGCGTAGTGCGGCTTGCGTTCTTGAAGGTGTTGCGTCCGCCTGACGCGGTATCGACCACGATCTCGTTCTTCGTATCGATATGGAATACCGCAAAAGTAAGCCGCTGGCCGCCCGGGAGAAACGCCTTGGCGCCGAGCTCCGTGTTGACGCTCGTGCTCGGCTGCAGGGCAAAATTCAAGCCCGTCGCGCCGCCGGGACGGTACGCGAGCTCCGCAAAGGTCGGTGTCTCGAAGCCTTTGCCCACGTTGCCATAGAGATTGAGCGTGGGGGAGACCGAGTAGACTAGGCCGGCAGCAGGGCTCGTGTTCTTGAATTTGATGCTGCCGCTGTCGTCGGGATTGGGAGTCGCGCCCGGAACGATAAAGTAGTCGCTCGAGTAGAACGAAACCTCGGTATGCCTCAGGCCGGCGAAGAGACTCCAGCGCGGCGCAAACTTCCAGTCGCTCTGCGCGTAAAGGGCGGCGCTCCTCACGGTGTCGTCCTCGTCGCGCTGTAAAGTGCCGGCCGTGCCGTCGTTGTTGGTGTATCCCCTGCGCCGCTCTTTCTGGCTGTCGTAGTCGGTCCCGACGGTAAACGCGAAGGGCGTGCCCGCGAGCTCGGTCGCGCGCGAGAACCGCAGGTCGAGCCCGTAATAGAAACGATCGAGGTTGACGACGCCGCCCGAAGCAAGCGCCCCCCCGCCGTTGAAGGCGAGAAACTGCTCGACCTGCCGGCTCCCGCCGTAGGCGGCAAGGCGCAGGCTGTCCGAACCGGAGAGCCGGTGCTCCACCGTCGTGCCGAGCTGGTTCTGCACGACGTCTTTGCGGGTATTGAACTGAATCACGGTGGCATTGACCTGGCGCGGGTTCTGCTCCACCTGCGCGCGGTTGAGCCCTGCCGGGTCCTGCGCCGGCTGCCTCACCGCGTTCAGAATGAAGGCGAGGCGCGTATCGTCGCCGAGCGCGAACTTGAGCTTGGCGTTGCCGAGGTCTTTCTCGGCCGCGCTGTGGTCGCGGTAGCCGGTGGTCTCGAGGTGCGAAGCGCCGCCGACGTAATTGAGCGCGCCGGACTGGCCGCCGAACTTGAGAGCGGAGCGGCTGGTTCCATAGCTCCCGGCCGCGCCGCTCTCTGTGAGCGTGGGCTCGGGCGGACCGTTCTCCGTGAATATCTGGATGACCCCGCCGGAGGCATTCCCGTAGAGGGTCGAGAAGGGTCCCCGCATCACCTCGATCCTCTCGGCCGCGCCGAGATCGAAGTTGGAGGTCTGCCCCTGGCCGTCGGGAGAAGTCGCGGGGATCCCGTCCGCGTAGAGGCGCACGCCGCGCACTCCGAACTGTGCGTGCGCGCCGAACCCGCGCGAAGAGATCTGCAAATCCTGGGAGTAGTTCTGGCGGTTCTGCACGACCACGCCGGGGACGCGCGAGAGGCTCTCCGACAGATTGATCATCGGTTTGCCCTCGCGGATCGCATCGGCGTCGATCCGGTCGATCGAGACCGGCAAATCGAAACTGTTGCGCTCCGAGCGCGTCGCGGTGACCACGATTGATGGCACAGGAACCGCCGAGGCGCCTTGCTCGGGTCCCGTCTGTCCGTAAAGGGGGCCCGCGCCGAGCGCGAGCAGGGCGGCTGAGCACGAGGCCTTTCTCCGGTGTGCCATGTTGTTGCGCCTGGGATCGAGCGTAGCTATGATGCCATTACGCCCCGTCGATTGCACCGCGGCGCCCCCTCGAAGACCACAACACCCGGGAAAAGGAGGATATTCCATGTTGCCCGCACCGTTCCGACCGTTCATCTCCCTCATTTCCGCGCTCGTCTGTGCGCTGATCGCCAATGCGGTGCAGGCGCAGGCGCCCGCCGCCCCGCCCTCCTGGCAGCAAGGCCGCAGCGCCGAGCAGGAGAAATCGCCCCTGCACCCCTTCGCGATCGAGGTCACCGGTAAGTCCGCGAAACTGCTCCCGGTCGACAAGCTCAAGGTCCCGGCCGGCTTCAAGGTGGAAGTCTGGGCCGAAGGCCTCCCCGGAGCGCGCTCCATGGCGCAGGGCAACAAGGGCACGATATTCGTAGGCACCCGCCAGTTGAAGGACGTCTATGCGGTCGTCGAACGCGGCGGCAGGCGCGAGGTGAAGACCCTTCTCAAGGGTCTCGAGTCGCCGAACGGGATCGCGTTCAGCAAAGGCACGCTCTACGTCGCGGAGCGCCACCGCATCACGCGCTACGACGGCATCGAGAACAACCTGGACAATCCACCCCAGGGCAAGGTCGTCATCGACGGCCTTGACCCCACGAACCAGCCCGGCCACTTCTGGAAGTTTCTCGCGCTCGGGCCCGACGGCAAGCTCTATTTCAACATCGGCGCGCCCGGCAACATCGTCATGCCGAGCTACATGCAAGCATCGATCATGCGGGTCGACCCTAACAAGGGCGTGCTAGAGAATGTGGCGCTTGGCGTGCGCAACTCGGTCGGTTTCGACTGGCATCCCAAGACCAAGGAGCTGTGGTTCACCAACCACGCCCGCGACTGGCTCGGCGACGATTCGCCGAACGACACGCTGCACCGGGTTGCGAAGAAGGGAGCTCATTTCGGCTATCCCTTCTGCCACCAGGGCGACACCCTCGACCCCGAGTTCGGCAAGAACCGCTCCTGCTCCGAGTTCACCCCGCCCACGCTCAAGCTCGGCGCGCATATCGCGCCCATCGGCATGCGTTTCTACACCGGCAAGATGTTCCCGGCCGAGTACCGGAACAACATCTTCATCGCCTTTCGCGGCTCGTGGAACCGCACCATCAAGCAGGGCTACAACGTCACGCGCGTGAGCTTCGATGCGAACGGCAAGCCGAGGATGAGGCCGTTCCTCACGGGCTTCCTCACGGACGAGAAGGCCGACCCTCCCATGTGGGGCCGGCCGGCGGACGTGATGGTGATGCGCGACGGCTCGATGCTCGTCTCGGATGACCAAAACGGGATCATCTACCGCGTGAGCTACGCCAAGAAGAAGTGAGCGGTCGCAGTCGCAACAGCGGCGGCGCGGCGGCGATATTTGCCGCCGCGCTTTGTTTTTTTCTCCCTTTTGCCGCAGCCGGAGAAATCCCGCTCAAGGCGCAAGCCTGCGTCGCCTGCCACGGTCCCGGCGGAAATTCGACCGACCCGGCCATGCCTTCGCTCGCCGGACAGCCTGCGCAGTTCATCTCGATGCAGCTCTTCATGTTCCGCGAAGGCAACCGCAAGGATCCCCAGATGTCGCCGATGGCCTCCAGCCTCTCCAACGCCGACATGAACGAGCTGGCGGCCTATTTCTCCAGTCAAAAACCGGCGGCCGCCTTGCATGAAACTGCTTCAGAAAACGCCGCCGCCGGACGACGCCTTGCCGAGCAGCACCATTGCGTGCAATGCCATGGTCCCGCGCTCCTCGGCCTGCAGCACATCCCGCGGCTGGCAGGCCAGCAATTCGCCTACCTGAGAACGCAGTTGCGCGGTTTCAAGGCCGGGACCCGAGCCGATTTCGACGGGAACATGACCTCGGCAGCAGAGCTGCTCTCTGAAAAGGACATCGAAATACTCGCCGACTATCTTTCCGGCCTCACCCCGCCCCGAGATTGATGAGCGGGCCCTTGTTGCGGTACGGTTGCAACGCAGCGGGCTGAAAACTGTCCAATAACGCATGCACACGACCCAAGTCGTCGAATTCGAGCGCCAGCTTGCCGGCGTCGCGTGCACGGCGCGGGCGTGGGCAAAGGTCCCCGCGGCGCCGAGCGCGGAGCAGCGCCGCGAACTGAAGGCGCGCATCGAGCGCCTGCTCAAAGAGCGGAGCGCGGTGCTGCTCGCGCACTACTACGTCGAGCCCGACATCCAGGACCTCGCCGAGGAGACCGGCGGCTGCGTGGCGGACTCGCTCGAGATGGCGCGTTTCGGCCGGGCGCAGGCCGCGCCGACGCTGGTGGTCGCGGGCGTGCGCTTCATGGGCGAGACCGCGAAGATCCTCAATCCCGAGAAGCGCGTGCTCATGCCCGACCTCGATGCGACCTGCTCGCTCGATCTGGGTTGTCCGGCCGATGAATTTTCCGCTTTCTGCGACCGGCACCCCGAGCGCACCGTGGTGGTCTATGCCAATACGAGCGCCGCGGTCAAGGCGCGTGCCGGCTGGGTGGTCACCTCGTCGATTGCGCTCGAGGTCGTGCGCCACCTGCACGGGCGCGGCGAAAAAATTCTTTGGGCACCCGACCGTCACCTCGGGGCCTACGTGCGAAGCCGGACCGGCGCCGACATGCTGCTGTGGCACGGCGCATGCGTCGTGCACGAGGAATTCAAGGCGCTGGAGCTGGAGCTCCTGAGGAAAGAGCACCCGCGGGCGAAGGTGCTCGTCCACCCGGAATCCCCCGCCGAGGTGATCGAGCTCGCCGACGCGGTCGGCTCCACCACGCAGATCATCCGGGCAGCGCAGGCCCTGGATGCCGACGAATTCATCGTTGCGACCGACAACGGCATGCTTCACAAACTTAAGATGCTGATGCCCGAAAAGCGCTTCATCGAGGCGCCAACCGCGGGCGCGGGCGCCACCTGCAAGAGCTGCGCGCATTGTCCCTGGATGGCGATGAACGGCCTGGCGAACCTCGCCGGGGCGCTCGAGACCGGCGCGAACGAGATCCACATCGATCCGGAAATCGGTCGCCGCGCATACCGGCCGATCGACCGCATGCTCGCTTTTGCCGAACGCACGAACCTCGGCGTGCGGGCGTCGGGCGATCTCGCTCGGGACGGCGCCTTGTTCAGAGACGTGGGGCCCGCCTGAATCCGGTGCACGTAGTATATTCCGGGAAGACCGAACAGGCCGCAGCGGTGGCCGGAAGCGTTTAGGGGCGAAACTTCACAGGAGGGAAATCGATGAAGGTCTTTGCATCAGTCACTCTCGTCGCCGCGCTTGCGGTGACGGGTGCGGTTCAGGCGCAGGAAAAATACAGCTTGTCGATCGCCACCGGCGGCACCGGCGGCGTGTACTACCCGCTGGGCGGGGGCCTCGCCAATCTACTGTCCAAGTACGTGCCGGGCCTGCAAGCCACGGCCGAGGTGACCGGCGGCTCGGTGGACAACCTCAAGCTCATCGCGACCGGCAAGCCCTACATCGCGTTTTCAATGGCGGACGCCGGCCAGGACGCGTACCGCGGCGAAGACAAGTTCAAGGGCACCAAGGTGCCGCTGCGCACGCTCATGATCCTGTACCCCAATCGCATGCACGTGGTCACCATCGAAGGCACGGGCATCACCAAGATGGCGGACCTGAAGGGCAAGCGCGTCTCGACCGGTTCACCGGGCAGCGCGACCGAGGTGATGGGGTTCCGCGTCATCGAGGCGGCGGGCCTGGACAAGGATCGCGACATGAAGCGCGAGCGGCTCGGCGTCGCCGAATCGGTGAACGCGATCAAGGATCGCAAGATCGATGCCTTCTTCTGGGTGGGGGGGCTTCCGACCGCGGCGGTGACCGACCTCGCCAACACGCCCGGCGTCAAGATCAAGATGATCGACCACGCCGACACCGTCGCCGCGATGAACAAGAAGTACGGCCCGCTCTACATTGAGGACGTCATCCCGAAGGCGACTTACCGGGGCATGGACGCGGACAATCGTCAGGCCACCGTGTGGAACATCCTCGTTTCGCACGAGAACCTGAGCGACCAGACCGCCTACAACATCGTCAAGACGATCTTCGACAAGCGCGACGACATGATCGCCGTGCACAAGGAGGCGGAGAATTTCAGGCTGGAGAACCAGAAGGCGGCGGCCTCGCCGATTCCTTTCCATCCCGGCGCGGTCAAGTATTTTGCGGAGCGGGGCGTGAGGATTCGTTAAAGCCGGGCGCGGGCCGCGCCGCGCCGTCCGACACCGCGAGATCGAACGGAGGCGCCGTTCATCTCGCGGTGAGGCAACATGGCAGGGGTCTTATGTTGCTCAAGGCGCTATCGATCGGAGGGTGTCTCATCGCACTCGCGGGATGTGCCGCAGCGCCCCGTGCGCCCTTGCCTGCGCATCTTCTGTGGCAGGACCAGGCTTTTGACTATGATGCGGCCCTGGTCTCGGTCAGCAAACGAGATCTCTTTCAGCTTGACGCCGGGCTTCTATCGAAACTGCACGATCCAAGGATTCAAAATTCCAGCGCGCAGTATCGTCTGAATCATTTGGTCTCGCTCCTATTTGAGCCGGAGACCAAAGATTTTTCCTATTCGAGAAGCCACTCGACAATCGCCGCAGAAACGTGGCGTCGAAAAAACGGCGATTGTCTTTCGCTTACGGTCTTGTCTTATTCGCTGGCGAAAGCTCTGGACATGCCGGTCCAGATGCAGGAAGTTCGCGTGCCTGTTGTCTTCGACCGGCGCGGCAGCGTCGAGTTTCTCAACCGGCACGTGAATCTGCTCATTAGCGGCAGAAGCGATGGAGGGCTGTACGTCAAGGACGGATTGATGCGATCAGGTGACGTGATCATCGATTTCGAACCTCAAGTCGCTTCGCGAAGAGAGGGAATAGCCTTGTCGGACGACGGGATTCTTGCGCGCTTTTACAACAACGTTGCGGCGGAATACTTGGCGCAAGGCGATCTGACTTTGGCTTATGCCCATTTCAAAGCGGCGGTGCTCGCGGACCCGGGCTATTCACCGAGTTACAGCAATTTGGCGCAGCTCTATACGCGCAAAGGCCTCCTTCGGAGCGCGGAACAATTGTTGTTGAACGCGATCGCACTCAACGATGACGCGGATATCGCTTTGCGTTCCTTGCACCAGCTGCTGGTATCCCAAGGTCGCGAATCGGAGGCTTTGAAGTACGCGGAGATTCTGCAGGCAAGGCAAGAGAAGGATCCGTATTATTGGCTCGGCGTCGGACTCCATCACCTCCAGGAAGGGAATTATCAAAGAGCCGTTAACGCTCTTGAGCGTGCGCAGGATCTGACCCGAGGATTTCAGGAAGTGCACCGCTATTTGGCCATTGCCTATTGGCGGGCCGGCAAGCCGATTCAGGCGAAGAATCAACTCTCGGTGCTGGCGTCGTTGATGGTTGGCGATTTGGGGTTCGCCGCGCTGGGCAGGGAAAATCAGCAGACCCCCTGAAGATTGGATTGTCAAGCGAGATGAGCAGGCAGGCGGCGTGTCACGCCGGCGGGCTGTGCTAGCATGCGCGCCGAGGAGGGCGGATGAGCCAGATCGCGAGCCCGGCAGCCGATGCGCCGGTCATCGATGTCGAGGCGCTGAAGAAGGCCGAGGAGTTCATCGAGGCGGAGGAGGGCGCGAGCAACAAGCTGCGCGGCGCGCTTGGCATCTTCGCCTCCGCGACGGCGGTGGTGATGTCGCTGTTCCACCTCTACACCGCGTACGCAATCGTGCCGGCGCAGGTGCTTCGCCCGGTGCACGTCGCCTTCGTGCTGTTCCTCGGCTACCTGCTGTTTCCCGCCTCGAAGCGCTACCGCCACCGCATCATGTGGTGGGACTGGGCGGCCGCGTTCGCCGCCGTCGCGGTGATCGCCTACATTCTTCAGGGCGGCGACGATATCTGGGACCGCAACACTTCACCGGACAACTGGGACATCGTCTTCGGCATCGCGTTGATCCTCCTGATCCTGGAAGGCATGCGCCGCGCCTCGGGCTGGATCATGCCGGGGGTAGTGATGGCTTTCGTGCTCTATGCGTTGTTCGGCGAGCAGCTTCCCGGTTCCTGGGCGCATCGCAGCTACGAAGTCGGCCGGCTGGTGGGGCATTTGTATATGACGCTCGAAGGCATCTTCGGGGTCGCCGTGGACGTCTCTTCCTCGCTCATCATCCTGTTCACGATCTATGGGGCGTTCCTGCAATTCTCCGGGGCGGGCAAGTTCTTCATCGATTTCTCGTTCTCCGCCATGGGCGGAAAGTCCACCAGCGCCGGCCGTACCGTGGTGCTCGCTTCGTTCCTCCTCGGCGGGCCGTCGGGGAGCGGCGTGGCGACCACGGTGACGCTAGGCTCGGTCGCCTACCCGATGCTCGTCAAGGCGGGCTACGGGAAAAACGCGGCGGGCGGGCTGCTCGCCGCGGGAGGCTTGGGCGCGATCATCTCGCCGCCGGTGCTCGGCGCGGCGGCCTTCCTCATCGCCGAGTTCCTGAAGATCTCGTATCTCGACGTGCTCTTGATGGCGACGATCCCGACCTTGCTCTATTACTTCGCGCTCTTCCTCATGGTCGAGATCGACGCGCGCAAGTTCGGCATGAGCACGGTGAAGTACGTGCAGGTCGAATCGCTGTGGAGTTTGACGAAAAATTACTGGTTCCACTTCCTGTCGCTGGTGTCGATCGTCGTATTCATGCTCATGGGATATTCGCCCGTGCTGTCGGTGTTCTGGGCGACGGTGTTCTCCTTTGCAACGAGCTTTTTGCATCGCGATTGCGCATTGTTCTCCTACGACCTGTTCCGAGGACGCGAACCCCTGGTAAAGGGAATCTTCGGGTCGAAATTCTTCAAGGCGCTCGAGGCGGGCTCGACCGGGGTGCTCAACGTCGCCACCACCTGCGCCGGCGCCGGCATCATCGTCGGCGTGGTGACGCTCACGGGTCTGGGCCTCAAATTCAGCTCGATCATCATCGAATACGCTGGAGGCTCGCTGCTGCTGACGGCGATCTACACTTCGCTCATCGTCTGGATCGTGGGACTCGCCGTCCCGGTGACCGCGTCTTACATCATTTGCGCGGTGATCGCGGCGCCGGCGATGATCAAGCTGGGCGTGCCCGACTTTGCTGCGCACATGTTCATTTTCTACTACGCGGTGCTCTCCGAAGTCTCGCCGCCAACCGCGCTCTCGCCCTTCGCTGCCGCGGCGATCACCGGCGGCGATCCGTACAAGACGACGCTGCAATCCTGGAAATACACCATGCCCGCCTTCCTCGTGCCCTTCATGTTCGTGCTCGATCCCTCGGGCGTGGGACTGCTCCTCACGGGTTCGATCAAAACACTCGGCAACGCCGATTGGGGTTCGATCGCGCTCGTAACGATCACCGCCGCGCTGGGGATCGCCGCGCTCGCGGGCGGCGTACAAGGCTGGCTGTTCAAGAGCACGAGCTGGATCGAACGGGGGATGTTGATCGTCGCAGGGCTGGCGCTCGTGTACCCGACCACTACGGCTGATATCGTCGGCCTGGGCCTGTTCGCCGTAGTCGTCGCGATCCAGCTCCTTCGCATTCGCGCCGCGCGCCAGCCCGCCTAATGAACGCGGACAACGCCGCGCTCCTGGACGAATTCTGCGATTCCGTCTGGCTCGAGGACGGCCTTGCGAAGAACACGCTCGAATCCTACCGCCGCGATCTGAGCCTGTTCGCCGACTGGCACGAGCGGCAGGGCCGCGCCTCGCTGCTGGGTGCGACCGAAGCCGATCTCGCCGAGTATTTCGCCTGGCTTTATTTGCGGCGCTCTCCCGGAAAGAAGCACGGCATCCGCTCGAGCACCCAGGCGCGGCTGCACTCGAGCTTGAAGCGCTTCTACCGGTTCCTCGCGCGCGGGCGGCGCATCGAGATCGATCCCACGCTCAAGCTCGATCCCCCGAAGAAGCCGCCGCGCTTTCCGAAGACGCTCTCGGAGGTCGATGTCGAAGCGCTGCTCGCGCAGCCGGAGCCGGGAGCACCGCTCGGGCTCCGCGACCGTGCGATGCTGGAAGTGCTCTACGCGAGCGGGCTGCGCGTCTCGGAGCTGGTTCGTCTGAAGCTCGTCGAAGTGAGCTTCGACATGGGCGTGGTACGCGTTTTCGGCAAGGGCTCGAAGGAGCGTCTCGTGCCCCTAGGTGAGGAGGCGCTCGCCTGGCTCGCGCGCTATTTGAAGGAAGGGCGACCCGCGCTTTTGAGGAAACGGGCCAGCGACTACGTGTTCGTCACGGGGCGCGGCGGCCCCATGACGCGGCAGGCGTTCTGGCACCTGATCAAGAAGCGCGCCGCGGCAGCACTCCCCGGCAAATCGCTTTCGCCCCACACGCTGCGCCACGCCTTCGCCACGCATCTGCTCAACCACGGCGCCGATCTGCGCGTCGTGCAGCTCCTGCTCGGCCATGCCGATATCTCGACCACGCAGATCTACACCCACGTGGCGCGCGAGCGGCTGAAGCTGCTGCACCAAAAGCACCATCCCAGAGGGTGAAGCCGGAGAGTGCCTGAACCCGGATTACGCCCGGCTTCGTTCGAGCGTCACTCCCACGCGCTGCGCGTCGCGCAAAGCGCCGAGCTTGGCGATACTGACCTTGACGCGGGGCGACTTGAAGTCCTCGAGTATGAGGCTTGCGATTCGTTCGGCGAGGTTTTCGACGAGGCCGAAGCGCTCTTTCGCGAGGAGGGCGCGGAGGTGTTCCACTACGACGCCGTAGTCGATGGTATCCGCGACCTTTTGCGTCTTGAATACCGCGTCACCGGCAGGCAGAGCGATCTCGAGATCGAGCTCGATCGTCTGCGGGGCGATTTTCTCGTGGCGGTAAAGCCCGATCCAGGCCTGCAGGCGCAGCTGGCGGATGAAAATGGTGTCCAAGGCGTGGCGGCGTTAAACTTTGCCTCCAATTCTAGAGTAAGGCCATGGCTGCCGCAGCCTTCTTCCCCATCGCCTACCTGATCGGCTCGCTGTCCTTCGCAGTCATCGTGAGCCGTGCCTTCGGGCTTCCCGACCCGCGCTCGTACGGCTCGGGCAATCCCGGCGCGACCAACGTGTTGCGCACGGGCAGGAAGCTCGCGGCGCTTCTCACGCTCGTCGGCGACTGCGGAAAGGGCTGGCTCGCCGTGTTCCTCGCGGCGCGCTACGCCGCCGGTTACGGCATCGGAGCGACGGGCGTCGCCGCCTGCGCGGTCGCGGTATTCGTGGGCCACATCTATCCGGTGTTCTTCGGCTTCAGGGGCGGCAAGGGCGTATCCACCGCGGGCGGGATTCTGCTCGCGATCCATCCCTGGCTCGGTCTCGCGACGGTTGCGACCTGGATCGTCATCGCGCTCTTTTTCCGCTATTCGTCGCTTGCGGCGATCGTCTCCGCCGTATTTGCGCCGCTCTACTATTTTTTCCTGTTCGGCGCGAGAGAAATGCTGCCCGCGCTGATTCTCATGTCGGCGCTGCTCGTCTGGCGCCACAAGGCGAACATTCTCAAGCTCGTCGCGGGGAAGGAACACCGCATCGGCGAAAAGCGGGATTCGGCGGGCGCCTAGCCGGGTGCATCAGGCGGGCGCGACGCTTGCGAGGTCCCAGCGCGGCCTCACTGTGAACCCGAGTGGAAGCGCCCGGCCCGCGTTGGCGGCCTCCAACCGCAGGCATCCTGCCAGCGCGATCATCGCGCCGTTGTCGGTGCAGAATTCCATTGCCGGGTAGAACACGCTGAATTTGTCGCGCGACGCGGCGGCGTCGAGCAAGGAGCGCAGCCGCACGTTGGCGCCGACGCCTCCAGCCACGACGAGCCGGCTCAGGCCCGTTCTGCGCACCGCGGCGAGCGATTTTGCAACGAGCACGTCGGCCACTGCCTCCTGGAACGCGGCTGCCACATCGGCGCGCGTCTGCTCGTCGAGCGCGCGCGTGCGCGTGAGCGTCGCGACCGCCGTCTTCAGCCCGCTGAAGCTGAAGTTGAGATCGCCGCGCGTCTCCAGCTGCTCGAGCATCGGGCGTGGAAACGCGAAGCGATCAGCTCTGCCGCGCTCGGCGAGCTTGGCGAGCGCGGGTCCCCCAGGGTAGCCGAGCCCGAGCAATTTTGCTGTCTTGTCGAAAGCTTCTCCCGCGGCGTCGTCCAGCGTTTCCCCCAGCATCTCGTACTGCCCGACTCCCGACACGCGCATCAGCTGGGTGTGCCCCCCCGAAATCAGCAGCGCGACAAACGGGAAAGACGGCGGATTTTTTTCAAGCAGCGGCGAAAGCAAATGCCCCTCGAGGTGATGAACGCCAACTGCCCGGATTCCGAGACCGAACGCGAGGCTGTTCGCGACGGCCGCGCCCACGAGCAGCGCTCCCGCGAGGCCGGGGCCTTGGGTGTACGCGACCGCGTCGAGGTCCGACTCTCTGGCACCGGCCTTGCGCAGGACCTCGCGGATGAGAGGGAGCAGGCGCCGAATGTGGTCCCGCGAAGCGAGCTCCGGCACGACGCCCCCGTACGCGTCGTGCAGCGCCACCTGTGAATGCAGCGCGTGTGCGAGCAGGCCGCGGCCGGCATCGTAGACGGCCACCCCGGTTTCGTCGCAAGAGGTCTCGATACCCAGCACGAGCATGATTTTTCTGCTCTTTTGTCGATTTCCGTCAGTCTGTTGTCAGGCGCGTTTGACTAGAATTCCGCCCCTCATGGGCAAGCTCCCCTATCGATTGGCGGGCAAGATGCTTCTGGGCTTCGCGTTGTTTGCCGCACCAGCGCCGGCCGCGTTCAGCCAGTCGGCGGATCTCGGCGCGCTCACGCTCGCCCAGGCCGAGCAGCTGTTGCGCTCTCGCAACCGCGAGCTGCAAGCGGCGCGCCGTGCAGTCGAGGCAGCGCAAGCAAACACCCTCTCTGCCGGTGCGAGACCGAACCCCACTTTGAGCTTGGGGGTCGGCGCGATCAATCCTTCCGCCGGCGTGGGCACCGGGCCGTGGCGCGACAAGACCGTGGACAGCTCGATCCGCGTCGATCAGGTCATCGAGCGCGGCGATCGGCGGGAGTTGCGCATCGCCAACGCGAGAAGTCTCGAGTCGGCGAGCGCGGAGGACCTTTCCGATACGATCCGGCAGCAG
>WNFU01003537.1_pt1 | contig 20578 bp, 20 predicted proteins | sample 5400121 | NCBI WGS metagenome assembly WNFU01 (sample SAMN13153360, study PRJNA577476) | soil metagenome | isolation source: 100 cm soil or saprolite under grassland replicate 1 | place: USA:California | collected 2016-06-15 | reverse complement strand
TCGGTGCGGGCTACGGGCCAGTGAGCATGTTCATCCTCGACCGGTATCCTCACGCGACGTGCATTGCGCAGGATGGCTCCGAGCCGATGTTGAATCGCGCACGACACCTCGTCGCGAAGTATGGAGAGCGCTTCAAACTGCACCAGTCCGACCTCTTCGAGGTGAGTTGGCTGCCCGAGCAGTTCGGCCCGTTCGACGCCGCCGTTTCGTCCAGCTGTTTGCACAACCTGCGCGACTTCAGGCGCATCCGCAAAATCTATGGCGAGATCTGCGCGCATTTGAAGCCGGGCGGCGCCTTCCTGAACGCGGACTTGATCAACGCCCCGACCGCCGCGCTGCACCAGCGGTACGACGGCGTGGCCACCGCGCGCCGGCATCGCGAAGGCGCCTTCGAGGATCTCGCAACGCTGGTGCGGCACGGGAACCGGTCTCCGGCGCCGGCGACCCGGGGACCCTTTCCGGCTACCCTGGACCAACACTTAGCGGCGTTGAAGGCGGCCGGGTTCAAAGACGTCGACTGCTTCTGGAAAGAACTGCGACGGGCCGTCTTCGGCGGGTACGCATCGCTGAAGAATCGCTGAAGGAGAGGCAGCAACGATGAGCCTTGGAAAGCCCGAGTACGTGTCGGATCTCGTCGTCTACCTGCTGAATCGGCTCGGCGTCGAGTACGTCACCCTGAATCCCGGCGCGACCACCCGTGGGATGCATGAATCCCTGGTGACCTACGGTGGAAATGTCGCGCCCGAGGTCATCACCTGCAGCCACGAAGAGGTGGCGGTCGCCATGGCGGAGGGCTATTACCTGGCGACGGGGCGGCCTCAGGCCACGCTGGTTCACAACATTGTCGGCCTGCAGCACGCGAGCAAGGCGATCTACGAAGCCTGGCTCAACAACGCCCCGATGCTCATCATTGGAGGCACCGGCCCGCTGGACTCGACGGATCGATTGGATCCACACGGCGCAAGTCCAGGCGCAGATCGTCAGGGACTACGTGAAGTGGGACGACCAGCCCCAGGGGGCGCTCAGCGTCGCCGAATCTATTCTGCGCGCCTACCAGATCGCGATGACCGAGCCCCGGGGCCCGGTCTACCTTTGCCTCGACGTCGAGCTGCAGGAGAGCCGGCTTCCTGACGGCTTCACCATTCCCGATCTGAGCCGCTACCGCCCCCCCGCCCCTCCCTCGGGCAACCCCGAGGCGATCGCCGACGCAGCGAAGGCGCTTCGGGAGGCGCGCTGGCCGGTTCTGCTGGTCGAGGGATTGGGACGGGCGCCGGGCGGACCGGAAGCGCTGCAATCGCTGAGTGAGCTTCTCGGGATTCCAGTGATCGAGCAGGGCTCCTCCTTCAATATCTCGAATCTTCACCCTCTGAACGTCAGCGGAGCCAGCGTCGAGGTGCTGAAGGAAGCGGACCTGGTCCTGACCGTGGGCGTCAAGGACATCGAAGCAGCGCTGACTCGGCCAGAGCCGGAAGCCGATATCGTTCCGGCGGGCCTGCCGAGGGTGCCTTCCGGGTACAGTCGGCGCCACCAGAGCGTCATCCGGGAGGGGACCAAGCTCGTTCGTGTCGGCCTGCAAGAGTACGGGATCAGGAGCTGGACCAGCAGCCACGGCCGGCTCGTGCCCGCGGATATCGCCATCCTCGGGAGCGGGCCACAGGTTCTACGGGAGATCGGTCGTCTGTGCGAGAGCGCCATGGACGGTGATCTGCGACGGCGGGTCGCCGAGAGGGCCGCAAGGGCCCGGGAGATCCACGCCGCAATCGCCACCCGCGTCCAGAAGGACCTGAAGGAACGCTGGTGGGCGCAGAAGCCCATCTCGACCGCCCGGCTGGCTGCCGAGATCTGGGAGACGATACGTGGCCAGGACTGGGTCCTGGTGCACGGGTCGTTGAGCGGCTGGGAGCGGAGGCTCTGGGAGGTGACGGAAGGGTCGCGATACATCGCCGGCGGCGGTGGAACGGGGACCGGGATGGGCGTGGCGATGGGAGTCGCGCTGGCGTTCAGGGGAACGGGCAAGGTCTGCGTCAGCATCCAGAACGACGGTGACCTTCTGTACACCCCCGGATCTCTCTGGACGGCCGCGCATCACGCCATTCCCATGTTGATGGTCATGTTCAACAACAGGTCCTACTATCAGGACGTCGGACATCAGCTCGCGGTCACCAAGATGAGACACCGCTCCCTGGACAACGTTGGAGTCGGGGTCAGCCTGGAGGGACCCGCCACCGACTTCGCCACCCTGGCGAAGAGCTTCGGCATTTACGGCGACGGTCCCATCCTCGACCCTGAGGAGATCCGCCCGGCTCTGGAGAGAGGCCTGAAGGTCGTGAAGGAGGGAAAGCTGGCGCTCATCGACACGGTGACGCAGCCGCGGTGAGGAGACGACCCGATGAACCGACGCGCAGGACAGATCGTGGTCGGTGTGGTCGCCCTGATGCTGGCTGCCTGCGCGACGGCGCAGCCGGGCGGGCCCGGGCTCGACCGCTTCGCCATGTTGGAGCCGGGCATCCTCTCGGGCACGCCGGCGGGCTCGGGGCCGTTCCCGGTCGTCATCCTGCTGCACGGCTGTGGTGGTCGGAGCGCTGAGGGGCCGTCGAATCGGGAGAACGCCTATCGAGAGGCCCTGGTGGCGGACGGGTTCGCGTGGCTGTCGGTGCGGTCGTTCCCGCTCGAGGGCCGTCCGTTCACGAGCGCCTGTGGGCGCCCTCCCGGCACGATCGATACGGATGAACGTGTGGAAGATCTGGCCGCGGTCATTCAGCATCTGAGCCGCTATCCGCCGCTCGACGGCCAGCGCATCGGTGTCCTCGGGTTCTCGATGGGCGCGAGCACCGCGATCAAGGCCGCGATGCGTCTGGATCCAGCTCGAGCGCCCGGGCTTCGCAGTGCCGTGGCCCTCTATGGTGGCTGTCGCGACATGCAGGCCCGCGACGGCCTCCTGGGCCGCCGTCGCCTCTTGATGATGGTCGGCCTCCAGGATACGTGGACGCTGGCTGCTCCCTGCATCGCGTTGGCCAATGCGCTCAAGGAAGGCGGCCATGCTGCCGACGTCGTCGTGCATCCTGAGGCCACGCATCAATGGGATAATCCGGCCTCCACGGGAGGCCGCCAGATCTCGATGGGACCGGGGCGAGGGATGACGTTCGTTCGCTACGATCCCGACACCGCCCGTGATTCCGTCACTCGCACCGTCGCTCACTTTCGAGCCACGCTGTGAGCAAGGTTCTTGTGCGTGCGCGGGTCACGGAGAAAGGACGCTGGCGCTCATCGACACGATGACGCAACCTAGGTGAAAAAGGAGGAGACGTCATGGCGAGGATCAAGCACATCGCACTCACCACGAAGAACCCCGACCAGGTCGCGGCGTTTTACAAAGACGGCCTCGGACTGAAGGAAATCCGCCGCAGCCCGAGCGGCGCGGTGTTCCTGACCGACGGCTACATCAACCTGGCCATCCTGAACTGGAAGACGGAGAAAGACGCCGACGTGGGAGCCAACGGGCCCAATTACAACGGCATCCATCATTTCGGCTTCGAGGTGGAAGACCTCGACGAGGCCAGCCAAAGGCTGGAGGCGGTCCAGGCCAGGCGGCTCACCCAGAAGGACGGTCTCGACGTCGCAATGGCTCCCGGCCGCCACCGCAATTTCGAAATGAAGTGGGCCGGCCCCGATGACGTGGTCTTCGACATCTCACATACGGGCTGGCAAACTCTTCCGGACAAAGAGTGAGGAGAAGCGAGCCGCCGCGGTGCCGAGGAGTCAGCCGCAACCGGGAGGTGAGTCATGGCGCTCAGACTGACGATGGGCTTCTCCGACAATCCGCGAGTGCAGCCGCTGAAAGATGGAACCGTGAAGCCGCAGGGCATCGAGCTCGACTGCATCACGCTCGATCCCAGCAACCTCTTCCAGCGAAACCTCACCTACGACGAGTTCGACGTCTCGGAGATGTCCATTTCGGAGACGCTCCTGGCCCGGGAGAGGACTGACGGGAAGAGATGGGATTGGTCTGCCCTGCCGGTCTTCCTGAGCCGAGGCCACCACTGGCACGCGCTCTACGTCAACACCGCGTCCGGTATCAAGAGCCTCGCGGACCTCAGAGGCAAGCGGATCGGTGTTCCCGACTACGACATGACCGCCGCTCTGTGGTTCCGGATCACGCTGAAGGATCTCCACGGCATCGAGGCCAAGGACAACGTCTGGTACAACGGGCGCACGAAGGAGCTGAGCCACGGGGGCGCGCTGGGCCTGGACACGGATGGGCCGGTGGGCGTCACCCATCACTGGCTCACCGTGGATCAAACACTGGACGTGATGCTCGATCGCGGCGAGATCGACGCGTGCACGGCCATCCGCCCGGAGGCCCGTGTCACCGCCGGAGACACGACGGTTGTCGACCGCTGGGGCGGTACGCCGATCGACGGTAACCCGCGCCTCAGGAAGTTGCTGGACGACAACGGCAAGGGGGTCGTCTACGAGTTCTATCGAAAGACCGGATGTTTCCAGGCCAATCACCACGTGATCGTGCAGAACCGCATTCTCAAAGAACATCCGTGGGTGGCGCTGGAGCTGTTCAAAGCCTTTCAGCGATCCAAGGAAGTGGCCTACGAGCGCGCCCGGCGATCCCAGTCGGCGTATCTGTTCTTTCCGGGCAAGGACTTTCAGGAGCAGGCGGCGGTCTTCGGAGACGATCCGTATCCCATCGGTCTCCGTGCCATGGGTAAGAATGTCGAACGCGCGATCCGGGGCTCCCTGGAGCAGGGGTTGCTCCGCCGGCCGCTGCGGCTCGAGGACATTTACTACCGGACGACGCTGAACACCTGAGGAAACGCCATGGCAGTCATCGACGCCGATACCCACGTCATCGAAACCGACCACACGTGGAACTATCTGGATCCCTCGGAGCAGCAGTTCCGGCCCTTCGTGATCAGTCCCAGGGGAGAGGGTGGGCGAGAATACTGGTACATCGACGGCAAGATCCGAGGCTTGGCGCGCCAGGCCGTAACCGCTCCCGACGTCTCCGCGCTCGAGGAGAAGCTCGGCCGCAGAATGGCGGCTCCTCAGGAGGCGCGCGAAGGCGAAAACGTGGAGGTCCGTCTGAAACACATGGACCAGCTCGGGGTGGACATCCAGGTGCTCTGGCCCACCTTGTTTCTGGAGCGGGTTGCCGATCGTCCAGAGGCTGAGATCGCGGTCTGCCGGAGCTACAACAGGTGGCTGGCCGACATCTGGCAGCAAGCCAAGGGCCGGCTGCGCTGGGTATGTGTGCTGCCGTTACAGACCATGTCCGAAGCGCTCGATCAACTGCGCTTCGCGCACGCCAACGGTGCCGTCGCCGTCTTCATGCGCGGCATCGAGAACGAGCATCTGCTCCATGATCCCTGCTTCTTCCCTCTCTACGAAGCCGTGAGCACGCTCGACATGGCCATCGGCGTTCACGCTGGCAATGGCAACCCGTATGTCCGCGAGTTGCTGGCGCAGCGTAACGCGCCCGGCACCTTCTGGGCCTACCGGATGTCCTCGATCGGCGCCTTCCACTCGCTCGTGATGGCGGGCCTGCCTGATCGCTTTCCTCACCTCCGGATGGTCTTCGTCGAGATCGCGTCGCAGTGGGTGCCGTGGACGCTGAAAGACCTCGCGCGTCGCCTGCCCCAGCAGCGGGGGCGTACGCTTCCAGAGAATCCGCTGAAGGCCTATCGCCTCTACGTCGCGTGCCAGTCCGACGACGATCTGCCCTACGTGCTCACGTACACGGGCGAGGACAACATGATGATGGGCACCGACTACGGCCATCACGACCACGCCGCTGATCTCGACGGCTTACGCAATCTGAAGACCGCCGGCGGGATCAGCGCGCGCGTCTACGACAAGATCGTCGACGCCAACCCCAGGGCCGCCTACGCATTGTAGTTCAGCCTCAGGAGCCAACGATGCAGCGCGCCGTCGATGCCGACACTCATATCTTCGAATCTCCGCAGGTCTGGGACTTCTTGGACGAGCAGATGTACGCCCGTCGTCCCATCATCGTCTCCGCACCCAGGGACACCGTCTCTATAGCGCATACGAGGAGTGGGAAGACCTCCCCTACCTCGTGAACTATGTCGGGGAGAACAATCTGGTCGTGGGCTCCGACTGGGGACATCACGGCGGTCGGGCGCGTGGAGGAGACCCGTCAGGGCAGCCGGAGGTCTTCACCAACATGAGGTCCCGCGAGGACATCGGGAGCACCGTCGTCACGAAGCTGCTCTCGGACAACGCGCGCAAGCTCTACGGTCTGCCGCGGAGCGGCGTCTGCGGGGCGTGAGCCTCTCAGGTGGGGGTCAGCTCCAGAGACGCTGGCTCGCCAGACGCGCCCCCTCCGAGAGCATGCGGAACTTCTCCCACATGATGCTCGGGTGCACGCGCGCCGTCGCCAGTCCCTGGGCGAAACCGCAGTCGACACCGGCGATGACGTTCTCCCGCCCGACGATCTTGGCGTAGCGCAAGATCCGCTCGGCCACCAGCTCCGGGTGCTCGACGCAGTTCGTCGTGTGCGCGATGACGCCCGGGATGATGATCTTCCCATCCGGGAACTTGATGTCTTCCCAGACGTGATACTCGTGCTCGTGGCGCGGATTCGCCGCTTCGAGGGAGAAGGCGCCCGCCCTGATCTGGAGGATGACCGGCGCGATCTCCCGCAGCGGCGCGTCCGTCGTGTGGGGCCCGTGCCAGCTGCCCCAGCACATGTGGTAGCGCACACGGTCCTCCGGCAGGCCGGCGAGGGCGTGGTTCAGCGCTTCGATGCGCATCGTCGCAAATTTCCGATACTGCTCGGGTGACGGCGCGGGATCCATCGAGTCGTACTCGGTCACCATCCGCGGGTCGTCGATCTGGACGATGAAGCCGGCGTCGACGATGGTCTTGTACTCGGTCTTCATCGCGTTGGCGATGGCGTAGAGGAATTCTTCCTCCCTCTTGTAGAAGTGATTGGCGCGCTGCAACTCGATCGTCCCGGGCGCGACGGCCGGAATGAACGCCTCCTCGAAGCTCTGGTCCGCCAGCGCTGCCTTGAAGTTGGCGATGTCGGTCTGGACGGCCGCCTGGCCGCGATAGGTGATGGGCCCGGTGCATACGGTGTTGACCATCTGCGACTGAGGCCGGCCGGGCGAGGTCGGGGCGTTCTGCGCACTGCCCTCGATCTCGCGATAAGCGCCCGTGAACCTCTTTCGGTCTCGGCTCCGGGCGGTGCCGCCGCCGCGGCCGGGCAGGTCGGTGCGCAGCTCGAAGCCCGAGAGGCGGTCCGTGATGTACTGGGAGAAGCCGGTCTTCGAGTACTCGCCGTCGCTGGCGATGTCGATGCCGCATTCGGCCTGCATCCGCACGGCGTCGGCCACGTGTCGGGCGAGGATGGCGCGCTCGCCCTCGCTGAACGGCTTGCCGTCCTCCTTGCGCTGGAGAATATCGACCATCTCCGGCGGCCGGACGAGACTACCGACGTGGGTCGTGAGGATGCGACGACTGCTGCGCTTCACTGGTCTCTCTCCTCATGCGAGTTCGCGGGGATCGGTCTGGCGCGTGGATTGTCCGGCGGGTGACGGAGAGTGTCAAATGAGCCGATATGGTACCGGAGTCGCTGCCGAACTGCGGCTGCTATACTTCTCCGGAGTTGATGCGCCACATGGAGGAACCGCGATGACCGAGCACCCCATGATCGTCGTTCACCCCGCGGCCGAGGACGTCGCGCGCCAGCTCGGGTTGGCTCCGCGTCTGCCGTCGCTCCGCGGCGCTCGCCTGGGCCTCATCGACAATTCGAAGCACAACGCCGACACGTTCCTTCACACGCTCGAAACGATCCTCACTCTGGACTACGGCATCGAGCGCGTCGAGCGCTACCGGAAGGCGAGCCCCAGCATTCCCACCCCGCCCGAGATCCTGGCACGGCTGGCCGAGTCCTGCGACGCCCTGGTGCACGGCGTCGCCGACTGAGGGTCGTGCGTGACGTGGGGTCTCCACGACAGCGTCGAGATGGAGCAGCACGGGCGGCCTGCGGTGACGGTGGTGACGGAGGCGTTCGAGGCGGCTGCGGTCGCGCGTGCCGCCGCGCTGGGCCTGCCCGACCACCCGCGAGTGGCGGTGGCGCATCCGCTGGCGAGTCGTCGCGGCGACGAGGTGGCGAAGATGGCGGCCGCAGCCGCGGCGCGCGTGGCCGCGGCGCTCATGAAACGATGATGGGGCCATCGACCACCGGGCGCGCCGCGCGGCGGACGATCAGCGGAGGCTTCGTCGAGGCCGTTCGGTATCTCGAAAGTCAAGGGTGGACCGACGGGCTGCCGGTGATTCCGCCCATGGAGCCACTCGTCGCCGAGATGCTGAGCCACACCAAGCGCGCGCCCGATGAAGTTCTCGGCCAGATGGAACCGTTGCGCGGCACGGTCACGGTCGAGAAGGTCGCGGCGAACGCGGTGATGGCAGGGTGCCTGCCCGAGTACTTTCCCGTCGTCCTGGCCAGCGTCCGCGCCGCGCTCCAGCCGGAGTTCCACGTCGGCTCCACCGCGTGCACGACGGGCGGTTCCGCGCCGGTCATCATCGTGAACGGGCCCATCGCCAGGCGCCTCAACATCAGCGGCAGCACCGCCTGCTTTGGCGGCAACATCAAACCGAACGCGACCATCGGGCGAGCGCTCCGCCTCGTCATGCGCAACCTCGGCGGCGCCAAGCCCGATGGCATGGAGAAGTCCACGCAAGCGTGGCCCGGAAAGATCGTGGGCTGCTGCTTCGCCGAGAACGAGGCACGCTCCCCCTGGGAGCCGTTCCACGTCGCGCGGGGCTACACGCCAGAGACGAGCACCGTCAGCGTGGTCGCGGTTCGCGGCATCTATCCGGTGACCGAGGGGACGCAGACCACCGGCCAGGGTGTCGTCGAGACGGTGGTCGCCGCGATGCGCTATCTCGGCACGCCGATCTTTCACCAGATGCGCAACCGCATCCCCGTGGTCGTCGCGCTCTGCCCCGAGCATGCTCAGGAGATTGGGCGCGCCGGGTTCGGGCGGCGTCAACTGTGCGAGCGCCTGTACGCCGAGGTGCGGCTGCCCGTGCGCGAGCTGATCGGACGCGTCTACTACGGAACACGCGCCTGGCCCGACTGGATCGACGAGTCGGACCCTGAGGCGCTCGTGCCGATCGTCGCCGCTCCGGAAGACTTCTGGCTCGTGGTCGCCGGCGGCGACGGCCGGCACAGCGCGTGGATGCCGGCCTGGGGCGTCTGCCGGGGCGCCACCGAGGTGATCGAGGATAGCTGAGCGCCCGTTTCGTCCTGCGTCGACACCAACCGCTGGATCGGTGTAGACGAATCGCCCGTGCCCCGCGTCGCCGCACCTCGCCTGCGTTAGACGGGTGCTCCCTCCACCCCGACGCGTCTGAGCTGGAGCCGACGCGCCGTGACCAGGGCCATGCGCGGATCGCGCTCCACGCCGACCCACTCGCGTCCGAGGGACAGGGCGACCCGGCCGACCGTTCCCGCGCCGGCGAAAGGATCGAGGATAAGCCCGCGCTTTTTGCTGCCTTCAAGCACCGCCTGGACCACGGGCTCCGGGATCGCGTCCCAGATGCTGTCCGGGTGGGAGCGCGGCAGCGGCAGCATCCAGCACAGCGTGGTTCCGCGCGGTCGCACGACCTGACCCACCTTCCGGAAGCGCAGGAGATGGTTCACGCGGTTGTCCCAGCGCTCCCGGGAGCGTGTTTGGGCCCAGAACCCGCGCGACTGAAGACGCCAGCCGGTGCGACGGAGCCAGCCGATGACGAGTGCGTCCATCCCCACCCACTCGGCGCCGTCGTGGCGATCGCCGATCACCAACCAGAGGTCGCCGTCGGGCGCGAGGACGCGCTTCCATTCACGCCCGAAGCCCACGGCAAGGTCGTGCGCGTAACGCTCGGCCGAAGGACGGCCCCGCCCTCTCACCCAGTATGGCGGCGAGGTCAGGATCACCCCGACGCTCCCCGACGTGATCGGATGGAGGCGGTGGCTGTCCCCGCGGAACAGGCGCAGCCGCCCATCGCGGCTCTCGTAGCGGGTCATGGCGAGCCGGCGCTCACCGGGCGCCACGTTCGGGCCGGTCGTGGCCGGTCGCCGCTAACACCTAGTCGTCGTTTCGCGTGAGGAGCGCGCGGCCGCCCGCGCGCTCGGGACACTACGTCGCGCGGCGCGTAGGCAGCACAAAGGCCCTGGTGCTGCAAATGTTGGCACATGCCGGTTCGACCTGAGGGGTGAGGTGGAAGCGCACCGTGGGCCGCCCACCCGCCGGCTCCCCAATCCCCTCCGGGTTCTTCTTCGCCAAGGCTTCGAAGCCGCTGCTGGATGCTCACGAATCCACCAACTGGGCCACAGATGAAACTACTACCTCGACCCTCTTCGCGTGTGTTGTTACTCGGGCAGCGCTGGTCATGTGACAGCCCGTGACTGCGCCAGGCGCGGGCGGCGTCTACGGCGGGCAGATGTACCCGGCGCCGGTAGGGCTGGGGAAGCAACCGACCGATTGCGGCAGGAACCACTTCGGCAGCCACAGGACCACCTGCGGGAACAGCACCGTGAACGCGATGGTGAGGAAGAAGACGATGTAGAGCGGGAACGAGCGGAACATCGCGCGGTAAAAGGGCACGCCAACGAACTTCGAAGCCACCAGGAGGGACAGGCCATAGGGCGGCGTGATGAGCCCGAACACCAGGGTGGTGATGATGACCACGCCCATGTGCACGGGGTTGATCCCGCCCACCTGGGTCAGCTTGATGATGATGGGCATGAAGATGATGATCGCGGGCACGGCGTCAATGAAGTCGCCGACGATCACGAACAGCGCGACCAGCAGGAGCATGATCATCCGCGGGTCGGTGCCGGCGTAGTAGCTGATGTACTCGGCCACCGTGTCGGGGCCGCGCAGATAGGCGAGCATCCAGCCAAAAGCCGACGCGCCGGCCACCGCCGCCAGCGGCAGCGAGTAGAGCAGGCCCGTGTACATGAAGTCGCCCGGCAGGCGGCGGATGTGCCGCGGATTGAGCACGGGGACGAGCACGAGCAAGATGTAGGCCGCCGCGACCATGCCGGCCTCGGTCGGCGTGAACCAGCCGGTCAGGATGCCGCCCATGATGATGACGGGAATCACCATGGGCAGGGCCGAGCCGCGCGCCGCCACGAACACGTCCACGAGTGGCGCGCGCGGCTTCATGGTGCCGACGGGCCCGAAGAAGTAGCTGTAGATCATGAGCCCGAGGCCGATCAGCACGCCGGGCACCACGCCGCCGAGAAACAGCCCGCCGATCGACACGTAGCCGGTGGCGCCGTAGACCACCGCCATGATCGACGGCGGGATCAGATTCGCCATGGTCGAGGCCGAGGCGATGAGCGCCGCTGTGAAGGCGCGGTCGTAGCCCTCCTTGTCCATCTCGGGCGCCACCGTGCGGCTCAGCACCGCGACGTCCGCGGCCGAGGAGCCCGAGATGCCGGCGAAGAACATGCTGAAGAGCGTGACCACCTGGGCGAGCCCCCCGCGCAGGTGCCCCACCAGTGCCTGAGCGAGGGCGATCATGCGATACACCACGTTGGCCGAGGACATCAGCTCGCCGACGAGAAGGAAGAAGGGGATGGCCAGCAGTGCTTCGGAGTCGATGCCGTGGAACATCTGGCCGATCATCGAGGGGAAGCTCACGGGGGTGAACGCCGTCGCGAGGAGCACGCCGGTCATGATGGCGAAGACCACGGGCACACCCATGTAGCCGAGAAGCAGGAAGACCGCGCCCATCAGAACCAGGAGGGCCGAGGAGCTCATTCGACCGGCTCGACGCCGCGCTGCTCGGTGTCCTCCGGGCCCTCGTAGCCGCCGCCCACGCCGTTGACGATCTGCTCGACGCTGAACACCATGATCAGGACGCCTGCGATGGGCACGATGCCGGTGTACACGGTCAGCGGGATCAGCCACGGCATACGGAAGCTGCCGAGATCCAGCATCGCGTTCTTCAGGCCGAACCAGACCATGAAGCCCGCCACGGCCAGCACCACGAGCCGGTTCAGGGTCTCGATGGTGGTGCGCGTGGGGCCGCGCAGGCGCTTGGTGATCTCCGACAGATAGATGTGGTCGTTGCGGCGCGTGGCGGCCGCCATGCCCACGAAGGCTCCCCAGGCGAAGAACGCGGTCGTGGCCTGCTGCAGCCACAGCCAGGGGTGGCCGATGGTGCGCGTGAGCACGTCGAGGAAGACGCACAGGGTGAAGCCACCGATGCACACCCCGCAGAGGATCATCAGGGTAGCTTCCAGCGAGTCCAGCGCCTGCCACTTCAGGTGCCGGTGACGCTGGATGACCAGCGTCCGGTACACCGCGAAGGAGTCCGGCGTGCTCACGGGCGCGGGCGCCGTCGGCTCACTTCACGTTGCGCACGAGCCCCAGGATCTTGACCGCGTGGGGACCCAGCTCCTTCGCGAGCTGGTCCTGGATCGGCTGGGCGGCCTTCTGGAAACCGGACTTGTCGACATTCTCGACGACCTTCACGCCGATCTTCTTGAGCTTCGCCGCCGACTCCTGCTCGAGCTTGAGGGCCATGGCCGGCTCGCGCTTGGAGATCTCGTCGGCCGCCTCCTGCACCCACTTCTTCTCCTGGTCGCTCAGGCTGTTCCACGTCTTGTCGCTGACCCAGAGACAGTTGTTGTTCGCCTCGTGCTGGGTCATGTTCAGGATCGGCGCCACTTCATAGTGCTTGTTCTGCTCGTACACGTTGACGCCGTTCTCGGCCACGTGCACGACGCCGGTTTGTAAGCTGGTGTACACCTCGCCGAAGGGCATGTGCACGGTCTGGGCGCCATAGGCGGGGAAGTGCGTGTCCTCGGTCTTGGTCGCCTGGACGCGGATCTTCAGCCCCTTGATGTCCTCGACCTTCGTGATCTCCTTCTTGGAGTACATGTTCCGGAAGCCCATGGTCAGCAGCGAGAGCACCTGGCCGCCCTGCACCGAGTCCTTGATCATCGCGCGAAACGCGTCCGCCACCTGCTTGTCGGCCAGCGCCCGGGTCAGGTGCGCCTCGTCGCGGAAGATGAAGTGGAGCGAGAACACGCCCGCCTGCGGCGCCACCGAGGAGGCGTTGGCGGTCGCGGTGATGACGAAATCGATGTCGCCCGCCCGCATCTTCTGGAGCGTCTGGGGCTCGGTGCCGAGCTGCGCGCCCGGGAACTGGTTGATGCTCAGCTTCCCGCCGCTGAGCTGTTTGAGCTTCTCGTCGAAGATGTTGGCGGCGATGCCGTAGGCGGTCGTGGTCGGCTGGTCGTAGGCGAAGCTGAACTTCCGCTGGGCCGCCGCGTCCCCGGGCGATCCGAGGGCCAGCGCGCCGACGGTCAGCACCGCGAGGGCCGCGTGGATGATCACACGTCGTCGCATGGGCATGTCCTCCCCGTTGAAGAGTCGCAGGTGATGGTGGGGCCTCGGCCTTCGGCCGCGCGTATGGTCGCCGAAGCCCCGGGCCTCGTCAAGGCGAGCAACGTCCCTCGCTAGCTGAGCTGCTTGCGAAACCGCCAAATGCTCAACGCGACCAGCACGAGGGTGAAGATCAGCAACGCGAGGACATTCGGCCACAGCGTCGCGAGTCCGCTTCCCTTCAGCATGCTGCCCCGCGCGATAGTGGCGAAGTGATGAATGGGATTGAGGACCGTCAAGGGTTGCAGCCAGCCCGGCATCGCTTCCACCGGGTTGAGCGCTCCCGAGAGCGACGACAGCGGCGGGTTGATGAAGAAGGCGGTGAGCTGCGCCTGCTGCGCGGATTTGCTGAGTGTCGCAATCACGGTGCCGAGGCTGATGCCAGAAAGAATGCAGAGCACCCCCCCGAACAGGACGAAGAGAAGGCTTCCGTGGAACGGAACGCGGAACACGAGCTTGAGCACCGCGAGCGCGAGCAGCATCATCAAGCTCAGCAACACGAACAGCGGCGTGATCTTGGCGATGATGATTTCCGCGGTGCTCGCCGGTGACATGAGCAGCTGCTCGATCGTTCCCGCCTCGCGCTCCTTGACCATGGCCGCCGACGAGACCAGGGAGCTGTTCAGAATCAGCAGCAGACCGAAGACGCCCGTGGCGACGAACCAGGAGTCGACGAGCCCCGGGTTGTAGAGGAACGCGGGCATCAGCTGCACCTGCCCGTGAGGGCTCGTGTCGGGGACGTCCGCCCGCTCGACGCTGGCCTGCACTCCCGCGCCTCGCAGCTGCTGGTTGTAGCTCTGGATCACGCCTTCCGCATAGGCTTGCCCGATTGTCGCGGTATTGGCATTCATGGCGTTCAACAGAAACTGCACCGTCGTGGGGCTCCCGCGCCGCAGGTCGCGTCCGTAGTGGTACGGCACGACAACGCCCGCGTCCAGCTTCGCCCGACTGATCGCATCCCCGAGCTGCTCCGCCGATGTGTAATAGCCACCCAGGCGAAAGCTCCTGCTTTCCGTCAAGGTGGCCACCAGCTCCCGGCTTTCGGGCGTCTTGCTCTCGTCGACGACGCCCAGGCGCAGGTTCGAGACCGACGCGCTCAACGCGAAACCGAAGAGCGTCAGCTGCAGGACGGGAGGCACGATCAGCGAGAGGACGAGGCGGCGATCGCGCCGGATCTGGTCGAACTCCTTGCCAATCAACGCGCGGACCCGATGACCGACCAGGAGTCGGCGTAACGTCTTCAGCATCGGTCAGGCGCCGAGCTGCATCCGGCGCATGCTGCGCCATGCGATGGTGTAGAACACCGCGCAGATGAGCGCGATGATCGCGACCTTCCACCCCACGGCCGGCCATCCACCGCCCTGCAACAGGGCGTCGCGGACGATCTCGATGTAGTAGCGGCCCCAGATGAAGTTCGAGATCCATCGCAGGCCCGCAGGGATGTTCTCGATTGGGAAGATCAGTCCCGAGAGAAGAAAGACGAGGAGAAAGCCGCCGAGTGCCACGACCTGCATCGCGGCCACCTGGCTGGGGATCAGCGCTCCCACCATCGTCCCGAACGACGCCACGCAGAACGCGTAGAGGATCGTGGCGACGATGAAGGGTGTGGGATCACCGGCGAGCCGCAAGTCGAAGTAGCTGAACAGCAGGGCGAGCATGATCACGCATTCGGCCAGGGCGACGGCCGCGAAGGCGGCGATCTTTCCGAGCAGGAACTCGTGGGCGGAGATGCTGGAGACGTACACCTGGAGGATCGTCTTCTGTTCGGTCTCTCTCGCCATGGCGAGAGCCGCGAGCAGGGGCGGGAACATCGAAAGGCCGAGCACGAAGATGCCCGGGCCGTAGAACTTCTTCGAGGAGAGCCCCGGGTTGTACCAGAGCCGGATCGCGGTCTGGACGGGTCCGGCCTGCTGGACACCGGGCGCGCGCTGATTGTAGGCGCGGGTGATTTGACTCGCGTATCCCGCGGCGAGCTTCGCCGTGTTCGCATCGGAAGCGTCCACGAGGAGTTGGACCGGAGTATCGACTCCCCGGACGACGTCCCTGCCGAAGTGAGCAGGGATGATCAGCACCGCGCGCGCGGCGTTCGAGGTGAGCGCCTCTTCCGGATCCCGGTCGACGGGCCACGCCACGACGTGGAGGCTGATCGACGTCCTGAAGGCCTCGATGAACCGGCGTGAGGCTGGTGAGTCGTTGAAGTCCTGAATGACGACGGGGAGGTTGTTCACCCGCAGTGAGAGGCCGACGCTCATGAGCACCAGCAGGACCAGCGGCAGCACGAGGGCGAGCGCGAGCGTGCGCCAGTCGCGAACGATCTGGATCAGCTCTTTGTGGGTCTGGGAAACTATCCGCCTGATGTCGCTGCTCCCTCGCGGGCCTTCTCGACGACGCTGATGAATACGTCCTCGAGCGAGAGCCGTGCTTCGCGCGCTTCGATCACCCGGATCCCATGCGCTTCGAGCCGACCGGCGGTCGTTCGCGTGCCACTTTCGATGTCGTCATCGGTGATCACGTGGAGGCGGGTTCCGAACAAGGAGACTCGCCACCGCTCACGCTCCGTCTTGAGGACGTCCACCGCCTGTTGCGGCTGGTCGACGACGAATTCGAGCAAATGACCGGTCTGCCGGCTCTTGATGGCGCTCGGACTTCCTTCTGTCACCAGTTCCCCGGCCGCCATGAACCCGAGGCGGTTGCACTGCTCTGACTCCTCCAGATAGTGCGTGGTCACCAGGATCGCGGTACCGGCGTCGGCGAGCTGGTTGATCATCCGCCAGAACGCTCGTCGCGCCAGCGGATCGACGCCCGAGGTGGGCTCGTCCAGGAAGAGGACGCTGGGCTCGTGCATGATCGCGGCCCCGAAGGCGACCCGCTGCTTCCATCCGCCCGGAAGGCTGCCCGTGACCTGGTCCTGCTTTCCCTCCAACCCCGAAAACGTCAGGACCCATCGCGCTTTCTCCTCGCGCTCACGCTCGTCGACACCGTAGACGCCGGCGAAGAAATGCAGGTTCTGCCGGATCGTCAGATCGTCGTAGAGGGAGAACTTCTGCGACATGTACCCGATCCGCTGGCGTACGTCTTCGGCGCGCACGTTCCCTCGCTCGCCGGCCAGTCGGATCTCGCCGTGGGTGGCGTCGAGCAGGCCGCACAGCATCTTGATCGTGGTCGTCTTGCCCGCGCCGTTCGCGCCAAGCAGCCCGTAGATCTCGCCATAGCGGATCTGCAGGCTGACGTCGTTCACCGCCCGGAACGATCCGAATTGTTTGCTCAGGCCTTCGGCGCCGATGGCGATCCGTCCGCGCAGATGTGCGTGGTCCTGGCGTCCGGGAAACGGCGTCTGCGTCGGCTCCTCGCCGAGGGCACGCAGGCTCGCGACGAACACGTTCTCGAGGCTCGGCTCATCGACGCGGATGTCGCTGACGGGAAACCCGGCCGCGCTCATCTCTCTCGAGACGGTGCTTCGCGCTTCGTCCGGCCGTCGGGCAAGGAGGTCCAGATGGTCGCCGAACCGCTGCACGTCGACGATGTCCTTGTCGGGGCCGGCGATGCCCGACAGCAGGCGTTCGGCATCTCTCAGTCGCTCCGTCTGAACCTCCAGCCGCTTGGTTCCTAGCCCTCGGCGCAGCTCGGACGGAGTCCCGATCTGGCGAAGCTCACCGGCGTGGATCAATGCAACCCGGCCGCATCGCTCGGCTTCATCGAGATACGGCGTCGCCACCAGGATCGTCAAGCCTTCAGCGGCGAGATGCGTGAGGGCGTCCCAGAATTCCCGCCGTGAGACGGGGTCGACGCCGGTGGTCGGCTCGTCCAGCAAGAGGACGCGCGGCTCGGCCACGAGCGCGCAGGTCAGCGCGAGCTTTTGCTTCATTCCACCGCTCAATCGACCCGCCAGCCGGTCGCGGAAGTGTTCCAGGTCGAACATGCGGAGATATCGGCGACCGCGTGCGGCAATGTCGTTCAGCGGCACGCGCCGCAGATCGCCCGCGTACCGGACATTCTCCCCGACCGAGAGGTCCGGGTAGAGGCTGAAGGCTTGCGTCAGATAGCCGGTCTGTGACCGCGCCTCCCGCGCCGGCCGGCCGAAGATCTCGGCAACTCCATCGGTGGCTTCTATCACACCGGCGAGGATCTGGAACGTGGAGGTCTTGCCCGCGCCATCGGGACCAATGAGGCCGAAGATCTCGCCGGCGCCGACCTCGAAGCTGATGCCGCGCAAGGCTTCGAGCGTGCCATAGCGCTTCTGTAGGTTGCGGATGCGAATGGCCGTCATCGGCGCGTTCGGCGTGCCGGCCACTCGCTTCCCTCGACGAGGACCTCGCCGTCGGCCGGCATGCCCGGCTTGGCGAAGCCCACCGCGCCGCGCAAGAGAACCTTCACGCCGACGACCTGCTTCACCCGGTCCTCGCGGAAGTAGGTGTTCTCGGGCGTGAACGAAGCCTGGGGGTCGATGCGCATCACGACCGCGTCGATCGGCGTCGTCGGCGCCGAATCGAGGTACACGCGCGCAGCCTGGCCCACGCGGACGCGGCCGATCTGACCTTCGGGGACGAAGCCCCGCAGGTAGACTCGCCCCAGATCGATCAGCGTGATGATCGGCGTGCCGGCCATGACGACCTCGCCCGGCTCCGCGGTCCTCGTGGCCACCGTTCCGGCGAATGGCGCGATGACGTTGAGGTCCTTGCGGTTCGCCCGCGCCTCGTCGAGCTGGGCCCGCGCTCGCTCGGCATCGGCTTGCGCGGCCCCGACCTGACGCTGCGCGACCACGACGGCGGCCCCTTGCGTCTTCTCGTTGTTCTGAGCTTGTCTGGCCTGCTGTTCCGCGATCAACCCTTTCTCGAAGAGTCTGGTGAACGCGTCCCGATCCCACTTCGCCTGCGCATGCGTGGCCTCGGCTTGGGCGAGCTGAGCCTCGGCCGCCGCCAGCCGCGCCTCCGCCTGACGGAGGGCCGCCTCCGCCTGCTGCTCGCGTGCGCGGATCTGCTCGTCATCGAGCACTGCGACGACCGCCCCGGCGCTCACCTGGTCGCCCTCTCGCACGGAGATCTCGCGAATCCGTCCGGAGGTCTTGGGCGCGATCGCCGAGTCGTCGCCTTCGATCCGGCCACTCACCGCGATCACGCCCGGCGGCAGCGAGGCGGATGCGAAGAACAGGCGCCACACCGCGAACCCGCCAAGAGTAGCCACGAGCAGGATCGCGCCGGCAACGACGAGACGACGCCGCGAGCGGGGGTCGGCCCCCACTGCCGCAGGTCGCGAGGGGACTTGTTCCGCCGACACCGGCCGGCCCTGCTCAGCGGGCGCGGCCACGACGGCGCTCTCCGTTCGTGTCACTGGTCCGCGTGGGCGCGGTGAGTCCGTGGATGATGAGATCCTGGATGTGCTTCACGTACGTGGTGGTCTCGGGGACCTTGCCGCGGACCCGCCCTTCCGCGAACAGGCGCGCCCGGAGACGCGCCGTCGCGAAGAAGAAGAGGAGGCTCCCGACGAGACTCAGGTGCGTGAGCAGCGGGTCGACGGGACGGAAGCTCCCTTCTCGAACGCCGCGCTCCACGATGCGGCGCACGACGTCGGCAACGCGAAGAGGATAGGCGATGATTTCCCCGTCGAGACGCCGCCCGCCGGTCAGGACCTCCCGCAGCATCATGACCGGGAAGTGGGGGTTTCGCGCCGTGGCCGCATCAGCGACCAAGCCGACGAGGTCGCGGAGGAGATCCGGGGCGCGTCGCGGCGAATCGGCGAGCTCCTCGGCACGCTCGACGATCTCGGAAAACGTGGTACGGACGATCGCCCGGTAGAGCTGCCGCTTGCCCCCGAAGTGGTAGTTGATCATCGCCTTGTTGACGCGAGACTTTTCGGCGATCGCAGAAACGGGCACCCCGTCGTAGCCGCTCTCGGCGAAGAGCTCGGCCCCCGCCGTGAGCAATGCGTCGCGGGTGGCATCGGGATCGCGGCGACGACGCGGCCGTCGCCCGACGCGAACACTATTAACCATACGTTTAGTTAAACGTACCACGCGAACAACGGCCGGGCAACTCGTCCGCAGGTGGTAACGGTCACTCTCCGTGCGCCGACGGCGCCCGCCCCGGCCCGAGCAGGATCAGGGCCGCACTGACCGCCTGAAGTGCCGCGCAGGCCCCGAGCGCCGGCCCATAGGCGCCGGACCAATCGCGCACGACCCCGACGAGCGACGGGCCGAAGGCGAACGTGAGCTGATTGATCCCGACCACGAGGCCGACGAGCGCGCTGAAGCGCTCGCGCGGCCACTCGGCGGCGAGAATCAGGCCGGGTAACGTGGTCAGATTCCCGACCCCCAGCCCGAAGAGCGCGCAACCCGCGTAGACGCCCGCCACCGACGGCCCGTGCGCCAGCAGAGCCAGGCCGATGAGCTGGATGACGAGCGTCACGCTCGCGACGAGGCGCCGGTTCAAGCGATCGATCACGAAGCCCGTCACCAGACGGCCGACCAGCGCCGCCGCCGTCGTCGCGCTCACGACCCTCGCGGCGCCGCCCGCTCCGAGCGCCGGCGTCACGAGCGCGACCAGATGCGTGAGCACGCCGACCTGCGCGGCGAGTCCGAGGGCGAAGGGCGCCGACACGCTCCAGAAGCGCCACGTGCGCAGGGCGCCCCTTCGCCAGCGTCGCTCGCCGCCCGTGGACGGTCCGGCGGGTGTAGAACGAGGCGGATCGCCGTCGGGACCGATCCCGAGCGCTTCGGGCCCCCGCCGCATGACGCCCGCGGCGACCGCCAGCAGCACCACGAGGATCACGAGAGCGGCGGTCGCGAGCGCTCGCGTGAAGCCGACCAGGCCGATGAGCAGCATCAGCGCGGGCGTGACGAGCACACCGCCGAGCGTCGCCCCATTGAACGCGAGGCTGACGACCAGGCCCCGCCTTCGCTGGAACCACGGGGCCAGGATGATGTTGATCGCCGCGCCGCTCATCGCGCCCCAGCCCACGGACATCACGAGGAAGGCCGGATAGAGCTGCCACGGGTGTGTGACGATTCCGAGCGCCGCGACGCCGGCGGCCATGGCGCCGGCGCCACCCGCCACGACGCTGCTCGGCCCGAAGCGCTCGTACAGGTCGCCGATCGTCGCCGTCAGGAGCGCACCCGCGACGTAGTACACGGTGACCGGCGCCGACACAGCGGAAGC
>WNFU01004648.1_pt1 | contig 20590 bp, 18 predicted proteins | sample 5400121 | NCBI WGS metagenome assembly WNFU01 (sample SAMN13153360, study PRJNA577476) | soil metagenome | isolation source: 100 cm soil or saprolite under grassland replicate 1 | place: USA:California | collected 2016-06-15 | reverse complement strand
CATGCGCCGACGGTTCCCGTTCGCCGCTACACTGAACCCTCCTCGCGGGGCGCATTCGTCTAGTGGCCTAGGACACCGCCCTCTCACGGCGGCGGCACGGGTTCGAATCCCGTATGCGCCTTTCTGCTGTGGATGGTTGCGTCGATTCGGCTCAACCATGCGGTACGGGCGTGTCAGCGATGCCGGCAATGCGCGTCGCGTGCAGACCCCGGTGCAGACCTCGAGAGCCGCGTCCGTCGGCCGTCGCCGACGAGGCTAACTTCAACGTGCCCCCAACGATGTCATCTACCGCGTAGTGGTCGGCGCGGCGTCCACAGAGTCGGTGCGCAGCGCGTCTCGTGGCATCCGAGCGCTCAACGTGAACCGTTTCGGCATTACGTCAATCGCGCCGTCGGGCCTTCTGTAGGTTTGCTCATCCCGCAACTCGCAGTGTGTCGCCACTTGACCGTTGCGGAGAACCGTTCCAAGCCTAGGATCCTTTCGACCGGATGGCGACGATTCCCGGCAACTACCCCCACGGCTCCACAGACGACGAGATTCTTCAGGTGATGCAAGACGTGACCGGAGACCTCGCCCGCGGCGGGTTCGATATCAACCACGTGCTCCGAATGAGCCCGCTCATAACTGTGGGTCAGAACGAGATGCAAGCGCGGATCGCGAGGCGATCGTCGGAGGAGCTGCAATCCGCGATCAACACGTTTCGTACCTCCTCCGACAAGGCCTCGTCGACTTTGATCCGCTTGACGTGGATCCTCGTGGCTCTGACGATCGCCCTCGTCGTCCTTACCATCGTCCTGTTCGTAAGGGGGTGACTTCAACGCGATCGGACCCCGCGAGGAGCGGACGCGGCCACGCTCGACGAACGCCGACCTGACCCGTCCAGGATCGTTCCGTACGACTCGTCCAGCCGCCCGCGCCCCATCGGCGAGAAGCGGCCCGGAGCGGGACCGGGTCCCGACGGACGGACGGTTCCAGATCCGCTCCGTAACTGAGCGAGCCGACCCGATGACCTCCGGCTTGCAAAGCCCGCTGCGCTCGTGCGGCGCCGTGCGGCTATAGATCCCGTTCTGCCGGTTTAGCAGGGGAAAATTGTGGGGGAGGCGTGGGGTAGAGCGCGTCCTCAAATAGCGGCCGACCCGCGTTGGGAGCGCGGGCCGTCGGAGTAGCTGCGGTCACTCGGCCTCGTGGGGGCGTTGGTGAGCCGCCCGGCTGAGCTTACCCCTGTAGGCCGGCGTGCGGACGATGCGCTGCTTGAGGCGCGCGGGTATCGGCGCTGTGAGCATTGCGGCAAGCTTCTGCCGTTGCATGTGTCGCGGTGCCGGCGTCGGAAGTGTCCGAGCTATGGCGAGACGTGGGCGCGCGACACGATGCGGAAGATCCGGGAGAACCTCCGGGCCTACGGCGGTCTTGCCGCGATGTGCACGTTGACCGCTCCGGGCGTCGACGCCGGTCTCGTCTGGGATCGGGAGAACTGCAGCCACGACGCGAGCGAGCGGTGCGGGAAGGAGTACGGGTGCAAGGTGCTGCCGGCGGTAGCGAAGGTCTGGAATGACGCCTCGCGCGGCTGGTGGCGCGAGCTCAACCGGTTGTGCAAGCAGCGTGCTGACCGTGCGCTTCGTCGGCTCGGGCTCGACCGTAGGGGTGGGCTGCTGCTGTACGAGTGGGAGCTGCAGGGGCGGGGCGTGTGGCACCTGCATTTCGTGGTGGGCATGGAGACGCCGTGGAAGCAGCTGTGGGCGTGGGAGTACACGAAATCGCTGCGCGAACTCGCGCCAAGGTATGGGTTCGGCTTCCCGGACACGAAACCGATGCAAAGCCCGCAGCCGGCCGAACAAGTCGCCGGGTACCTGAGCAAGTATCTGGCGAAGTGGAACGAGGACGGCTCGCTCGAGATCACCGAGACGGTGAGATCAGCCGGACGGACACTCCTTAACTACGTCAGCCGGAACCTGACCGCCAAGAGCGGGATCACGATGCGGACGCTGCGGCTAATCCGCATCGCCTGGGCGTGGCGTGAGGGGCATCTGAAGACGGAGTGGCTGCAGCCGTTCGACCTGCTGCTCGGCCTAGTGCTGCTGGAGCAGCTGCAGACGAGTCCCCGCGCGCCGTGATCGCGGCGCGGCGGCCGCCTCTGCCGTCAGGCTGAGGCGACGGCGCGGCCGGATCATTCGCACTGGGCCGTCTCTGCCTGGATCAACGCGCTTCTTCCATAGCTCTGCGCATCGCCCAGTCAGTGAAGCCTTGGATCAGCTTCATCGGAAGGGCACGTCAGAGGGTCGCACGGGAGACGTGGTCGAACGCCTCAGCGGCCAGCCAGGCGAAACTCGCTGCGCTGGTCGCCAGGATGAAGACCCGCGCTGCTCCGGCGCGGAATGCAGTGGTGGCAACGGTGAGGAACGGACACGCCGAAGCGACGAGCGCCGCGAGCGCCCACCACCCATCGCCGGCGTAACCGCTAGCCGTCGGATGGCTCCAGTAGCGGACTGCCTCGCTCGTTCCACGATGCGCGAGCAGAAGGACGGCGACGACGAGCCCTGTGCAAACCACGAGCGGCGGCAGCAAGAGCCGAGAGTCGGAGAACCTTCTCGTGTGACGCAGGGTGCCCGCAGCGATCGCTGCGACGACGGCCGCTGCGAGAACGGCGATCATGATGGTCGTGTGCACCCTCTGTTCGGGCGGCTGGTACTCGTCGCCGAGCCCTTGCGCCGCCGTCATGAAGGTCGCGAGCACCGTGACGACGGAGATCCCGAGATAGGCGCCGCCGCTCAAAATCAGCGACTCGGCTCGTCGGCGCGGCGGTGTCGTGGCCCCAGGTACCATAGACTCGTTATAGCAGGTTTGCTATCTAAGTCTACCGGCGGCAGGCCTCGACTTGATTACGTAAACCACGCCGGTAACAGTCGCCGACGAGCGTGTCCGCCGCGTCTACCCTGGCTCCTGTGGACGAGGACGAAGCGGCGCAGCGCAAGGCGGAGCAAAAGGCCGCGGCGCTCCACCACCTTGGATGGGAAACGGGAGCGGGCGCGACGATCTGGGCGCGCACCGTTCAGGACGAACTCGCTCGACATGAGTCGGCGCGTGAACGCTTCGGAACGACGCCCGAGCGCGAGGACTGGGAGCGGCTGCACGGTTCCGCGCTCATGCTCGTCGTGGCGATCGACCAGGTGCTGGCCTTTGAGCGTCGAGTCCGACGCCTCACCGGCGATGCGGAACTCGCCGCGGCGCGCTCGCGCTTTGATGCCACATGCCCAGGCGCCACGGCGCTCCGGCACCTCGTTGTGCACCTGGATTCGTATGCCATCGGCGAAGGATGGCGGCAGACGGGGCATGGAAGGCCTGCGATTGGTGAGCAGTTCCTGGCGACCTTCATCTACTGGGCTGACGGTGGCGGCACGATCTTGGACCTCGGAAGTCAGCAGCTGAACCTGCGAACGGCTACCAACGCAGCGGTGGGCCTCGCAGAGGTGGTCGAGCGAGTATGAGCCAAGCATCTGAAACGCGCGGAACAAGAGGCCAATGCGGCGCTTCGACGCAGGTATGGCGGGGAGCTCGAGTAGAGAGCGACCGCCGGGCTTGATCTTGTACGGCACGAGCCCCACGCCAAGGGTGTGCGAATCTCTGAGGTCGAAGTGGGTCAGGACGAAACGACGAACACCACTGCAGCATTGCGCCGTCACGAGGCAGAGGCGGAGAGACTGCTGGGCTTCGTCTCTTTCTTGGGCGGTCTGATCACACACGCTGATGAGGCCGCATCGAAGGCGGCGGAATTCCTCTTGAAGTACGAGGCGCCTGAGGAAGAGGAACGTCGACGTCTTGAAGACACGACGTCGGGTCGTGCCGGCGCTCGACGGACGATGCAAGAGCGTTACGCGCAACTCGCAACGCAGCTCGTCTTCCAGCGGTTGATCGACAACTTCCTGAGCTACATCTCAGACCTCTTACGTCTGATATTCGCGACTCGTCCCGAAGCTCTTCGCTCCTCAGAAACCGTGCGGCTGGAGGAGATCCTTCGGTACGAGACGATGGACGAGCTTATGAGATTTCTTGTGGAGCGCAGGGTCGAACGACTGGCATATCTGAGCGTCCGAGATTTGGCTTCTGACCTCAGTAGCTTGCTCGGGGTCAAGCTGTTCGAGGAGGCTGAGGAACTTCAGAAGACCGTGGAACTTGTCGCGATTCGGAACCTGGTCGCTCACAACCGAGGCGTTGTCAACGCTCGATTTCTTCGATTGGTTCCGACCTACAGGAAGTCCGAGGGGGAAGAGATCTGGCTCGACGCCGACGACTACTTTGAGGCAACCGAGTTTCTTGACAACGTGGCGAGGAGAATCGATGAGGTCGCTATCGCTCACTTCCACCTCGCACCGGGCGAGCGTGTGGAACCGACCGAGACTTGATTAGGTAGGACAGCCGCGACACAAGCAAGCCCCTCGGGCAGACTCCGGACGTGAGGCCCTCCCGTGCGTCAGCGTTTGCCCTGTCGTTGTCGGTGGCAGCCGCGATAGGAGCGTTGTCGATCTGGTTCTTGGCGGCCCTCGGGAAGACCAATGGATACGAGAATCTCTTGATCGTCGCCCTCTCCACGTTCGCCGCGGCGTACTTCGCAACGCTCGGCGTCACAAAGCGCCCAACCACCGCGGCGCTCGTCTCGTTCGTCTCGACTGGTGTCGTCGTCGGAGCCGGGTTTGCCCTCCTCTACGCGATCTTCGCCAGTCTGTGCGGCTCCTCGGACTGCTAGTCACGACGCTTCGGCTCGTGGCCTTCACGTCGCACGGCGCCGTCAGTCGGCGCGTTGCGGGGAAGCTCGCTCGCCTGCGCCAGCGTTCGGGAATGATGCTCCTATGACTTGTCAAGTCATCAGCAGCTCCTCGTTTTGCAGTAGCCGGAAGAGGCGGCGGGCGAGATAGCGCTTGAGCAGCCGGGTGGCATCGCGGCGGCTCTTGCCTTCGGCGATCCGTTTGGCGATGTAGTCCCTAGTCGCGGGGTCGTGCTGGCTGCGGTGCAGGACGATCGTGTGCAGTGCCCGGTTGAGTTGTCGGTCGCCGCCGCGGCTGAGCCGGTGCCGCGTTGTTTTGCCGCTTGATGCTGGCACGGGCGCGACTCCGGCAAGTCGTGCGAAAGCGGCTTCGGAGCGGACCCGGCCGCGGTGCGACCAGGCGACGATCAGTTGCGCGGCGACGATCGGGCCGACGCCTGGCTCGTCGAGCAGCGCCGGCGCGACTGCGCGGAGGTGGCCTAGCAGCTCGCGCTCGAGCTCGGCGGCTTCGAGGGTGGCCGCTTCGATCCGGCGGGCGAGGCTGCGCAGCACGAGCCGGGTCGCGAGCTCGTCGGCGCTTATCGCGCTTGAGCGGCGCAGGCGGCTACAGCGCTCGAGCAGCCTTCCGACCGGAAGCCCGCGTAGCTCCTCGCGGAGCTTGTCGGGGGCGGTGACGATTACGCCGCGGAGTTGCCCGAGTGCTTCGCGGCGCACGTCGACGGCGCTGCGACGCGCGACCAGCAGTAGCCGCAGCGCCTCGCGCCGTTCCCCGCTGCGTGGAAGCGCGAGCGTCTCGCTCGCAAGCGCCGCTCGTGCTGTCCGGGTGGCGTCGAGGGAGTCGTCTTTGCCGCGCAGGCGCCGCTCCGCCCTTGGCGTACGGCTGATCTCGAGCACTGTCTCTCCGCGGCCAGCAAGGAAACGGGCGAGACCGGCGCCGTAGCTGCCTGTGCCCTCGATCGCCCAGACGCGGGCGCCGTTGGCTTCATCCGCTGCGAACCGAAGCGCCGCGGCGTAGCCGCGGGCGCTCGCTTGTATCGAGCGTTGTGCGACGACCGCGCCCGAGGGTGCGGCGAGGATCGCCAACACGTGCTCGTCGAGGTGCGTGTCGACGCCGATCACGTAATCCAGCTCGTCTGCAACCATCCGACCGATCCTCCGGCTTCATTCGTAGGGTCCGGTAGCGCCGGTCTGAGTGCACGGAAACCGCAGCGGCAGGACTGTGATGAGTCACGCCCACAAGGCGGACAAGCTCCTGATCAAGCCAGCAGCGGGCGCCAGACCGGCGCCGCCGTGCCGCCCGGACAGATCATTCGCAAGGCACGCAACGCGGCCAGTCACCCGACGAGTCACAAGCAGCACGGAGACACCAGGCTGGCGACGGCCCCAGACAGACCGACCCGCCGAGTCTCACAGTCCCCCGAGCGGCTTTTGCCGGTCGCAGCGATCACGCTAGGTCGTGAGGGAGCCGACCATTGGCGGTGGCACATCAGCCTTTCGGGTAGGCCTGCCGCAGGATGCGCGGCGTACGCTCGGCTGCGTGAAGCTCGTGACGCGGATCCTCGCCGTGGGGGCGACTGCCTTCACCGCGGTTGCAGCAGCCGCGATCGCTGGAGTTGGGCCTCCGCACTTTCCGAAGCCGACGCGGTACCACGTCGCGCCGCAGCGTGCATGCCGGTCCGAGCTGCTACCGGTGACGCACCCTCCTGGCCAGTCGCCCTCTACCCAGAGGATCTTCATCCCCGGGAAACCCGGGCTTACGGCTGTCGCCCTCACGCCGCGGGCGATCCGTGTCAACTGGCGCGTGACACCTGCCGCACCAACGTGTCGAACGGCCGGCCTGTACGTCTCCGTAGGCCATTACGCGACCTGGATGCCGATCACGGTGATCGTCTACACGCACGGGCGCTTGAGCGGCTCAACGCGGATCACGTTCCCTGACGTCGGCGCACCACCCGACATTGCGATCGCATCAGCGCTCACAAGGCGAGCGGGTCGCAGCCAAATCGCCGGCGTTCTCATCCGTCGCTGACGCCTGGCACCCACAGGCCCCGCGACGTGCTGCTCGTCGCGCATCGCGAACTTCGCGATTGCCGCCCGTCGTGAACCCGCCCTGGTCGAGTGTCGTTGGACAAGCATCGCCCAGTTACCGACGGTTTCCGGTTGCGAATCAGCGGGGGAGGGTCGTCGGCTCGCCATGGCGGCTCCGGATACTGGGCGCGGTCGGGCCGCACCGGCCCCGTCAGGGGCCGCGCGGCCGAGCGCGGTGGGGTTCGGGTCGGCGCGCAGCGCCGGCCCGTCTTCCCTTGTATTTAGCAACGTAACTCGTCGCCTGAGCACCCGTGGGCGCCGTCAAGGGCGTGGCGCCTCGCACGGCGAATGGATTGTAAGAACCTCGAACTCGGACCGGGCGTCTGTCTCGCCCACTTTCAGCTGGATGCGTCGGTTGGTCTCGTTCCTCCGAACGGATTCGCGGACGAGGTCGGCTCTGGACGCGGGCAGCAGGTAGGGCGCAACGGGGAGAAGCTGGCCACTCGCTCGCGGCGGGGTGACTCCTGGTACATGAAACCACTGATGTTCGGCGTCGGCGACCGTGAAGGCATTGAGGTTGGCGGCAATGTCTTTGGTCCCATTCGCGATCGGCGCCTCGTCGTCGGGCAGGTCGAGCCAGGTGAGCAGGATCGCATGGTGAGACGAGACCGGGAAACGAACCTCAAGCGTGTTTGTGAGACCGCCTTCGACGAAGTTGTCGCTCTTCTTCGAACGGCGCGACGCGAGTCCCACCGGCCAGGTGGCGACCGGGTGATCTGAGGTGGCGAGCCAGGCGCGATCGAACCCGACCAGCGTCCAATGCATCGAGCCGATGATCTCCGCGACCTTCCGCGAGAGCTCGAGCATCTTGGCGAGCGTCGCGGTGTCCGAGGTCAGCTGGCGCTCTACCTCGGCGAGCGCTTCCTCGACGGTCATTCCGTCCGGCTGCTTGCCCTCGTAGGCGCCGGAGAGGCCGGCGCTCGCGATGTAGTCGCTGACAAAGTCCGTATGCCACGTCCGCCAGCGCGGCCCGCGAAGCATCTGCATCGCGATGAACTCCGCGACGATGGCCTTATCCGGCAGGGTAAGCGGCCAACGCTGCGAGATCTCTCGGAAGATCGGTGGCACGGCCTTGTCGATGTGCTCCAGCGACCACTCGATGTCGTGAATCGGCGTCCCGTCGGGGCGATGGCGGAGGTAGAAGTCCTTGAGCACAGCCGCCTTGCTGACCGGAATGACGCGCGACGTCGACTCACCGACGAGTCGCATCGCGATCGACTCGCCGACGGCGAATCCGCGGAGGTACCCGCGAGGGACGACGTGCGAACGCCTGACGACCTTGTAATCCATCGAGTCCAAGCTTAGAGCCGTTATCGGCGACCACCCTCCCTGCTTGACCTTTGCCCAACGGGGACGCGCAAGTGTCGGGGGCGCGGCGGCGGTTCGCATCGCCCAGTGGTCGAGAGCTTTGCGCCGTCGTAGACGGTCGGCGTCCCAGGCGTGCGGATCAACGGAAACCTGTCCCGGCGGCAGGTAGAAGCGGCGGTGTGCCCCTTTAGGGTGAGAAGAGGCGCCCCTCTTCACGCGATCTTCTAGGTAACGGATCGCTGAAGGACTAGGTGGGGCTGACAAGGAGTGGCGAAGTCGAGCCGCTCGGCCCCCGGCAGGGCGCCCGATCGCGAGCACGTTCGACCCCGAATGGGAGGTAACCCGCTGCACGAGCAACAGCACGAGGAAGTTCGCCGGCCAACGCCAGCGCCGCACCGATCACGGGTACGGCTTAGGGATCCGCTTCGGCCGCACTGGTCGCTGAGCCTCTATCCGGGGGCGAGGGAGGCAGGGGGCTGCCTCCGTGTTGTCAGGTCGCGCGGCGGCGCCGAGGGCGGGGGTGCCGATCCGGAGCGGGCGGCCGTCGGCGGTTAGCCTAGATCCGTGACCCTGCGACTCGGTGAAGGACGGCGCGCACGGTCGATGGCCACCACTGCGCGCCGCCATGGGCGGTTGGCGTCTGGCTGGCGTTGAGGTCGCGGACGATCTGGCGAAGGCTTTTACCAGAGGCGTGCGCGGCCTGGATGCGTTTCGCGAGCTCGGCCGGAACGGCGGCGGGTCGTCCCTGCGGCTTCGGCTCAGCGCGCCGTCGAGCTGGCCGTCGTCGGTCCGTCACAAACCGCTCGAGCTCGTCGACCGGAACGAGCCGCGACCCCCACGGCAGGTCGACGGTCTCCACCAACGGCAGCACCCGCCGGTCGAAGGTGGAGCGACTTACCCCGAGCGCCTCGGCAGCCTCTGTCCGCGTATAGGCGAGTCGCTCGACCTGCGCCGCGCGACGAACGGCGATCGCGGGGGTGCTCGAGGGCTTGGGCGCGGACGGCGCGTATCGCTTCGCCTTCTCGGTCTTGCGCCGATGGCGGCGGGCCATTGCGTACAAGCGTACACGAACTATGACGCGCTTTGCATCGATGATGCATCTGTGTCTCGCCTGCTATCGGGGTGAGTAGTTGCTGTACGGAGGTCTGCAATTGGCTCGGGCGGCCGGTCAGCGCTCGATCCCGCGGATGAGGCTGCGCTCGAGCTCGGCGAGCGTGCGGAGCTGTTGGAGCGGAGGGAGGTCTTGCTCGCGGCCGAGGGCGGCGAGCATGCGGGCGAGGTCGCCGATCGAGGCGACCCTGGGGCGGAGGCCTCTGCCGATTGGCTCGCGGGTCGCGGCGCGCCGGAGGTCGTCGTAGCCGCCGCGCGTGCCGGCGGGCTCGGGGACGATCTTCAGCTCGCCGGCGTCGGTCCGTAGCTCGAGCACGGCTTGCCGGTGGAGATCCCGGTCGAGCTCCGGCCGTTTGCCATTCGGGAGGCTGCCGTCGAGGTCGTCGAGCGCGAGCCCAAGCCGGCGTAGGTTCTCGGCGCGCAGGGAGGGGACGAGGTCGAGCCCGTGGCTGAGTTCCTCGGTGCCCTGGATGATCCGGGCGAAGCCGCCGATCAGGACGTAGGTGACGCGCTGGCGCTCGAGGGCCGTGAGGATCGCATAGGGGTCGAACGGCTTCGTCTTCGCGCTCACAGCGTGCGGCCGGCCCTGCCATACGCCTGCACGAACCGCTGGACGCGCCGCTCGGGCGAGAGGAGCGCGTTCTTGCGCAGTCGCTCGCCGCCCGAGGAGTCGTAGGGAACAAGCTCAAGAGGAAGATCGAAGCCGCAGGCGCGCACGAGCTCTACGAGCGTCTCGACGCTGGGTGCGACGGTGCCCTGCTCCCAGCGGGCGATTACGGAGCGGTCGCGGCCGCAGCGCTCGGCCAGCTCGTACTGGGTCAGGCCGGCGCGCAACCGCGCCTCCCGGATCAGATCGGCGCTTCGCATCGACCCCATTCTATGGGTCCGACCGCATTTCGTCATCTGTGGCTGATATGCTTCCGAGCTTCATCGTGCCACGACCGCAGGAGATCTTCTCATGGCACGCGCTCGCCCAGACCAGGCCGCCGCTTTTCGCCAGCTGACTCTCGATGACTGGGAGCAGATGCTGAGCGCGAGCCCCGAGGCGCCGCAGTCGCCACGGCGCGGGGCGCCGAACGGCGACACCCCTGCCTCGGTTGGCCCCGCGGAGAAGGTCCACGGGGCACGAGGAGAGTCCTCAAAAGCGTCCGAGAAGGTAGCGGTCCTCGCGGCAACACGACATCGCTCAGTGGCGCCAGAGCTCCTTGAGACGCCTGGCGCACTCCTCACGCGCACGCACCTGCGTGAGCTCGGACTCGAGCGCCGGGCCGTCGACGCGGTTTTCCGAGCGCTTCCGGTCGTAGCGCTTCCCGGCTACTCACGACCGCTGATCCGGGCGCAGGACTACCTCCAGCTCGCGGAGGAATACACCTATCGCGACGACCGAGTTCGCCCCTCTGCGGCGGCCATGACCCGGAGACTGCACGGTGCCTAGCGTCTGGATCACGACTCGCGCAACCGCTCGTGGCGGCAAGCGCTACCGCGTGATGTACCGCCTCGGTGGTCGCGAGAGCGCTCCCCGCTACGGCGGGTCGTTCAAGACCAAACGCGAAGCGCTGGCCCGGAAGGCGTGGGTGACGGGCCAACTCGCCGCTCTGCGTGTGCCGAATCCCCGTCTCGCCGGCGGCGCGGCCGCCGAGACTCTCCGAAGCGTTGCGGCGCGCTGGCAGGCGTCGCGCGTAGATGTCGCCCAGGGAACGGTCGCCACCTATCGCGTGGCGCTGGCGAGGATCCTTCCGCGACTCGGCGATCAGCCCATCGACCGGCTCGACGCTCAGATCGTCGCAGGGCTGGTCGCCGACCTGCACGACGCGGGTCTCCGGAGGCAGACGATCCGGAAGACCGTCAGCGTGCTGGCGATGGTCCTCGACCACGCCCGCGTCCAGCCCAACCCTGCGCGCGACCGGTTGACGGTGAGGCTGCCGCGAGAGGAGCGCCGGCACGTCGAGCCGCCGAGCGCGGAGCAGGTCGAGGCGGTCACCCGACTCCTGCCGAGCCGTTACCGCCTGCCTCTGCTCGTGCTCGACGCCACCGGCATGCGTGTCGGGGAGTTGGAGGCGCTCTCCTGGGGCGATCTCGATGAGCCGCGCGCCCGCTGGCGGATCGCGACCAGCAAGACCGGCCGCCCCCGGTGGGTCACTCCGCCGCCGCTGTTGCTGCAGGCAGTTCTCCGGCTGTGTCCGCGCGACGATCGTCATCCTGACCGGCGCGTGTTGGAGAACTTCACAAGCGAACGCTTTCGCACCGCGCTCACGCGGGCCTCCACGGCGGCAGGCGTGCCGGCCTTCTCGCCGCACGATCTCCGCCACCGTCGCGTCTCGCTACTCCACCTCGGCGGCATGCCTTGGGCCCGCATCGGCGAGCTCGTCGGCCACGACGACCTCGTGACGACGGCTCGCACGTACACGCACGTCGTCGCCGACGAGCGTGAGCTCGACTATGCGGAGCTGCTCCCTGAGACCTAATCGATGCCGCGGCGCTCGAGGAAGGCGCGCACGTCCTTGAGCAGCATCAGCAGGTGCAGCGGGTCGGTCGGCGACTGCTCGAAGCCGTATTGCATGTACCACGCCTTCGCCGCCTCGTGCTTGGCGTGGACGAGCAAGACTCGTGCGCCGATCGCCTCGGCAGCTTCCACGCAGCGCAGCATGACGTCCTGGAGAAGCGATCGACCGAGCCCGGCGCGCTGGTGTTCCCGGTCGACAGCGAGCCGAGCAAGAAGGACCGCCGGCACCGCCCTCGTTGGCGGCTGACCCTTGAGCGCTCGCTCTGTCGCGGCTTCCGGGGCGACCTGCGCGGCGGCCAGTGCGTAGTAGCCGACGACCGTCTCTCGGTCCTCGAGCGTCGCCACGAAGACGCGGGCCGAACCCGACGCGTGAGCGGCGCGTGCGTGACGCTTGAGCCACTCGTCGAGCGCGGGCTCGCCGCAGTCGAAGTCGTCGAGGCGGTGGCGCCTCTCCAGCGGCTCGGGCGGCCGGTAGGCCACCGGCTACGCGCCGCTGAAGACGCTCGGCTGTGAGAAGAGCTTCTCGAGCCCGGGATTGTCGCGCGGCGAACGATCGAGGAGCTCGACGAATCGCTCCCATTGCTGTTGCTCGAGCGCGAACTCCGTCCGGTCAGCGAGCAGGCGCTCGGCCTCCAGGACGGCGGCATCGATGACGAAGTCCGTGAGCGTTTGCTGCGAGCTCGCCGCTGCCTGTCGAACGAGTCGATCCGTTTCGGGTTCGACGCGGAAGTCCCACCGCTCCTTCACCTTTGCCATGCACGTACTGTACACACGTCTTCCGTACAGCGCCAGACCACTCGCGCAGGCCCGGATTTCGCGCCGGATAGGCACGGCCAAGCGCGTACGGTGCAGACCCCGGTGCATACCTCGTCAAAAAAACCTGCCGATTTGCAGGCGGGTTCGAATCCCGTATGCGCCTCTTCCGACTAGCGGGAGCCGCAGGTGCGGCGCGATCCCCTGGCGACCGCGACGACCGTCCGGGCCGTTCGGGTGCCTGCGGTGGCGTCGAGCACGAGCTTGTACGTGCCGCGCGTCAGGCGGCGCGGGAGCTTCACCCGGACGCTGGACGCGCCCGCGTGGAGGTGGCCGAGCTGTGTGCTCGTGACCGCACGCGCGCCGGCCAGGAGCCGCGCGCGAACCGTCGCGGCTTCGGAGAGTCGAACCCGAAGGCGGACGACGGCCCCGCCGCCACAGACCACGCGGGCAGGACTTGCGCTCATCGTCAACGTCGTCTGGCCGCTCGACGTCGAGAGGACGACCTTGACCGCTGTCCCCTTCTCGGTGATCGAGCCGGCGGCCGGGTTCTGAGACGTGATCACGCCCCCGGTAGCCGCGCGCTGGATCGTGGTCTCGCGCCGCACGACGAGCCCACGCGACTTCGCCGCGTCCTCGGCCTGGTCGAGCGTGAGGCCGACCACGTTCGGGACGCCGACGAGGAGCTTCGACATCGGCGACTGGTTGCCGGCGCGGTCGACGGAGACGATGCCGAAGGTCCGCGTATCGCCGGCATCGAACGGGCCGACGTTGTACTCGTAGGTCACGCCCCCGAGGCTCTTCGTCGAGACGCCGTTGACATAGATGTAGAAGTTGGCGACGTCGTCGGCCGGCTGCGGCGGGCCCCAGCGCAGCGTCAGCCCGTTCTCGGCGATCGTCCCGCCGAAGTTCACGGGGGTCGGCGGCGGGGTCTTGTCGAGATGGATCAGCCGCGAGGCCGACCAGGCCGACTGGTTGCCGGCGCCGTCGTTCGCGCGCGCCTGCCAGTAGTAGATCCCGTCTGCTGGATCGAACCAGCCGTGCCATTCCACCGTCGCTCCATTCGCGACGGTCGTCGTGTTGCTGCTCTCGGTGACCGAAAGGCAGGCGGGATCGGGGCAGAGGCGGAACGTGAGCGTGCCGGTGGCGGCGAACGCGGAGTCGTTGAACGTCGCACTCAGCAGAGCATGGCCCTGCCAGACGCCGTCCTCGGGGCTGACGAGCACGGGGACGCTCGGGGTCGTAGTGTCGAGATGGAAGCTGCGCGTCGCCGTCCAGGCTGAGTCGTTGCCGGCGGCATCCTCCGCACGCGCCTGCCAGTAGTAGAGCCCGTCGCCGAGGGCGGCGGGCGTCCAGTTCCCGGCGGAGCCGCTCGAGAGGCTGCCGGTCGAGCCGGTCTGCACGAGCGCCGTGCAGGCGCTGCCGGCGGCGGCTGCGTTCGAGCAGACGCGGAACTGAACCGTGCCGGTGTCGGAGGACGTCGGATCGGTGAACTTCCCGCTCAGCTGCGGGACGGTCGCCGTCCAGAGGTCGTCTGCGGGCGTGAGCAACGTCGGCGCCGACGGGACGGTCGTGTCGATCGACCAGCTGTAGCTCGCCGGCGTCGCGTCGACGTTGCCCGCGACGTCGGTCGCCTCGAGCGAGAACGTGTGATTGCCGTCCGCGAGGCCGGCGTAGGTCTTCGGGGAGGTGCAGCTCGACCAGGCGCCGCCGTCCCGGCTGCACCGGAACGTCGAGCCGGGCTCGTTGGAGCCGAGGTCGAAGGTCGCGGTCGACGAGGTCGAGACGGCCGGCGGCTGCGTCGGGCCGATCGAGCTGTCCGGCGCGACCGTGTCGACCGTCCACGCAGAGCTCGCCGGCGTCAGATCGGCGTTCCCGGCCTGGTCGGTCGCCTCGACCTGGAACGTGTAGGAGCCGTCAGCCAGGCCGGCGTACGAGGCCGGGCTCGAGCAGCCGCCGAACGGGGCGCCGTTGAGACTGCAGCGGAAGGTGGAGCTGCCTTCGCTGGAGGAGAAGCTGAACGACGCGCCCGTGGAGTTCGTGGGGTTCGCGGGCGAGGAGCCGATCGTCGTGTCGGGCGGGGTGGTATCGAGCGTGAACGAGCGACCCGCCGACCACGAGGAGGGATTGCCGGCCGTGTCCACTGCACGGGCCTGGAACCCGTACGTGCCGTCTCCCAGTGCGGATGAGATCGTCCAGGTGCCGTTCGACCCGTTCGTCGTCGAGGGCGACGAGCCGGAGCGGAGCACCGTCCCGCAGAGGACGTCGGTGCAGACGCGGAACTCCACGGTGCCGGTCTCGGCGACGTCGGCGCTCGCGAACGTGGCCGTCAGGTCGGACGAGCTGGTTGTCGCACCCGCGGCAGGGGAGACGAGCGTCGGCGTGCTCGGGAACACGGTGTCGAGCCGGAAGCTCCGCGACGAGGACCAGCCCGAGGTCCCGCCCGCGCTGTCGGCCGCCTGCGCCTGCCAGTACCAGGTGCCGTCAGCCAGGGTGGCGGGCGCCCAGCTCGCGCTCGCGCCGCTCGCGACAGCCTGCGGCGGCGAGGTCGTGTTCACGCTCGAACAGCCGCTATCGGCGCAAATCCCGAACGCGAGCGTGCCGGTGGACGACTCCGGGTCGCTGTAGCCGGCGCTGAAGGTCGGAATCGCGGTCACGACCGCGCCGTCGGCGGGCGCGCTCGGCGAAGGCGTGTTCGGAAAGGCGTCGGGTGCCGGATGAGCGGTGATCTGGTTCGCGGGGTCCCAGCCGAGCAGCGAGATCGTGTGATTCGTGGTGCCGCTGGTGTACGCGCCGGTCTGGTGCCGCCAGAACTGGACGCACAGGTGCTCGTTCGCCCCGAGCGAGAATGCCCCCGGGTTCGCGGTCACGGTCGCGTTGAAGGTCGCGTTCGATCCGCTCGTGATCACGCCGCCGTCGGTGGGGCTGATCAGATACCCCCCCACCGTCGAGCCGGCGTCGTCGATCCTCCACATGCCGACGCTCAGCAGGGCGGTACCGCTGCCCGTGCCGATCGTCTTCACGCGGGCCTGGAACGTCCAGTTCCCGCCCGGGAACGTCATCCCGCCCGTTCCGCTGACCGCCCAGCCCTTGCACGTCGCGGGCAGCGACGGCGACATCGCCGACATCGCCGAGAACGAGGTCGTGAGCACAAGGCCGGAGCCAGGAATGAAGTCGGTCCAGCCGGTCGCGGCGTTGTTGGGCCTGTTGTCCGCTTGCGGGAGAGCCGCGCCCGAGATCGCGCCCGTGTCCACGTACGAGCCCGAGACCCCTCCGGACGGGCTGACGAGGACGTAGTGGTCCAGGACGACACCGGAGGAGGTCTTCGCACGGTAGAGGTCGACGTTCGACCCGAGATTGGAGACCGTGACCGAGCCGTTCGCGGGCACGGCTACGGCCGGGGTCGAGAACGAGCTGGCGCTCCTGGCACCGCCGCTCTTGTCCACCTGCACGTACTGGTAGCTGGCAGCGGCGATCGAGCCGCTCCCGCCGGCGCCGGCCACAGTCGTGGGCGTCGCCGGTACGGCCGGCCCCCCGGAAGGCAGGAGCAGGAAGCCGTTCCCGGACGCAGCGCCGTTGAAGTAGATCGTTCCGGAGTAGTCGGCAACCACTGCGCCGGAGCTCCCGGCGGTGACTCCGAGAATCAAGACGACCAGTGCGCAGAATCCGAGCAGCCGAAGGCTGGAAGGCCGCGAGGATCGCGCCCGGTGGTCGCTTGATGTCCGCAGATTCATTAGTTGCCTTCACGCGCGCGTAGGACGCACACGTTCTCCGGGGGCTGTATCGGCCTCGCCGCAGGCCGGCTTGAGGATCCTGAACCCCTTCAGGGGCCGAGGCCGTCCCTCGTCCGAGGGATTGGCCCCGGTCTACCGCGAAAGGGGGACGTTCGAGAGAGGGCCTGACCCTACGTTCCGTCAGCCTAACTGGCCTTTCGACTGCGGCCCGTGCGGATTGCGCGGGAAAGAAAAGGAGTACTTGCATGCGGCAGGATCGAACTCTCCGAAGGGACGTTCGCGGGAACGCGCTGTGGGGACGGCGCGGTGAGTCCCGGTCGAACGCTCTCTGGGGGAGCGGAAAGCGTGGCATCGTCCTGACGGCGCTGGCAGCAATGCTGGTCGTCCCGATGGCGAGCAGCGCCGCTCTCGGAGTCCCCGGTAACTCGGCGGTCGTTCCCACGAGCCTCCTGGCTCAGGCGACGGCAAACCCGACACAGCAGTTCGACGTCATCGTCCAGGGCGACAAGGACTCCAAGTCGGCCGGCGACGAGGTCAAGAACGGCAATGGCAACGTCAAGAGGCAGTTCGTTTCGGTTGCCGGCGTCAGCGCCTCGCTGTCCGGCGCCGACCTCGTCAAGCTGTCCAAGAACGCCCACGTGACCGCGATCACGCTCGACGTGAAGGTCAAGGCGGCGGCGTACGAGGATTCGACGATGTGGCAGGACTCGACGGACATGTCGATCCTGCAGAACAGCTTCGACCCGAACACGGGCGAGATCACCGGCCCTGCCCCGCAGGCGCCGACGATCGCGGTCGTCGACTCGGGCGTCCAGGCGCGGACCGACTTCGGTAGCCGGCTGGTCGCACAGGTCAACCTGTGCTCGCTCTGCTCCGCCGGGAGTAGCGGCGACGAGGAGGGTCACGGCACGATGGTGGCCGGCGTCGCTGCGGGCTCCGGCAAGTACGCCGGATCAGGCAGCACGCGAGGCAGTACGGCATCCGTGTGGCCAACTTCTCGCTGGCCGGTTCCTCGGAGACGAGCTTCCGCGTCGACCCGCTCGACAAGGCGGTGGAGAATCTGTGGCTCAACGGCGTCGTCGTCGTCGCCGCCGCGGGCAACCACGGCCAGGGCGGTCCGGTGAGCATGTCGTACGCACCCGGCAACGATCCGTTCGTGATCACGGTCGGCGCGCTCGACCAGCACCTGACGTCGGATCCGAGCGACGACACGGTTCCGTCGTGGTCGGCCTTCGGCGTGACGATGGACGGCTTCCACAAGCCGGATATGTCGGCTCCAGGCCGGTACATGATCGCTCCGGTGCCCTCGACGGCCCTGATGCCGAGAACGGTTCCGGATCGCGTCGTCGAGCCCGGCTACATGTGGATGTCAGGCACGTCGTTCTCGACCCCGGTCGTGTCGGCGGCGGCGGCGCAGATCCTGGCCTCGACGACCCGCCGAATCCGAACGTCGGCCTGAACCAGTTCGTGTCGACCGATCCGCTGACCGGCTCCCGCGTGTTCAACGCGGCCAGCTGGAACGCCTACGTGTCGACCAACGCCTCCTGGTCACAGGCCAGCTGGGCCGAGGCCAGCTGGAACGCGGCGAGCTGGAACGCGGCGAGCTGGGCCGAGGCGAGCTGGGCCGAGGCGAGCTGGAACGCGAGTGTGGACAGCATGATGAGCTCGCTGGCGAGCTACAGCGAGGGCACGTTCGCCCCGTAAGTCGAGAGGAAGGTAGTCCCCTCCAGGAACGGCGCCCGAAAGGGCGCCGTTCCGTGTTCTAGGCCAGGAGCTTGATCGTTCGGCGGATCGTTCCGGCGCGCGCATTGCCCGCCGTCAGGCCGAGCTCGGTCCCGGCGGGCGCCTCGACCACCCACTCCAGCTTGGTGAGGTCGCTGGTCGACTCGTCGTTCGCCCACCAGGTCGTCGAGCGCTTGTCCACCCGCCCCTTCAGCTGGCCCACCTCGGTCTTTACCTCGCCGGCGACAAGACGGACGCCGTCCGGGAGGTCGAGCTCGACCTCGACGTCCCGCACGGCCTTCCGCTCGATCGCCTTCTCGGACACGTTCGTCGGTAGCCACCCCGAGTTCTGGAGGACGAGCCGGACGAGGAACGACGTCTCGCCGACGGTTTCGACATCGAGCGAGCGAACCTCGAGCAGCGGGGAGATCAGCGCATGGAACAGCGCGAACTCGGAGTGCGGCGCGACCTCGGCCTCGAGCTGGTCGAAGGGGACGTTGAACCAGTAGTTGATCACGTCCCAGCCGCCGAGCTCGACCTGGCCGAGCTCGGGGTGCTCGTACTCGTACCAGTCGACGTGCGCCTCGGGGTAACGCTCCCGCGCCCAGCGGATCAGCGTGACGTCGTCCTCGATCGGGTGGTCGCGGATCCAATCCGTGTAGTGGTAGTCCGCGAGACCGGCTTGCCGCTGCGGGCTCCAGAACTCCGTCGTCCACGAGAAGATGCCGAGGTGGTCGTACATCCAGTCGTGCGCACCGCCCTTGATCGTCATCTTGGGGTCGTACTTGAAGTCGTGGAAGACGGAGACGGCCGGGTAGCCCGTCAGCTTCGTGCCGCGCTCGCCGATGAGCTTGTAGGCGCGCAGGTCCTGGGTCGGAAGGTCCTCGTCCGGGCGGCCGGCGTACGGCCGCAGATGGACGCCGCTGAAGGTGTGGTAGGCGATGTGGCCGGTGATGTTCGGGCGCTCGGTCACCGCCTGAACGTAGGCCCGCACCTCCGGCTCGGAGGTCGGATACGGGCCTGCTCCGCGCTGCTCGTGCTCCGGCGCCCATTCGGCCGGGAAGTTGCGGTTGAGGTCGAGCCCCTCCAACGGAGGCGGCACCTTGATCGTGACGCCGTCGTAGTTCTCGATCCGTCCCTCCGGCATCAGGCGGTAGAAGGGCCCGTCGCCGGGGCCATCGACCGGCTCGCGGCGGACGAGCAGCGCCTGCTCCTCCGGGTGCGTCCGCCACGCGCCGTTCGGATCCTCGATGCGCATGTCGAGCACGCGTCCGTCGCCGTCGACGTCCTCGACGTGGAGGCCGTCGTCCTGCTGCTCGCGCGGGTATGGCCGGACGCTCGACCGGATGAAGCGCCGCTCCTTCAGGCCGCGCTCGGCCCCATCGGGGTTGAGGCGCGGGATCACGTAGAAGGTCCGGGTGTCGAGCGCGCGAGTCACCTGCTCGTCCGACCCGTACGCGCTCACGAGCCGGTGGATCAGATGGAGAGCGGCCGTGCAGCCGGTCCACTCCATCGAGTGGATGTTGGCCTCGATCAGGAAGGCGGGCTTGTCGAGGTGGTCGCCCGTCCCGCTGTTCGTCACGGTCACGAGCCAGATGTGGCGGCCCTCGAACGACTGCCCGATCGACACGACGCTGCAGAGCTGGTGCGACTCCGAGGCCCACGCCTGCAACGTCGCGCTCAGCTCGTCGTACTCGTAGAAGTGGTCGTACGCGACCGGGGTCACGAAGCTGCGACGAGCTCCGCGATCAACGGTGCCGTGTCGTTCGGCTCGAAGCCCAGACGCGCGGCGATCTCCTCGCTCAAAGGCTTCGTCCCCTCGGCGAAGAGCTTGCGGAGGATGTCGCCCGTCTCGCTGCTGCGCCACCAGTCCTCCCCCACTTCGCGGATCAGGTAGGTGCGCAGCTGTGCATGGCGGATCCACGCGCGGAGATAGTCGGCGGAGTAGAAGCCGGCGTCCATGTCGGCGAGGTGGCCGTCGCGCGGGTACCGCATCCCCGTCGCGGTCGTCAGTCGCTCGGCGTAGTCGTCGCTGACCAGGTCGGCCTCCGCGAAGCGGGACCAGAATTCCAGCTCGTAGCTGAGCTTCGCCGCGTAGCGCCGGAAGAGAAAGGCCTCGAGGAAGACCGTGGCCTCCGCGTTCTCGGCGGCTTGTTCGTTCGAGAGGCCGAAGTACTCCGCATGCCAGCGCGGCTCGCGGGTGATCGCCTCGCAGATGTACGAGTAGATCTCGGTCAGTGCGTGGTCGCGCGCGAGGCGGCGGAACGCCATCGGGAGCTTCGGGTCGACGCCGGCGTAGTGGAGTGCGTGCCCTGCCTCGTGGAGGAAGGCCTGGTAGTCGTGGAGCCCGCCCATCGCGCGGGTGATCAGGTGAACGACCTGCGGCGGATCGGATGCGATCACGCAGGCACGGGGGGCCTTCTGCGGCCGGTCGTCCAGGTCGAGGCGGATGTGCGGGTCGGAGGCCAGGTCGAAGCCGAGCTTCGCCAGCGTGTCGAGACAGACCTCGGTCGCCCGCTCCTTCGTGTAGGTGGAGGCGAGCGGCGAGAGCCGGCGGACGTAGCTCATGTGGGCGGAGGACGGAATCTCGTCCCGATCGGGGCCGAGGAGTCGCTC
>WNFU01003530.1_pt1 | contig 20600 bp, 24 predicted proteins | sample 5400121 | NCBI WGS metagenome assembly WNFU01 (sample SAMN13153360, study PRJNA577476) | soil metagenome | isolation source: 100 cm soil or saprolite under grassland replicate 1 | place: USA:California | collected 2016-06-15 | reverse complement strand
ACCGACGACACCCCGGTTAAAAGCCGGGAGCTCTACCAACTGAGCTAGCGGCCCACGACAGAGCGCGCCGATGGTGCCATTGCCATCGGCGCCCTGTCAAAGGATTCCTGCCTGCCGGCCTCAGCCGGGCGCCGTCTGCATGAAGTTGACCGCCACCCAGAGCCGCCCTCTGTACCAGACGGTGCCGACGCCGACCCGGTTGGCCCTCCGGTACAGGATGTTGGCCCGGTGGGGGGCGGCGAGGCCATGAACGCCCGGTGCAGCCGCAGCACCCAGTTGCGCCAGTCGCCGTCGAAGCGGCCGTAGCCGATGTAGCCGACGTTCTGGCCCAGCCAGGCCCAGTGATCGACGGAACGGGAGATGTTGGTGTGCCACAGGCAGCCACGTGGCGCGCGGCAGTTGTTCACGGCCATGGCGTGTGCATGGCTGCGGGCGAGCGAGGTCAGCCGAGCCGAGACCCGCAGCGGTGGCAGGCCGCGGGCGGTCCGTGAGGCGTTGATCCGGTGGACGAACTCGGCGTCGGCGCGGGGGCCGGCGCTGGCCGGAGCCGGCGCGACCAGCAGGCCGACCAGGAGCAGCAGCAGAACCAGCAGCAGGCGGCGGACCGGCATGGGCAGGCCTCCAGAGGGAGGGGACCGGACCCTTGGGTCATCGGCAACTCCGACCGCCACCTTGAACGACCGGGAAGTTACGTCTCCTGCTCGGCCTCGCGTTCGGCCCTTGCCTGGTCGGCCGGGAGCAGCTTGTAGCCGACGCCACGGACGGTGGCGATCATCGACTCGTGCTCCGGACCGAGCTTGGCCCGCAGGCGGCGGACGTGCACGTCGACGGTGCGGGTACCGCCGAAGAAGTCGTAGCCCCAGACCTCCTGCAGCAGCTGCGCCCTGGTCGAGACCCGTCCCGGCCTGGCCGCCAGGAAGCGCAGCAGCTCGAACTCCTTGAAGGTGAGGTCGAGTGGCCGGCCACGCAGGCGTACCTGGTAGGAGACCGGGTCGACCACCAGCTCGTCCACCCGGATGGCGGCGTCCGGGGTGGTCTGCCGCGGGCGCTGCGCGAGCAGGCGGACGCGGGCCTCGACTTCGGCCGGGCCGGCCGTGGGGAGCACGAAGTCGGAGGCACCCCAGTCCCGCTGCAGGCCGACCAGGCCGGCCTCTGGCATCACCACCAGGATGGCGAGGTCGTCGCCGGACGACCGGAGGCTGCGGCAGACCACCTGGGCGCGGGAGAGGTCCCTGGTGGCGTCCAGCAGCACCAGGTCCATCCTTGCCACGGCGCCGAGGCTGGACTGGTCAAGGGGCAGCGTCGTCACCGGATGGGCCAGGTACTCAAGGGCGGGGAGAACCTCATTCGCCCCCCCGGGCCGGCCGGTCAAGCAGGCGAACTCGGCCACTCGTCCCCCTCCGAGGATGTGCGCTCGCGGCCGCAGCGCCGCCGGCAACCTACCATAGCGGCATGGTTCGGATCCGACTGTTCGCCGCCCTGCGGGAGGCGGCCGGCGTCGCCGAGGTCGAGGTCCCCGCCGGCCCGCTCGGGGCGGTCCTCGACGGGCTCGGCGAGCGCTACGGCGAGCGCTTCGCGGCGGTGCTCGGCTACTCGAGTGTGCTGGTGGGCGGGGAGCGCTGGCACGACCCCAAGGCGTCGGTCCCGGACGGGGCAGAGCTCGCCCTGCTGCCCCCGTTCTCCGGGGGCTGAGTCGGTGCGCAAGCTGCTGGTCGCCGCCCTCGTCCTGCTGATCCTCGGCGTGGCCGCCGACTTCGCCGCCGCCCGGGTGTTCGAGGACCGGGTCACCGACGCGCTGCAACGCGAGTACGACCTGGGCCGGCGCCCGGTCGTGCAGGCGCGGGACTTCCCCTTCCTCCCGCACCTGGTCACCGGGCGCTTCTCCACCATCGACCTGGCCGCCACCGACGCCCGCGCCAAGGGGGTCACCGCCGCCCGGCTCGAGCTCCACCTCCACGACCTGCGGGTGCCGCGGGACGTGCTGCTCGGCCGGTCGGGCAGGATCACGGTCGGCCGCGCCGACGGCCAGGTCGAGCTGACCGAGGCCGAGATCAACCGCCTGGCCGCCAGCCGCCTCCCCGGCGGGTCGCTGACGATCGGCGCCGACCGGGTCCGCGTGCGCCTGCAGGCGTCCCTCCTCGGCCAGCAGGTCGACGCGGAGGCGACCGGGAAGCTGGGCGCGCGCGACGGCGCCATCACCTTCACGCCGGAGGAGGTGCGGCTGGGAGACGGCCTGAACCCGGCCCTGGAGTCCCGGCTGGCCCCGCTGCTGACCTTCGAGGTGCCGCTGCCGGAGCTTCCGGCGGGGGTGCGGCTGGACCGGGTCGACACCCGCCCCGGGGCGCTGATCATCAGCGGACGGGCGGCCGCGATCCGGCTGGACGCCTGATACGCTCGGCGCATGACCCTGGAGTTCTGGTACACGGCCCTGCTGGTCGCCATGCTGGGCGCCGCCGGCGTGTTCGCCATCTACGTCGTCTACCGGCTGCTGAAGCCCTAGAGGCGGGAAAAGGAAAGACCCAGGGGGTTGTGCCCTCCGCCCTGGCGAGCGGCGCCACCTCGGTCGGACCAGGCCGAGGCCCCCTGGGTTCGGTGAACTGTGGAGATTCCGGGGGTGATCCGATCCCCGCGATCAAGAGGCAGATCGCCCTACCGGGCAGTCACCTCGCAGGTCCGTACCGGTTCTGACAGCTGGACCACCTCCTTCCTCGCGTACGGCCAGTTAGCCACAGCGGGGTCGGCAGCGCAAACAATATGGCTACCATGGGCTGGTGCACACGCTGACCAGCCCACTCGAGGCGCTCGCCAGCACCCGCGACGGGGTGGTGGCGGTCGACCGCGCCGACCTGGCAACGATCGCGCTCGGCGGGGCGGACGCGCTCGCCTACCTGCACGCCGTCTGCTCCCAGCACACCGTCGACCTGCGCCCCGGCGACGCCACCGAGGCGCTGCTGCTCTCGCCCAAGGGCAGGATCGAGTTCGCCTTCCGGCTGGCCGTCCACGACGGCGGCGTGCTGCTCGACGCCGACGCCGCGGCCGCGGCCGCACTGGCCGACCGGCTGGCCCGCTTCGTGTTCCGCTACGACGTCACGGTCGCCGCGCCCCTGCCCGGCGCGGCCGCCCTGCTCGGCCCAGGGGCCGGCGACGCCCTCGCGGCTGCCGGCCTGCCGGTGCCGCCGCCAGGGGGACGGGCCGCCGCGGCCCCCTCGCTGGTGGCGCACCGCACGGCGGTCGGGGTCGACCTCGTGGGGCCGGCGGCGCCGGCCGCCCTGCGCCGGCTGCGGCAGGCGGGGGTGGCGGTCGCCCCGACCGAGGTCTGGGAGCTGCTGCGGATCGAGCGCGGCCTGCCCGCCGCCGGCCGCGAGCTGACCGACGACGTGCTCGCCGAGGAGGCGGGCCTGCTCGGCTCCCACGTCCACCTCGACAAGGGCTGCTACCCGGGCCAGGAGACGGTGGCAAAGGTGCACAACCTCGGCCAGGTCCAGCGCCGCCTGGCGGGCCTGCGCTTCCTGGAGGACGGGGACGACCTGCCGGCGCCAGGGGCCGAGCTGGTCACCGACGACGGCCGGCGGGCCGGGCAGCTGCGCAGCGTGGTCCGCCACCCGGAGCTAGGCCCCATCGGCCTTGCCTACGTCCGGCGGGTGGTCGAGCCGGGCCGGCAGGTGCTCGCCGCCGGGCACCCCGCCACCGTGGTCGACCTGCCGCTGCGCTGATCGCCTACAATCACTGCGCTCGCGTGAGCGTGTCCAGGGGGGGTCGGATGAGTGTGGAGGTAGTTCCCGGCGGCCAGCGCCGCATCGACCGGGTCCTCGACCCGCGGTTCGCGGCCGACGTCGGCCAGCTCGACCTGGCCGAGCTGCGGGCCCGCCGGGAGGAGGTGGAGGCCGAGGAGGCCGACATCTCCTACCTGCGCCGGCTGCTCCAGGGACGGCTCGACATCCTCAGGGCCGAGCTGGTGCGGCGCTCCCGCGGCGGCGAGCACGACGTGGCCGGGCTGCTTGCCGGGCTGCCGGAGATCCTCAGCGACGAGGCCCCTGGCACCTTCAGCGCCATCCCCCGCATCCAGGTGCCGTCCCGGGCCGACCAGCACCGGCGGCGGGTGGAGCGGCTGGTGTCGGACGAGACCATCGCCCGCCTACCGGAGCTGGACGTCGAGGAGCTGACGCGGGCCGTGGAGGTGCTCGCCCACGAGGAGGAGAGCGTCTCCACCCACCGGCGGTCGGTGCAGCGGGTGGTGGACGTGCTCCGCGGCGAGCTCGCCCGCCGCTACCGGAACGGCAGCGCCCAGATCTCCGAGCTTCTCGAGTGATTACCTCGATTCGGCCGAAGGGCTCAAGTCTCCTCGGTTGGGGTCCGATGGGTACAGAGCAGGTCCGATCGCGCCTCCCTGCCCGAGACGGGCGACGGACGGTGGTCCCGATGGAGCTGAGCCGCGTCCTTGTGGTCGACGACGATCCGGCCATCCGGCGGGTGGTCTGCGCGCTGCTCGACCTCGACGAGTACGGCGTGCTGGAGGCGGCCGACGGCCTCAGCGCCCTCGAGCTGGTCAGGCTGGAGCGGCCCAACCTGGTGATCCTCGACCTGACCATGCCGAGGCTGGATGGCCTGCGCGCCTGCCGTGCGCTCCGCTCCGACCCGGAGCTGGCCGGCACCAGGGTGCTGGTGCTGACCGGCCGCGACCTCCCCGACGACTGGGCGGCGGCCCGCGACGCCGGCGCCGACGCCTACATCGTCAAACCGTTCTCCTCGCTGGCGCTGCTCGACGCCGTCCGCCGGCTGGTGGCGGGCTGAGGCGCCATGGACCCGGGCAGCAACCACCCAAAGGAGTTCGCGCGCCACCTGGACCACGGCATTGCTGAAGGTGATCAGGTTGGACCTTATGGTGACGCACGAACTCCTTTGGAGCAGCTCGCCGCCGCCGAGCAGCAGCTGCTGGTGTTCGCGCGCGAGATCAACCAGCTCTACCAGGCCGAGCGGGCCCGCGCGGCCGAGCTGCAGCGGGCGCTCGACCGCCTGCGCGAGTCCTACCTGGACATGATCAAGACGCTGGCCTTCGTGGTCGAGGCCAAGGACCCGGGCACCCGCGCCCACCTGGAACGCACCCACGACTACGCGGTCGCCCTTGCCGAGGTGGTCGATCCGGAACTGGCCGCCGACGAGCGGCTGCGGTACGGGTTCCTGCTCCACGACGTGGGCAAGATCGGCGTCCCCGAGGCGGTGCTCAACAAGCCGGGACCGCTCGACGACGAGGAGTGGGAGGTCATGCGGACCCACCCACTGCTCGGGGAGCAGATGGTGGCCGGCATCAAGTCGCTCGGGCATGCGGTCGCGGTGATCCGCAGCCACCACGAGCGCTGGGACGGCGACGGCTACCCGCACGGGCTGGCGGGCGAGGCGATCCCCGTCGGGGCGCGCATCTTCGCGGTGGCCGACGCCTTCGACGCGATGACCTCCAACCGGCCCTACCGCCGGGCGCTCCCCTTCGAGCGGGCCTTCCAGGAGATCGTGGACGGCGCCGGGTCCCAGTTCGACCCGACCATGGTCGAGGCGTTCACCGCCATCGCGCCCGGTCTCCCCGACCTGCACGCCTCCCTCCACGACGCCGCCAGGGCGGCCTCCGCCCCCGGCTAGCCCGCTGGCCGGGCCGGGCGCGGCGGCGATAGCCTCGAGCACGCCAGCATCCAGCGCCACAGGGAGGCGGCCATGGAGGTCCTGGCCGAGGTCGAGCGGTCCGGGTTCGTGGAGAGCCGGCACCTCGGCGCGGTCGCGGTGGCCCGTCCCGACGGCCAGCCGCTGGCCGCCGTCGGCGATCCCGACCTGCTCGTCTACCCGCGTTCCTGCTCCAAGCCGTTCCAGGCTCTCGCCGTCCGCGGCCTCGGCGTCGAGCGCGAGCTCGGCCTGGGTCAGCTCGCGCTGGCCGGCGCCTGCGGCTCCCACGACGGCGAGCCCGACCACGTCGCCTCCGTCCGCAAGGTGCTGGCGGCGGCCGGGCTGGAGGAGTCCGCCCTGCGTTGCCCGCGGGCGCTGCCAGGCAACCGGCAGGCACGCGAGCGGGTCGACGGGCCGGCGGCCGTGTACCACAACTGCTCGGGCAAGCACGCCTACATGCTGGCCGGGTCGGTGGTCCGCGGCTGGGCTCCTGAGCGTTACACCGCTCCCGAGCATCCGCTGCAGGCGGTGGTGGCCGACACGCTGAGCGACTTCGCCGCGGTCCCCATCGAGCACCTGGGCGTCGACGGCTGCGGGGTGCCGGTGCACGCGCTGCCGCTGCGCGGGCTGGCGACCGCCTACGCCCGGCTCGGCGCGCGGGCCGCGGCCGGCGAGGAGGGCCCCTCGGCGCTGGTCCAGGCCGTCCGCCGGCATCCGTTCATGCTCGCGGGCAGCGGCCGGCTCGACACCCTGCTGCTGGAGGCGACCGGCGGCCGGGTGCTCGCCAAGGTCGGGGCGGAGGCCACCTACGGTGCGGTCGACCTGGCGAGCGGCACCGGCCTGGCCCTCAAGGTCATCGACGGCGCCCCGAGGGCGAGGGGAGCGGCCCTGCTGGCCGCCCTGCGGGCGCTCGGGTGGCTGGACCAGCGCGAGTGGGAGACGGTCCTGCCGGCCGCCACGGTCGAGATCCACGGCGGCGGACGGCCGGTCGGCGCGGTCCGCCCGGCGCGGCTCGAACTGCGGACGTGAGGCGGCTCCCAGCCTGCACTGCTTGCAAAAGTTATCCAAGTGGTCTACTCTAGATAGCGTCAGGAACGAGGAAGGCGGGACCGTGCGCAGCAGCGTCGAGCAGCTTGGTGAGGTTGGTCGCTACATCCGCGAGCAGCGCCACCAGGCGGAGCTGTCGCTGCGCAAGCTGGCGAGCCAGGCCGGGGTGTCCAACCCCTACCTCTCGCAGATCGAGCGCGGCCTGCGCCAGCCATCGGCGAGGATCCTCAAGGACATCGCCAAGGCCCTGCGGATCAGCGCCGAGACCCTGTACGTCAGGGCCGGCATCCTCGATGAGGACGCGGACGCCACCGACCTGGCGGTCGCCATCCTGCGCGACCGCCACCTGACCGAGCGGCAGAAGCAGATCCTGATCGACGTCTACCGCTCGTTCCGGGCCGACGGCAGCGTTCGCGCCGAGGTCAAAGCAGCAACCGACGGGAAGGAGCATCACTAGATGCCCACCATCACCAGCAAGCCTGCCAAGCAGGCACTCTACGCCGTGGCCGGCGCCGCCGACCTGGCCGTGTCGACCATCCGGCACCTGCCCAAGGAAGCCGACCGGGTCCGCGCACGCTTCCCCGGCGAGGCCGCCAAGACCTACGACCGGCTGGTCCGCCGGGGCGAGTCGCTCGTCACCGGCGTGCGCCGCTCGCCCGCGACCCGGCAGGCGACCGAGGCGACCAGGACCGCGGTGTCCCGCACCAAGGCGGCCAGCACCCGGGTCCGTCGCAGCGCCGCCACCACCCGCTCGTCGGCGAAGGCGGCCGGCACCACCGTGCGCCGCGCGGCCGAGGCCGACGCCAAGGCGGCAAGGGAGGCAGCCGGCAAGGTCGGCGAGAAGTAGGCAGGAACTCGACAAGAGCGGATAGCATGGAAGCACCCGCGGGCGCGTCCCGCGGGTGCTTCGCGTCACGGTCGCGGAGCGGGACCCGGCCGAGGAGGTCTCGAGTGACGCTGACGGTCGAGCAGCCTTCCGCGCTCCCCGACCCTTCCGTCCGCCGGGTCGCGGTCCTTTCGGTGCACTCCTCGCCGCTGGCCCTGCCGGGCGTCGGCGACGCCGGCGGCATGAACGTGACCATCCGTGCGGTGGCCGCCGAGCTGGCCCGCATGGGGGTCGAGTCCGACCTGTACACCCGGTCGACCTCGCCCGACGACCCGCCGGTCGTCCAGATCGAGCCGGGCGTGCGCCTGCTGCACCTGCCCGCCGGGCCGCTGGCGCCGGTGCCCAAGCAGACCCTGCCGCGCTACCTCTGCGCGTTCCTCTGCTCGCTGCTGCGGGCCGAGGAGCGCTACGGGCCCTACGACGTCATCCACAGCCACTACTGGGTGTCCGGCTGGGTGGCCAGGCTGGTCAGGGAACGCTGGGGCAGCCCGGTGGTGCACTCGTTCCACACCCTCGGCCGGGTCAAGAACCAGAGCCTGGCAGCCGGCGACCAGCCGGAGCCGCCGACCCGGCTGGCCGGCGAGGAGCGGGTGGTCGCCACCGCCGACAGCCTGCTCGCCCCCAGCCCCGCCGAGGCGCGGCAGCTGATCGAGCTCTACGGCGCCTGCCCCGCCAAGATCCGCATCGTGCCGCCAGGGGTGGACCGCGACCGTTTCCATCCCGGCGACCGCGCCGCCGCCAGGGCCGCCCTTGGCGTCGCGCGACCCCACGTGCTCGCCTTCGTCGGTCGGCTGCAGCCGCTCAAGGCCCCCGACGTGGCGGTGCTCGCCCTGGCCGCCCTGACCAGGCAGCGGCCCGACCTCGACGTGGAGCTGCTGGTGGTCGGCGGCGCCTCCGGCAACGGCGACGAGGAGCCGGCGCGCCTGGCGCGCCTGGCCGCCGAGGCCGGCGTGGCCGACCGTGTGCGCTTCCTCGCCCCCCGTCCCCACGACCGCCTGGCCGCCGTCTACCGGGCGGCCGACCTGGTGCTGATGCCTTCCTGGTCGGAGTCGTTCGGGCTGGTCGCCCTCGAGGCGCAGGCGTGCGGCACGCCGGTGGTGGCGGCCGGGGTCGGCGGCCTGCTGCACGCGGTCGGCGACGGCACCACCGGCACGCTGCTGGCCGACCACGATCCCGAAGCCTGGGCCCGCGCGATCGCCCGGCTGCTCTCCAACCCGCGCCGGTTGGCGGCGATGGGCGCGGCCGCCGCCCGCTTCGCCGGCGCCCACGGCTGGGACGAGACCGCGTCACGGCTGCTGGCCATCTACGCCGACCTCGTCCCGGCCGCCCACGGCCTGGTGACCCTCGAGCGGACCAGCTAGGCCGTGCTGGCGGTCCGGCGGGCCCTGGCGCTCGGCGCCCATCCCGACGACGTCGAGCTGCAGGCGGGCGGGACCCTGGCGACCTGGGCCAGGCAGGGGGTCAGGGTCGAGCTGGCCTGCTTCACCGCCGGGGAGAAGGGCAGCCACGACCCGGAAGCCGACCCGGCCGAGGTGGCGGCGCTGCGCCGGCGCGAGGCCGCCGCGGCCGCCGCCGCCCTCGGAGCGGCGCCGCAGGTCCACTTCCTCGGCGCGGTCGACGGCGAGCTGGAGGCGACCATGGCCCTCCGGCTGGCCGTCGCCCGGCTGCTGCGGACGGTCCGGCCGGACGTGGTGCTCGGCCACGACCCCTGGCGGCGCTGGCTGCTGCACCCCGACCACCGCGCGGCCGGGCTGCTGACCGTCGACGGCGTGGTCGCCGCCCGCGACCCCCTGTACGCCCTGCCAGCCGGCGAGCAGCTGCCCGCCCACCGGCCTCACACGATCCTGCTGTTCGGCACCGACGCGCCCGACCAGGTGGTGGAGGTGACCGCCGCCATGGACGCCAAGCTGGCCGCGATCGCCGCCCACGGCAGCCAGGTCGGCGACCAGGAGGACCTGAGGCGCCGGGTTCGCACCTGGAACGCCGCCATCGGCTTCGACTTCGGCCTCCCCTACGCGGAGGCCTTCCACGCCCTCGACACCCGCGGCCGCTGACCGCCGGGCCGGTCGGTCCTTGGCTCCCACTGGAAGCGCCGCACGGCGACGACCGCGCCGATGGCGCCCCACAGCACCAGCATGCCGAGGTGGCCCCAGCGGAACCCGCTGCCGACGACGAGCGGGTTGAAGGTGTCCTCGAGGGCCAGCGCGAAGTGCTTGACGGGGAAGACGTCGGCGACCGTGTTCAGCCACGCCGGCGCGCCGACCATCGGGTAGAACAGCGACGAGACGAAGGCGATCGGCAGGAAGGTGAAGTTGGCCACCACCGGGGCCGCCTCGCCGTTGGGGATCAGCGCGGCGACCGCCAGCCCGAGGGCGCAGAAGCAGGCGGCCCCGAGCAGCAGGGTCAGCACGGCGGCGGGCAGCATCCGCCAGATGATGCGCACGTGGAACAGCAGCACCCCGGCGCCGACCATGATGACGGCGCTCACCAGCGAGAACCACACCGACGACAGGATCCGGGCGGCGACGTAGATCCAGGCCGGCAAGGGGGTGCCGCGGATCCGCTTGAGGATGTCCAGGTCGCGGTTCATCGGCACCGAGGTCGCCAGGCCGGTGTAGCAGGTCGAGATGACGGCGAAGGCGAGCAGCCCGGGAACCAGGAACTGGGCGTAGCGGATGCCGCCGAGCTCCGGGATCCGCTGGCTGCCGTTCAGCGAGCCGAACAGCAGCAGGAACATCAGCGGGAAGGCGAGCGAGAAGAAGGCCGAGAACGGGTTGCGCAGGAACAGCTTGTTCTGGTGGCGGAACTGCCGCAGGAGCAACGGGCTGGTGGCGGGGTGGCCGCCGGCGTGCAGGCGTTCAGTCATGGACGACCTCCGCGGGACGTTCGGCGCTCCCGGTGAGCTGCAGGTAGACGTCCTCCAAGGATGGGCGGGTGACCGCCAGCGCCTCCAGTTCCTCGCCCCTTGCCAGGGCCCAGCCTGTGAGGGTGTGCACGGCGCTGGTCGGGGCGCGGGTCCGCAGCAGCACGCGGTCCTCGTCCCGCTGGATCCCGGCTGGCAGGTCGCCTGGCAGGTCGGCGAGGGTGGCGCCGTCGGGGAGCCGGAAGCTGATCACCGCCTCGGCGACGTCCCGGCCGCCGAGCGACTCCGGGCTGCCCTGCGCCACGATCCGGCCGGCGGCGATGATCGCGACCCGGTCGGCGAGGTTCTGGGCCTCATCCATGTAGTGGGTGGTGAGCAGGATGGTCTTGCCGAGGTCCCGGAGGCTGTCGACCAGCTCCCAGGCGTGGCGGCGGGCGGACGGGTCGAAACCGGTGGTCGGCTCGTCCAGGAACAGCAGGTCGGGGTCGCCCACGATGCCGAGGGCGAGGTCGAGGCGGCGCAGCTGGCCACCCGAGAGCGTCTTGATCCTGGCCGCCCGCTTCTCGCCCAGGCCGACCAGGTCGATCACCTCGCCGGCGTCGCGCGGGTGGGGATAGTAGCCGCCGAACAGGGCGACGATCTCCTCGACGGTCAGCTCGCGGTCGACGCCGGCCGACTGCAGCACGATGCCGATGCGCTCGCGGAAGTCCCGCTCGCCATGCTGCGGGTCGAAGCCGAGCACCTCGACCTCGCCACCGGACCGCTCGCGGTACCCCTCCAGGATCTCCACCGTGGTGGTCTTGCCGGCCCCGTTCGGACCCAGCAGGGCGAAGCACTCGCCCGCCGCCACCTCGAAGCTGACCCCCGCCACCGCCTCCAGGTCCCCGTAGCGCTTGCGCAGGCCGGCCACCCGGATGGCTGCCATGGCGTGCCTCGTCCTCTCGCGTAGTTCACCGGTCGGTTCCAAGCGTACGGAACTGCTCCGGCTTGTGTGGCGGCAGTGGCTCCTGCGGGCCAGAGCCGACCTGGTGCCTGTGGAGGTAACCAAGTTCGCTGTCAGCGACCCACGTAGCATGGGAACATGCGTTCGATCAGTGGACCGTTCGTTGTGGCCCCGCTTGCCGGCGCCCGGATAAGAACACGGCTGCGGCTCACCACCGCCGACGAGGCCGTGGTGCGGGCGGTGGGCGAGCAGCTTGGCCGCCTGGCCGGAGCTGACCTTGCCTGGCGGTGCCGGCTCGGCGTCGGCAAAGATCAGCGTGCTGTTCGCAAACGCGGCTTGACCGGCACGTCGTCCAGTCGTTGGGCGGGGTCGATCACGCGAACCTCCAATGACCAGTGGCAACGGGCGTGGGGCAACCTGGCTGACCGGACGATCGGACTACGCCGGGCGGCTCATACGATCCGGTCGCGGTTGGCGGTCCCCGTCGGCCGGACGCAGGGCCGGGTGCGTGGGTATGCGAGCGGGGCGGAGCGGTTCGCCAAGCAGGGTCGGTTGCAGCGTCTGGAGGCCGAGTTGGCCGAGGTGGAGGGCCGGCTGGTTGCGGGACGGGTGTCGGTGTGTCGTGGTGGCCGTCGGCTGGCCAAGCTGCGTCAAGCTGTGAATAAGGCCGAGGTGACCGAGGCGCAGTGGCGAGCTCGCTGGCGGGCCGAGCGGCTGTTCCTGGTCGCCGATGGAGAAGCGGCCAAGCGGTGGGGGAATGAGACCATCCGGGTGCATCCGGATGAGCGTTGGTTGGAGTTGCGGCTGCCGACGCCCCTGGCGCACCTGTCCAACACGCCCGGCCGGGCCGCAACCTACCGGCTTTCCTGCGCGATAGCCTTCACCCACCGCGGTAACGAGTGGGCGGCGCAGGCTGCCACTGGCGCGGTCCGCTACGACATCACCTTCGACCCGGCCAGGGGCCGCTGGTACCTGGATGCCAGCTGGCGCATCTCGCTCGTCACCCCACCCAGCCTGGAGGACCTGCGGCAAGCTCGGGCGCTGGGGGTGGACCTAAACGCCGACCACCTGGGTTGCTGGGTGCTGGACCCATCCGGCAACCCGATCGGCCCGCCCCACACCATCCCCCTCCACCTCAACGGCCTGCCGGCCAGCACCCGCAACGGCCACCTGCGGGAGGCAATCAGCACCCTCCTTGGCCTCGCCACCGCCAGCGGCTGCCAGTCGCTGGTCGTGGAGAACCTGAACTTCGTCGACGCTCGCCAGACCGGCCGGGAGACGCTGGGGCGTGGCCGCTGCGGCAAGGCGTTCCGCCGGACGGTATCGGGGATCCCGACCCGGGCGTTCCGGGACCTGCTGGTCGGCATGGCCGCCAACCACGGGCTGTGGGTCATCGCGGTCGATCCCGGCTGGACCTCGGTGTGGGGACGGCGCTACTGGCAGACCCCACTCAACCAAGCAACCAAGAAGTCGATCACCGTCACAGGCCATCACGCGGCGGCGGTGGTGATCGGGCGACGCGGCCTGGGCGTTGGGGCCCGGCGGCGGCCAGGTGTGCCCGGCCACGCCCGGAGGATCGTGGCGGGAGAGCTACCGGCCAGGCCGGACCACCAGCGCCCGGGTCGTGAGGGACCCGGCCCTCCTGGAGGCCAGCGGGCAGCGGCAGCACCGCGCAAGACCCGCCTGGCCGAACGGGCTGGGCTCGGCGACCAGGTGGTCCAGGACCGTTCGGGGCCACCGGGGCAGGACCCACTCCTGCTCACCCGACAGGAACGGTAGTCTCCGGGCGGGCACGTCCAACCCAGCAGGCTGGCATCTCGAGGTACCTGCTACCAGGCAAGAGGTGATCATGACGCGGCAACCCGAGCCGGAGTCGGTGCGGGCGGCGGCGGTGGCGGCGGTGGGCGCGTTCCTGGCCGACACCGGCGTCGAGGCCGAGGAGCTGAGCGACGGCCGCTGGTTCCTCCGGCTGGCCGGCGAGCGCAAGCTCGGCATCGGCGTGCACCTGGCCGTCGGCGACCGCACCCTGAGGGTCGAGTCGTTCTTCATGCGCGCCCCCGAGGAGCAGCGCGAGCGCCTGTACCGCGATCTGCTGCTGCGCCAGGCGACCAGCTACGTGCTTCGCTTCACCCTCGACGAGGCCGGCGACCTGTTCCTGGTCGGCCAGGTGCCGTTGCGGGCGATCACCCCGGAGGAGGTCGACCGGGTTGTGGGCACGGTGCTCGATCTCGCCGATGCTGCCTATCTGCCCGCCGTGGAGATTGGGTTCGCATCGAGCATTGCCGCCGAAAAAGCTTGGCGGGCGCGCCTGGCCGAGTCCTCGGCCCGTTCACCGGAAATTTCATCAGAGTAATTCTACCCTTAACTAGCTGGACATACGCGTCTGACCAGCGGAAACGCCGCCTTGACGGCCGTGGGGCGCGGCTCTAGATTCCGCTTTGCCCCGAGGGGCCGACGCGGTTGGACCGGGAAATCCGGATTGAAGTTCCCGCCAGAAAGGTTGACGGACCTGGACGGCGCACCGTGGGTGGTGGGTACGCGCAACCTGCCGCTACCGCGGTGAAGTCCAAGCGGCTCTCGGGTCGTAGGACGGGACTTCCTTGCAGGACCAGGGAAGGTCGCGGGAGTTCCTCGGGGCGCTGACGACCCCCAGGGGTCCATCGGCCGGGAGCAGGCGGGTTCGCGCCCGCCGGTCAACCGGACGGGATTCCTGGGGGTCTTCACGTTGCGCTTCGCGCCGGCGCGGGTGCCGCCCGTAGACTCTGGCCGGCAACGGCACCAAGCTGGTTCGGAGGCGCTCGTGTCGCTCACCCAAGAGTCCGTCGTGACCGAGATGGCGCGGCCCCAGGGCAAGAAGGCGCTGCTGCTGGTGATGGACGGGCTCGGTGGCTACCGGACCGTCCAGCGGGGCTCCGAGCTGACCGAGGCACGCACCCCCAACCTCGACCGGCTGGCCGGGGAAGGCTCGCTCGGCCTGCACGACCCGGTCACAAGAGGCATCACGCCCGGCTCCGGCGCCGGCCACCTCGGGCTGTTCGGCTACGACCCGCTCGCCTACGAGATCGGCCGTGGCGCGCTCTCGGCCGCGGGGATCGGCTTCGAGCTGCGGCCCGGCGACGTGGCCGCCAGGGTCAACTTCTGCACGCTCGACCCGGACGGCCGGATCACCGACCGGCGGGCGGGCCGGCTCCCAACCGAGGAGGCGGCCGGCATCTGCGAGCTGCTCGGTCGCGAGGTGCGACTCGACGGCGCCGAGCTGTTCCTGCGTCCCGAGCGGGAGCACCGCGGCCTGCTGGTGCTCCGCGGCCCCGACCTCGACCCGGGTCTGACCGACACCGACCCGCAGCGGGAGGGCGTGCCGCCGCTCGACCCGGAGGCCCGCGTCCCCCAGGCCAAGCGCACCGTCGAGCTGGTGCGCAGCTTCCTCGAGCAGACCCGCTCCCTGCTGGCCGACCGGGGGCGGGGCAACTTCGTGCTGCTGCGCGGCTTCGACACCCACAAGCAGCTGCCAAGCTTCCCCGACCGCTACAAGGTCCGCGCGCTCGCGATCGCCGCCTACCCGATGTACGTCGGCATCTCCCGGCTGCTCGGCTTCGAGACCCACCAGGTCGATGGTGCCGCCCCGGAGGAGGTCGACGCCCTCGCCGCGCTGCTGCCCGGCCACGACTTCGTCTTCCTGCACGTGAAGAAGACCGACTCGGCCGGCGAGGACGGCGACTTCGAACGCAAGGTGGCCGCCATCGAGGAGGTCGACGCGCTCCTGCCACGCATGCTCGACGCCGGCGTGGAGGTGCTGGCCGTCACCGGCGACCACTCGACCCCGGCCCAGATGGCCGCCCACTCCTGGCATCCGGTGCCGGTGCTGCTGTGGGGCGGCAGCGCCGCCGCCGACGGCCTGCCCGGCTTCGACGAGGTCCACTGCCGGCAGGGCTCCCTCGGCCGTTTCGAGGCCAAGCGGCTGCTCCCCCAGCTGCTGGCCGCCGCCGGCCGCCTGACCAAGTACGGGGCCTGAGCCCCGAGAGAGGAAGGTCGATGAAGGGCGTCGTCCTGGCGGGGGGCACCGGCACCCGGCTGCACCCGCTCACCCGCATCACCAACAAGCACCTGCTCCCCATCTACGACCGGCCGATGGTCACCTACGCGATCGAGACGCTCGTCAAGGCCGGCGTCACCGAGCTCATGCTGGTCACCGGCGGCACCCACGCCGGCGAGTTCCTGCGCCTGCTCGGCAACGGCCACGAGTACGGCATCGACCGGCTGCTGTACGCCTACCAGGAGCGGCCCGGCGGGATCGCCGAGGCCCTCGGGCTGGCCGAGCGCTTCGCGGACGGCGACCGGGTGGTGGTGATGCTGGCCGACAACGTCCTCGAGCGGTCCCTGCAGCCGGCCGTGACCAACTTCCTGGCGCAGGAGTCCGGCGCCCGCATCGTGCTCGCAGGCGTCGACGACCCCGCCCACCTCCGCCACCTGGGGGTGCCGGAGCTCGCCGGCGACGGCCGGGTGGTGCGCATCCACGAGAAGCCCGACGACCCCCCCTCCAGCTACGTGGTCACCGGCATCTACTTCTACGACGCCGACGTCTTCCAGGTGATCCCCACCCTGCGGCCGTCCGGCCGCGGCGAGCTGGAGATCACCGACGTCAACAACTGGTACGTGGAGCGCCGGCTGATGCAGTACGACGTGCTCGACGGGTTCTGGGGCGACGCCGGCGAGTCGATCGACGCCTACTACGAGGTCAACGACTTCGTCCGCGTCCACGGAGCGAACAAAGACTGAAACGACCGATTGGTGGTAGCTGGCGTCGGTGAGGTAGAACCTTGGGCTGCAGATCGCCAGCCGCCCCTCGCAAGCCGGACCCCAGGAGTGTGTCGCTCGTGGCCGTCGTCGGATCGCCATTGACCGCAGCCGCCATCGCCAACGACCCGTGGTTGATGCGGTTCAGGACCACCCTGGTTGCGATCCTCGGCGGCGCGGTGATGGGCATCGCCTGTCTCGCCTTCTACACCAGCTTCGAGGCCATCCGCAGCTACGCCGTCCGCTCCCAGGGCATCGCCCCCGAGCACGGCTGGGCCGTTCCGCTCCTGGTCGACTCCTTCATCGTGGTCGCCACCGGCGCCGACCTGTGGTTCACCACCACCAAGACACGCCGCGCCTGGTGGGAGGTCTGGTGGCCGAAGCTGCTGCTGGCCGGGGCCGCAGGGGTCAGCTTCGTCCTCAACGTCGCCCACGCCGAGCCGACCTGGGCCGCACGCGGGGTCGCGGCCATCCCGCCGGCGGCGCTGGTGCTCGGCGTGGAGCTGCTGATGATGGTGCTGCGCCGGGCCACCACCCTGCGCGCCGCCCGCCTCCAGGCGGAGCTGGACGCCCAGCAGGCGGCGGCCATGGAAGCCCCCGTGCAGCGCGCCCGCATCCAGATCGAGGCGATGCGCCGCACCCGCCCCGGCGGCGAGGAGCTCACCGCCCCCAGCCCGAGGGCCGGCAGGACCGAAGCCCGCGCCGGAGCGCTGTCCCGGCCGGCGGGGGAGTCGGGCGGCTCGGTGCGGCCCGCACGTCCGGGGGGGTCCGGGGGGGCGCTTGCTGCCCCCCCGGTCGATCGGGAACCGCAGCGGGCGGCGGGCGCCGACACCTTCAGGGACGCGGTCGCGGCCGCCAGAGGGGACGACGGCGTCCGCCGCCCGGCGCGGCCGTCCCGCCCCGACCTCCCGATCGCGGCCAGCGTCAGGGCCGACGCCACCACCGTGCGGCCCGGCCGGGACCCGGCAGGGGCCGAACGGTCGAGGCCGTACGTGGTCGCCGCCCGCATCCTCGACGAGCGCGCCGACGCCGACAGCCTCACCCCTGAGGCGCTGATGGAGGCGCTCGCCAGCCGCGGCGTGACCGCCAACCTGAGCACCGCGCAGGCGCTCCTGCGCGAGCTGCGACCGCCCCTCTCCACCCGGATCTCCCCCCGCCGGCCCGCCCGACCGGGCGCCGAGGCCGCCGGCAACGGCGACCGCCGGCCTGCTCCGCGGCCCCGCTGAGGGTCCGGGGAGCTCAAGGCCAGCCTCCCGAGTCGGTGGGAGAGCAGCCGAGTTGGCTAGACCCATGGTGATCCGGCAAGCTGATTGACGATGCAATCAGGCGGACACCTATCGGAGGGGTTGTGGTCTATCTCGTACGCCACGCCCACGCCGGCAGGAAGGCGGCCTGGCCCGGTCCAGACAACGCAAGGCCACTGTCCCCGGCCGGCCGCCAGCAGTCGGCCGGGCTGGTCGACCGGCTCCGCGGCTACCGCGTCGACCGCATCCTCTCCAGCCCGGCCGAACGCTGCCTGCAGACGGTCCAGCCGCTGGCGAGGCACCGCGGCCTCCGAGTCGAGGTGGCCGACGCGCTCGCGGTCGACGGGTCGGCCGGCGGCGTGCTGGAACTGCTCGAGGACAGGACCCTCCGCGGGGCGGTGCTCTGCACCCACGGCGAGGTGATCGCCCGCATCTTCAAGCACCTGCGGGCCGAAGGGCTCGAGCTGGGCCCGCAGCCTCGCTGGGCAAAGGGCTCGACCTGGGTGCTCGGCCGCGACGGGGGCCGGGTCGCCGAGGCCAGCTACCTGGAGCCGCTGGCGGCGAGCTAGGCCACCGCGGATCGGCTGCAGCGGCCCAGCCTGGCCCATGCTTGCCTTGCCTGACCGCTACGCTGGTACCTTGCTCGGCGGCGAGGAGGTTGACGCAGCATGCAGGAACGGGAGGCCAAGCTGACCGTGCCCGTCGGCTTCGAGCTGCCAGAGCTCGGCGGCCCCGGCGATGGGTTCCTGGCCGAGCCGCTGGCGCCGAGGCGGCTGCAGACCACCTACTACGACACCCCCGACCTGCGGCTCGCCCGCTGGGGTGCCAGCCTCCGCCATCGGCCCGGCGAGGGCTGGACGGTGAAGCTGCCCGAAGGGCAGGAAGGCGCGCTGCTGGTCCGCGGCGAGCACGTCTTCCAAGGCGACAGCCGCCGCCCGCCGGCGGAGGCGCTCGGGCTGGTACGGGCGTTCGTGCGCAGCGCCCAGCTCTCGCCGGTCGTGCGCATGCGGACCCTGCGCCGCCCGGTCGAGCTGCGCGACCAGGCCGGTGAGCGGCTGGCGGAGCTGGTCGACGACGAGGTGCAGGTGCTGAAGGGACGCCGCATCGCCGGCCGCTTCCGCGAGCTCGAGGTCGAGCTGGCCGAGGCCGCCACCCCCGACCTGCTGGAGCGGGTGCTGGAGCGGCTCCGCCAGGCGGGCGCCGAGGCGGCCGACCCCACCCCCAAGTACCTGCGCGCCCTCGGCGGCCCGGCGTCGCTGCCGGGCGACGAGCTCGAGCGGCCGGAGGTGGACGGCGGTGCCTCGGTGGCGGCGCTGCTCCGCTACGACCTCGGCGAAGGCATCCGACGGCTGTTCCGGCACGAGGCGGCGGTCCGGATCGGCGAGGACCCGGAGGGCATCCACCAGGCCAGGGTGGCCACCCGCCGGCTCCGGTCCACCCTGCGAAGCTTCTCCAGCCTGCTCGAGCCGGAATGGACCGACCGGCTCCGCGGTGAGCTCAAGTGGCTCGCCGACCTGCTCGGCGCCGTCCGCGACGCCGACGTGCTGCTGGCGCGCTTCGAAGGCCACCTCGCCGCTCTCCCGGCGGGCGACGCCAGGGCAGGCTCCCGGCTGCTCGAGAGCCTGGTCGAGCGGCGCGAGCAGGACCGCGGGAGGCTGCTCGCGGCGATGGCCGAAGCCCGCTACGCGACCCTGCTCGACGACCTGGTGGCGGCGGCGGCCAGCCCCGCGCTACTGCCGGGGGCGGAGCAGCCCGCCGCCGGGGTCATGCCGCCGCTGGTTGCCAAGCCGTGGAGGCGCCTGAAGCAGACCGTCAAACAGGCCGGCTCCGACCCCTCGGACGAGCAGCTCCACCAGATCCGCATCCGCGCCAAGCGCGCCCGCTACGCCGCCGAGGCGGTCGTCCCGGTGATCGGCAAGCCCGCACAGCAGTTCGCCGCCGCCGCCGCCGACCTCCAGGACGTCCTCGGCGAGCAGCACGACGCGGTCGTCGGCGAGGCCTGGCTGCGGGAGGCGGCGCGCTCGGCCCGGCGCGACCAGGCGCTGCTCGCCGGGCTGCTGATCGCCGCCGAGCGGGCCACCGCGGCCCGGGCGCGGGAGGCATGGAGGCCTGTCTGGAAGGCGCTGAACCGCGGCAAGCTCCGCTCCTGGTTCTGACCGCCCGGCCGCGTCAGCAGCCGAAGGACCGCTCGCGCCGGACCAGCCAGGTCATCGCGTCGCCGAGCACGCCCTCGTCGTTCAGGTCGCTGGCCCGCCAGTACCGCTCCCACCTGGCCGGGTCGAGCCAGCCGGCCCTGAAGCCCTTCGCCACCGCGGCCACCACCCGCTGCTGGACCGGCGACAACCGCGCCACCAGCTCCGCCAACCGTCGCACGTCGCCCTCGTCGATGCGGGCCGCGGTCTGCATCCTCGGTCTCCTCTTCGGGGAAGGTCCACACTGCCTGGCTCGAAGAGGGTGTCGGCCGCCGCCCGGGCCCCCTTGACCCGCCGAGCCGTCAGAGGACCGGGGACGGGGGGCCGGCGACCGGGAGGGTGACGGTGAACGTGGAGCCCTGGCCGAGCTCGGAGTCGACCGTGACCGTGCCGCCGTGGCATTCGGCCACGTGACGCACGATCGCCAGGCCCAGGCCGGTCCCGCCGGTCTCGCGGGCGCGTGCCTTGTCGACCCGGTAGAAGCGCTCGAAGATGCGCGGCAGCTCGCCGGCCGGGATGCCCTCGCCGGTGTCGGCCACCTGCAGCACCGCCCTGCTCTCGGTGGCCTCCAGGCGCACCCAGACCGTGCCCCTCGAAGAGGTGTACCGCAGCGCGTTGTCGATCAGGTTGGACAGCAGCAGTCCGAGCTGGGCCCGGTCGCCGCGCATCGCGATGTTCGCCTGCAGCTCGGTGCGGAGCTTGATGCGCCGCTCCTCCGCCCGGTCGGTGTAGCCGCCGGCCACCTCCTTGGTGAGACCGACCAGGTCGACCGGCTCGACGTCGAGGGTGCCCCGCTCCACCCTCGAAAGGTCCAGCAGGTCGCGGACCAGCGCGTCCAGCCGCTCGGCCTCCCGGTCGATCCGCAGCGCGAAGCTGCGGCCGGCCTCCGGGTCGTCGGGCAGGGCGGTCAGCAGGGTCTCGGCGAGCACCCGCAGCGCGGCCACCGGCGTCTTCAGCTCGTGCGAGGCGTTGGCGACGAAGT
>WNFU01008846.1_pt1 | contig 20607 bp, 15 predicted proteins | sample 5400121 | NCBI WGS metagenome assembly WNFU01 (sample SAMN13153360, study PRJNA577476) | soil metagenome | isolation source: 100 cm soil or saprolite under grassland replicate 1 | place: USA:California | collected 2016-06-15 | reverse complement strand
ATTGGGACGCCGGTACAGTACCGCGCGCGTAAGCAAGCGGTTGACTTTATGGGACGGCCGCTTGCTTACGCGCGCGGTACTGTACCAATCTCGACTGTTCTGATTTAAATAAGCGCCAAAAAATTTAGTTAACGCTGTACTAAAACCTGTGCAAATAAAAACCCTTTGCAATCGACACTGTGATTGGCTCCAACCTGGGTACGCATCGCTTCCAGCGTGCAGTCTCGGCGGGAGGCGAATTGGGAAGCAATGGGCCATCTAACCGAGACTGCACGCTGGAAGCGATGCGTACCCAGGGCGCGCCTCCCAATTTATGCGCAGGATTCAACTGACTGACCATGCGGCCCAACACTTATGGCAGCCCGAAGAGGCGCAGCTTCGGCTTTGCGGAATCGTATTTCGCCCTGGCGTACCAGACCTCAACGCTCTCGATCACCCTGTCACGTCCGCGAAGATCAATAACACGCGTTCTGCCGCCGGGATTGATTCTGTTCCTGATTGCGATCTCTTCATCGGCGCCGTTGCCGTAGTGGACCACGACGCGATAAAACTCGATCGGGGCGCGTTCGACGCGAATTTGGATCGCGCGGAACCTCCCGTCGTCTCGGCCTATTTTGATCTTGTCGTGATCGGTGTTTCCATCCACGTTGGACTCGCCTAGATATACCCAGCCTGCTGGAATGCGTTCACTGTTTACCTCGAAGAAACTTCCATCTACATTGGCTTCGCCGAGATATACCCAGCGGCCGTAGTTTTGGGCGTATAGGGCTTGCCCGAAAATCGTCAATAAGAGCGCGGCTAAAATAACTTGCAAAGCTTTTTGCATACTCACGCGAATCCTCCAAGATTAAGTCGAAACTTTTATGCAAGGGGAACATTTGAGAGTTCGAGATCGACCGAAAAGTCGGGAAATTTTGTAAAAGATAGTGATACTCGTTCACGGCGAGAACCGTAACGGGATGGGTACTAGCGCGCATCCGCCCTGCTTCACCCGCACCCGGTAAATAGTCTGCGGCAGCGGGTCGCTCTGCACGAGCTTGCGCGCACGCTCGTCGGCCTCCTGCTCCTCTTTTGTCCACTGTCTGCCCGCGCCGCCGCTAGATTCGCGCCGCTCGGTCTGGCCACTGCACTGCCGCTCCCACTGCGCCACCGTGGCCATATCGAGCGTAGGCCGCCCGACGGGGGCCGGCAGCGGCTTCGGGCTGATGAGGATGAACAACATTTCGCCGACGTGGTTCCCGCCGCTGCGCTGCAACGTGAAGTAAGGGATGGGGTCGCCCTGCGCGGGGATGTAGACGCTCTTGCCGGCCGAAATCACATTGCCGCCGGGCGGCGTGGAGCGCGCGGGGAAGATCAAAGACGGCTCGCCCAATCGCTCTCCTTTGTTATCTTTGTAGACCTCGCGATCAACCACATACAGATAATTGTCGTATTCGCGCGGCGCCTCGACGCTGATGCGCACGAGTTGCCCTTCTTTGAAGCGAGTGTCGGCTGTGACTCGTTCGAGCGCGTATTGGCCGGAGGCCGCGCCGTTCTTTTGAACCATTATTCGATCGTCGCCCGCCGCAGCCGGGCGCAAACGCCAGATGGTGACGCCGATCAACTCGCCATCCACAGTTTCAATGCCGGCCGCGCCGGGCTTGGCCCCCGGCTTGGTGGTCGCCGGCGGCTTCGTTTTCGTCTTCTGAGGCTGCGCGCTCGGCTTGGGTTTCTTGGCCTCTTCGCGGGCTTTCAGAAATTGTTTGTTCCACAGCCGGCGCGTCATATCATCTTCTTCCTGCGGCGCCGGCATGGCCGCCGCGAGCATGGCGCAGGAAATGAGTAAAAGTGATAAGGCGCGCCAGCGCGGCGTTTGTTTGTTTTTCTGGTAATTCATTGTCACTACTCTACTCCTATAATGACACAGCGGGTCGCTAGCGCTCCCCATACCGTACCAACACGATCGTCCGCCGGTACAGTACAGGGAGCGGTAGCGACCTGTAGCGACTCGCCGAGACGCGTATATCAGATGAGTGCGCTAACTGCCAAAAATCTCACAGGTCGCTACCGCTCCCCATATCGTACTAGGTCATCTCCACTCGCCCTGCAGCGTGAACGCCGCCCAGTAATCCGGCGCCTCCCATAGCTTGTCCCGCCACATCTCCACCTGCGCCGCTCAACGATGCTCCAGCCTCACCACACCCGCTAAGACCTCGCCCTTGCCTTTGAGCCTCGTCCGTTGGCTAGCTTCGTCCCTCTCGACCTCGACTTCGGCCGCCGCGAGCGCCTTCAGATACTGGGCCACGCGCTCGACCTGGCTCGGATCGCCGACGAGGCCCTTGTCTTTCGGATTCGCCCAGCGTTTGATCTCCTCCATCTCCGCCACGCTATGCTCCGACCAGATCAGCCAGATTTTTTCCACGCCCACTTCCTCATTGAACACAAACCAATCCGTCTCAGGATTCCCGCTCGGCGCAGGAATCTGGATCGCCTGATCGGCTTCGACCTGAGCGGAGCCGCCGGCGTTCGGATACATCACGACGAACTCGGGAGGGCCCCCGGCCAGCTCAGGCCCTTCGTTGATGACATAGAGATAGCCTGCTTGCGCACTGCTCACGTTCAACCGAACCTGATCGCCCTCTTTGAAGATGATGGCGCCGTGCGTAGAGAACGGCTGGCTGCCGGGATTGCGTTTTGGATTCTTCAGCGCCAGCAGCGAGTAGCTCAAGCCGCGTTCGGGGGCTGCCGGTGGGTTTGCGTCGGGGGTGGGAGACGTTCTGTCGCTCCACGGCGACAGACGCGACCAGTCGATTGGTCCCATTCGCAGCCAGGCGATTGTGCCCACTGCGGCCGCGGCCAACAGCGCGATCGACACTACGATCAGCGGGCCCCATAGCGGCGCCCGGGTCGTGGGCTGGCGAATCGCGGGGGCGACTTGTGGTGTTCGGAAAGCGGGAGGCGGCGAGCCGTCATTTCTTCTTTGGGCCGGACGAGGCTCGGGGGCGCGTGGGGGTGTTCGGACGGGGTCGCGTTGGCCAGGCTCGGCCAGCGCCCGATAGAAGGCTTCGCTGAATTCACGCGCGGCGCGGTAGCGATTTGAGGGATCGAACGCCATCGCTTTCAGAATCGCCGCGCGCGCCGCTTCGGGCAGCCCCGCGCGCATTTCGCGCAGTTTCTCTACGGCTCCGGCGCGTTGCAATTCGATCTGCTGAGCGCTCGAATCGGCGTTGAAGGGCGGCTCCCCTGTGACCATCTCGAATGCGATCACGCCTAGCGCGAAGATGTCGCTGGCGGCGATCGGGCGTCCCTGCAACTGTTCCGGCGCCGTGTAAGGGAGCGTGCCGATGGCTCTGGTCTGTTTCGGCGTCGCGGTCGCCGTTCCGAGCACTGTGGCGATGCCGAAGTCGATGATCTTGACGTACTCTTCAGGGCCTGCGGGTTGAAGCATGATGTTCGCCGGCTTCAGGTCGCGGTGGATGACGCCTTGTTCATGCGCGGCGTCCAGCGGCTGCGCGATTTTACGCAACAGATCGGCGGCCCGCTTCGGATCCATCCCGCCTGGCGTCATCACCGACCGCAGCGTCACGCCGGGAACATACTGCATCACGAAATAGGCCCGGCCGTCGGGTGATTGGCCGGCGTCGAGCGCGCTGACCACGCCGGGATGGTTTATTCGCGACAGCGCCTCGATCTCGGCGCGAAACTTTTTCTCGAACCAGTCGCGATCTTCACGTTCCAATGTTTGTTCCCGCAGGACTTTGATCACCACCTGCGCGCCGCCCGGCAGTTTGAGATTTCGCGCCAGGAAGACCTGGCCGATGCCGCCCTGCCCAAGTTCGCGCTCGATAAGGTAGCGCCCGTCCAGAATCGCGCCCGGCGCGAGCATGAAGTTTTGTCCGCCGTCGATCAGAGTAGTGGCGCCGTGCGACCGCTCGTCGGTCGCTACTCTATCCATGGCCAGCGTTTTTCGCACCGATTGCTGCTCCGCAAGCATTTTGGCGGCCTCCTCATCGGCTCGATTCATTTTTATGTCCTCCTCCGAGGATGTCCGACAAGCTTCCAGCTTGTCGATGGCTTCCCAAGTCGCCCTTTGCCGGAAGCATCGACAAGCTGGAAGCTTGTCGGACATTGCGTTTGACATTAACCAGCCGCAGGTAGGCTTCGTTGACCAGCGCCGCGGTTTGCAGAGTATGGCCTGGACGTTCGCGGCTCATATAGGCCTTGGCCAGGCGATGCAGTTCCTGGTGAACGAGCGGAGCCAGTTTTTCCAGGGCGGACTGATCTCCCGCGCTCCAGGCAAGGAGTAGTTGAGTGACTTCTGACGCCGAGGGCTCGGGCATAGAACCTCTTTGAGCGTGTTGCATGGCATGGGGGGCGCTGGGGCCGCCGCAACTTATTATCATATTCTTCCTCCTGCGCGCTACTTAAACATTGGCGCAGTGCCGAGAGCGGTAGCGAACGGTTCTCCGCAAGCGTCCGATCGCCATCGCTCCCAATGCTGTACCGCCGCATGTCCCAAACCCACACAGGTCCGACATCATGGCAGATGGCTTTGCCTCCTGTGCGAGAGAGAGAGCTTCACCTTCTCCCTCGATGGATGCTCTATCCACAGCCATAGGCTTGGATGGAGAGGAAATCGAGACTGGATGTGAGTTGAATGGCTTGCCCCATCGGCGAACATCCGGTAGAGTGCGCCCGAGCAAAGGCACTCTCTTCGAGAGATAACGGTTTCGCTCTTTGAAGTTTAGATATACGGTTGTTTGTCCTAATTCTCGACATACGTAAAATCTAAAGAGTTTATCTTCCCACGCGGGGAATACTCCATCCACAACCTTTATGCCTGGGTGGAGATGAAAGGCGCTACTCTTCGATTTACTCCCGCAATATTTCAATACTTCAGTCACGGCGGCTGAAGTATAATGCGGGTCGTGAAGGCCTATAAATACAAATTTCGGATCAACGGCCTCCCGATCAACTATCACGCCCAAGCCGTCCAGCTTCCGCAAATCAAACGAGTCCTTAAAGACATGGGCGAGGTTCATAGCCAGGTCCTTCAGGACACGCTGCGCCGATCGGCGAGTTTTAGCAATGTTCAAGCGCAATCAAACGCGCATTTTTGCGCGAATCCCCAACACGCGCCGCATGATCCTTGATATGCGCATGCCGGGGATGAATGGGCTAGAGCTTCGGCGCCGGGCGGCGGCCAGTCATCGTGAAGCCCCGGTGATCTTTATCACGGCGCATGGTGATGAGGGCGACACTCACCGCTAATTCACCGATTCGGGAGAAAGAGGATGAATCTTATTCCGCCCGCGTCGGGCCGACTTTGCCGCAATAAGACTCAATCGAATCGGAACGTCAGGGAACTTGAGCGGTTTGCAATTGCGTGTACGGTAGGGGCAGACCTGTGTGTCTGCCCCGGCTTGGTTTTACACGCAACCACCGGGGCAGACACACAGGTCTACCCCTACACTGATTTGCAAACCGCTCTAATTGAAGAGCGCAAACGCTTCGCGGCGCCAGGTTTCGTTCTAGCCCTTCTTTTAGCGGTCATTATAAATAATCCTGTCGCCGCGCAATCTCAGCAAACGACGCCAGTCACGATTAACCAGTGCGTCCGGGAGGCGGTCGAGAGGAATCTCAGCCTGCTGGCCGAACGCTACAATTTGAGTCTCGCTGACGCCAGCGTCATCACAGCCGGGCTGAGGCCGAACCCGGTGTTGAGCGTCTACACCGACCTCCAGCCTTTGCTGGGCAATGGCGCTACCGAGCTGAACCAGACAGGCCCGCCCGAATACGGGATTCGCGCCGATTTCGTCTGGGAGCGGGGGCAGAAGCGGCGCCATCGCATCGAAGCCGCCGAGCAGGAGAAGGCCGTCGCGCGATGGCAATTGCTCAACGCCACGCGCGCGCTCGCGCTCGACGTGCAGAACGCTTTCGTCGAAGTGTTGCTGGTAAAGGAGACGCTGGCGCTGGCGGAGCGCAATCAGGACTCGTTCCACAGGATCGTGGAGGTCAGTAAAGAGCGCGTGCGCGTCGGCGATCTGGCGCAGGTCGAACTCGTGAGGACGCAACTGGCCGAGCTCCAATTCAACAACGCCGTGATTCAGTCGCAATCGCGCCTGCGGATCGCGAAACAGCGGCTGCAATTGCTGATGGGGCGCGCCACGCCGTCTGACTTGTTCGACGTGGTCGGCGAGATGCGCCGCGAGCTTCTGCCGTTCACGCTCGATGAGTTGTGGCGACAGGCTCTCGCGCGCCGGCCCGACTACCAGGGGATTTTACGCGATCAGGCGCGCTCGGTCGCCGAACTGCGTTTGCAGATCGCTCAGGGGAAAGTCGATTACGTGATCGGCGCGGAATACCGCCGGCAACAGGGATTAGCCGGAACCGGCAACTCGTTGGGATTTTTTTTCAGCGCGCCGCTTCCACTCTTTAATCGCAATCAGGGCGAGATCGCGCGCGCGGGGCGGGAGCGACAGCAGATCGAGGCCCGTACCCGCGCGCTCGAAGCCGAGATGCGCGGCGAACTCGACGCGGCCTGGCAGTCGTACGACACGGCACGCTCGTTGCTGACCCGTATTGAAGGCGAAATGCTCGATAAGGCGCGGCGCGTACTGGCCTCGATGGAATATTCGTACCGGGTTGGTGAGGCAAGTCTGATCGAACTTCTAGACGCGCAGCGGGCCTTCAACGACACGATGCAGGGCTATAACGAGGCGCGCGCGGAGTACGCGCGCGGCCTTTACCTGATCGATTCGGTCACCGGCAAGGATGCGTGGTAACGGGCCGGGTTTAATTGAAGCGTGTGCAAATTAAAGTTGAATATGGTCAACTACATGAAATGGCGACAGCCTTTGGAGTGCGGTTGCTTGGAACCGCTTTGGTAGTCATCTGCCGATTCCATAGAATTCTGGGACAGGAGATCCGGTGGGCTTCCTTTCCGTCATCGCCAGGGTATCGAAGTGGACTACCAAAGCGGTTCCAAGCAACCGCACTCCAAAGGCTCCGCCGATTTTTATTCGTGTTCGCCTGCGCGCTAGCGTGCGCCGGTTGCGGAGGAAGGGCCGAACAGAACGTCGATCGGCTCGCGCCTTCAATGACGTCGCCGGCTCCGCCGGGCGTAGTCATCATCCCGCCCGATTCGCCGAAGCTCGCGCAGATACGCGTTGAGTCGATAAAAGTCGAAGCGATGCCCGCGGGCGAAGTGACCGCGCCGGGCAAAGTCGAAGCCAACCCGAACCGCGTCTCGCGCGTGCCGCTGCCCGTCGCCGGGCGCGTCATGCGGGTGCTGGTCAAGCTCGGCGACAGCGTGGCCGCGGGCCAGCCGTTGCTCACGCTCGAAAGCCCCGAGGCTAACGCCGCGACTACGGCCTGCCGGCAATCCGAGTCGGCTGTCGCGCAGGCCAACGCCGCGCTGTCGCAGGCCAACGCCGCGCTCGTCAAGGCGCAGGCCGATTACGACCGCACGACTGACCTCTTCGCGCACGACTCCATCGCCAAGAAAGAAGTCATCAACGCCGACAGCGCTCTGAAACAATCGAAGGCCGCCGTCGATCTGGCGCGGGCCGGAATCGAACAGGCCGAGGCCGCCAGGGCGCAGGCGTTGAAGGTGGTCGGGCTGCTCGGAATCAAGCCAGACGACGTGAAGCCGCAGGTCGTCGTGCGCGCGCCGCTCGCCGGCAAGGTGTTGGAAATCGGCATCGTCGCCGGCGAATACCGCAACGATACGACGGCGCCGGTGCTGACCATCGCCGACCTGCGCGCGGTGTGGATGACTTCCGACGTGCCCGAGAATTCGATTCGCCTGATCTCGGTCGGCGAGTCCGTGGACATCACGCTCGACGCCTATCCCGATCAAACTTTCAGCGGGCGCGTGGCGCGCATCGCCGACACGCTCGATCCGAAGACGCGCACGATCAAGGTGATGATCGAACTCAACAACGCGGGCGGTCGGCTCAAGCCGGAGATGTTCGGTCGTATTCGCCACCTGGAGGGCGTGCAGGAAACGCCGGCGCTGCCTGTCGGCGCGATCGTTCAAGACGGCGGGAAGAACATCATATACGTCGAGCAGGGCAAGGGAAGGTTCGAGGCGCGCGAAGTGGTCACCGGGCGCCGCTCCGGCGGTCTGGCGCCGATCGTCAGCGGCGCGCGGCCGGGTGAGCGCGTCGTCGTGGACGGCGTGATGTTGCTCAGGGGTTAGCGGTCATGGTCGGGTATTTGCTGCTGTTCGCGCTGCGACAAAGGCTGCTCGTTATCGCGCTCGGCCTCGCGCTTGTCGGGGTCGGGGCGTACGTCTTCATGAACCTCAGGGTCGAGGCCTACCCCGACATCTCCGACACTCAGGCCGTGGTGATTTCGCTCTACCCCGGACATGCGGCCGAAGAGGTCGAGCAGCAAGTGACCGTGCCGATTGAACGCGCGCTCAAAAACGTGCCGCGAGTGATCGCGCGCCGCTCGCGCACGATCTTCGGCCTCTCGGTAGTCGAAATGACCTTCGCCGACCCGACCGACGACTATTTCGCGCGGCAGCTCGTCATGGAAAAACTGCGCGACGCCGTGTTGCCTGCCGGGGTGACGCCGTCTCTCGGCCCGCTCACTTCGGGCATCGGCGAGATGTACCGCTACCGTCTCGAAGGCGCAGACCACAAAGGCGCTGAAGACACGATGAAGCTGCGCGAGGTTCAGGACTGGGTCGTGATCCCGCGCCTGTTGCAGGTCCCCGGCGTCGCGGACGTCGCGCCGTTCGGCGGACTCGTCAAACAGTTCCAGATCGAGGTCGATCCGCTCGAGCTGGAAAAATACAGCCTCTCGGTCAAACGGATCGCCGAAGCCATCAGCGCCAACAATCAGAACGCCGGCGGCGCGCAGCTCGACAACCGACAGCAGAGCCTGGTGGTTCGCGGCGTCGGCTTGATCCAATCCGTCAGCGACGTGGAAAACATCGTGCTCGAGGCGTCGAACGGCGTGCCGGTCTTCGTGCGCGACATCGGGCGGGTGACCTTCGGCGCCGCGCCGCAGACCGGCGTCTTCGGCGTCAACGACCAGTCGGGCGAATGTCAGGACGGGGTCGAGGGCATTGTGCTGATGCGCCGCTGGGAGAACCCCAGCGAAGTGCTGAAGAATGTCAAGGCGGCGTTGGACGATTTGAACAACAGGCGCCTGCCCGCCGGCGTGAAGATCATCCCCTTGTATGACCGCGCCGATCTCGTCAGCAACACGCTCAGGACGGTCTCGCGCACGCTCGTCGAGGGGTTGGTGATCGTGATCGGGGTGCTGTTGCTCTTCCTCGGAAGCGCGCGCGCGGCGCTGCTGACGGCGCTGACCATACCACTCTCGCTGCTCTTCGCCTTCATCTGCATGTACCTGGCGGGGATTCCGGCCAACCTGCTCTCGCTCGGCGCGATCGATTTCGGGATCGTAGTTGACGGCGCGCTGGTGATGGTGGAACACATCGTCCACCGCCTGGAGGAGCGCGAACGCGAAGGCGGACTCGGGGACGCGACGCGGGCCGTTCAAGCCGCCGCGCTGGAGATGGCGCAGCCGATCTTCTTCTCGCTGGCCATCATCGTCGCCGCCTACATCCCGCTCTTCACGATGCAGCGCGTCGAGCGGCGGCTGTTCGGGCCGATGGCATTCACGGTTGCGAGCGCGCTGCTCGGCTCGCTGATACTGTCGCTTACGCTGATCCCGGTGTTGGCGACATGGCTTTTCCGGCGCGGGGCGAAGAGCTGGGAGAATCCGCCGCTGCGCTGGCTAGCCGGGCGCTATGAACAATTGCTGCGAGTAACGCTGCGTCGCGCGGTGTTGACCGTCTCCGTCGCGTTGGCCCTGGTGGCCGCCTCGTTCCTACTCGCCCGCGCGCTCGGCACGGAGTTCCTGCCGCAGCTCGACGAAGGCGTGATCTGGATTCGCGCCAACCTGCCGCCAGGCATCTCGCTGCAAAAATCATGCGATGTCGCGCGCCAGATGCGCGCCATCATCAAACAATCGCCCGAAGTCAGGAACGTGATGTCACAGAGCGGGCGCAACGACTCCGGCACGGACCCGTTCGGCCCGAACCGCAACGAATTGCTCATCGGCCTGCAACCTTACGACACGTGGCCGCCGGGCAGGACCAAGCGCGACCTGGTCGAAGAACTCGGACAGAGGCTGCGCGCCGCGATCCCCGGCGCGACGCTCAGTTTCACGCAGCCGATCATTGACACCTCGACCGAAATGGCGACGGGGTCGTCCGCCGATCTGGCGGTGATCATCAACGGCCCCGACTTGAAGAAGCTGCGCGAGTTGGCCAGGCAAACGCTGGCGATGTTGCGGCGGACGCCGGGCGCGGCGGACACGTCAATCGAGCAGGAGGACGAACAGGCTCAGCTCCGCATCCGCGTCAAACGCGACGAGGTGGCGCGCTACGGCATCAACGTCAGCGACGTGCAGGACGTGATCGAGCTGGCCATCGGCGGGCGGGCTGTGTGCGGCGTCTTTGAAGGCGAAAGGAAGTTCGACCTCGCCCTGCGCTACGCGCCCGAGGCCAGGGCCGACGCCGAAGCCATCGGGCGCGTCCTGATCCCCACGCCTGACGGCGGGCGCGTGCCGCTCGCGCAGCTAGCGGAAATCACAGTGGCCAACGGCGCCACGATCATTGCGCGGCGCGAGAACCAGCGGCAGATTACCGTTCGCGCCAACATCCGCGGGCGCGATCAGGGAAGTTTTGTAGAGGAAGCGCAAAAGAGCTTCGAACGAGAGGTCAAACTTCCCGAAAGCTATCAGGTGGCGTGGGGGGGGATGTTCGAGAACCTGGAGCGCGCGCGACGGCGGCTTTACCTGATCCTGCCGGTCACGATCGCGCTAATTTTCGGGCTGCTCTTCTCGGCCTTCGGCAAATCGAGCCATGCGGGGTTGGTGCTGATGAGCGTGCCGTTCTCGCTCGTCGGCGGCGTTGTCGCGCTCTGGGTCCGCGGCGTCAACCTGAGCGTGTCGGCGGCGGTCGGTTTCATCTCGCTCTTCGGCGTGGCGGTGATGAGCGGCGTGCTTGTGGTCGCGGAGATCAACCGCCAACGCGAGGCGGGCGTCCTCGGAGTCAGGGAGGCGGTCATTCAAGGGGCGCTCAAGCAGATGCGCCCCGTGTTGATGATGATCGCCGTGGCGATGCTCGGCATGATTCCGGCGGCCAGGGCGACGGGCATCGGCTCCGACGTGCAGCGGCCGCTCGCCACCGTCGTGGTCGGCGGGCTGCTATCGACGCTGTTCCTCACGCTGCTGGCGTTGCCGAGCCTCTACTATCTGATGAACAGGCCTCGCGATAGGCCTCGCGACGAGGGCTGCGTCCCACATTTTGACGCGTTCTTAGCCCGCGGATGCGGGCGGCAGAATAGAGCCTGGGGTGGAGCGTCAGCGGAACCCCAGGTATATGGCGTAAGTACGCATCAAGCCCGCGGAGCGGGCGGCAGCTTTTTGTCATGCGCCATTTCATCATCAATGAGATTGGGCCAATGGCTGTCGCCCGCTTCGCGGGCTTGTGCGATAAATCCTGATCGTACCTGGGGTTCCGCTACGCTCCACCTCAGGCTTTATGCTGCCGCCCGCATCCGCGGGCTGAGAATGTGAACACTCATTTCGCGCAAAATTGTGGGTAACGACAAGTTCAGCACCACTAGAACGGTTTGCAATTGCGTGTACGGGACTCCGGGCGCGAGTTGTTTACTCGCGCACGTTTCCTAGCCTGACAACGCCACAGACAGGGCGATTAAACAAATCGCCCCACACCGTACACGCAATTGCAAACCGCCATAACTTTCGCCAATTCGCATCGGCGCCGTAACAGGCGCTGAAACGCCCGGCCGAATAAGCGCCGCCATCGCGCCTTTTGCGCCAAAAGCTCGGGAGAGCCCAAATCAGAATGCCAGAGTTCGTTTTGAGACGTTTTCAGCGGCGTTTTGCATTATTTTACCTGCTGATCTAAATTTGTTTGCTGAGTGTGTTTCATTCACGATTGAAAACATCGTCACGGTTGAAAACATCGTATTGATAAGGGTCTGAGCTTGCTTGACGCTCATTCGCACATTTTTTGACAGGGATATGTCAAGATATTTTTCAGGGATCTTGCGACTTTTATGGAAGATGTCGCTTATTGGTTTGATGGTCGAAGTAAGGATCGAAAAATAGTGTAATCCTGCCTCGGAATTGCCCAGCCCTCCGTCAAATGCACAGATTGCCAACGTATGAAATGCGCCCACTACGAAAATACTCACATAGGAGAAGAAAATGAACACATTAGAATCTGACTCCGGCGCGATCTCAGAAGAATCGCCAGGCCGTTCTAATTTTATTCGGGATATTATTGTCGAGGATGTCAACGCGGGCAAAAATGGCGGACGAGTGCAAACTCGCTTTCCCCCTGAGCCGAATGGATACTTGCATATCGGCCATGCTAAGGCTATCTGCCTCGACTTTGGGCTGGCCGCGGAGTTTGGTGGCAAGTGCAATCTGCGTCTCGACGACACAAATCCGAGCAAGGAAGAGACCGAGTACGTTAATGCCATTATGGAAGACATCCGATGGCTGGGATTCAAATGGGATGGTTTGTTTTACGCTTCCGATTACTTCGATCAGCTTTACGAATGGGCAATCAAACTGATCGAAGCGGGAAAGGCTTACGTGTGCGATCTGAGCGCAGATGAGATTCGCGAATACCGCGGCACACTGACCGAGCCAGGCCAGGAAAGCCCGTATCGCAATCGTTCCATCGAAGAGAATCTGGATCTGTTCGAGCGCATGAAGAAAGGAGAATTTCCTGACGGCTCGCGCACGCTGCGCGCCAAGATTGATATGGCTTCGCCGAACCTGAACTTCCGCGATCCAGTGATGTATCGCATTCTGCATATGGAACATCATCGGACGGGCGATAAGTGGTGTATTTACCCGATGTACGATTGGGCGCACGGGCAGTCGGATTCGATTGAGAAGGTGACGCATTCAATCTGCACGCTCGAGTTCGAGAACAATCGTCCTTTGTACAACTGGTTTATCGAACAACTCGGCATTTTCCCATCCCGACAGTATGAGTTCGACCGGCTCAGCCTCACTTATACGGTGATGAGCAAGCGCAAGTTGTTGAAGCTGGTGCAGGATGGGCTCGTCAGAGGCTGGGACGATCCGCGAATGCCCACGCTGTCGGGGATGCGACGGCGCGGTTTCACGCCCGAAGCGATTCGCAACTTCTGCGCGAGCCTCGGCGTGTCCAAGACGAACGGCGTCACGCAGCTTCAGCAACTCGAATACTACGTGCGTGAGGATCTGAACAAACACGCGCTGCGTGTAATGGCTGTGCTCAATCCGTTACGCGTCGTCATTGATAACTATCCCGACGACCTGGTCGAGGAGATGGACGCCGTCAACAACCCCGAAGACGCGAGCGCAGGAACCCGCAAGGTCCCGTTCTCGAAGGTTCTTTACATCGAACAGGAAGATTTTCGTGAGGATCCGCCGAAGCAATTCTATCGTCTCGCGCCGGGCCGGGAAGTCCGTCTACGCTACGGCTACCTCATCACCTGCCAGAAGGTTGTGAAAGACGCCGACGGAAATGTGGTTGAGTTGCATTGCGTCTACGACCCGGCGACACGCGGCGGCAACACGCCCGACGGGCGCAAGGTCAAATCCACTATCCACTGGGTCTCGGCGGCGCACGCCGTGGACGCAGAGGTTCGCCTCTACGACAACCTCTTCACGAAAGAGGACCCGAATGAGGTAGAGGAAGGCCAGGACATCACCGCCACGGCGCGCGTTATCAGTTCGAACGGATGGGCTACTTCTGCGTGGATCCCGATTCTGCGCCCGGTGAGCCGGTATTCAACCGGACAATCGGCCTGCGGGATACCTGGGCTAAGATCGAGCAGCGCGAAAAAAAATGATCCGGTGGAAACACTGGTTTACGTGCGCCACGGAATGAGTATGCGGGTTCTCACTGATCAACCAGGTTTGGCGGTCTACATGGCTGACGGCTTCACCGAACTGCGGGCCGAGTCGCGCCTTCAAACCGGCGCCTGGCCAAACCTCCAGCCAGAGGTTTTGCGGGACTCCCCACTGGCCCCTAATTTAGGGCGCGGTCTTCTCTCGTCATTGACCAGAGGAAAATCGCGCTCAAAGATTTCCCAGCTTTGCCCCATACGTCAGCGAGGTGCCGGAGAATCGAATGAACACACTCTATTACGATGACAACCTGGACATCCTTCGTCGCGTATCCTAGTTTGAAGCACTCGATTCCGCCAAAGCTTTTGTTTCCAGCTCTTCAAGGTCAAGTTTGAATTCTGTTTTATTCATCGCCGCCTGGAAGATCTTCGCCTCCGGGTATTTCTCTCTGGCCACAGCGATAAGCTCTTGTCTCTTATCCTCTGGCATCTGGCAACCTAGAATGATTTCCTTAACAGTCTCAGGCGGAAATTTAAACAGATAAATATTATGTCCACCTTGATCTGGGCCAAGATTTATGTCTGCGTGCTCTATATTATGCAGCATCCTCAGTTCCCTTTCGTAACTCCAATGCGGACTTTTAGCGAACAAGAGTATCTCTGCAACATTGTAGGCGGAGAAGCGGTCAAATGGAGGCAGATATGGTCGCTTTTCTGTATATATTACTCTTCTTAACCCGCCTCTCTTATCAGGAATGCCTTTTTGGAAATAATCGTGTAACCCTTCGAAGCCGACGACGAACCCTCTATGCGAGTCGGAGTAATGTGACCACATCAACAGTTCACTTCGCTCCAAGGAGACGCTAAGGATACCGATGTCCCGTCTAGCGTGTTCCGTTATCGACTGTACTACTTCTCGTGCCCTTTGAATGATATATGCTTCGACTTCTACTTTGTCCATTCCTGCCAGTTCTATCCCACTCTGCTTGACCCATTCCCGTTGCTTATCAACAAGCGACTTATTCAAATACGTTCCAAGTGGAGATGATTTTAATGGATCGTTGAGGGCTACAGCTTGAGTGAAACGAAGAGTGCCGTTTTTAAGGCGGAACTTTTGGCAGCCGACTTGTTTGAAATGGTGTTTTTATTCTTGAATTTCTTGTTTTTACGATTGCGCTTCTTTTGCATAGGTAAGATTTACCCACAGTTTTCATTTAGGCGCGACTTGTTGGGCCGGAAGATGTGGCATTTCATCGTAGGTTCGATTGTTTAGCTCACGCCCTGCTTTCTTCTTATTGAATCCACCCCATTGTTTGAAAAAGAAAGACACGTCTGCCCGCCCGCATTGTTTGCGAATATCCTCTACCCAGCATTTCCGCATTGGCCGTGCCCCTGGGCCTGACTCACCACCGACAATTACCCAATCAATGTTGCCTAAATTCAAATTGGTAAGAGGGCCGAGCAGGGGTTCAAGCGATAAAAATTTGATGTAGGCCCCTGTATCTCGCAAGTGGTCAATCCTGTATGTATAGTCTTCGTTTTCTACGCTCACTCCCATCCATATATTCGGATTCCATGGGAGCAATGGAGCAATCTTTGAAAGACGATCAGCTCTCTTGGTCAAAACCTGAAAAGTATGCCAGTGAGCATTCCGCATCACGTCAAAAACACGAATGATATACTCGGTCGGCACGTCCTTGTGGAATAAATCACTCATCGAGTTTACGAAGATGACTTTAGGCTTTCGCCACTTCAGTGGAACTTCTAAAATCTGTTCTTGCAGTGTGAGTTTAAATCCGTTCCGATAACTTGGATTCCCCATCGCCTGTAGCCGTTTCGCCATCCTCTCTGCATAACAGAATTTGCAGCCTGGGCTTATCTTGGTACACCCGGTAAGCGGGTTCCAAGTTGCTTCGGTCCACTCAATAGATGATGCTGTCGCCATTTATTATGTCCCCTTGAGTCTGTATGTCTTTAAGATGTGCTCGGCGATGCGATTGCCGACTTCGTTGTGGGAAGCGAAAAACAGGTAATAAACAGTAGCCCCGGTTGAATTCCGCATAGGCAACGGCTTGGGCACAAACTTAAACCCTGCAACGTTCTTAAGGCGGTCACGAAAACCCTCAGCAATTGTTTCGTTGTCTTCCTTTTGCATTTCGACTCCGCCGAAAAGGCTCTGTTGCGCTTTAGGAGTATAAGCAAGCCCTTCCCAGGAATCGTCGCCCCAAAACGCACTCATTCTCTGTATGTCTTCGGGCCTGATGCGTTCGTCGTTTTTATCCCGCCAAAGGACATTGCGATTCATATCCATTACAGGGAAGTTCAGGAAGATTTCGATGGACTTCATTTGTCCGGCGGTTTTAATGACTTCCCAGTTGAGGTGCAAACCATAAGGATCAAGGAGGCACAGTCCCCTACGATATTGTTCATAGGTCACTTGGGGGAAGACTTTATCAAGCAGTATCGAATTACAATCACCTTCGTAAAGGTGGGCATTGCTTTTACCGGCAACTATATCACTTAGCGCCTTTATTTTCTGGGAGTCCAAATCTATGAAGTGATATTCCTTGAACGGCGGATTCACTCCGAGGGCTATTAGCGGACTCCCAGGGATTAATTCTTGTTTCGTCTTTGAAACATGTACACCACCACCAGAGAATCCGTCAATATAAACGTGATACAAACGTCTTTGATTCTTTGAGCCTAAAACCCTTGAATAGGCATCTGCGTACTCCTTGATGATGTCGAGTTTCATCTCTGACCAGTGGCCGATCTCATCAGCTTTATATTCAGTTATCTGTTCCATACCCGCTCCTGTTCTGGGACAACGTTGGGTTTAGAGCGTTGGTATTTCGCTCAGTGAAAGGTAAGCCGAAGTATTGGGTGGCGAAAGTATACGCTTCCGGAAACGTGCCTGCAATAATTGTAAAGAGCGTCCCCCTCACAGCTTCGATTCTGGCGGAAGCTCCCGCGCTCCATCGTCAGCGCGCAGGGCTTTGACCACTAGCTCGAACTGTTCCTCGAACTTGGCATTGTCGCGCTCCCATCCGGTGAAATCTGCTGCGAGTCTTGATTTCACCTGTTGCGCCTTACCGCTCTTCCATTCATCGCTGAACAGGAATCCATCGAGATTGAGCGGAATCATCGCCAGCGTCTTCGATCCGCGCTCTTTCATCAGCTTCCGTTCCTTCTCGAAAGCTGTATCAATCTCGTTGTCAACCCACCAGCTTGTCAACGAATGACGCGACGCGCATAGCAACACCTTGTCCCACAACCGAATCCCGCGATCCACCTGTTCATAGATGTCGTCACCCGGAAGCATCTGGTGTTCATCCAACCAACAGCGAATACCCCGCGCCTGCAACTGGTCGTGCAGTCTGCGCGCGAAGGATTTATCAGCGTGGCTGTAACTGATGAAGCAGGAGTAGAAGTCAATCGGATTGTTGACCAGCGATTTGACGAATGTAATGAAGGTCTCCGGTACACCGCATCCGCGCAGGAAGACTTCGGGAATCTTGCCGCCTGACTGGTAGAGCGTATCAATGCCAATTGTTGAAGGAGCTTCGTGATACGCAGACTCAAGACCTATTACCGAACTGAGGTCATTGCTACCGAAAGTAGTCTGCCAAATTCTCGTCTCGTTGAAATCCGCGCCATTAAGGGTCGCCTCTACAAATTTCGCCCCGCCAAGATTTGCCCCTCTAAGTATAGCTCGATCAAGATATGTCTTATAAAAATTCGCGTGGACGAGGTTTGTCCCGGTAAGATTTGCCGCGCGGAGGTCTGCCGCAGAAAAATCTACTCCACGGAGGTCCGCCGAAGTAAAATCCGCTTCACTAAAATTCGCGCCGGTGAATTTTGCATCCTTGAGATAGACGTATTCACCCGACTCTGAGTCGAGATAATGCTTGGCAAAGTCAGGTTTTATTTCGGGATGGTCAAAACGCCATTTATTCCACGTCTTCACGCCTTGCTTGAGTATTTCGAGATGTTCGGGATTCGCCATGATCCATCCGCCTCCGGTGAGCTAAGGTGACTGCTACGGGCAGGATTATACGGATTTCAGCGTCTCAGAGCGAGCAGAGCGCAAGCGGGGACAAGAAAGCGGATTTGTTCGAGTGATTTCAACCGAGCGGGCGCACATACTACGCGAACGAGTAGTAACATATCTACGCGTTCGCGTAGTATTCACCCTCAGCGCACCGCAACCGCTAAACCCCGTCAAATAAAGGTTTTATGGCTTGACAGAGAGGAAGTGGACCGCATTAAAGTTAACAGTTGATGTCAACTATTCGTTGACATTGTCCCTAATTGGGCCTACATTGGGCCTGTTGTGATATCACTATGGCATCACTCTGATATCACCGTGGTGCATAGCACGCAAGGTTTTATAAAGAAAGGGCGACGCTGAAACAACGTCGCCCTTGATAACCCGCTAAGGCGGGTCAACTGCAACAGTGATCTCGCCTGATTCAGAGATGGTCACCGTTACAGTATATAACGGATGGAATAAGGTGAACCGCATTTCCATCCCCTCCTTTCTTGGAGAATGCGCCCTGACTTGTACTGCGAATACAGGCCAGGGCGTTCGACTTTTATGGAGTCGAACTTTTCGGGAAGAAAGGATAAGCCCGAAGGTCAAAAATCAGACACGCAGACTACCAGATAATCCTACGTCTTGTAAACGCCACTTGTCTCACCAATAAAATTACCTGGTAGCGACTGCCACTATTCACAATCGAAGAATCACCTGGCGGGGGGTGGATTGTCGAGTGGGCAACCTATCGGGCGTCGAGTCGAGCGGATCAACGTTTGATCGAATCCAAAGCAGCGCGCACAGCATCAACGGCGCTCACGGATGAGCGGAGATAGTGCTTGTAGAGCGTGGCAACGTCTTGATGGCCAGAGATTTTCCCAACGGTTTCAGCGGATACGCCAGATTCGACAAGGCGAGTAATGAAAGTCGCTCTCAGATCGTGCCAGCGCAGACCAGCTATGCCCGCATCCTTACACGCAGCATTCCAACTCTTCTGCCAAGTGGTCATAGCGAACACAGGCGATGACTGCGGATCGTCCGCATACTCTGGCGGTGTCGGATCATTCAAGGCTTTTTGTTGCAGGACTTCAAACAGTCGCTTACTGATCGGAATCACACGAGACTGTAACGTCTTCGTTGTCGTTGCGCGTACCCTGATGATCGGGCAAGGCTTGGCGAACATATCCACATCCCGCCACGTCAAGGCCAGCATCTCACCTTTCCGCATTCCAGTTTCGACGGCGAAAATAATCAAGGGGATGATATGTCTGCGGTCTGGCGTGTCGCAGGCTTTGAGCAGCTTCTTTTCTTCCGCAATGCTCAGGACGCGTGTGCGCCTTGTCTCGTGGGCTTTCGTGATTGGCGCTCGCGGGGCTTTCGAGATATAGCCTTCGCCAACCGCCCAGAGCATCACGGAGCGCAGCAATTCAAGCTCACGGTTGACGGATGCGATTGCTCTGTCTCGCTTGTACTGCGTGGGTGTGGCCAGTCGTTCGAGTCGGAAACGGTCAACCGTGGCGTGTGTGATCCGGTCAACGGGCATCTCCCCAAAGTAGTCCAGCAAGACCGCAAGCCTGATGCGCGTGGTGCGCTCGGAGCGCAGCCCAGCTATTTTCCTGTCATCTCTGTAGACTGCTGGTTTGATCTTATGGGCTGCGTACTGGGCTGCAACCGTCTTGAAAGTTGGCGCTGTGGATGGTGCTGTATTGGTGTCAGGGCTGTCTGTGGCGGTCTTTGTTTCGCTCAGGCTTGCGAGCATACCTGCCAGTAGTTCGCGGGCGGGTTGCTCGTTGCGCCCTGTCCGCCACTGCTCTTTACGTTTGCCTGTGGTGGTGTCGGTGTAGGTGACGCGAGCAACCCATTTCTGCCCGCGCTGGAAAACGTAACCTTCATTCGGTTTACTCACTTCGCTATCCTCTTGGTGAATGTGTAGCGTGTAGCGTGTGAACCGAATAATCCCTTGTCAATCAGCTATTTGTGGATGGGGATGGTGGGAATCGAACCCACACGTCCTTGCGGACACAGGTTTTTGAGACCTGCGCGTCTACCAGTTCCGCCACGTCCCCATATATTTGGCGGCCGAAAAAACGGTCGGCCGAAAAAACGGTCGGCCGAAAAAACGGTCGGCCGAAAAAACGGTCGGCCGAAAAAACGGTCGGCCGAAAAAACGGTCGGATTGATGTTAAGAGCGGGCGTGATTATGTAACTATTCCGCCAGCTAAAGCAAGGCGGCTTTCTTAGCCCTGCCGGAAACGGCGGACCCTGAGCGAGTAGTTACGGACTCGCATCCGTGAAAGGCTCGCCGATCACGGACATTGAGAGAAGCGTTGAAATCCGCATTGGATTTATGACCACAGCGAACACATTCGAAAATACTCTGACTCTTCCGGTTGGCGCTGTCGCAATGCCCGCATTTGTGGCAAGTCTTGGACGTGTTACGAGCGTCTGCCGATTCAACCTTGATGCCGTGTTTACTGGCGACATGCCCGATTTTGGAAAAGAGCGAAGAGAAAGGCCATCCGTGGTGGATCAATCGTTGCTTTTTGGCAACCTTGATCTTGTCTCGAATGCCCTTAAGGTTTTCGACGACTATTGCGCCCGCGTCGGCTTTCAAGGCTTCATCCACGATCTCGTTGGCCACATTCCAGAGCAACCAATTAACCGATCTCTTCTCTTTGCCCGCCAGCC
>WNFU01003679.1_pt1 | contig 20617 bp, 17 predicted proteins | sample 5400121 | NCBI WGS metagenome assembly WNFU01 (sample SAMN13153360, study PRJNA577476) | soil metagenome | isolation source: 100 cm soil or saprolite under grassland replicate 1 | place: USA:California | collected 2016-06-15 | reverse complement strand
CTCGCCTGGGCGGAGGGCGGGGGTGCCGTCAGGCGACTCGTTCACTCGCTGACGATTCGGCCCGCGCGCTCGATCTGGTATCTCATCCTCGTCATCCCGGTGGGGTGGGCCGTCGCCACGGTCGTGATCGCGGTCGCTCTTGGCCAGCCGACGGCCGGCCTGCTCGACAGGGTCTTCCCCGCCGTATTGATCATCCCGCTCGTCGTGCTGCTGCCGGCGTTCGCCGAGGAGCTGGCCTGGCGCGGCTTCGCGCTGCCCAGGCTCATGTCGATGATGTCGCCTCTCTCGGCCGCCCTGATCCTGGCGATTCCGTGGAGCCTCATGCACATCACGCTGTTCCTGCCGGGCCAGTGGTACGAGGAGCTCGCGATCTGGCCGGGCGTCGTGAGCATCTTCTCGTATTCGATCTTGCTTACCTGGGTCTACGTGCGAACCGGCGGCAGCGTCCTGATGACCGCTCTCCTTCATGCGGGGCTCAACGGCGTCGCGCCCATCATGGGCGGCGTCGACGCCGACGCCTCCTGGGCCATCCGCAACATCCTCGCCACTTTGTCGAGGCGATGGACCGACAGAGGCTCCCTACCCACTCAACGCTCATCGGCACGCGTCACGTCCACGATGGGGACCGGCCCGATCCCCTGGAGAACGGCGCGATCCACGGGCCGGAGGACGTACCGCTCAGTCGGGAGGGTCGAGGCGAGGGCTTCGGCAACGTAGAGCCGACCGTCCGGAGTGACGTCGGCGATCCGGGCGGCCGTGTTCACCGTCGTTCGCGGTCCGGGTTGTGCCGCGATGCACCGTGGGTCACTCTTGGCGGCATGTTCGGAGGACGGCTGGCGACCCGCCCATTCGTCGGACTCGCCCCGCTCGTGGCCGCCGCAATGCTCGCGTCGGCGGCACCCGTCGCCGCCGACTTCAGCCGCGCCGCTCAAGGCCTGGAGCGGGCAGACCGTCCGGATCTGCGCGTCGAGCGGCCCTGACCGGTCGCCCACGCTCTCCTCGCCCTCAGGGAAAGCCTCCGGCCAGGATGCTGCGAGCGAGGTCGAGCTCCGGGATCGATCCTGGGCGCCGCATGATCCGGGTCGTCACGCCGCGATAGACGAGAGCCCGGATCAGCTCCTGTCGCGGGACGGCGTTCGCGAGCTCGGCCAGTGCCCCCTCCCACGTGATCGCATCCGCGACGACGATGGCGGACGCGAACTCGGGCGGCCGCCAGTAGGGCGCGAAGTCGATGACCGCCGGCGGAAGCTCGTCGTGGAAGAGCACGTTGCCGGTGAGATCGCCATGGATGAGCTGGCTCGGCGCATCGACCGGCTCCAGGGCTGAGAGGACGTCGGCCAACTCCGGGTATGGCGCCTCGCCCCAGGCGACACGGTCGCCGACGGCCCAGGGATTGGTGCGAGCGTCGATGAGGGCATCCGGCCTCGGGATCCCGGCCAGGGCGCGGTGGAATCGCTCGCCGACGGCGATGATCTCGCGCCACCGCCCCGGCCGGTGCTCGCCCGCCACGTAATCGGCCCCCATCCACCCGTCGACGACGTCCGGTCGCGGCCGCGCCACGCGGAAGCCATCCTGGGCGATCGTCGACAGGACCTCGGCCTGCCAGGCGATCTCCGCGAGCGGCCAATCGACCGGTTTGATGACGAGCGAGCCGACCCGCCAGGAGCGCCCGGTTCCACCGGCGAGCCGCACCGGCGGACCATCCGCGCCGAAGGCCGCGAGCACGTGCCGAGGCGGCGTCATGCCCCGGACGCGGGCGCGTCGATGGACTCGGCGATGGCGCGGAAGCGGCGAGAGATCGGCCGCGGACGGCGGGCCAGGGAGACCAGCCCGCAGCGGTTTTCGCGGCCGGCGTCGACGGTGAGCGTCGAGTCCCAGTCGACGTGGTTGACGAGCCCGTACCAGGTGAAGCCGCGGAGCGGGAGCCCGTCGCGGCGGAGCCGCACGACGTCGGTCCACTGCGACTCGAGCCACGCCTCGGCGCCCGAGCCGGCGGAATTCGTCTCCGTGTGCATCAGCGGCCGGCCGAGGCGCTCGTGGTACTGGTGTGCCAGCTCGTAGTAGCCGAGCCGGACGCCGTCCGAGCGCGGCATGCCGTCGGCACCGATCGCCAACTCGCTCGTGGCGTAATAGTCGCTGCCGACGATCCAGCTCTCCGGGCTCCCATGTCGCTCGAACCAGCGGAGGTCGTCCCTGTCCGCGCCATGGTCCGCGAGGTGCCGCACGACGATGTCGGGCAGCGGCCGACCGAACGCCAGCTCGAACGTCGTGAACCGCAGCTCGTTCTCCAGGTCGGCCCGGTCGATCGCGTCGCGCACGAGGGGATGCGTGTAGTGGCACGTCTCGGCCTGAATGAGGACCGCATCGGGGCGAGCCCGGCGGATCTCCGTGGCGCCGATGACGACGCAGCGGCTCACGTGCATGAGCGCCCGGACGAATGCCCGCTCGTCCGCCAGGCGCTCGTTCCAGAGGCCGTACCGAGCCGAGAAGGCGGCCGTGATGAACGGCTCGTTCACCGGCGTGTAGTACCGGATCCACGGATACCGTTCCACGAAGGCGCGGACGTAGGTGCCGTAGCGCTCCGGAAGCTCGGCGTTCTGGTAGTCCCGGACGTCGTCGGGCACGCCGAAGTGCATGAGGTCGACGATCGGCGTCAGGCCGCTCGCCCGGCAGGCGGCTAGCGCGCGATCGACCCACGACCAATCGAACGAACCCCTGGCCGGGTTGACCGTGTGGAATGGGATGCCGTAGCGGAGGTAGCGGACGCCCAGCTCGCGAGCCAGCCGGAAGTCCTCAGCGTACCGATCGAGGTGACCGGTCTTGACCAGCTCGTCGACCCGCCGGCCGTCGACAAGTGGGGCGCTGCATTCGATGCCACTCGCCACTACGAACCCGCGATCGACCTCGAGCTCGGGAGCCCTGCTCGTCGGCACGGCGGCGGCGACGGTCATGGGATGGGCTGCGGACCATCGGTCGGCCCATAGACGACGGCCTTCGCGCCGTTCAGGTCGAGCCTGTCGATCCACACAGTCCGCGAGCCGAAGTTGCCGTAGCCCACCGCGTCCTGGTCCCAGGCGTGGTAGGCCATCCAAAGCTGTCCGCCGGGAGCGGAAACGATGGACTGGTGGCCGGGACCCCGCGCTCTCGACGTCACCGGCCGGCCCCAGGCACTCGCCAGGATCGGGTTCTCGGGTGCGTCGACATACGGGCCCAGCAGCTTCCTCGACGTCGCGTAGCCAACGGCGTAGAACTCCGTGTCATAGCCGTTGGCGGAATAGAAGAGGAAGTACACGCCGTTCCGGAGGATGAGCGTCGGCGCCTCGATCAGCGCGCCCTCCCAGGGCTCGTCGTTGACGACGCCCAGGTCCGACGCATTGCCGGTCAGGCGCAGCCCGTCGTCGCTCAGTCGCTGGATCCAGAAGCGGGTGGGCAGCCCGCAGCAGTTGCCGTCGTTCTTCCAGATCAGGTAGCGGGTCCCGTTTGCGTCGACGAAGGGCGTGGCGTCGATGGACCCGCCGAGGCTACCCTGGCAGACGAGCGGCTTGCTCGAGCTGTCGACGAAGGGTTCCTCCGGCGCCGCGGCCACGCCGAGCGTGATGCACTGGCTGCCGCTCCCGTCCGGTCGCTTGATCTCCGGCGCCCGGGAGGTGTAGTAGAGGACGAATCCGGCCGAGGTCTTCAGCACTTCCGGTGCCCACGTGTCGCCGGACGACCAGCCGGCGAGCTTCGGCAGTGGGTCGTCCAGGATCTCCCAGCTCACCAGGTCCGCCGATCGAGCCAGCTGCAGATGCTGGGCGGCGTCGGTGGTCGCGTACGCGTAGTAGCGGTCCTGGGCGCGGAGGACGAACGGGTCGGGGAAGTCGTCGTCGATGACCGGGTTGACGAAGGTGCCGGCCGGGATGGCGCTCGGGGAGCCGGACGCAGACCCTGTCGTGGGGACCGTCGAGGATGTGGCGACCGTGGCCGTCGCCGAACCCGGCGGGCTCGTGGTCCCAGCCTGGCTGCACCCCAGGCCGAGGATCACCACGACGACGAGCAACGTCCGGACCCTCACCGACGCGCCTGGGGAATTGAGAACGCTCGGCGGTCGGTCCCTCAACCCTTGACCCCGGACGAGGCCACGCTCTGGATGATGAACCGCTGGGCCAGGATGTAGAAGATGAGGACCGGCACGGTGGCCACCACGGTCCCGGCCATCAACAGGCCGTACTCCGCGGTGTTCTGGCCCTGGAAGTAGGCCAGTCCCGCCTGGAGGGTGCAGGCGTCATTGTCGAAGCTGCAGCCAACGAGTGGCCAGAGGTAGTCGTTCCAGAGGGCCAGGAACGTGATGACCGCGAGCGTCGCCAGAGCCGGGCCGGCCAGTGGCAGCACCACCGATCGGAATGTCTTGAATCGTCCGGCCCCATCAACGTAGGCCGCCTCCTCGATCTCGGTCGGGATGCCCTGGAAGAACTGGCGCATGAAGAAGACGCCAAACACTCCCGCCAGATGCGGCAGCATGTACGACGGAATGGTCGCCAGGCCGAACTCCGGAACGACCGTTCCGACCTTCAGCAGGACGAGAAACTGGGGGACGAGGAACATGATCCCGGGCAGGAGCAGGGTGGCGATCAGAATCGTGAACAGGATGTTCTTGCCCGGAAAGTCCATCCGCGCGAACGCGTATCCGGACATGGAGGTCAGGGCAACTACGAGAACGGTACCGACAACGGACGTGACCAGGCTGGTCGAGAGCCAGCGAAGGACGGGAAAGTCGGAACCGAAGATCGCCTCGAAATTCGCGAGGGTCGGGTTCTGTGGGATCCATCCCTGATCCCTGTAGACCTCGGCACCCTCCTTGAGGGAGCTCGAAAACATCCAGACCAGGGGCAGGACGAAGAACAACGCGAGGACCGCCAATACAAGGTAAAGACCGATCGTGCCGGGTCGTGGACCACGTCTCCGGGCGGCGGCTGCTGGTGCTCGGGCGACGCTGGCGATCGGGCGGTCGAGTGAGCGTTCCGTCATGGTGTCACGCCGCGTCCGTGCGGAATACCCGGAAGTTGATCACGCTGACCACCACCATGATCGCGGCCACGATCAGGGCCATGGCCGCAGCCTGCCCCAGCTGGTACTGACCGCCGGCGGTGAAGCCGGTCTCGTAGACGTACATGAGCACCGAGCGAGTCTCGTTGCCTGGACCGCCGCCGGTCATGAACTGCGGCTGACCGACCAGGTTGAACGAGGCAATCACCTGGAGCGTGATCACGAGCAGCAGGACCGGTCGGAGGCTGGGTACGGTGATCGACCGGAACTGCTGCCAGCGGTTGGCCCCGTCAACGGTGGCGGCCTCGTACAGCTCAACGGGGATCGTTTGCAGCCCGGCCAGCAGCACGATCGTGTTGAAGCCCACGGTCCACCACAGCGTCGCGAGAAAGATCGAGAACCAGGCCCATGGGTTCGTGGTCAGCCATTGCGGCGATGCGATCCCCAGGCCCGTCAGGACGTTGGTCAGCAGCCCGAAGCTGCCGTTGAAGATCCACCACCAGAGCAGCCCGACGACCGCGATACCCAGCGTCCACGGTGCGAAATAGATCGCCCGGAACGCGTTGCGACCGCGGTACTTGCCGTTGATGAGGACCGCCAGGAAGAGGCCGCTGATGACCAGCATCGGGGTGCTGAGGAGGGCGAAGATGATCGTGTTCCAGAGCCCACCCCAGAAGACCGGGAAGTGATAGTCGGTCGAATCTGCCAGCCGTTGGAAGTTCTGGAGCCCGACGAAGGTCTCGCTCCCGCCGAACGTGTAGTCGCTCAGGCTCAGGTAGATGTTGTACAGGAACGGGATGCCGATCATGAAGAGGAACAGGGCGAAGTGAGGCAGGATGAAGAGATAGCCCGCGTACCACTTCTCGCCAAGCCGGCGCAGGGATCGCGACGGGGCTGCGGCAGCAGCCGTCACCGGAGGGGCGGGCGCAACCGTCATCGCGAACCTCCCGGAGATGCCACGCGGAGGGCGGCGCCGATCGCCGCTTCCTGCCGCGGCCCGTCAGGTCGGCAGCCGCGGATCAGAAGCCGTACTTGGCCTTGTTCGCGACCAGCTGCTTCGTGATGTTCGCGGCCGCTTCATCGAAGGCCGCCTTGGCCTCCTTCTTGCCGGTCACCGTCGCGACCGCCGCCTGGCCGGCGCCCTGAGGCCCGAACAGCATGTCCGCAGCCGCCGGGATCGGCGGGAAGAACCGCGCGTCGGGCTGCTGCTTCTGGATGTCCGGGATGACGGGAATGGCCTTGAACTCGGCCGAGTTGACGACCGACTGGCGAGCGGGGATCTGACCGGCCTTGGCCCATTCGAGCGAGTGCTCGGAGATCCAGGCAATGAAGTACTGGGCACCCTGCTTCTCGTCGGCCGACATCTGGCGGGTCGTGATGCCCATGTTGTGCGACCCGGACCAGACGCCCTTGCCAAACAGCTGCGGCACGGGCCCGGCACCGAGGTCGTTCTTCAAGGCCTCGATGTAGCCGTTCGTCTCCCAGATGCCCGACATGACCATGCCGTTCTTGCCCTGCTTGAACGCAGCAATCTCCGAATCGCTCTCCGTGCCCTTCGGCGAGATCCCCTGGTCCACGAGGCTCTTCCAGAAGTTGGCCGAGTCGATGGCAGCCTGGCTGTTGATCATCGACTGGCTGTAGTCGTCGGACGTCCACTGGCCGCCCGACTGGTAGAAGGTCGTCGCCCATTCGATGCCGAGAAGGAAGTTGGCGCCGCCACCGCCCTGAACGACCATGAAACCGGGGACGCCCGCCTTCTGGGTGATTGCCTGGGCCGCCGCAACGAACTCGTCCTTGTTGGTCGGCGGCTTCGCCGGGTCCAGGCCGGCCTTGGTGAAGAGGGCCTTGTTCCAGTAGAAGCTCAGGGTGTGCGTGTCGAGCGGGACGCCGTATCGATGGTCCTTCCACAGGCCGTTCTTCCAGACGTCGGCCGTGAAGTCCTTGTCGCTCAGGCCCAGGGTCGCGATCAGATCGTCGATCGGCTGGAAGATGCCGTCGGCGGCGTTCTGGGGTATGGCGTCGAGGTGGACGATGGAGACCTGCGGCAGCTTGTTCGCCGCCTTCGCCGCGTGGAGCGATCCGTAGAGATCCTTCTGGGTCGAGAACTTGATCTTGACGTTCGGGGTCTCGGTATTGAATTGATCCACGATCTTGCGCAGGAATGGTCCGTCGCCGCCGGTGAACGGATTCCAGAAGTCGAGGCTGACGGCTGTCGCCGGTGGCTGGATGGCGAGGCCACTGCCACCGGGCGCGACACTGCCGGGGGCGGCGCTTGCCCCGCCCGCCGGAGATGGCGTCGACCGTCCGCCGCAGGCGGCGATGATCGGGCCGAACGCTGCCATGCCGACGCCGGCGCCGAACAATTTCAGGATGTCTCGACGTGTGACCGACCGCTCGGCAAGAGCCACCGCGGCCTCGATACCGCTCGGACGCTCGTCATTTGACACGGGAAGCTCCTCCTCACATGTCCAAGGATCGTCCAGTGATCCGCGGCGCACCGCTTGCGGCGTTTGCTAGAGTGCTCCAGCAGAAGGTAGCAGCAACGTCAAGGCTCTGTCGTGATCCCGGACTGCCCTCTCGATTACGGCGCGCCGATGTTCTCAGGGAGGGTGGGGCCGGGTACCATGCGCGACGTGAGCCTCCCGATCGGTGCCGGGCGCAAGCCCAACCTCCAGGTCATCGTGCCGAGTGGCAAGGCATTGATGATGGATGCCCGATCCCCCGATGGCGCGACGGTCGCCCTGCTCAAGGCGCTCGCCAACGAGACCCGGATGTCCATCCTCGAGTACCTGGGCGATCGCGTCGTGGCGCTGACGCAGATCGCGCTGGATCTCGGCCTTCCGGCCTCCACGACCGCGATGCACATCGGGATCCTCGAGCGAGCGGGGCTGCTGCATACCGAGCTGCAGCCGGCGAGCCGCGGACTCCAGAAGGTCTGCGCCAGGACATACGACGAGCTGGTGATCGACCTGCCGCGTGGCGCGCACCACAGTCTGGATCGAGTCGAGATCAGCATGCCGATCGGGGCCTACTCCGCCTTCGAGGTGACCCCGACCTGTGGCCTGGCCTCGTCGAGCGGGCTGATCGGCTATCTGGACGACCCCAACGCCTTCTATGAGCCGGAACGGATCGGGGCTCAACTCCTGTGGTTCAGGTCGGGCTTCGTGGAGTACCTCTTCCCGGATCGGGTGCCCCCGGGCGCGACGGTCGTCTCGGCCCAATTGACGGCTGAGGTCTCCAGCGAAGCCCCGCTCCACGACCTCGACTGGCCGAGCGACATCAGCGTCTGGATCAACGGGATCCATCTGGGGGAGTGGACGTGCCCCGCCGATTACGGCGGGTCGCGTGGACGGCTCACGCCGCGCTGGTGGGAAGACGACAACTCGCAATTCGGCGTTCTCAAGCGCTGGCACGTCACGGGCGAGGGCACCGCGATCGATGGCCTGCCGCTTTCCGGCGTCACCGCCCGCGCGCTGGCGTTCAAGCCACGGCAGCCAGTGCGGGTCAGGATCGGCGTCCGGCCGGACGCTGCGCATGTCGGTGGGATCAACCTCTTCGGCCGGCGGTTCGGCCACTACCCGCAGGACCTGGTCCTCCGACTGGAGTACACGACCGCGCTGCGCGTGGAGGATCCCGCGGCCCCTCCCGAGCCGGCCCCGGACTCGGTGTGATGACCGAGGACATTGGTGTGACGCGATCGCACCGTCCGGCGGGGTTGCGCATCCACCAACCGGAGTGGTGGTACGGCCGCGAGGCACGGGTCAGCGCGGGCGGAACAGGGAGATCCGTGCATGGCGGATCGGCTCCGGTTCGCCTCGGCGCCGCGATTCGGGACGCACCACTACCCGGGTTGGTAGCTGCGACACCTTCCGGGCCGAGGACGCGGCCCGTCAACAACGTATCCGGGAATCACAACTAGGCCGGGCATGGCCGTCGCGGGCACGGCGTCGGACATCGGTCACGTCCGCGACCTGCTGGAGCGGGCCGGCTACTCGGAGGCAGGCATTCGGGCGGCGGGCGTCGATCCCGGCCTCGGCGTCAGGCGGCCGGACATCCCGGTCCTGCTCCGGGCACTCGCGGCCGATGAGCCGCTGGCCTCGCTCGTCAAGCTGTTCCTGCTCGGCCAGGACGTCGACCGGCACGAGACCGCGCGGCGCCTGGGTGGCGACCTGGCGCACCTCACCCGGGCCGGCCTCGTGGCCGAGCGGGGAGATCGCGTCGTACCCACGGTCCAGCTGACGCCGTGGCGGGACCTGATCGTCGTCCACGACCCGGACCCAGAGGGCGAGCTCTGGCCGGAACACGTCAGCGGACCCACGCCCGCCGCGGAGACGCTCGCCGCCTTGTTGGTTCCCGGGGCCGTGGAGACGGCGCTCGACCTGGGGACCGGCAGCGGCCTGCTGGCGCTGCTCCTCGCGGCACGCGCCCGGGCCGTGCTGGCCACGGACGTCAACCCCGTCGCGCTGCGGTATACGGAGCTGGGGGCGGGACTGAACGGCCTGCCCAACGTCGAGGTGCGTCAGGGCAGTCTGTTCGAGCCGGTCGGCGGTGCAACGTTCGATCGGATCCTGTCCAACCCGCCCTTCGTCATCTCGCCCGACAGCTCCCTGCTCTTCCGCCACGGCGGCCTGGCTCGGGACGAGCTCTCCCGCCGGGTCGTGGGAGGCGCTGCCGGTCACCTGGCGGACGGCGGCATCGCGGCGATCCTGTGCAACTGGATCGTGCCTCGTGAAATGTCGTGGCTGGATGCCATTCGGCCGTGGCTCGACTCCAGCGGATGCGACGCGATCGTCTTGCTGCACGGGGTGGAGGACCCCATCTCGTACGCGGTTCGCTGGAACGGCCGGGCGCAGTACGTCGCTCCCGTCGAGTTCCCCCGAATCCTTGACCGCTGGCTCGACTACGACCGGCGGGAGTCGATCGAGGCGATCGCCTCTGGCGCGGTCGTCCTCCGCCGGCGAACCGGCCGGAACTGGATCCACGGATTCGAGCTCGACGCCGAACCGCGGGGCTCGGGTGGGCAACAGCTCGTCGACCTGTTGGCGGCCGTGGATTACCTGCGTGGCGCCGACTCGAGCGACATCCTCCGCGGCGCGTTCCGGCTCGAGGCGGCCCACCGGCTCGAGCAGACGCTCGCGACGCGGGAGGGCGAGTACGTCGTCGAGCCGGCCACCCTCGTCCTGGACGAAGGGCTCGGGACGAAGGTGATCGTTGCGCCCGAGCTCATCCCGGTCGTCCTCCGTTTGGACGGCAGCCAGGTCCTGGACGGAATCGTCGACGAGGTGGCCGCCGGCACGGGCGCCGACCGAGCGGACCTTGCCACGCGCGCTATCGCGCTCGTCCGCGCGATGCTCGAGCGCGGCGTCCTTCATCCGCCACCATCCGGGTCCTGATCCCGAGCGTACTGAATGAGGCCCTCCAGGAGGGCGCTCGACAGTGGGCCCCGGCCGGGTGCCACGCGGAAGGTGGTCAGGGTGATGGCGCCCGCACCTTGTCGGAACCGCCAGATCAATGCGGCGGGTGCATGGACCCAACCCGAGAACATCCCCGCGATCACCTCGTCCCGATGCCGCTCGGGGTCATACCCCACCAGGACGTGGTCCGGGATCACCTCTGCGTAGGCGAAGTCGAGCGGGTTTCGAACGGGCAGGTTGGGCAGGACCCCGGGAAGGATCCAGCTCCAGCTCGTCACCCAGTCGCCATCCCACGGACTTCGCTGGTCCGGAGCCGCGGGATCCGGGAGGCCGCGAGCGCGGCTGGAGACGGGACGCGACAGGCGATGATCGGCCGGGATCGACGATCGCGCCCGGACCAGGACGAGCGCACGGCCGCCAGCCTCGACCCGCCGGAGCAGATCGTCACCGACCTCGCTCGAGACCACCAGGTCGGCATCCGCTTGTGCGGTCAGCCGGTGCCCCAGCGGGGCTATTCGGCCCTCGAGGTCCCACAGGCCGAGCGGCTCATCGACGGCGATCGCAAGCGGAGACGCAGTCTGCCTGACCCCGGACGTCAGCACCGCGAGGCGGATCGAGTCGCCCGCCCGCTCGGTGCCGGTCGCGTCGAAGGCCCGGACGACCAGCTGCGCATCGCCCGGCCGCGCGCCAGCCGGGACAGGGATCTCCAGGCAGCCCACGGTGCGGGCGCCGCGGTTCGGCCAGTCGCTCAGCGGCATTCGGCCGGACACCAACGTCGCGTCCCCTTGCTGGAGCTCCCAGCGGATCTCGCCTCCCGTCGAGGGCCCGCGGTACGAGGCCACGTAAACGGTCGCGGCCAGAGTGTCGCCCGGACAGGCGTCGCGACGCTCGAGGTCGACGACCACGACGTCCTGGGCGTTGATCGAGGCCGACCGTTCGTGGAATGCCTTGCGACCCCGGGCGACGTCCAGCAGCCCGTTTGCCTCCCAGTACGCGTCGCTCAACTCGGTGATCACGTAGCCCTGGATCGAGTCGTGCCTGCGAAGCTGGCCGACCTCGTACTGGAGCGTCTCGAACTGGTGCCACTGAGTGGCTTCCGCCAGGTCGTCGAGCGTTGGCCAGATCCGGTCGAGGCCGAAGCTCGAGAAGCGCTGGCGGATGCCCGCCGGACGGAGATGACCGCGCCCCGTCTCGAACCACCAGGGCGACTCGCCGTCGCCCGCGCCGAGGCCGTCGATCCGGGGCAGGCCCCAGCTTCCGAACTCGCTCAGGACGAGAGGTTCGTCGCCCCGTGAGGTGGCGTCGCCGTGCGGGCTCCAGAGCCAGGCCGGCCGCCGTGCGAAGTCGTCGATCCGGTTGCGCCACGGCTCGGCGTTGTCAGGAGCTCCGTGATAGATATGAAAATCGGCCAGGTCCGTGCGGACATGGAAGTTGGGGGTGCTCGCGGTGTCGCAGGCCGAATTGTCGACGACGAGGCGGCCGGGATCGAGCGCCTTTAGCCAGTCGAACGTGTCGGCCAGCCAGGCGCGATCGCGCGCCTCCTCCCGCACGCGCGTACCCCAATCCTCGTTGACGATCGTCCAGATGACGATCGACGGATGGTTGCCGTGCGCCTCGACCATCGCCTGGAGCGTTCCCCGTCCTCGTCTGGCGGCGGCCGGAGTGAACGTGCGCCAGTTGGGCAGCTCGCACCAGAGCAGCATGCCGGCCTCGTCGGCGGCGTCGAAATAGGCCGGATCGGGCACCTTGATGTGGCAGCGCAGCAGGTTGAGACCGAGCTCGCGGGCGCGCGCGAGCTGCTCGTCGAGCATCGCCCGCGACGGTGGCGTGGAGATCGACTCCGGGTAGAGGTCCTGGTCCAGGGCCCCGATGAGATAGATAGGGCGTCCGTTGAGCAGGATCCGGCCGTCGCGCGTGGCGATCTCGCGCATCCCGAACCGAGCCTTCTTTGCGTCGAGGACCACGCCGTCGGAGACGAGCCGCGCGTCGGCGTCGTACAGGTTCGGACGGCCGATGTCCCAGAGCCGCGGGTCGGCGATCGTGAACCGCACCTCCCCTACCCCCTTCGCGTCCGGCCTCGCCATGGCCCGGCCGGCGATCTCGCCCGAGGGTCCGGTGATCGTGAGCTCGACCGAGAGCGATTCGGGAGAAGTGGCCCGCGCCTGCATTGGGCCGCCGTCCGGCTCGAGCCGCCAGGCGACGCAGACCGCGGATTCCGCGAGGTCGACCCGGACACGGAGGGGGCCGAGGGAGGGCCGTGACCGGCGCTCGGCCCGCACGGATTGCCAGATCCCGCTCTGGCTCGAGTACCAGGTCTGCTTGCCATGCGGGATCTCGGAGATCGGGAACTCGGGCACTCGGGCATCGGCAGCCGCGATGTCGGCCGGCGTGGCTGGATACTCCTCCAGCGCGTCGAGCGGATTGACCACGCGCACGACGATCTCGTTCGACGCACCCCAGCGGACCGCCTCGCCGGCATCCAGCTCGAACGGCGTGTATCCGCCTTCATGTTCGCCCAGGGACCGACCGTTGAGAAACACCTTGGCGTGGTACATCACCGCGCCAAAGACGAGGACGATGCGCGACCCTTCCCAGTCGGCGGGAACGCCGAAGTAGCGCCGGTACCATGCGATGATCAGGCCGCGGCCGACCTGGGCCTCCCAGCAGCCGGGTACGTCGATGGCGACACCGTCCGGCAGGCGGTCCTCTTGGAGGCGCCCTTCCGAGTCCGGGATCAGCTGCCAGCGCCCGTCCAGAGGGATCGTCTGCCGGCCGCCGAACGCCAGACCCATTGTTGGCCTGCCTCCATCTCGGGGCGATCCCGACGCGTTCCGCCGGAGCGATGCGGCCGAACATAGCACACGAGCAAACGGCGACCAGGCGCCTGGGGGATCTTGCGTGGTGGCGTACGCTATCAGGAAACAGACGCAGGAATACCTGTCGAACTCCCGATTCCACACGATCGGAACGCGCGGACCCTTCGGTCAACCGACACCCATCTCGACGGCAGAGCCTGAGGAGCGTCGACATGCAGACCATCGCCCGGCCGGCGAACGGCTCGCGAAGTTCCGCATTCCATTCTCGGAGTGGCCGTCCGGCGGGCGGCGGTCGCCGGCTGGCCGCCGTCCTCGCGGCGACCCTCATGCTGGTCGGCTTGCCGCGGGCCGCCGCGGCCGGCGACCGGACGTACCGCAATCCCCTGGAGCCGGCCATCGCCGGCGACGGCATCGTGGAGAGCTGCGCCGATCCCACGGTCATCCGCGGCCAGGAGAACGAGGGCCGCTGGTACCTGTACTGCACGACCGATCCGCTGAACGACGACGACAAGCTGCCCAGCGGCGACTTCCGCTTCCACCTGATCCCGATGCTCTCGTCGGCCGATCTCGTGAACTGGACGTACGAGGGAGACGCGTTCGCGTCCCGGCCCGCCTATGCCACCTCGGACGCAGGGCTCTGGGCGCCCGAGATCGTCTACCACGCAGAGACGGGCCAATACCTCCTCTACTACACGGTGACGAACACGACCTTTCCCGGCGGCGGGAGCGCCATCGGAGTGGCGACGGCACCCGCGCCCCTCGGACCGTGGACCCATGCCGCCCAGCCGGCCGTGGAGCCGCACGGCGCCGACTGTTGCGGCCCCGATTCCCGCCGCTGGGTCTACGACCCGGACGTCGTTCGTACGAGCGGTCCGGACTACATCTACTACGGCAGCTATTTCGGCGGGATCTCGATCCGCCAGCTGTCCGAGGATGGATTGACCTCAGATCCGACGACTCAGTCGAACGTCGCCATCGACAACAAGTTCGAGGGCGCCGAGGTCGTCCTGCATGGAGGCCTGTACTACCTCTTCGCCTCGGCCACGGACTGCTGCCGCGGTCCCCAAACCGGGTACAGCGTCTATGTCGGGCGGTCCGCCAGCCCGCTCGGACCGTTCGTGGATCGGGAGGGCGTGCCGCTCCTGGCCGGGCGAGCCGGCGGGACCGTGGTCCTCAGCATGAACGGCAACCGCTGGGTGGGACCCGGTCACAACACGGTCTTCCAGGATCTCGCCGGCCAGTGGTGGACGATCTATCACGCGGTCGACGTGACCGAGCCCTACTTCGCCGGCGCCATCGGCTTCACCAAACGACCCGCGCTCCTCGACCGCCTCAGCTGGGTCGACGGCTGGCCCGTGGTCCGGGGCGGACGGTTCGCCTCGGACACGCCGCAACTGGCCCCCGCGGCGCAACCGGGTGACCGGGCGACGCCGGAAGGGACACCTGTTCGGTGGGACACCGTCGGGACGCGGCTCGCGGCCTTCTCCGACGACTTCGACGGATCGTCACTCGATCCTGCATGGACGTGGGTCCGTCCGCCCGCCGCAGGCGAGTACGGCGTCAAGGACGGTCTCTTCTGGATGAACACGCAGGCCGCGGACCTGTACGTCGACAGCAACAACGCCTCCGTCCTGACTCGTCCCGTTCCGGACGACGACTTTGTCGTCGAAACGCGCGTGATGCTGACCGTTCCTGCCGAGGGCTGCTGCTTCAACTACGTCCAGGCCGGCCTCGTGCTGTACCAGAACGACGATTCGTTCATCAAGCTCGTCAACGTCGCGATCTGGAACACCAGACAGACCGAGTTCGCGCGGGAGGTCGACGACGTGCCGGTCGACTATCCCCGCTACGGAAACACCGTGGTCGGGCCGCCCGGAGAGTGGACCTGGCTCCGTCTCGTCGTCCGGACCGACGTGCTCGGCGGCGTCGATGGGCCGTACGGCGGCAATCAGCGGTTCACCGCCTACACGAGTCATGACGGCGTCACGTGGACGCGCGGCGGAACATGGGCCGGCGATCTCGGGGCGAACCCGAGGATCGGGCTCGTCGCCATGGGCGGAGGCGGGTTCCGGGCGGACTTCGATGCCGTCGTCGTCAGTCGACCGCATCGCTGATCGGGACTGGGCCGGCGCCACCTCCTCGGCGCCGGCCCTGCCTCGAACCCATGACCCACGGCCGGATGCCCTGCTGGCGCCCCACCGCCGCTACAACCCTCTGACCGACGAGTGGGTTCTCGTCTCGGCCGATCGGACGTCGCGGCCCTGGCAGGGGATCGGCTCCCGCCCGTCCCGGAGGATCGCCCCGCCTATGACCCCGACTGCTATCTGTGCCCTGGCAACGCGCGAGCCGGCGGCGTCAGGAATCCTGGGTACGGTCAGACGTTCGTCTTCACCAATGACTTCGCGGCGCTGCGGCCGGATGTTGGCGCCGAGCGAGTGCAGGATGGCCTCCTCGTGGCGGAGGGCGAGCGTGGGACATGCCGCGTCATCTGCTACACCCCGCGACATGACCTGACGATGGCGCGGCTGGGCCCGGCCGCGGTCCGCGCCGTCGTGACCCTGTGGGCGGATCAGACCGTGGAGCTCGGCGCGACCTACCGCTGGGTCCAGGTGTTCGAGAACTGCGGGGCGGCGATGGGTGCCTCGAACCCGCACCCACATGGCCAGATCTGGGCCGGGTCGGCCTTGCCGCGCGAGGTGGCCAGAGAGGATGCCGCGCAGCGAAGGCACCTTGCCCGGACGGGGCGGCGATTGCTTCTGGACTATGTGGCGCAGGAAGCGGGCGGACCGCGAGTGGTCCACGAGGACGATGACTGGCTCGTCGTGGTGCCCTTCTGGGCGGCTTGGCCGTTCGAGACGATGATCGTCGCGAAGGCGCCCACGGCCCGGCTTGGGGACCTTGGGTCACCGGCGCGTGATGCCCTTGCCGCGGTCCTCGTCGGCCTGCTGTCGCGATACGACAATCTCTTCGAGCATCCGTTTCCCTACTCGATGGGCTGGCACCAGGCCCCGTTCGGCGACGATCGGCCCGGCGGCCGCGATCGCGAGCACTGGCAGCTCCACGCACACTTCTATCCGCCACTCCTGCGCTCGGCCACCGTTCGCAAGTTCATGGTCGGCTATGAGCTCCTCGCCGAAACCCAGCGCGACTGACCCCGGAGCAGGCCGCGGAGCGCCTGAGACGCCTACCCGACCGCCACTACGCGGACGAGGTGCACGGCACTGCGGTTTGAGCCGTCCGAGCCACTTGGCTTTACAGGCCAGAATGACATGGCTATATTAGTCATATGAAGACCGCGACGATCACTGAGGCCAAGAATCGGCTCAGCGCGCTCATCGACCGGGTGAGGAGTGGGGAGAGCATCCTCATCCTCGACCGAGGCGTGCCGGTCGCACGGCTGGAGCCAGTCGCGGCGTTCCCCGATCCGACAGGCCGCCTCCGGCGCCTCGAACGGGCCGGGGTGATCAGGGTCGGCGAGGCCGCTCCTCCGCTCGATCTGCTGCGTACGCCTGGGCCGACGTTGGCGCCGGGTGCGAGCGCGGTACAGGCCCTCCTGGAGGAACGGCAGTCCGGGCGATGAGGTTCTGGGATAGCTCGGCCGTTGTACCCCTCCTCGTGGCCGAAGCTTCGAGCGCAGCCGTGTTGCGGGAATATGAGCTCGATCCCGAGGTTGTGGCCTGGTGGGCGACGGAAGCGGAGTGCGTGTCGGCGCTCGCTCGTCTCGAGCGGGAAGGCAGCCTGGACGCGCCATCTTTCGGCGAAGGTCTTCGGCGCCTGGGAGGCCTGGCACGGGGATGGCGTGAGGTACAGCCGGTCACGGCCGTGCGCACGACCGCGATCCGCCTGCTCCGAGTCCATCCGCTGCGCACCGCCGACGCCCTTCAGCTCGGCGCGGCAATCGTCGCGGCCGAGGACCATCCGGCAACCCTGCCGCTCCTGACACTCGACGATCGGCTCGCGCAGGCCGCCGAACGCGAGGGCTTCGCCGTCGTCCGCGCGGATCAGGCGCCCTCTAAATCGTCCTGACTGGCCGGCCGGCACGTCCTACTTGCGGAAGTACACCAAGATCGGCGCGCCGTGGCGTTGCGGCTTGTTCTCCGGCTCGCCCTCCACCTCGACGATGGGTCGGACGCGCTCCATGAAGAAGTCCGCCACGGCTTCCGGCGTCTCCCACACGTTGAGGGACGTCACCTGGCCATCACCGGAGTTCCAGGCGATGGCGGCGACCAGCGCCGGCGGTGGATCGGCCAAATACTGAAGACGCTCGTTCCAGTGTTCCCATTCGTCGCGCGGTGCCGTGACCGTTTCAACAAACATCGGCCATTACCTCAAAGAGGGCTTGGCTGGGCGATCCGGTCCCGAACGCATGATCGCGTCAGTTTGCCCACCGCTAGCCGCCTACGCGGCGGACTGTTCGTCGCGATCGCTGCGGAACCGGCGGCCGACGATGGCCTCGGCGACGACAAAGCCGAGTGCCGTGCAGAGGACAATCTCAAGCCCGGAGCCCAGGTACTTCCCAAAATTGCCACCGCTGATCATGGCGATTTCCACGATCATGCCGACGGTCAGGCCGACGATCGCGCCCACGAGCCCCGAGGCCAGCCACCGGTTTCCCCCGACGCCTTGATATGCGGTGCCGCGGGGTAGGCGGACCGCTGGTACCTGATTCTCGGCGATCGAGACGACCACGGTCGCGACGATCACGAGGAAGAAGGTAACTCCGGTGAAGTCTCCGATGGCGACGGAGACGGCGTCCGAGCTTTCCCGGATGTCCTGGTTCGCAACCAGCAGCAAGACGAATTGGATCATTACCCCCAAGAAGGACCCGAGCGCGGCACGGCTTGCGGCCCGACCGAGGCTCCATGGCACGACCGCCGACGCGTCACCGCCGGCCTGCCCGGCCGTGCTGGCTCCCGCGATGGGCGCGGGCGGTGCGAGATCCGGCGCGCTCGGAGCGGTGGAAGCCCCGATCGGGACGGCCTGTCGCGCGCGGGTGGGCGACGCCACGTCTGGTGCGATCGATGCCGGCGGCACGTCAGGTGAGAGCTCCGCCGTCGGTGCCAACAACGGACTCGCTACCCGCCGCCGCACGCGACGTGTGGCCGATTTCGGCTTCGCTGTCTCCTCGTCGAGCAGTCGCCTGGCGGCCGCGGCGACCCGGCGGCTATCGTCTTCGGTGAGACGGGTGAGCGCCTGAATGGCGGCCTCGGCGAGCCGAGGATTAGGGCCCTCTATGAGATCCCGAAGGTCGATCAGGGCGCCGAAGCGATCAAGGGGCTCCTCGCTCTTCAGGTGCGCCTGCAGCTCCTCCGGCAACAGCCGGACGCTCGGCTGGCGGGTGCTGCGGGCGATCACCCAGTCGCCGACCTGATTGAACGTCGACTTGGTCGGCGTCTGCGAAGGAGACGATTCGCGGACACGGTCTTCGAGATAGTCGAACAGCTCGTTGATCGAGACTTCGCCATCCTCGTTTCGGTCGGCCTCCCCTGTCCGTAATCCGTCTACCAGCGCTTTTGTGAACGGCGAAGGTTCGGGTGGCTGTCCGACCTGCTGTCCGCCCTCGAACGAGTACTGCATCGCATCCGAGGCCGCGATCACGAACAGGCCGCTGCCGCTGAACTGCTCCTTGACCCCTGCGCTCTCGACGCCGGCGCGGCGCACCATCCCAGTCGTGAAGGCACCCGCGAAACAGCAGTCGAGGAAGAGAGCGATCCTTTCGGACCGACATCTGTTCATCAGCCGGTTAACCCAGGCGGCGTCGATCCCGGTCGACAGCAGCCGGTCGATCTGCGTGTCGGCCGCAGCGAGGTACAGCTGACCGTCATCGTCTTTCAGGCCATGACCCGAGAAATGAACGAGCAGCAAGTCGTCCCGGGCTCGATCCGCAAAGAACGCTTCGAGCGTCCTCCGGACTGAATCGACTCGGGAATTGATCGCCAGTCGAACGTCGAACCCGCCGATCTCCCTGTTAGCCAGGACGGTCCGCAGGCCCTCGGCGTCCCGTCCGGGCCCGTCCAGCGGCGCGAGCCGGTGATCTTTGTACTGGCTCGTCGCGACGATCAGCGCGCTTCGCTTCGCGGTCACGTCGCCGGTCCCGGACGGGCAGCCGGCCGAGGGTGCCTGGCCATCCAGTCCTTGATGACCTGATGCTGCTGGGTCTCGGACATGCCGCCGACTTCAAGCGTGTCCCCTTGCAATGTCAGCTTCACCGTCCGGTTCGGCGAGCGCGCCGTCCAGGCCCTGATGGCCTCGACGACCTGACCGAGTACCGGCGCTGCCTGCCCGATACTCACGATCAGTGCGCCGAGCGCCTCCAGCTCCACGCCTTTGGCGCCCGCCGGCGCTGGACCGCCTGAGATGCGATCGACCGACTCAACGTCGAGCTGAAGCAGCTCCCGGCGCATTCCAGCGGTCAGTCTTTCCATCTCGAGTGGTGAGACATCGTCGTCAACGTGGAAATTGATCTCGAGCTGGATCAGATCCTCGTTCATCGGATTCCCTCGCGGCCGTACTCCGAGCCGATCCTACGCCGCGGTGCAACAGCGGACGTCTCTGGTTGGCAACATCGGCTCTCAGTCCAACGTTCCACCTCGTACCCGCGAGCCGGATGGTCGAGCGATCTTGCGTCAGTCGGCGAGGCCCAGCCGCACCGCGACGGCAGCGGCCTCGGTTCTGCTGGTGACTCCCAGCTTTCCGAGGATGTTCGAGACGTGGACGCCGGCCGTGCTCTCGCTGATGAACAGCGCTTCCGCGATCCGCTTGTTCGTATGACCCTCCGCGACCAGCGCCAGGACCTCACGCTCGCGAGACGTCAGTCCGAACGGGTCGGCAGCGACCGCCTCTTCCCCCTCCCCAGCCGGTAGGGCGGCGTCAACCGTCGCCGGAGAGGCCGCCTCCAACGTCAACCGCGCCCGCCTGGCAAGCCCGTCGATCGCATCTCGTAAGGGCGCGGCCCCCAGGGTTTCGGCAATGGCTCGGGCATCGGCGAGGCGCGTCGCGGCCTCCACGCGATTGCCGGCTTCCAGCAAAGCCTCGCCCTGGCGGTACCGGGAGTAGGCCGCGTAATACGGCCGGCCGAGCGCCGACCAATGGTCGGCCGCCCGCGCCCACGCCTCGGCGCCCGATTCGCCGGCGGCACGAGATGCCTCGGCCCGAGCGAGCGCCACGTATCCCAGCGGCTCGCCAGCCGCCGGGCTGGTGGGATCGATCGTGGCGACGATCCCAGCCGCCTCGTCGGCCAGACGCCGGGCCTCCGCCACCGCGGCCTCCCGCTCGGCCTTTCGATGGGCCGCGGCCGCGGCAAGCGCACGATCGGCGGCCACCCGAGCCGCGACTGACTGGAGCTTTGCCAGGAGCGCCGCG
>WNFU01003526.1_pt1 | contig 20622 bp, 28 predicted proteins | sample 5400121 | NCBI WGS metagenome assembly WNFU01 (sample SAMN13153360, study PRJNA577476) | soil metagenome | isolation source: 100 cm soil or saprolite under grassland replicate 1 | place: USA:California | collected 2016-06-15 | reverse complement strand
GGCGGCGAGCTGCGCGGCGAACGGCGTGGACTTGCGGGATCCCTTGAACCCCACGTTGCCCGCGCTGGCCCACGACAGGGTGTTACCCGAGAGGTCGGTGATCGTGACGATCGTGTTGTTGAACGTCGACTTGATGTGGGCCTGACCGTGCGAGACGTTCTTCTTCTCGCGCTTCCGGGCCTTCTTGGCCTTTGGCTTCGCCATGTGCGGCCTACTTCCCCTTCTTCCGCCTCACGCCGACGGTCTTCTTCGGTCCCTTGCGGGTGCGGGCGTTGGTGTGCGTACGCTGGCCCCGGACCGGCAGGCTCCGGCGGTGCCGGAGGCCCTGGTAGCAACCGATCTCGATCTTGCGCTTGATATCCTGGGCCACGTCGCGCCGCAGGTCGCCCTCGACCTTGAAGTTGCGGTCGATGTACTCACGGATCCGGACGACCTCCTCCTCGGACAGGTCGCGGACCTTGGTGGCTGCCTGGATGCCGGTGCCCTCGACGATGAGCCCTGCACGCCGCGGCCCGATGCCGTAGATGTAGCGCACGGCGATGTCCACCCGCTTGTCGCGGGGGAGGTCGACGCCTGCGATCCGGGCCACGCTTCTGCCTCCTCGAGTCAGCCCTGGCGCTGCTTGTGCCGGGGGTTGCTGGAGCAGATCACGAGCACGCGGCCGCGACGCCGGATGACCTTGCACCGGTCGCACATCCTCTTCACCGACGGCCGAACCTTCATCTGCTCCTCCTGAGCCCCTCCTGAGCCTACCGGTACCGGTAGACGATTCGCCCTCTCGACAGGTCGTAGGGCGAGAGCTCCACCAGGACCCGGTCCCCCGGCAGGATCCGGATGTAGTGCATCCGCATCTTGCCAGAGATGTGGGCCAGCACCTTGTGTCCGTTGTCGAGCTCTACGCGGAACATGGCGTTCGGGAGTGGCTCGACGACCGAGCCCTCCACTTCGATCGCGTCCTTCTTCGCCACGCTCCTCCGCAAACCTCCAAGTTGCACACTGACGTCCCAGACCGGATCGATCCGAAACGAGCCGAAACGGCCTCCGGCCGCAGCCGGAAGCCGCACGCACAGTATACGGGCCGGGTCGCTGGAGCGTCCACGACCGCTTGCTCCGGTTGGGTGGTCCGGATCAGACTCGCGAGCTGTGGACCTGGAAGCGTTCGACGTCTGGCTCAGGCGGTATTTCGAGGCGTGGGGCTCGAACGAGGGCGCCGCGGTGGCCGAGCTGTTCGCCGAGGACGCGCTGTACTTCGTGGAACCCTTCGGCGGGCCTCGGATGCGGGGGCGCGCGGAGATCGTGCAGCAGTGGACCAGCGACCCCGACGCACAGCGCGACGTCCGGTGGGAATACGAGCCCATCGCGGTGGCGGGGCGGCGGGGGGTGGCCCACTGGCGGGTCTCGTTCGCGCCCGATGGCCTCGCCGACCGGAGGGTCGAGCTGGACGGGATCCTGCTGATCGACTTCGACGACGCCGGGCGCTGCACCGAGCACCGGGAGTGGTACCTGCGCCGGGAGGTCCCGGCCGTCTGAGGGTCTCCCCCGCCCGTCCGTGCGATTCGAGTACGGTCCGAAGATGGTCGATCCGAAGCGTCTCCGAGCGGCCCGGCGAAGCGTCTCCGCGGCCTTCCTGGTCCACGCAGCGGTGCTCGGGACCTGGGCTCCCCGGATCCCCGCGATCAAGCACCGCCTGCACCTCGACCACGGGGAGATCGGGCTCGCCCTGACCGGCATGGCGGTGGGATTCCTGGCGGGCACCCGCCTGGCCGGACCGGTCTCCCGGCGGATCGGGACGGGCCCCTCGACCCGGTGTGGAGCCCTGGTGGTGTGCGCCGCCCTGATCGGGCCCGCGCTGGCCGGCGGCCTCGCCGCGCTGACCCTGGGCCTGGTGGCGCTGGGCGTGGCCGGGGGGTTCCTCGACGTGGTCATGAACGCCCAGGCCGTGCTGGTCGAGCGGCGGTACGGCCGCCCCATCATGTCCGGCTTCCATGCCCTGTGGAGCGTCGGGTCGATGGCCAGCGCCGTGGCTGCGGGGATCGTCGCCGCGGCCACGGTCGGCGTCGTGCTGCACTTCGGCGTGGCCGCGCTCGCCCTCGCGGCGGCCGGCCTGGTGGCGCTTCGAGGCCTCCTGAGCCCGCACGAGGAACGCGCGATGCGGCCCGGACCTGTCCCCACGGAGCCACTCCGGAAGCGACGGTTCGTGGCTCCCGTGGCGGTCCTGCTCGGGATCATCGGGTTCTGCTCCCTCGTGGCGGAGGGGTCCGCCCTGGACTGGAGCGCGGTCTTCCTGCGCGAGAACCTGGGGGCCGCTCCCGCGATCGCTGCCGCCGCGTTCGCAGCGTTCTCGCTGGCCATGGCCCTCGTCCGATTCACCGTGGACCGCCTGTCCGCCCGGTTCGGTCCGGTCGCCGTGGTGAGGGCGGGAGGGATCGTCGGGGCAGCGGGGCTGCTGGTCGCCGTCGGGGCCTGGAACCCGGCCGCCGGCGTGGCGGGGTTCGCGCTCCTGGGGGCAGGGGTGGCTCCGGTGGTCCCCTCGACGTTCAGCGCGGCGGGCAACACGGCCCTGGGGCCCTCGACGACGGCCCTGGGCGGGGTTGTCACCGCGAGCTACCTGGGCTCGATCGTGGGGCCCCTGGTCATCGGGTTCACCGCGGACCTGGTGGGACTGCGGGCCGCGCTGGCGATCCCGGCGCTCCTCGCGGTGGTGATCGCCGCCGCCGCTGGCGGCCTGGCATCCCCGGCCGCCAGCGCGTCGCCGGCCCGGGCCGCCGGATGACCCCGGCTTACTTCCCCGTGGCCGGCTCGGGAGCGCGGCGCGCGGCGTCCTCGGCGTCCTCCTCGTCGGAGGCCTGGGGAGCGACGGCCGCGGCCCTGGGGGCCACCAGGCGGAAGGCCTCGCCGGCCCGGGCCCACGACGACAGCACGGCGTCGGCCATCGGCGAACCGGTCAGCTCGAGGTGCCGCTCCAGGAGGGCCCGGACCGACGCCAGCTCGTCCTGCGACGGCCGCGTGGCCTCCACGAGCTGGGCGTTGACCCGCTCGTCGAGCGTCCCCTCGGGGTCGTAGACGAAGGCCCGTCCCCCCGACATCCCCGCGCCGAGGTTGCGGCCCACGGGCCCCAGGACCACGACGGTCCCCCGCGTCATGTACTCGCAGGCATGGTCGCCGGTCCCCTCGACCACGGCCGCCGCGCCGGAGTTCCGGACGGCGAACCGCTCCCCGGCCCGTCCCCGGCAGAACAGCTCGCCGCCGGTGGCCCCGTACAGCACCGTGTTCCCGACGAGCACCGGGTCGCCCCCGTCGTCGTCCGGCGGCACCACCACGATCCGCCCGCCGCCCATGCCCTTGCCCACGTAGTCGTTGGCCTCGCCCACCAGCCGGAACTCCACACCGGGGCCCAGGAAGGCGCCGAAGCTCTGGCCGGCGTGCCCGTGGAACACGACCACGGCCCGACCAGGCGGGTCGGCGGCGCCGAACTCCCGGGCCAGCTCGCCCGACAGGCGCGCCCCCACGGCCCGGTCCGCGTTCTCGATCCGGTACGAAAGGCGGGCTGTCCGGCCCTCCCGAACCGGCGGGAGGGCATCCTGGGCCAGCCGGTCTCCCAGGGACGAGCGCGGCCGCTGCACGGGATGATGGCGAACGAACCCCCGTGCGCCGTCTCGCGGCGTGACCAGCAGCGGCGCGACGTCCACGCCACCGGCCCGCCCCGCGTCCGGGGGCCCGGCCCGGAGCAGGTCGGTCCGGCCCACCGCCTCGTCGATGGAGCGAAGCCCCAGCGACGCGAGCAGCCCGCGGGCCTCCTCCGCCACGAACAGCAGGTACGCAGCCACCTTCTCCGGCGATCCGGAGAACTTCGCCCGCAGCTCCGGCCGCTGGGTGGCGATGCCGGTGGGGCAGGTGTCGCGGTGGCAGGCCCGGACCATGATGCAGCCCTCGGCCAGCAGCGCGGCGGTCCCGAAGGAGAACTCGTCGGCGCCCAGCAGCGCCGCGACCACCACGTCCCGGCCGGTCTTGAACCCGCCGTCCACCCGGACCACGACCCGGTCCCGGAGCCCGTTCGCCATCAGCTCGGCCTGGGTCTCCGACAGCCCCACCTCCCAGGGAAGCCCCGCGTTCTTGATAGATGACAGCGGGCTCGCTCCGGTGCCGCCGTCGGACCCCGCGATGTGCACCACGTCGGCCAGCCCCTTCACCACGCCGGCGGCGATGACACCGACCCCCACGGTGGACACGAGCTTCACGGACACCGACGCACGCGGGTTCACCTGCTTCAGGTCGTAGATGAGCTGGGCCAGGTCCTCGATGGAATAGATGTCGTGGTGCGGGGGCGGGGATATCAGCGTGACGCCCGGCGTGGTGTGGCGGAGCCGCGCGATCTCGGCGGTGACCTTGTGGCCGGGAAGCTGCCCGCCCTCGCCGGGCTTCGAGCCCTGCGCCATCTTGATCTGGAGCTCGTCCGCGAAAGCGCAGTACTCGGGCGTCACCCCGAACCGGGCGCTCGCCACCTGCTTGATCAGCGTGTTGCGCTCGTCGCGGTACCGGGCGGGGTCCTCGCCGCCCTCGCCGGTGTTCGACTTCGCGCCGATCATCCGGAGCGCCACGGCCAGCGTCTCGTGCGCCTCGGGGGAGAGCGCGCCGAGCGACATGGCCCCGGTCGAGAAGCGCTTCGCGATGTCCGCGGCCGGCTCCACCTCGTCCAGCGGGACCGGCGGGCCGGCGGCGAGCGTCTCCAGCAGGTCACGCGGCTCGGCGGAGGGCCGCTCGTTCACCAGCGCCGCGAACCGCCGGTAGCCCTCGACGCCGGTGGCGTCGCGACCGTCGAGGCCGAGGGCCTCGTGCAGCGCGCCGACGACGTCGGGGTTGGTCTGGTGATACTCGCCGGCGGCACGGTGCTTCACGAACCCGGGGTTGGTGAGCACGGCGCGGGGCCCGTACGCCTCGGCGTGACGGCCGCGGGCGTCCGCTTCCAACTCGGCGAACCCCAGGCCGCCGAGCGGCGACGGCGTCCCCGACAGGCAGCGGTCGACCACCTGATGCGACAGCCCGATGGCCTCGAAGATCTGCGCCCCGCGATAGGCGTCGAGCGTGGAGATGCCCATCTTCGACATCACCTTCAGGACGCCTTCCTCGACGGCCCGGCGGAACCGGTCCTGGGCCACGTCCGGCGGCGGCGAGTCCCCGCCCATCCGCCCGTCCAGGCACAGCGCGGCGATGCCCTCCAGGGCCGTCCGGGGGACCACGGCGTCGGCGCCGTACCCCAGGAGGCACGCGAAGTGGTGGACCTCCCGGGGCTCGCCGGAGTCGACCACGATCGAGGCCCGGGACCGCAGCCCCGTCCGCAGCAGGTGGTGATGGACGGCGCCGGTCGCGAGCAGCGCGGGCACGGGAACTCGGTCCTCCCCGATCGCCCGGTCGGTCACCACGACGAGCCCCGCGCCGGAGCGGACCGCCCGCTCGGCCGACTGGCCCAGGCGGCGGCACGCATCCTCCAGTCCCTCGTCCCGGGAGAACGTCGCGTCGAGGTGGACGACCCGGAAGGGCCCCCGGCACAACCGCTCCAGGCCGTCCGGATACAGGAAGAAGCTGCTCAGCTCGACAAGTGACGCCGCGTCCGGCCGTTCCTCCAGCAGCGGGGCCCGCGGCCCCAGCCTGGTCGACAGCGACATCACGATGCGCTCGTGGAGGTGGTCGATCGGCGGGTTCGTGACCTGGGCGAACCGCTGCTTCAGGAAGCCGAACACCGAGCGGGCCCGGTTCGCCAGGGGCGGCTGCGCGGTGTCGTCTCCCATCGAGGAGGTCGGCTCGTGCCCGGTGAGGGCCATGGGCCGCAGGATCACCGTGACCTCTTCCTTCGTGAAGCCGAACGCCACTTGCTGCCTGGTGAGGTCCTCCGACGCCCCGGCCACGGGATGGCCCAGCCCGGCCCGGCGCAGATAGGTCCCGATCCACGTGCCGTAGGGCCGGCGGGAGGCCAGGTCCCACTTCACCTCGGCGTCCTCCAGCAGGCCGCCCGCGGCGGGATCGACCACGAGCATCTGGCCCGGCCCCAGCCGGCTCCGGCGGATCCGGCCGCGCCCCGCCATGTCCACGGCCCCGACCTCCGAGCCGCAGTACACGAGGCCGTCGTCGGCCACGGCGTAGCGAAGGGGCCGCAACCCGTTGCGGTCCAGCCGCGCCCCGACGACGCGTCCGTCGGTGAACGCGAGCGCCGCCGGCCCGTCCCACGGCTCGGTGAGGCACGCGTGGTAGCGGTAGAAGTCGCGGAGGGTGGGGTCGAGGTCCAGGAACCCCTCCCAGGCTTCCGGGATGAGCATGGCCAGGGCGTGTGGCAGCGACCGCCCGCCGTGCATGACCAGCTCGACGGCGTTGTCGAGCATGGCGGAGTCCGAGCCCGACTCGTCGATCGCCGGGGTGATGAGCTCCTCGTCGCCCAGCACGTTCGCCCCGAGATGGCCCTCGCGAGCCCGCATCAGGTGCACGTTCCCCTGGAGGGTGTTGATCTCGCCGTTGTGGCACAGGAACCGGAACGGCTGGGCCCGCTCCCACGTGGGTTGCGTGTTCGTTGAATAGCGCTGATGGAAGACGGCGAACCAGGCCTGGAACCGCGGGTCGGTCAGGTCCGGGTAGAACGCGGCCAGCTGGTCGGCGGCGCACAGCGCCTTGTACGTCACCGTGGAGAACGACAGGGAAGCGACGTACAGGCCCAGCCCCCGCTGACGGGCGCCGCGTTCGATCCGCTTGCGGGCCCGGAACGCCCATCGCTCCGCGTCCTTGGCCCCGGGGCGGCGCACCAGGACCTGCGCGATGGCCGGCCGGCTGGCCCTGGCCAGATCGCCCAGGGCGTCCGGATCGACGGGCACGTCTCGCCACCCGGCGATCCGCAGGCCCTCGTCGTCCAGGGCTCCCTCGACGATCGCGCGAGCCTCGTCCTCCCGGTCCGTCGGCATGAACAGCATGCCGACGCCGTGCCCGTCGAACAGGGCGGGAGCGAGCGGCAGGAGCACCCCGGCCCCGTCGCCGCTGCGGGAGTCCGCGGCGACGGCACCGCGATGGCGGACCCGGCGGAGGGCCTCCAGGCCGATCTGGAGGATCTCGTGGGAGGGCCGCCCTCCGGAGTCCGCGACGAAGCCGATCCCGCAGGCGTCCCGTTCCCTGTCGAACGGTCCCAACATGTACGAATCCTCCCGCCTTCCTCCGGATCGCCAACCCTCCCGCCGTAAACAGCGGGTAAACAAAGGACCCCTCGCTCTCGCGAGAGGTCCACGCGCGGGCGGCCAATGCCGCCCGCGCCTATACGGCGGCGATCTTCGAAGCGCTCTTCTGGTTCACCGTCCGGGTCCGCATATTGGGTCGCGAGTATAGGGACGCCCGCTCAGCCGTCAAGCCCGCACGTCAGACGGGACGATGGACGGACGGCCCTGCGGCGGGCACGACGTTCTCGCATCCGTCGCCGACGTCCTCGACGTTTATGCACGTGTCGTCGGCGCCGGGGCCACCGTCGCCGTCATCGGTGCCGTCTCCGCCGTCCACGAAGTCGCTGTCGCCGTCGCCACCATCCAGGACGTCGTCCCCTCCGAACCCCTTCAACAGGTCGGTACCGCCGTGGCCGAAGAGGTTGTTCGGCTCTTCGTTCCCCAGCAGGTCGTCGTTCGCCTTCGTCCCGGACACGGACTCGATGGACACCAGGGTGTCGGTGCTCTGCCCGGACGCGGTCCCTGCGGCGAGGTCCACCGTGATCCCGGCGCCGTTGTCGTCGTAGCTCAGGCCGTCCGACCCATCGCCGCCGTCGAGGACGTTGGTGCCCGGCCCCCCGGTCAGGAAGTCGTCGTCCTCCCCTCCCCACAGCGTGTCGTTTCCCGGGGCGCCGATCGTCTGGAGGTCGACGGGGCCCGTGTCCCCCCGCAGGTCGTCCCGGCCCTTCTGCCCGATCAGGAGGTCGTCCCCGCCTTCCCCGCCGACCTGGTCGGAGCGGCCCTCGTTGTCGCCAGCCACCAGGACGTTCTTGCCCTCGTCGCCCGTGATCTGGTTCGGGGCGAAGTCTCCGCCCCAGACGTTTTCGAGATTGTCCAGCGTGTCGAGGCCGTCCCCCGTGGCCAGGCCACCACTGCCGGAGGCCGAGGTCAGGCTGATGGACAACCCGCCGGTGGCCTTGGAGTCGCCGTAGAAGGCCCAGTCACCGGTCGGGGTGGGCGGCTTGAGGTCGGGCGCCGAGTTCGGCCCGCCGTCCAGGATGTCCTGCCCCGGACCGGGGGCGAGCACGTCATCGCCCTTCCCTCCGTACAGGGAGTCGTCACCGTCCAGACCGACCAGGATGTCGTCGCCCGACCCCCCGAAGAGTGAGTTGTCCTTGTTGTTGCCGAAAATCTCGTCGTCGCCCTTCCCGCCGATGATCCCGTCGATGCGTGTCACGCGATCCGTTCCACCGTTGTAGGTCACAACTCCCTTGCCCAGGTCTGCCTTGACGGGCTTGGTGACGAGAAAGACATACGAGGCAAAGTCGATGCCCAATCCGCCGTCGAGGGTGTTGTTCCCTCCCCCGCGGCTGGAGAGGATATCGACGCCGGGCCCGCCGAAGAGCGTGTCCTTGCCCAGTCCGCCGGTGATGAGATCGTTGCCCGGACCGCCGTCGAGTACCGCGACGTCCTCACGAAAACCTTCGCCCCTGATGATGTCGTCGCCCCCCACACCACAGATGTAGTCGTTGCCGCCGTCGCCGAAGATCTTGTCGGCCTTCGGCGATCCCACGATGACGTCGTCCCCCCTGGTGGTGTCGATGACGCCGCTCTGGCCGAAGATCGTGGCCTTCTGGCCGTGGCAGCTCGGCACGGCGGCCCACGCGAGCTGGTGCTGAAGGCCGAACCCCAGCGTGAACGACAGGATGCAGACCAGCGCGAACAGACGTCGACGAACGGTCATGGCCCCTCCCCTGGATGCGGGCGATTCACTCCCGAGCAACCGAGACCCTACGCTCGCCTCCCCGCGGGCACAAGGCGTGACGGGTGGCTTACGAGCGGGCGGTCAGGACCTCCGGACCGTCGTCGGTGACGGCGATGGTGTGCTCGAAGTGCGCCGACAGCGATCCGTCGGCCGTGACAACCGTCCAGTTGTCGTTCAGCACGCGCGTGGGCCAGTCGCCCACGTTCACCATGGGCTCGACCGCCACGACCAGGCCGGGCTTGATCTCGGGGCCGCGGCCGGGCTGGCCGTAGTTCGGGATCTGGGGATCCTCGTGGAGGCTGCGCCCGATGCCGTGGCCGACGTACTCGCGGACCACGCTGAGGCCGGCGCCTTCCACGACCTGCTGGACGGCGTGGCCGATGTCGGACAGCCGGTTCCCCGCCCTGATCTGCGAAATGCCCGCCTCCAGCGCCTCCTCGGTGACCCGGACCAGCTTCTCCGCCTCCGCGCCGGGCGGGTCGCCCACGAAGACCGTCACCGCGGAGTCCGCGTGGTAGCCGTCCCAGATGGCCCCGAAATCGAGCGACAGCACGTCGCCGGGCCGGAGCCTGCGGTCCCCGGGGATCCCGTGCACCACCTGCTCGTTCACCGAGACGCAGATCGAGGCGGGGAACCCCCGGTAGCCCTTGAACGACGGCGTCGCGCCGGCGTCGAGGATGACCTTCTCGGCAACCTCGTCGAGCTCGCGCGTGGGAATGCCGGGCCGTATCGCCTTCAGCACGCCGTCGATGGTCGCGGCGACGATGCGCCCGGCGCGGCGCATCTTCTCGATCTCCTCGGGCGACTTCAGGATGATCATGTCGCGGCTACGCCAGGTCGGACAGGACGGCCACCGCCCGCTCGGTGATCCAGACCTCGTACCCGTCTGCGTCGACCTCGCGGAGGAGGCCGCGCTGCTGGTAGTAGTCCACCAAGGGCTCCGTGTCCCGGTGGTAGACCTCGAGCCGGTGCCGAACCGTCGTCTCGTCGTCGTCGTGACGGTGCACGAGCTCGCCGCCACAGTGGTCGCAGACGCCCTCCACCGCCGGCATGTGGAACTCCACGTTGTACGAACGCTGGCACCGCCGGCACGTCCGCCGGCCCACCAGGCGCTTCACCGCCAGCTCGTCGTCGATGGTGAACTTCAGCACCGCGGAGAGCGGCCGCCCCCGCCGGACCAGCGCCTCATCCAGGGCCTCGGCCTGAGGGAGCGTGCGGGGGAACCCGTCGAGGATGAACCCGTTGTAGCAGTCCGGCTCGGCCAGGCGCTCCAGGACCATGCGCACGACGATCTCGTCGGGAACGAGCTCCCCGTTGTCCATGTACTCCTTGGCCTCCCGCCCCAGCGCCGTCTCGTTCTCCACGTTGCCGCGGAAGATGTCCCCGGTCGCGATGAGCGGCGTGCCGTACCGGCTGGCCAGATGGTGCGCCTGTGTACCCTTCCCCGCCCCCGGGGGACCCAGCAATGCGAGACGCATGGCGTTACCTGAGGAAGCCTTCGTAGTGACGCATGAGCAGCTGCGATTCGAGCTGCTTCATGGTCTCGAGCGCGACTCCCACGGTGATGAGGATGGCCGTTCCTCCGAAGGGGAACTGGGGGATCGAGTACAGGGCCAGGAAGATCGACGGCAGGAGCGCCACCGACGCGAGGAACAGCGATCCCGGCAGCGTGATCCGCACCAGGATGTTGTTCAGGTACTCGGCAGTGGGTCGGCCCGGCCGGATCCCCGGGATGAACCCGCCGTACTTGCGGATGTTGTCGGCGGTGTCGACGGGGTTGAACGTGATGGCCGTGTAGAAATAGGCGAAGAACACCACCAGCAGCCCGTAGATGAACAGGTACGTCGGACTGCTCGCGCGGTTCAGGTTGTTGTTCACGAAGTTCTGGAACCAGCCGGCGTGGACCACCGACGCGAGCAGCGACGGGAAGTACAGCACCGACGACGCGAAGATGATCGGGATGACGCCGGCCTGGTTCACCTTCAGCGGGATGTAGGTGCTCTGCCCGCCGACCATGCGCCGGCCCACCACACGTTTCGCGTACTGCACGGGGATCCGCCGCTGGCCCTGCTCCATGAACACGACCGCCAGGATGATGAAGAGCGCGAGCCCCAGGATCACGTAGAACTTGATCGCCCCGGTCTGCTTGAAGATCGCGATGCCCTGCTGCGGCAGCCGGGAGATCACGCTGGTGAAGATCAGGATCGACATCCCGTTGCCGATGCCCCGCTGCGTGATGAGCTCGCCCATCCACATGATCATCGCCGTGCCCGCCGCGAGGGTCAGGACGATGAGGGCGATGTGCGAGGCGTCGAAGTCGGTCGCCTTGATGATCGGCGGGTTGTTGAACTGCTGGTTGAACAGGAACACCAGCCCGGTGGACTGGAGGACGGCCAGCGTGACCGTCATGTAGCGGGTCCACTGGGTGATCTTCTTGATCCCGACCTCGCCCTGCTTCTGCCACTGCTCGAGCTTGGGGATCACCACGGTCAGCAGCTGCATGATGATCGAGCTGGTGATGTAGGGCATGATCCCCAGCGCGAACACGGCGAAGCGGGTCAGCGCGCCGCCGGAGAAGAGGTCGATGAACGACAGGAACCCCTGCCCGGCCGCGCTCTGCGATCCCAGGTTGGCCTTCAGGGCGTTGACGTCGATGACCGGGACCGGGACGTGCGAGCCGAACCGGTACACGGCCACGATGAACAGCGTGAACAGGATCTTCTTGCGAAGGTCCGGGATCTTGAACGCGTTGACGAAGGCCTTTAGCACCGCCGCTCCCGCCGCATCTTATCGTCCGACGATGGTGACCGCGCCCTAGCCGACCAGCTCGGCGCGGCCGCCGGCCTGCTCGATCTTCGCCCGCGCCGCCTGCGAGAACGCGTGCGCGCGAACGACCAGCGCCCGGTCGATGTCGCCCCCGGCCAGAACCTTGACCGGGAGGCCCTTGCGGACCAACCCGTGGTCGAGCATCTGGTCCGGGCCGACCTCGCCCTTCTCGAACACCGCCGCCAGCTTCTCCACGTTGACCACCGTGAACTCCTGGCGGTTCGGGTTGGTGAACCCCTTCAGCTTCGGAACGCGCCGGGCCAGGGGCATCTGCCCGCCCTCGAAGCCGAGCTTCGGCTGGTGGCGCGCCTTGTAGCCCTTCGTTCCCCGGCCCGCGGTCTTGCCCTGGCCGGCCGCCTTGCCGCGACCCACCCGCTTGCGATCGCGCTTGGCGCCGGGCGCCGGCTTCAGATGATGGAGTTTCACCGTTCCCCTTCCTCGGTCCGCCGCCTCCGGCGGCGCCCCTCGGCCAGGGGGTCCGCAGATCCCTTCGCTTCGCTCGGACTGCTACCCCCCTGGACCCCCGAGACCTCTTCCACGTCGACCAGATGGCGGACCTTCGCGATCATGCCCCGGATCTCGGGCCGGTCGACCTTCACCACGGAGTCGCCGATGCGATGCAGGCCGAGCGCCCGGACGGTCGCCTTCTGGTCACGCGGCCGGTCGATCACGCTTCGGCGCTGGGTGACCTTCAGGCTAGCCACCGACGCCCCCCTCCGGCTCGAACACCTGCTCCTCCGCGCGCTTGGCCTGGCGCTTGGCCTCGGCCGCGGCCACCGCCTCCAGCATGGGCCTCGGCGCGACGTCCTTGACGTCGCGGCCCCGCAGCCGGGCCACCTCCTCCGGGCGGCGCAGGCTCTTCAGCCCGGCCACCGCGGCGTGCACGATGTTGATCGGGTTGCTCGACCCGAGGGACTTGGACAGGATGTCCGTGATCCCGGCGCACTCCACCACCGCGCGCACCGGACCACCCGCGATGACCCCGGTGCCGGGCGCGGCCGGCTTCAGCAGCACCACACCGGCGCCGTCCTCACCGATCACCTGGTGCGGGATCGTGGAGCCCATGAGCGGCACGTCGAACATCTGCTTCTTCGCTTCCTCGGACCCCTTCTGGATCGCGGCGGGGACCTCCTTGGCCTTGCCGTAGCCCACGCCGACGCGGCCGGCGCTGTCGCCGACCACGACGAGGGCGGCGAACGAGAACCGCCGTCCGCCCTTCACCACCTTCGCGACCCTGTTGATGGAGACGACGCGCTCTTCGAGCCCGCCGCGGTCCTGGCCGCCTGCGTCGTACCGCCTCAAATCGTCAAGCCTCCCTCTCGTGCCCCCTCTGCGACCGCGGCCACGCGGCCCTGGTACAGCCGTCCCCCACGGTCGAACACGGCCCGCTCGATGCCGGCCTCCTTGGCCTTTCGGGCCAGGGCCTGGCCCACGGCCTTCGCCTTGGCCGTCTTGTTGCCTTCCGCAGAAACCCCAGCCTCCACGTCGGAGGCGGCGGCGAGCGTGCGTGCCTCGACGTCGTCGATGAGCTGCGCGTAGATGTGCCGGTTCGACCGGTACACCGCCAGGCGAGGCCGCTCGTTCGAGCCCGCCACGTCCTTACGCACGCGCTGGTGCCGGCGAACGCGGTGCAGCCGCTTCACCTTCGCGTCCATCACTTCGCTCCCTTGGCGGCCTTGCCGGCCTTCTTCCGCACGTACTCGCCCTCGTAGCGGATGCCCTTCCCCTTGTACGGCTCGGGCTTGCGGATCTTCCGGATGTTCGCCGCGACCTCGCCCACGAGCTGCTTGTCGTTGCCCCGCACGACGATCCGGGTCGGGGCGGGCACCTCGAACTCGATCCCCTGGGGGCTGGGGAACGGGACGATGTGCGAGAACCCCACCGCGAGCTCGAGGTCCTCGCCCTTCAGCGCGGCGCGGTAGCCGACGCCCACGATCTCGAGGCGCTTCTCGTAGCCCTTCGTCACGCCCTCCACCATGTTGGCGATGAGGGTGCGAGTGAGGCCGTGTAGCGCACGGTGGAAGCCGTCGTCGGAGGCTCGCTCCACGCGGACGACGCCGTCGTCGAGCACGATGCGAACCTCCGGATGGAAGCTCTGCTCGAGCGTTCCCCGGGGCCCCTTCACGGTGACCCGGGAACCGTCGACGGAGACCTCCACGCCGCTCGGCACCTCGATGGGCTGCCTTCCGATCCTGCTCAATTGTTCTCACTCCTCAGCGAGCCGCCTCCGGCGGCCCGCTTCGGCCGGGGGACTGGAGCAATCTGATCCGCTCGGCTTCGCCTCGCGGGATTGCTCCCCCCCGGACCCCCGCTACCACACATATGCGAGCACTTCCCCGCCCAGGCCGGCGCGGGCAGCCTGGCGGTCGGTCATCAGGCCCTGCGACGTGGACAGGATGGCGATCCCCAGCCCGCCCATGACCCGGGGCAGGCCGTCACGCTTCGCGTAGACCCGGCGACCGGGCTTCGAGACCCGCTTCAGGCCCGTGATGGTCCGCTCGCGGTTGCGCCCGTACTTCAGCTCGATCCGGATCGACTCCTCGACGCCCTCGCCGTCGCGGCCGAACCCGGAGATGTATCCCTCCTGCTCGAGGATCCGGGCGAGGTTCTCGTTCATCTTCGACGCGGGGACGTGGAGCTGGTTCTTGAACCCCACGTTCGCGTTGCGGATGCGCGTCAGCATGTCCGCGATGGGATCGGAGACGTTCGTGGCCACTCTCACCATGACGACTTCGTCACCCCCGGGACCTCCCCGGCGTGCGCCAGCTCCCGAAAGCAGATCCGGCACAGGTTGAACTTGCGCAGCACCGCGCGGGGGCGACCGCACCGCCCGCACCGCGTGTAGGCGCGCACCGCGAACTTCGGCTGGCTCCTCTGCTTCTCGATCAACGCCTTCTTCGCCACGTCGTCTCCTCGTTGCCGGCCGGGACGAGCCCCGGCCTACGTTTTCCCTAGCCCGCCGCCGCCGTCACGGCCGGAGCTCCCTGGAGCGGGAACCCCAGCGCCAGCAGCAGCGCCCGGCCCTCCTCGTCCGTCTTCGCCGTCGTCACGATCGTGATGTCCATGCCCCGGACCTTGACCACCTTGTCGTAATCGATCTCCGGGAAGATCAGCTGCTCGGTCACCCCGATCGTGTAGTTCCCGCTCCCGTCGAAGGCATCCGGGCTCAGGCCACGGAAGTCTCGGATTCGCGGAAGCGCCGTCGACAGCAGGCGGTCGAGGAACTCCCACATACGGTACCCGCGAAGCGTGACCTTTGCCCCGATGGCCATCCCCTGGCGGAGCTTGAACCCGGCGATCGACTTGCGGGCCTTCGTCACCAGGGGCTTCTGGCCGGTGACGATGGCCAGGTCCTCGAGCGCCGCGTCGAGCATGCGCGCGTCGCGAACAGCGTCGCCCACGCCCATGTTCACCACGATCTTCTCGAGGCGCGGCACCTCCATGAGGTTGCGGTAGTTCCGGTCCTGCTGGAGGCGGGGCCGGACGTCCTCGCGGTAACGCGCCAGGAGCCTGGGCCGATAGCTCCGGTCGGCCATCACAGATCGGCTCCACAGCGCTTGCACACCCGGATCTTCACGCCGCCCTCGAATCGGTGTCCCACCCGGCTGGGCCGGCCGCAGCTCCGGCACACGAGCTGGACGTTCGACAGGTCGATGAACTCCTCCTGGAGGATGATGCCGCCCTTGCGGTTCTTGGGGGTGGGCTTGGTGTGGCGCTTCATCCGTGCCACGCCCTCCACCATGACCTTGGCGTCGCCCGGCTTCACGTTCACCACGCGTCCGGTCTTGCCGCGGTCCTTGCCCGCGATGACCATGACGGTGTCGTCCTTCTTGATCCGCACGCCGGGCATCTCTACAACACCTCCGGCGCGAGCGAGATGATCTTCATGAATCGCTTCTCCCTGAGCTCACGGGCGACCGGGCCGAAGATCCGGGTGCCCCGCGGGTTCCGCTGCTCGTTGATGAGCACGACCGCGTTGTCGTCGAACCGGATGTAGGACCCGTCCTGCCGGCGGCGCTCCTTCGCGGTGCGAACGACCACTGCCCGGACCACCTCTCCCTTCTTCACGGCGCCGCCGGCAAGGGCATCCTTCACCGAACCGACGATGACGTCCCCCACGCCCGCGTACCGGCGGCCCGAGCCGCCGAGTACGCGGATGCACAGGACCTCCTTGGCCCCGGTGTTGTCCGCCACCTTGCACCGCGTCTCCTGCTGGATCACTTCTTCTCTCCCGTGGGGCGGGGCTCGTCCCCGCCCTGTTTCGCCGGGGGCAAGCCCCGGCCTACCTGCCGGGGGCAAGCTCCGGCCTACCTGCCGGGGGCAAGCCCCAGCCTACTTGGCCCTCTCCAGGACCTCGACAACCCGCCACCGCTTCGTGCGCGAGAGCGGCCTGGTCTCCACGATCCGAACCGTGTCGCCCACGTGGGCGTCGTTGCTCTCGTCGTGTGCCGCGAGCTTCGAGGACCCCCGGACGATCTTGCCGTACGCCGCGTGCCGGGTGACCTGCGCGATGCGAACGAGCACGGTCTTGTCCATCTTGTCCGAGACCACCACGCCGGTTCGAACCTTGCGCTCACCGCGCGGCTTCGCCGTCGCCGCGGACGCGGCCGTGTCTCCGGCCGGCGCCGCCGGCACGGCCACGGGCTCGGCCTCCCTCTGTTCCTCGCTCACGACTCCTCCTCGTCACCGGGCGCGTACTCGGCCCCGGACGCCGCTTCCTCCTCGATGCGGGCCTCCTGCGCCGCCTCGGCCAGGGACACGCCCTTCTTCTCGCCGCGGGCCTGCGCCTCGCGCGACTCGGCCAGCGCCTGCTCGTCGGCGCGGGCCAGCATCTGCTCGAGCTCCTCCTCGGACTGGCGCTCCCGAAGCACGGTCAGCATCTGGGCCATGTCGTGGCGCACCTGCTTGACCCGCATGGGGTTGTCGAGCTGCCCCGTGGCGAACTGGAACCGCAGGTTGAACAACTCCTCTTTCAGCGACTCCACCCGCTCGAGGAGCTCCTCGTCGGGCAGGTCGCGCAGGTCCTTCGCCTTCGTCCTGGGCATCAGTGCTTACTCGCTTCCTCCGACGCGGCTGATGAACTTCGACTTGATGGGCAGCTTGTGCGCGGCGCGGAGCATGGCCTCCCGAGCCACCGGCTCGCCCACGCCCGACAGCTCGAACATCACGCGCCCGGGCTTCACCACGGCCACCCACGACTCGGGGTTGCCCTTCCCGGAACCCATGCGGGTCTCGGCGGGCTTCTTCGTCACCGGCTTGTCCGGAAAGATGTTGATCCACACCTTCCCGCCCCGGCGGATGTGCCGGGTGATGGCGACACGGGCCGACTCGATCTGCCGGTTCGTGATCCACCCCGGCTCCAGCGCGAGCAGGCCGTAGTCGCCGAAGTGCACCTCGGTGCCACCCTTGGCCTGGCCGCGCATCCGGCCGCGCTGCACCTTGCGGTGCCGAACCTTCTTCGGTGCGAGCATCAGGCCTGGCTCTCCTCGGTGGTCTCGGGCGCCGGCTCGGCAGGCGCCGGCTCGGCAGGCGCCGGCTCGGAGGGAGGTGGCTCGGCAGGCGCCGGCTCGGAGGGAGGTGGCTCGGCGGGCGCCGGCTCGGGGGGCGCTGGCTCGGCGGGCGCTGGCTCGGCAGGCGCGGACTCGGCGGGAGCCTGCTCCGCGGAGGGCTCCTGCCCCGCAGGCGCCTCGGGCTCCTCGGCCGGTTCTGCCGCCTCCGCCGGACGGGCGGACTCGTCCTCGGGTTCCGCGTCGACGAGCTCCTTGACGTCGGTGATGAGCGCGCCCGTCGACGCGCCGCTCGGGCCGCGGCCCCGCAGCGCCATGCCGGCCATGGCACGCGCACGCATCCGCTCGGTCTCCTGCTCCTCGACCGGGATCTCGTCGCCGTGGTAGACCCACACCTTCACGCCGATGATCCCGAAGGTCGTCTTGCCCTCGGCGGTGCCGTAGTCGATCTTCGCGCGCAACGTGTGCAGCGGGACCCGTCCTTCCCGGTACCACTCACGCCGGGACATCTCGGCGCCGCCCAACCGGCCGCCGCACTGGACTCGAACGCCCATGGCCCCGGCCCGCATGGCGGTCTGCACCGCGCGGCGCATGGCTCGCCGGAACGAGACCCGGCCGGCGAGCTGCTCCGCGACGCCCTGCGCGAGCAGCGTGGCGTCGGTCTCGGGGCGCGTGTCGCTGGAGGCCTGGTTCATGTCCTCGACCTTCACGTCCACGCGCTTGCCGGTGATGCGCTCGAGGTCCTTGCGGATGCGCTCGACCTCGGCGCCCTTGCGGCCGATCACGATGCCGGGGCGGGCCGTGCGGATGAACACCCACACCTGGTCGCCCTTGCGCTCGATGTCGATCGAGGAGATGCCGGCGCGGGACAGCCGCCGCCGGATGTGCCGGCGGATGCGAATGTCCTGGTGCAGCGACTGCGAGTAGTCCTTGCCCGCGTACCAGTTCGACTTCCAGGGGTAGATGACCCCGAGCCGGAACCCGTACGGGTTAACCTTCTGTCCCACCTGGCTCCTCTCCGATGCTCCGTACCACCAGCGTGATGTGCGCGGTGCGCTTGCGGATCTGCGTCGCCCGCCCGTAGGCGCGCGGCCGGAACCGCTTCAGCGTCGGGCCCTCGTCCACCCACGCCGACTTGACGACCAGGTTCTCCGGGATGATCCCGGGCGACTGCTCCGCGTTCGCCACCGCCGAGTTCAGGACCTTCGCCACGGTCCGCGAGGCCCCCAACGGCGAGAACTGGAGGATCCGCCGGGCCTCGATCACGTGCCGGCCGCGGACGAGGTCCACCACCCGCCGCGCCTTCCGCGGCGAGATCCTCACGTATTTCGCAGTCGCTCTCGCTTCCATCTCTCCTCCGTGGGGCGGGGCTCGTCCCCGCCTCACGGCCGGGCACGAGGCCCGGCCTACGTCTCTCCTACTTGAGCGCCGTGCTTCGCTCCGTGTGGTGCCCATGCGTCCGGAACACCCGCGTCGGCGCGAACTCGCCGAGCTTGTGCCCCACCATCGACTCCGAGATGAACACCGGCACGTGCTTACGGCCGTCGTGCACCGCGATGGTGTGCCCCACCATCTCGGGCACGATCGTGGACCGCCGGGACCACGTGCGGATGATCCGCTTGTCCCCGCGGCGGTTCATCTCCTCGACCTTCACCATGAGGTGGTCGTCGACGAACGGGCCCTTCTTCACCGACCTCGGCATGCGCTCAGCCCCTTCCCTTGCCGCGGCGCCGGATGATGAACTTGTCCGAGGGCTTGCCCTTCTTGCGGGTCCGGCCCTCCTTCTTGCCCCACGGGCTCGTGGGATGGCGGCCGCCGGAGGACTTGCCCTCGCCGCCGCCCAGCGGGTGGTCCACCGGGTTCATGGCCACGCCCCGCACCGACGGCCGCTTCGAAAGCCACCGGGACCGGCCGGCCTTCCCCAGCGACACGAGCTCGTGCTCGGCGTTGCCGACCTCGCCCACCGTGGCCCGGCAGATCGCCTCCACCAGCCGCATCTCCCCGGAGGGGAGGCGGAGCGTGGCGAACCGGCCCTCCTTGGCCACCAGCTGCACCGACGTCCCGGCGGAACGGGCCATCTTCGCGCCGGCGCCCGGCTTCAGCTCCACCGCGTGGATCACCGTGCCCACCGGGATGTTCCGAAGTGGGAGGGCGTTGCCCGGCCGGATGTCCGCTCCCTCGCCCGACATCAGGCCGTCGCCCACCGCGACGCCGCTGGGGGCCAGGATGTACCGCTTCTCGCCGTCCGCGTAGTGCAGGAGGGCGATGCGAGCGCTCCGGTTCGGGTCGTACTCGATGTGCGCGACCTTCGCCGGCACGCCGTCCTTGTTGCGCCGGAAGTCGATGATACGAAACCGGCGCTTGTTCCCCCCGCCCTGGTGGCGCATGGTGATCCGGCCCTTGTTGTTCCGGCCGGCACGCTTGCGGCCCTTCTGGACGAGCGACTTCTCGGGGCTGTCCCGGGTGATCTCGTCGAACCCGGAGACGCTCGCTCCGCGTCGTCCCGGTGTCGTCGGCTTGTACTTGCGAACGGCCATCAGCGCCTACTTGGTCTCGAAGATCTCGATGGAGTCGCCCTGGGCGAGGGTGACGACGGCGCGCTTCTGGTCCGAGCGGCGGCCTGTCACGTAGCGCTGCCGCTTGACCTTCCCCTTGCGCATCATGGTGTTGACGGCGAGGACCTGGACGTTCCAGATCTTCTGGATCGCCTCCTTGATCTCCGTCTTGTTCGCCTCGGGATGGACCAGGAACGTGTACCGGTTGGCCTCGAGGTTCGCGTAGGACTTCTCGGAGACGACCGGGCGGATGATGACGTCGCGCGGGCTCTTCACGACTCCTCACCTTCCTGTGGGGCGGGGCTTGTCTGTGGGGCGGGGCTTGTCCCGGCCTCATGGTCGGCGGCCGGGGACGAGCCCCGGCCTGCGGAGACCTTGGGGGACGGGGGAGGGGCTTCGGCCGCAGCCTCGGGCTCCTTGCCCTCGAGGACGTCGAGCGCGGCGGCGGTGAACAGCACCCGGTCCGCGACCAGCACGTCGTAGACCGATAGGGAGCGCGAATAGGACACCTTCACGTACGGCAGGTTGCGGAACGATCGTTCCGGCACCCCGTCCCCCGGCGCCGGCAGGACCACGAGGACCCTGCCCTCGAGGTCGAGTGCCTGGAGCAGCGCCAGCGCGTCCTTCGTCTTTGGCTCCTCGAACCCGAGCTGGTCGACGAGGGCGAGCTTCCCGGACTGGAGCGCGTCGCTCAGCGCGCCGCGCAGCGCGTTCCGCTTCATCTTCTTGTTGACCCGCATGCTGTGGTCGCGCGGCTTCGGTCCGTGGGCCACGCCGCCGCCGGTCCAGATGGGCGAGCG
>WNFU01003523.1_pt1 | contig 20626 bp, 17 predicted proteins | sample 5400121 | NCBI WGS metagenome assembly WNFU01 (sample SAMN13153360, study PRJNA577476) | soil metagenome | isolation source: 100 cm soil or saprolite under grassland replicate 1 | place: USA:California | collected 2016-06-15 | reverse complement strand
CTACGGCGTGACGGGCGTCGCGCTCATCAGCTTCATCCTCCTCGCCATCGTGAGCCCGGCGACGCAGGTGAAGCTCCTCGTCTGGATCTTCGCGATGCGCATCATGATGGTCATCGCGTCGGTCGTCTCTTACTGGCTGAACGAGGCGTGGGCGTCCGGGAAGTTCAAGGACGCCCTCTCGATGAACTTCGAGCTGCCGCTCACGACGCTCGTGTGGCTCACCTCGATCGTCTCGATCTCCCTCACCTACCTCGTCAGCTACCTCCTCATCCCGGACCTCGGCGACGGCACGATGTGGTGGAAGCTCTCCACCATCATCACCTGCGGCACGCTCGCGGGCGCGATCATCCCGGAGGTCGTGAAGGTCTTCACCTCGACGAGCTCCCGCCACGTGCAGGAGGTCGTCACCGCCTCCCGCGAGGGCGGCGCGTCGCTGAACGTCCTCGCCGGCCTCACCGCCGGCAACTTCTCCGCCTTCTGGATGGGGCTCGTCATCATCGCCCTGATGGGCGCGGGCTATGGCGTCTCCACCCTCGGCCTCGGCGACCTCATGATGGCCCCGGCGGTCTTCGCCTTCGGCCTCATCGCCTTCGGCTTCCTCGGCATGGGCCCGGTGACGATCGCGGTCGACTCCTACGGCCCGGTGACCGACAACGCGCAGTCGGTCTACGAGCTCTCCCTCATCGAGAACGTCCCGAACATCAAGGACGAGGTGAAGAAGGACTTCGGCTTCGACCTCAACTTCGACAAGGCGAAGCACTTCCTCGAGGAGAACGATGGCGCCGGCAACACCTTCAAGGCGACCGCCAAGCCGGTGCTCATCGGCACCGCCGTCGTCGGCGCGACCACCATGATCTTCTCGATCATCGTGATCCTCACCTCCGGCCTCACCGCGAACCTCGAGAAGCTCTCGATCCTGAACCCGCTCTTCCTGCTCGGCCTCATCATGGGCGGCAGCGTCATCTACTGGTTCACCGGCGCGTCCACCCAGGCCGTCTCCACCGGCGCCTACCGCGCGGTCGAGTTCATCAAGAAGAACATCCGCCTCGAGGGCGTCGAGAAGGCCTCCGTCGAGGACTCGAAGAAGGTCGTCGAGATCTGCACGCAGTACGCGCAGAAGGGGATGTTCAACATCTTCCTCACCGTCTTCTTCGCGACGCTCGCCTTCGCCTTCGCCGACGAGTTCTTCTTCATCGGCTATCTCATCTCCATCGCGATCTTCGGGCTCTTCCAGGCGATCTTCATGGCGAACGCCGGCGGCGCCTGGGACAACGCGAAGAAGGTGGTCGAGGTCGAGCTCAAGATGAAGGGCACGGATCTGCACGCGGCGTGCGTCGTCGGCGACACCGTCGGCGACCCCTTCAAGGACACCTCCTCGGTCGCGATGAACCCGATCATCAAGTTCACGACGCTCTTCGGCCTCCTCGCGGTCGAGCTCGCGATCAAGATGACCCTCGGCGCCCGCATCGGGCTCGCCGCCGCGTTCCTCGCCGTCGCGCTCTTCTTCGTCTACCGCTCCTTCTACGGGATGCGGATCGAGGTGGGCGCGAAGGCCTCGGAGCAGGCCGCCACCCAGAGCGCGGCGTAAGGGCCATGGCGGAGCTCATCGCTCCGCCCGATCCGAAGGCGGCGCTCCGCAAGGCGCTCGCCGCCCTCAAGGTGTTCCCCCTCCACGGCGTCGCGGTCCTGCCCGGGACCCCGGCGCCGTTTCACGTCTTCGAGCCGCGCTACCGCGCGCTCGTGAAGGACGCGCTCGCGGGGGACCGCATCGTCGCGATCCCCTCGCTGTTCGGGAAGTCCGACGCCCACGCGCTCCGCCCGCCGCTCCGCGCCGTCTGCGGCGCGGGGATCATCGAGGTGGAGGATCGTTACGACGACGGGCGCTACGACATCGTCCTGCGCGGCGTCGCGCGCGTGCGGCTCCTCGCGGAGCTGCCGGCCCGCAAGCTCTACCGCGAGTTCAAGGCCGAGCTCCTCGAGGACGAGCTGCCGAAGGGCGGCGCCGCCGCGCTCGAGGCCCAGCTCGAGTCGCTGCGGCAGCTCGTCTACGAGCTCTCGACGAAGCTCCCCGCCGAGTCGGGCGCGGCGCAGCTCGCGGAGGCGGTCGCGCAAATGAAGGAGCCGTCCTCGATCGTGGACCTCGTCGCGGCCGCGGCGGTGTCCGAGGCCGACCCGCGCCAGAAGATCCTCGAGGAGGCGAACGTCGCGAAGCGGCTCGAGCTCGTCATGGGCGAGGTCGCCGGCGTCGTGCTCGTCCTGTCGAAGGGGCGGAATCCCCGCGCCTGAGCCGCGCCCCGGGCTTTCGAGGCAGAAACCGTCGGTTGCAGTGCTCGGCGCCCCCGCTGGGACTCGCGTTCTTGCTCGGGATCAAGCAGATCGCTGCGCGTGCCTCGTCGCGCCGCTGTCCTCGTCTGCGCAGCGCTCGTCGCCGCCGCCCCGGGCGGTGCGCGCGGCGACACGCTCGCGAGCCTCGAGGCGGAGCAGACGGCGCTCTTCGACCGGGTGGCGCCGAGCGTCGCGGTGCTCTCGGCGGGAGGCGCCATCGGGGCAGGGTTCGCGGTCGCGCCCGGGCTCCTCCTCACCGCGGCCCACGTCGTCGAGGGAACCCGCTTCGTCGACGTCCTGCTCCGCGACGGCCGGACCCTGCGCGGCGAGGTGGTCGAGCGGGGCGCGGGCGGGCTCGACGTCGCCCTCGTCCGCGTCCCGTCGGCGCCGCCTCCGCTCGACCTCGCCCCCTCCGCGGCGCTCCGGCCCGGGAGCGTCGTCGCGACGGTCGGTCACCCGGATGGGAACCGCTTCACGCTCGGCATCGGTCTCGTCGCGCAGGCGCCGGGCGTCGGTCCCGACGCGTCGCTCGTCCGCCTTCAGCTCCCCCTCCGCCCCGGGGCGTCGGGGGGCCCGGTCGTAGATCGGAGCGGCCGCGTCGTCGGCGTCGTCGCGCTGGGCGCGCCCGGCACGGTCGCGTTCGCGGTGCGCCTCGAGGCGGCCGTGCGGTCGCTCGCCGGCCTGTCGGGAGTCTCGCTCGCGCCGGCGCCGCCTCTCGTCGCGGCGCCGCCTCCGGCGGACGCGGTGCCGCTCTCGTCGCACGGTGGCGCGCCCGTCGCGCGCGCCGCACCCGCTCAGGCGCCCGAGCGACCGACGCCGTAGTACGTGAACCCCGCCGCCCGCGCCTTCGCCGCGTCCCAGACGTTCCGGCCGTCGAGGAGCACCGGCTCCCGCATCGCCGCCTTCAGGCGCGCGAAGTCGGGGTTGCGGAACTCGTTCCACTCGGTGACGAGGAGAAGCGCGTCGACGCCCTCCGCCGCCGCGTAGGGCTCGCTCGTGAGCTCCACGCCGCGCCCGTGGAAGAGCCTCGACGCGACCCCGGCCGAGACGGGATCGTGCGCCTTCACCTTCGCGCCGTTCCCGAGGAGCCCCTCGACGACGGTGATCGCCGGCGCCTCGCGCATGTCGTCCGTCTTCGGCTTGAACGCGAGCCCCCACACGCCGAAGGTCTTTCCGGCGAGGGAGCCGAAGTGCTTCGTCGCCTTGTCGACGAGCCAGCGCTTCTGCCGCTCGTTCACGCGCTCGACCGAGCGGAGCAGGTCGAAGTCGAGGCCGAGCTGGCGGGCCATCGTCATGACCGCCCGGACGTCCTTCGGGAAGCAGGACCCGCCGAAGCCGACCCCCGGGAAGAGGAACGGGTGGCCGATGCGCCGGTCCGAGCCGATGCCGCGGCGGACCTGGTCGACGTCCGCGCCGAGCCTCTCGCAGAGCGTCGCCATCTCGTTCATGAAGGAGATGCGGGTCGCGAGCATCGCGTTCGCGGCGTACTTCGTGAGCTCCGCCGAGCGCAGGTCCATGAAGAGGACCGGCTGCTCGGCCCGGACGAACGGCGCGTACAGATCCGCCATGACCGCGCGGGCGCGCTCGGAGGCGACGCCGACGACCACCCGGTCCGGCCGCATGAAGTCCTCGATCGCCGCGCCCTCCTTCAGGAACTCGGGGTTCGAGACGACGTCGAACGGGTGGGAGGTCGCCCCGCGCACCACCGCGCTGACTTTCTCGGCGCTGCCGACCGGGACGGTGCTCTTGTTGACGACCACCGCGTAGCCGGTGAGGCAGCGCGCCGTCTCGCGCGCGGCGGCGAGGACGTAGGAGAGATCCGCCTCGCCCGTCTCGCCGGGCGGCGTGCCGACCGCGATGAAGACCACGTCCGCGCCGGCGATGGCCTCGGGGTACGAGGTCGTGAACGAGAGCCGCTTCTCCTTGGCGTTGCGCCGGACGAGCTCCTCGAGCCCGGGCTCGTAGATGGGGATCGCGCCGCCGCGGAGCGTCTCGATCTTGCGCAGGTCCACGTCGAGGCAGCGCACCTCGTGCCCGGACTCCGCGAAGCAGGTGCCCGTCACGAGCCCGACGTACCCAGTGCCGACGACCGCGATCTTCACGCGAACCTCCGAAGCGGCGCAGCGTAACATGGCACCGGAGCCGGCCGGCGAGCGCGCGAGCCCCCGCCACGGCGGGGGTCGCGAGACGCCTGAGCTCCTGCTCGGCAGCCCGCACCTATCGGGATCGCCTGGCGGGCGCGTCGCCCGCCCGCGGGCGGGGCGCCGGCTCGACTGAAGCAGGGCAATCCCGTAAAGTCCCCGCCGCATGAAGGCGGTCATTCTCTGCGGCGGGCAAGGCACCCGGATCCGCGACGCGAGCGAGCTCCTTCCGAAGCCGATGCTCCCGATCGGGGGCAAGCCGATCGTGTGGCACATCATGAAGTCGTACGCGCAGCACGGCGTGCGCGAGTTCGTCCTGTGCCTCGGGTACAAGGGCTGGATCATCAAGGAGTTCTTCCTCAACTACCGAGCGATGACGACGGACATGACCGTCACGCTCGGGAGCCACGATCGCCTCGAGTTCCACAGCCGCCACGACGAGGAGGACTGGAAGGTCACCCTCGCCGAGACCGGCGAGGAGACGATGACCGGCGGGCGCGTGTCGGCCATCCGGCGCTACGTCGAGGGCGAGGGCGAGTTCCTCCTCACCTACGGCGACGGGGTCTCCGACGCGGACATCGGCGCGGCGATCCGCTTCCATCGCGAGCACGGGAAGATCGCCACCGTCACCGCGGTCCGGCCACCGGGGCGCTTCGGCGAGATGCGCATCGAGGACGGCGCCGTCACGGAGTTCAACGAGAAGCCGAACGCGACGGAGGGCTTCATCAACGGCGGCTTCTTCGTGCTCGATGGCCGGCGGATCTGGCCGTACCTCGGCGAAGATCCCGCCACGATCCTCGAGCGCGAGCCGCTGCGCCGCCTCGCCCGCGACACCGAGCTCGTCGCATTTCCGCACACCGGGTTCTGGCAGCCGATGGACACGGCGCGCGAGTACCAGTTGCTCAACGAGCTGTGGGCGGGCGGGAAGGCGCCCTGGAAGTCCTGGCGATGAGCCTCGCCCCGACGGTAGAGGAGCTCCGGAAGGCGTACGCCGGCCGGCGGGTCCTCCTCACCGGCCACACCGGGTTCAAGGGCACCTGGCTCTCCCTGTGGCTGCGCGAGCTCGGCGCCGATGTGACCGGTTACGCGCTCGCGCCGGACACCCGCCCCTCGCTCTTCGAGGCCGTCGGCGCCGCCGCGGCGCTGCGGAGCGTCATCGCGGACGTTCGCGATCGTTCCGCGCTGCGCGCCGTCGTCGCGGAGAGCCGGCCCGACGTCGTCTTCCACCTCGCGGCGCAGCCGCTCGTCCGGGTCTCGTACGAGCAGCCCGTCGAGACGCTCGACGTGAACGTCCTCGGGACGGCCCACCTCCTCGAGGCCGTGCGGCTCGCGCGACGGCCCTGCGCGGTCGTCGTCGTGACGAGCGACAAGTGCTACGAGAACCGCGAGCGGCTCCACGGCTACCGCGAGGACGAGCCACTCGGCGGACACGACGTCTACTCGATGTCCAAGGGCGCCGCGGAGCTCGTGACGGCGAGCTGGCGTCGCAGCTTCTTCCCGCCCGCGAGGCTTCTGGACCACGGCGTCGCCCTCGCGAGCGCGCGTGCCGGGAATGTGGTCGGCGGCGGCGACTGGGCGGCGGACCGGATCGTGCCCGACTGCGTGCGGGCCCTCTCCGCGGGCGTCCCGGTGCCCGTTCGCAACCCGGCGGCGGTCCGCCCCTGGCAGCACGTGCTCGAGCCGCTCGGCGGGTACCTTCTCCTCGGCGCCCGGCTCGCCGGTGCGGGTGGGCCGCCGGCGGCGGACATCTGCGACGCCTGGAACTTCGGGCCGCGCTTCGAGGACGCGAGACCGGTCCGCGACGTGGTCGAGGGCATGATCCGCGGCTGGGGATCGGGATCGTGGCAGGACCGCAGCGATCCCGCGGCGCCGCACGAGGCGGGGATCCTGCGCCTCTCCATCGAGAAGGCGCAGGGCCGCCTCGGCTGGGGGCCGCGCTGGAGCTTCGACGAGACCTTCCGCCGGACGGCGGAATGGTACCGCGCACACCACGCGGGGGCGAGCGCGGCCGACCTGGCGGCGCTGTGCGTGCGGCAGATCCACGAGTACCTGGAGTCGTGAACGGCGCCGCAGGCGCGGCGAGGAAGAGCGATGGATCCGAAGGAGCTCGAGAAGAAGCTGACGGCGGAGATCCTGGAGCGCGTGCGCGAGATCGCGCGCATCCGCCAGGAGTCGGACGCCCCGTTCATCGCGGGCCGCACGCCGATCCGCTATGCCGGGCGCGTCTACGGCGAGACGGAGATGACGAACCTCGTCGAGAGCGCGCTCGAGTTCTGGCTCACCGGCGGGCGCTGGCATCGGCGCCTCGAGGAGGAGCTCGCCGGCTGGTATGGCGTCGCCCACGCGCGCCTCGTGAACTCCGGGTCCTCAGCGAACCTGCTCGCCGTGGCGTGCCTCACCTCGCACCTCCTCGGCGACCGGCGGCTCGTCCGCGACGACGAGGTCATCACCGTGGCGGCCGGCTTCCCCACCACCGTCTCGCCCATCGTCCAACTCGGGCTCGTGCCGGTCTTCGTCGACGTCGAGCTCCCGACTTATGCGATCGACGTCTCACAGCTCGAGGCCGCGCGCTCGGACCGGACCCGGGCGGTCGTCGTCGCGCACACCCTCGGCAACCCCTTCGACCTCGACGCGGTGGGCGCGTTCTGCAAGAAGCACGGCCTCTGGCTGGTCGAGGACAACTGCGACGCCGCTGGCTCGCTGTACCGCGGGCGCAAGACCGGCACCTTCGGCGACCTCGCCACGCTCTCCTTCTACCCGCCGCACCACATGACGATGGGCGAGGGCGGCGCCGTCCTGACGAGCGACGACACGCTGCAGCGCGCCGTCGAGAGCCTGCGCGACTGGGGCCGCGACTGCTACTGCCCGTCGGGCGTCGACAACACGTGCAAGCGTCGCTTCGACTGGCAACTCGGGGAACTGCCGCGCGGTTACGACCACAAGTACGTGTACAGCCACCTCGGCTACAACCTGAAGGTGACCGACATGCAGGCGGCGGTCGGGGTGGCGCAGCTCGCGCGCCTCGACGGGTTCGTCGCGGCGCGGCGGGCCAACTGGGCGTTCTACCGCGAGGCGCTCGCCGACCTCTCGGACGTGCTCGTGCTGCCCGAGGCGACCGCGGGCTCGGAGCCGTCCTGGTTCGGCTTCATGGTGACCGTCCGCGAGGGAGCGAAGGTCTCGCGCGACGATCTCGTGCGGCGGCTCGAGGCCCAGAAGATCCAGACTCGCATGCTGTTCGCCGGCAACCTCATCCGGCAGCCCGCCATGACCCAGCTGGCGCACGACGCGCGCGCAGCCGGCCGACCCGCTCCATTCCGAGTCGTCGGGTCGCTCGCGAGCACCGACGCCGTCATGAACCGGGCGTTCTGGATCGGGGTCTACCCCGGGCTCAGCGAGGCGATGCGCGATCACGTGGTCCGCACGATCCGCGAGGTCGTGAGGCGATGATCGAAGGGGTCCTCCTCAAGCCGCTGCGGCAGGTCTGCGACGAGCGCGGCAAGGTGATGCACATGCTCCGGGCCGACGCCCCGGACTTCGAGCGCTTCGGGGAGATCTACTTCTCGGTCGTCTACCCCGGCGCGATCAAGGCGTGGCATCTCCACACCGAGATGGCCCTGAACTACGCGGTGCCGGTCGGGAACATCAAGATGGTCCTCTTCGACGACCGCGACGGCTCGCCCACACGCGGCGAGGTGATGGAGATCTTCACCGGCCCGGACGACTACAAGCTCATCCACGTCCCGCCCCTCGTGTGGAACGGGTTCAAGGGGATCGGCACCGCGCCCGCGCTCGTCGCGAACTGCGCCACGGTCCCCCACCGCAAGGATGAGATCGTCCGGAAGGACCCGTTCGCGAAGGACGTGCCCTACGACTGGGCGCTGAAGCACGGGTGAGGGTCGCGTGCGTCTGACGGGGAACCGCAAGCGGCTGGCGCTCGTCCTGGGCGCCTCCGGCCAGGTGGGGCGCAGCGCCGCCGCCGCGCTGACCGCTGGCGGCTTCGAGGTGACGGGCACCTTCGCCTCGCGGCCGGCGCCGGGGCTCGTGAGGCTCGACGTGCTCGACGACGGGGCCATCCGCGCGCTCCTCCGCGCGCTCCGGCCGGCGGTGTGCGTCCTCTCCTCCGCCCTCACCCACGTCGACCGCTGCGAGGACCAGCCCGCCCTCGCCGAGGCGCTCAACGGGCGCGCCCCCGGCGTCATCGCGGAGGCCTGCCGCGACGTGGGGGCCCGGGTCCTGTACCTCTCGACCGAGTACGTCTTCGACGGGACCGCGGGGCCGTACCGAGAGGAGGACCCCGTCTCGCCGCCCTGCGTCTACGGCGCGACCAAGCTCGCAGGCGAGCGGCGCGTGCTCGGCGCGTCCGCGGCGAACCTGGTGCTGCGGACGACCGTCGTGTTCAGCCACGACCCCGGGGGCAAGAACTTCGTCATGCAGCTCCGCGAGCGTCTCGGCGCCGGGGAGCGGATGCGCGTGCCGGTGGACCAGATCTCGAGCCCGACCTACGCCCCGGACCTCGGCGCCGCGATCGCGGCGCTCGCGGAGCGGCCGGAGGTCCAGGGCGTCCTCAACGTGGTCGGGCCCGACGTCGTCGATCGCGGCGCGTTCGCGGCGCGCGTGGCGCGCGCCCTCGGATTGGACGAGCGGCTCATCGACCCTGTGACGACCGCGTCGCTCGGGCAGCGGGCCCGCCGCCCGCTTCGGGCCGGGCTGCGTCTCGATCGGCTCCGGTCTCTCGGGATCGCGATGCGCGGCGTCGACGCCGCCCTCGCGGAGCTCGCGATCCGGGCCCGCGCCGCCTGACACGGAGACCGCTCATGCCGACGCTCGACATCACGGTCGCGATCTGCACGCACTCGAACTCCGCGATGCTCGAGCAGGTCCTCGAGCGCATCGCCGGGCAGCGGGTCGATGGGGGCACGCGATGGGAGCTCCTGGTCGTCGACAACGCGTCGACGGACCGGACCTCGGAGGTCCTCGCCGCCGCCGGCGCGAGCGGCGCGTTCCGGGAGTTCCGCGCCTTGAAGGAGCCGCGCCTCGGCCTCTCGAACGCGCGGCGCACCGCCATCGGCGCGGCGCGCGCGGACCTCATCGCCTTCGTGGACGACGATTGCCTGCTCGACGCCGATTGGGTGGAGAGCGCGGTCCGGTTCGCGCACGCGACGCCGCGCGCCGGCGCCTTCGGGGGGGCGGTCGAGCTCGAGTGGCTCGCGCCCCCGACGCCGCTCGCGCTCGCGTGCGCGTGGGCCCTCGCCCAGCAGGACCATGGGCCCGCGCCGAAGCGCGTCCACGAGAGCGGCGGCGGGTCGCTCGTCGGCGCCGGCCTCGTGGTCCGGCGCGAGGCGCTCGAGGACTCGGGGTGGATCGAGGCGGGCCGGATGTTGGGCCGCGTGGGCAAGGTGCTCTCGGCGGGGGACGACTCCGAGATCTCGCTGCGGATCCGGGCGGCGGGGTGGGAGCTCTGGTACGAGCCGGCGATGCGGACGAAGCACGTGATGCCGCCCGGCCGGATGGAGCCCGCCTACCTCGCGCGCCTGCACCGCGGGACAGGCAAGACGGCGCCGCACATCGCGATCGTCGCCGGTGAGCACCGGCGCGGCCCGCTCTCGCGCCCGTACTTCTGCTACCGCGGCCTCGTGAAGGCGGCGAGCAAGGCGCTCCGCGCCGGCGTCTACCGCGCCGTCGGCCGCACGCTCGACGCCCAGAAGAAGTGGATGCAGGCGAACTACTGGTACGGCTGCTTCGAGGGGGGGCTGTCGCTCCCGGACGCCGAGCCGGCGCTGCAGCGCCGCGGCTCGGTCAAACCGTCGCGCACATGAGCTTCCAGTAATGGGCCCGCCAACGCTGTGACTGCGGCGCGCCGAGGGCGAGCCGCACGAGGAAGGGGAGGCCGCCGCCGACGCGCGCGCCCGCGGCGCCGTCGCGGCGGCGCTTCGCCCCCCCGAACTGCCGATACCGGAACGGGAGCGGGACGCCGTACCGCTCCACGAGCGCCCGCAGCTCCGCCTCGGCCTCCGGCCAGACGTAGGCGCCCCCTCCACCGACCGGGCGAGTGTGGACCATCGGCGTCGCGTCCACGATGGCGATGGCGTCCACGGGATTTCCGAGCACGCGCGGCCACGCGTAGTCGAGCCCCCAGCCGCTCCTGCTCGCGCTGAAGGAGGGCGCGCACGCGCGCAGGGCTTCGCGCGAGAAGGCCGGTGCCATCACCTCGACGAAGTTCGTGTACCGAAGGGCGAAGGAGCCCGTGGCCAGCGTCAGCTCGTGCGACCAGTAGCAGCCGTCCGCGAGCGCGGGCTGCGCGAGGGCGAGGTTCGCAGCGTGGAACAGCGCGAAGAAGCGCTCCACCGTCCCGGCGTCGATGGCGAGATCGTCGTCAGGAAACCAGACCGCGTCGTAGCGCTCGAACGCCGCGGGGTCCGCCGCGAGCAGCTCCGCGACCCGCGGCCACTTCGTCGTGCCGCGGCCATCCGTGACCTTCGCGGGTGCCCCCACCCACGCCCCCGGATCGCAGTAGCAGTCGAGCCAGACGTCGTACCCGCGCGTCGCCGGCTGGCCGATCCAGCCGCCGTGCAGCGAGCGTTCCCCGACGCGGCAAAAGACGAGGTTTCGCATGGACATGAGACGGCAGGATCCGGGAGCGCGCCTGCGCGAGTCAAGCCGTGCCCCACGCGCGATGCTCATCCGGCATGTGGTTTCGAGTAGACTGCGCGCCGCAAGGGGGGGCCCATGCTGAAGCCGGACATCACGGTTGCGATCTGCACCCACGACAACGCCGAGGTGCTCGACCGCGCGCTCCGTCAGCTCGCGCGCCAGCGCGTCACGAGCGGAACGTGGGAGCTGCTCGTCATCGCCAATCGCTGCTCGGACCGGACATCGGAGCTGCTCCGGGCGTGGGAGGCCTCCCGCGCGTTCTCGAGCATGCGCGCGGTGTGCGAAGAGCGGCTCGGGCTGTCGAACGCGCGGCGCGCCGCCATCCATCACGCGCGCGCCGACCTCATCGCGTTCATCGACGACGACTGCTTTCTCGACACCGGCTGGATCGACGCCGCCGTCCGGTTCGGGCGCGGCGAGCCGCGCGCCGGGGCATTCGGCGGTCGCGTCTCCATTCGGTGGGAGACTCCCCCGACCGACCTGGGCGCCGCCTGCGAATGGATCCTGGCCCGGCAGGAGCTCGGGCCCGAACCAGTGAAGTTGCCGCCGGTGGGCGGCGTGCCGCTCGTCGGCGCCGGGATCGTGATCCGCCGCGCGGCCATCGCGCATTCCGGCTGGATCGAGCGCGGCCACTTCATGGGCCGCGTCGGAAAGGCGCTCACGTCCGGGGACGACGCTGAGATGTCGTTCCGCATCCGCTCCGCGGGCTGGGACCTCTGGTACACGCCCACGATGAAGCTCGACCATGTCCTCGGAGCGTGGCGCAGCGAGCTGCGGTACCTCGCGCGCTTGCACTACGCCGTCGGGCTCACCCTCCCGCACATCTGGATCCTCGCCGGGACGTGCCGGAGGACGCCGTTCAGCAGCCTGTTCCTGCTCGCGAAGGGGCTCGCCCGCGGGTTGAGGCGCGCGCTCTCGGCGCTGACCTACAGAGTGAGGGGCAACGAGCTGAAGGCGCAGCAACGCTGGCTCGATGCGCGTCTGCACTTCGGCTGCGCGCGCGGCGCATTTGCCCTGCCCCCGGCTGCGCCCGAGCCCGCGCAACCGGCGTCCTCCGATCGGCTGCCAGAGCGCGAGGCCTCGCCCCGGGCGGCTCGATCGGAGCCGCTGTCCCGCGCGACGTTCCTCATCCGCGGGCGTTGACGTTCGCGCCCGACGCTCGGACGTCGGTGGCTACGCCGTCGCGACGCGCGGGGCGCCGTGCGCCTGCTTCTCTCCCTCGAAGATCCGCCACAGCCGCTCGTACTCGCCGCCCCGCGCGCGGAGTTCCTCGTGGCGGCCCGTCTCGACCACCCGCCCGTCGACGAGGACCGCGATCTGGTCGGCGTTGCGGATGGTCGAGAGCCGGTGCGCGATGACGAGCGTCGCGCGGCGGACGCTGGCGCCCTCGGCCATGAGCCCGTCGAGCGCGCGCTGCACCTCGCGCTCGCTCTCCGCGTCGAGCGCGCTCGTCGCCTCGTCGAGCACCAGGATGGGCGCGTTCTTGAGGACGGCCCGCGCGATGGCGATCCGCTGGCGCTGCCCGCCGGAAAGGAAGACGCCGCGCTCGCCGACGGGCGTGTCGTAGCGCTGCGGAAGCTGCAGGATGAAGTCGTGGGCCTGGGCGACGCGCGCGGCGCGCTCGACGTCGGCCTGGGACACGTCGGCGCGCCCGTAGGCGATGTTCGCGCGGATCGTGTCGTTGAAGAGCGTCGTCTCCTGCCCGACGATCGCGATCTGCTCGCGCAGGCTGCGGAGCGTCGCGTCGCGGATGTCGAGTCCGTCGATGGTGATGCGGCCTGCGGCGGGATCCCAGAAGCGGGGCAGGAGGTTCGCGATGGTCGTCTTCCCTCCGCCGGAGGGACCGACGAGGGCGAGGACCTCGCCACGGCGGACCTGGAGGTCGACGCCGTGCAGCACCTGGCGCTCGCCGTACGCGAAGCCGACGCCCTCGAACCGGATCGCCTCGCGGACCGGCCCAAGCTCCTTCGTGCCTTTGTCCTCGAGAGGCGAGACCGCGTCGATGATCTCGAAGATGCGGGCGCCGGAGGCGGCGCCGAGGATCGCGGTCTGCCCCACGCGGCCGAGCTGCTTCACCGGCTGGTATAGGAGCAGCACAGCCGCCATGAAGGAGAAGAACTTCCCCGGCTCGAGCTGGTTCGACAAGATCCGGCCGCCGACCCACCAGATCGCGGCGGAGAGCCCCACCGCGGCCATCACCTCCATGAGCGGCGAGGAGAACGCGCGGACCGCTGCGATGTGGCGCTCGAACTTGAGGAGACGGCGGTTCGCGTCGGCGAACCGGGCGGACTCCCACGCCTCGGTGCAGAAGGACTGGATCACCCGGATGCCGGCGACCGACTCGAGGGCGATCTCCGAAATGTAGCCGAGCGTCGCGACCGAGTCGCCGGTCGAGGAGCGCAGGCGTTTCGAGAGGCGCACCACCGGGATGAGGGTCGCCGGGATCGCGCCGAACGAGATGAGCGACAGCTTCCAGTCGAGGAGGAAGCAGTTCACGAGCATCACGACGACGGTGATGCCGTCCCGCAGGTACGTCGCGACCGCGTCGGTGATCGCCATCTGCACCGTGTTCACGTCGGCGGAGAAGCGGGTGATGATGTCGCCGGAGTGATGCTTCGCGTGGAAGCTCGGCGGAAGCTTCACGAGCTTGTCGAACAACGCCCGCCGTATGTCGGCGACGATGCGCTGCGAGGTGACCGTCATCAGAAAGGACTGACCGAAGAAGGCGAGCCCCTTCACGAGGGAGACGACGACGATGACGAACGGCAGGAGCGAGAGCAGCGTCTGCCGGTCCACCGTCGCGAGGTAGTCCCTGAAGCTGAGCCCTCGGGGAGCCATGCGGGCGAGCGACGCGACGCCCGAGGTCCGGCCGGTGAACAGGAAATCGAGCACCGGGCCGAGCAGGTTGACGTAGGCAGCCGTCGCCGCCGCGAGCACGACCATGCAGGCGAGCGCGCCCGCGAAGCGCCACTTGTAGGGCGCCGCGAAACCGAAAATGCGGAGATACGTTCGCAAGGGCCTCCGCTTAGCACGATCGCCGCGGGCGTCGCAACGCGCGGATCCGCGCCGCAAGCGCGCGCGGGGCACGACGGTTCAGTCGCCCCCGACGTGGCGGCTACGGCGCGACGACGAGCCGCGCCGCCTGATCGGCGCCGCGCACGTGCCGCAGCCGCGCCGGGTCCCTCGCCGCCTCGACCACCCGCTCGACCGCGATCCGCTCGGCGAAGCCGAGCGCGGGCCGCAGGCGCGCCGCGGCGTCCGCCGACTCCGGGAAGAAGTGCGCGGCGAGGAGCGTCGCTCCGTGAAGCGCGCGCGACAGCCCGAGCGCCTCCGCCCGCGCGCGGACGTACCCGAGATCGAGCGGCAGCGCGAGGAGCTCGCGCAGGTCCATGAAGGTGACGAGCGGCGCGTGCAGGCCGAGGAGCGCCTGCTCACCAACCGTCCCGAGGAGCGCGTCCTCGGCCGAGGGGCGGCGCGCGGAGGGCCCGAACACGCGGTACGGCTGCGCGCGTTCGAAGAGCGGCCCGTCCGCCGGCCCGCCCGGCCACAGCCCCTCCTGCATCGTGAAGGTGAGCTTCCCGTCGGTGAGGACCGCGGTCCGCCCTCCGTGCTCCGTCCGGAGGACCGACACCCCCGCGAGCCCCTCGACGAAGCGCGCGCCAGCATCGGCGGAGACGGCGAGCCGCGGCTCGCCGACGGGCCGGAACGCGATGTGGGGGTAGAGCCAGTCGACGTACGCCGCCGCCTCGAGGAAGACGACCGTGAGCCCCTCGAGGTCGCGCAGGAGCGTCCGGAGCGACACGAGCTTCTGGAAGTTGTCGTTCACGACCCCTTGGTACGAGGTCAGGAGCCGCTCGCGCAGCGCCTCGGGCGCCGTCCCGCCGAGCCGACCGTGCTCGAGCTGGTACGACGCCATGGGCGCGAGGCCGTGCGCCTCGAGCACGTCCCCGAGCAGCGCGGGGTCGCAGGTGGGGAGCGCCGGCGGCGGATTGAACGAGGTGAGGGCGCGGAGGGCGTCGAGGAGGGGCACGGCCGCTCGACCAAGTAACGCGGCACGCCGGGCCGTTCAAGAGCGCAGGTTCGAATGCGCACGTTCGAGGCGGAGGAGACCGCCATGGCCATGATGGATCTCGACGGGACGCTCGCCGAGCTCGCTCGGCTGCGGAGCGGCAGCGAGCCCATCGTCACCCTCTACCTCGACGTCCGCTGGAGGGACGAGCAGCGGCGCGAGCAGGTGCGGCTGTTCACCCGCGAGCGATCCCGCGCGATCCTCGGCCACTACGCCGACGGCGCGCCCGGCAGGGCCGGACTCGCGCGGACGCTCGAGAAGGTCGCAGGGCTCGTCGAGGGGCTGACGGCGCAGGCGTACGAGGCCGCCCGCGACGGCCTCGCCCTGTTCGCGTGCGAGGCGCTCGCGCTCTGGCGGCCGTACTTCTTCGGGCGGCCGTTTTCGGACGAGCTGTGCGCCGACGGGATCCCGCACCTCGGCAAGCTCGCCCGTCTCGCCGCGGAGGTCGCGCCGGCGATCGTGGTCGTGCCCTCCCGCGACGGCGCGGACGTGTACGAGGTGCGGCTCGGCGATCTCGAGACCGAGGAGAGCGTGCGCGGGTCCGTGCCGCGGAGCGACACGGACACCTTCAACCCCGGGACGGGCGAGCCGGGGCGCCGCTACGAGCGCGAGGCGAGGAACGAGCGGCGCACGGAGGAGTGGGCGCGGCGGAACCGCCAGGCCGCCGCGGGCGAGGTGACGGCGCTCTTCGACCGGACGCCGCGCGCGCGGGTGATCCTCGTCGGCCCGGCCCGGGCGCTCTCGGCCTTCGCGCGCGAGCTGCCCGAGCGGGTCCGGGCGGCGATCGCGGCGCGGGTGACGCGGCCGCGCGCGTGGGGCTCCGCGGACGGCGTCCGGCGCGACGGGGTCCGCGCGCTCGCGGAGGCGGCGCTCGGGCGCGCGCGGAACGGGGGAAAGGACGAGGTGAACGCGGTCGTGGGTGAGGCGCTCCGCGGCGGGGTCGCCGTCGTCGGCCCGGACGACGTCGTGCTCGCGGTGAACGAGGGGCGCGTGCAGGCGCTCGTCGTCGAGGAGGACTTCACGCGCACCGGGTTCCGCTGCGACAACTGCGACGCGCTCGGGGCGAGCGTCGAGGCGGCGGAGGTGTGCCCGTTCTGCGCGGGCGACCTGCGCGCGGTGCCGAGCCTGCAGGAGATGCTCGTCGCGCGGACGCTCGCGGGCGGCGGACGCGTCGACGTCGTGCCGCACGGGAACAAGCTCCACAGCTACCGGGGCGTCGCGGCGTTCCTGCGCCAGACCGCGCCGACGGGGCTGCGCGGGACGAGCCCTTCGTGGCCGGACCGCTCCGGGGGCGAATCAGCAGAGGTGACGCGTCTTTCCCGTTCGTGGGACGAGCCCTTCGTGGCCGACCGCTCCGGGGGCGAACCAGCAGAGGTGACTCGTCTTTCCCGTTCGTGCTGAGCGTAGCGCCCGCAGAGCGGGCGCGAAGTCGAAGCACGCAGCGTGGACTACGGCGCCGCGGCGCTGTCGGCGCGGGCCGCGGGCGGGGCCGCCCCGCGCGGCGCCGCGCTCGCCGGGTTCTCGAGCACGGCCACGAGCGAGAGCGGCGGGAACGGCAGGGCCCGGTCGATCGCGCGGAAGAGCGGCGTGAGAAGGTTCAGGACCGCGATCTGCATGAGGCCGAAGTGGCGGCGGCGCAGGACCTTGCCGTTGAGCCACCAGGCCGGCGTGCCGACCCGGTTGAACGGCAGAATCTCCTTCGGCTCGAGCCCTGCGTCGAGGGCGGCGCGCCGGAGCGTCGCCTCGGTGTAGCGGCGGCGGTGGCCGAGGATCTCGTCGAGCGTGCCGAAGAGCCCCGGACCGCGCGGCACGAGGACGATGGCGCGGCCGCCCGGCGCGAGCACGCGGCGGAGGTTCAAGAGCGCGCCGACGTCGTCGTCGACGTGCTCGATGACGTTCAGGCACACGACCGTGTCGAAGCCGCCCGGCACCGACGGGAAGGAGTCGCCGCACGTCACGTCGGTGAGGCTGACGTCGAGGTACGGCCGATCGCTCGTGAGCGAGCGGAGCGTCTGGAGGTAGAGCGGGTTCACGTCGGAGGCGACGTAGGCCTCGCGCGGCAGGAGCCGGCGCGTGAGGTTGCCGGTGCCGCTCCCGATCTCGAGGACCCGCCGGCCGCAGAACGGCCGGATCGTGTCCGCCATCCAGGCGTTGAAGCGGGGGGCGCGCGAGAGCCGGCCGAGGATCTGCGAGCCGTGCTCGTCCGCGACGTAGAGGTCGTCCGACCTCCAGAAGCGCAGCATCGCGCCGAGGGCGCGGAAGCCGTCCCGCCAGCCGATCTTCTTGCCCTCCTGGTAGGTCCGCCCCGAGTAGCTGATCGGCACCTCGAAGATGCGGGCCTCGCGCTTCGCGAGCTTGATCGTGAGCTCGGGCTCGAGCCGGAAGTCGTTCGAGACGAGCGGGATCGACTTGAGGAGCGCGGTGCGGACGGCCTTGTAGCAGGTCTCCATGTCGGTCAGGTTCACGTTCGTGATCACGTTCGTGAGGAACGTGAGGAACCTGTTGCCGAGCTCGTGGCGGAACAGGAGCGCGCGGCGGGCCTCCCCGCCGGCGAAGCGCGAGCCGAAGACCGCGTCGGCGTCGTCGTCGACGAACACCTTCACGATCCGGATGAGGTCGCGCGGGTGGTACTCGAGGTCGGCGTCGTGGATCACCGACAGCTCGCAGTCGGCGTGGGCGAGCGCGGTGCGGACCGCGGTCCCCTTCCCTCCGTTGCGGTCGTGGCGCAGGAACACCCACTCGAAGTCGCCGCCGTGCCGGCCGCGGCCGCGGAGCGCAGCCGCGGGCGACCCCTTGGCGCGCGGCGCCGCGGGCGCGGCGGGGGCGAGCGTGATGCCGCGCTCGGCGGCGAAGGCGCGGAGCACCTCGGCCGTCGCGTCGCTCGAGGAGTCGTCGACCACCACCACCTGGACCCGCTCGAGGTGGGGCGACTCGCGCAGGATCTCGAGGCGAGCGAGCGAGGCGGCGACGAGGTGCTGCTCGTCGAAGACTGGGACGAGGACGGAGAGAGAGGTCTTCTGCACGCGTGCCTCCTACCCGTGCCGGCTCACCGCCGGGCCGGCGCCTGCGCGCTCCTCGCGCTCGGCGAGCTCGACGTCCGACTCCATCATGAGCCGCACGAGGTCCTTGAACGACGTCCGCGGCTTCCAGCCGAGCTTCTTCTCCGCCTTCGACGGATCGGCGAGGAGGAAGTCCACCTCCGTCGGGCGGTAGTAGCGCGGGTCGATCTCGACGAACTTCTCGTAGTCGAGGCCGACGTGGCCGAAGGCCTGCTCGCACAGCTCGCGCACCGAGTGCGACACGCCCGTGCCGATGACGAAGTCGTCGCCCTCGGGCTGCTGGAGCATGAGCCACATCGCCTCGACGTAGTCCTTCGCGGAGCCCCAGTCGCGGCGCGCGTCGAGGTTGCCGAGGTAGAGCTTCTTCTGCAGCCCGAGCTTGATGCGGGCGGCGGCGCGGGTGACCTTTCTCGTCACGAAGGTCTCACCGCGGCGTGGCCCCTCGTGGTTAAAAAGGATGCCGTTCGAGACGTGCAGCTTGTACGCCTCCCGGTAGTTCACGCCGATCCAGTAGGCGTAGACCTTCGCGCAGCCGTACGGGCTGCGCGGGTAGAACGGGGTCTGCTCGTTCTGCGGCGGCGGCGACGCGCCGAACATCTCCGACGAGGAGGCCTGGTAGATGCGGGTCCTCGTGAGGTCGAGCTCGCGCACCGCCTCGAGGAGCCGCGTCGCGCCGAGCCCGGTCACCTCGCCCGTGTACTCCGGGACGTCGAAGGAGACCTTCACGTGGCTCTGCGCGCCGAGGTTGTAGATCTCGTCGGGGCGGAGCCGCTTGAGGAGCAGGTTCAGCGACGACGCGTCGTTCAGGTCGCCGAAGTGCAGGAACAGGCGGCAGCCCGGCGTGTGCGGGTCCTGGTAGATGTGGTCGATCCGCTGGGTGTTGAAGGACGAGGAGCGGCGGATGATGCCGTGGACCTCGTAGCCCTTCTCGAGGAGCAGCTCCGCGAGGTAGCTGCCGTCCTGCCCGGTGATGCCGGTGATGAGCGCCTTCTTCACTGGATCGTCCCCCGGTTCTTCTCGAACCACTCGATCGTCTCGCGCAGCCCGTCCTCGAACGGGATGCGCGCCTTCCAGCCGAACTCGCGCAGCGCCTTCGAGGTGTCGAGCATGCGTCGCGGCTGCCCGTCGGGCTTCGTGGGATCCCAGACGATCTCGCCCTCGAAGCGGCAGAGCCGCGCGACGAGCGGGACGAGGTCCCTGATCTTGATCTCGAACCCGGCGCCGACGTTCACGGCCTCGCTCTTGTCGTACTTCTCGCAGGCGGCGACGACCGCCTCCGCCGCGTCGCGGGCGTGGAGGAACTCGCGCGAGGCCGCGCCGGTCCCCCACACGACGATCTGCTTCTCGCCGCGCTCGCGCGCCTCGACGCACTTGCGGATGAGCGCGGGGATGACGTGCGAGGTGTGGAGGTCGAAGTTGTCCTTCGGCCCGTAGAGGTTCACGGGGAAGAGCACGACCGAGTTCAGGCCGTACTGCTGCCGGTACGCCTCGCTCTGGACGAGGAGCGCCTTCTTCGCGATGCCGTAGGGCGCGTTCGTCTCCTCCGGATAGCCGTTCCAGAGGTCCTCCTCCTTGAACGGCACCGGGCAGAACTTCGGGTAGGCGCAGATGGTGCCGAGCGCGACGAGCTTCTTCAGCCCGACCTGCCGGCCCACCTCGATGAGCTGCACGCCCATCATGAGGTTGTCGTAGAAGAACTTGCCCGGGTTGTCCCGGTTCGCGCCGATGCCGCCGACGCGCGCGGCGAGGTGGAGGACGAGCGTCGGCTTCGCGTCGCGGTAGAGCGCGCGGACCGCCGCCATGTCCACGAGGTCGTAGTCCTTCGAGCGCGGGACGAAGATCTCCTTCGCGCCGCGCCGCCGCAGCTCGTCGAGGACGAAGCTGCCGAGGAAGCCGGCGCCGCCGGTCACGACGACGCGCTCGGTGGGCCAGTGGATCGCCATGCGGACGCGAAGTTACGGGGGGCGCGGCCCGGAGTCAAATGCCGGGAACGCCCCGGGTTTTCACCCTCCGGGCGTCCAAGGACCCTCGGATGTTTTCACCCGTTTATCCTGAGCGTCGCGATCCCGACGCCGAACAGGGCGGAGAAGCGCCGGCGCCAATCTCACGTGCCGTGCCGCACCCAAAGTGTTCGTGGGACCGGAGAGGCGGAGACGAAGCCACTCGTGCGGTCTACCTGCGATCGCTCCTATGGACGGGTATCGCCATCGCCCGCTCGCCGCAGCTCCTGCGAACTGTGCTTTTCGCGAAGGAGGCGGAGTAGTTCGCCATAGACCTCCGCTCTGGCGGGGTTCATCCGCATGGCGCGCTCGAGCGCATCAACCGCGACTTCGAACTGCCCAGCGGCCGCGGCGTAACGGGCGAGAGCCTCGAGAGCGAAA
>WNFU01006923.1_pt1 | contig 20634 bp, 22 predicted proteins | sample 5400121 | NCBI WGS metagenome assembly WNFU01 (sample SAMN13153360, study PRJNA577476) | soil metagenome | isolation source: 100 cm soil or saprolite under grassland replicate 1 | place: USA:California | collected 2016-06-15 | reverse complement strand
CTAAAAGTCCCTATATACCCGGTCATAGGTTTAAACTTTGCACTTGCCTCGATAAAATCGCCGTTGTCCCTCGTTGACACTTCAATTTCGTGATTCTTATGAGTGTGCTTCATGGGGTCCTCCGCTCCGGAGCTCAATCTTAACCACTCGTGAACCCGGTATGTCAACGCACAACCGTGGGCGCTCGCTTGCAATCGAAACCCGTCGGCGCTAAACCCCGGCGTCATGCCATATACGCTCAAATTTTATCTATACCTCTTCGTTGCCGGGTGACTTGCACTAAAACATCACTCGCTTTTTTTGCCGAGCATCGAAAACATCGGGATTGACGCGTCGTTCAGTTCAATCGGCGGCACAAAAAACATTAAAGCGGTGCAAATCCTGCACAAGTACCCAAGCGCCAATTGCGTTTGACAAGCTTCGGCCACTGTGTGAGTGTGCAACAGGCGAGTCCACAGGTTTATTCCGGCTGACGCTGCTTCCGGCTGGCAACTCTAGATTGATAATATTCACGCCCGATTGGTTTCATACCGCTCGGGCTTTTGTTTTTTTGCGGGCTGGCTTCATAGGAAAAACGCAAAGCAATGGTGGTTGGGGACTTTGGATTTCTTCGAAATAATTAACCACCAGACATTTTCATCCCACAGGGCGAGCTAAAAGCTTCATGGCAATTGGAGAGAAAAGAATGAGGAAAACAATCGCTGTCTTCATGCTTACTACAATCATGTTGGCAACTGTTTCTGTAATCGAGGCGCAGCAGCCAGCGAAAATTCACCGGATAGGTCTGTTGACGGGTGCAGCTGCCCCACCGCCCTCATCCCCTTCAGCGTTCGAGCAAGGTTTGCTTAAATTGGGCTACGTGGAAGGTCAGAACATCACCATCGAGGCCCGGTATGCCAACGGGCGGATGGACCGCCTTCCCGAACTCGCGCTCGAACTCACGCGCCTCAAACTAGACGTGATTGTGACGCTGAGCTTTCCCGCAGCTCTCGCCGCTAAGCAAGCGACCTCGACCATCCCCATCGTCGTTATCGGTGCCGGCGATCCAGTGGCCACTGGACTCGTCGTTAGCTTCGCCCGGCCAGGTGGAAACATCACCGGAGTGAGCGCCCTGGAAACGGAGCTGAGCGGCAAACGTCTTGAGGTGTTGAAGGAAGCCTTTCCCAAGTTGGCCCGCGTGGCGGTCCTCTGGAATGCGGCCGATTTTGGAATGACCTTAAAATTTCGGGAGCTTGAGCAAGCGGCGCTGGCATTGCGGGTGGCAGTGCAAGCTTCGGCGGTCCGTGAACCCAAGGATTTCGATGGTGTCTTTTCGGAGATGATACGTAAGCGGCCGGATGCGCTGTTTGTCATCACCGACCCATTGACCTCGCTCAATCGGAAGCAACTTGTGGAATTGGCGACAAAGAGTCGGTTGCCGGCAATGTACGAAAATTCATCGTATGTGGATGATGGGGGGCTCATGGCCTACGGCCCGAGCCAGGCGGAGAACCTGCAGCGAGCCCTCCACCACGTCGACAAGATTCTGAAAGGCGCCAAGCCCGCTGAGCTACCGATCGAGCAGCCGACGAAGTTCGAGTTCATCGTCAACCTCAAGACGGCGAAGCAGCTTGGCCTGACGATCCCGCCGAACGTGCTGGCGCGGGCGGACAAGGTGATCAAGTGACGCCAGGATTGAACTGTATTCTCCTTCTACTCAATACGCGCGCTTCGAACGATTGATCAAAAACGGTTCGATTTTGGTTTGGATCGTTTATAGCCCCGTCCAGCCACTATGCACTTTTCCGCCTTTGCAAGTTTTTGAATTGCCGCATACTTAGCACTTGCAAGTTTTTCAGAGCCGAGGATTGCGCGGCCCCGGCCCCGCAACCAAAAACCAAGGGGTCTAAACGGCCCCTTTCCTTTTCTTCGCTCTTCATAGAACACTTCTCAGGCTCTTCTTTGGTGAAAGCACGCGCTTTGGAGTTCGCGACAATATTGAGTAACCCGACACAAGTGCTAGATTATCGTCCTAGAAACTTGAGTTCGGAACACGGGTTGACAAGATGATGTCCAATACAGTTAAGCGCCACGCGAAATGATTCGACGAATCTCTTCACTATTAGCTGTTCTGTTGTGCTGCGGCAGCGCGGCCCTCGCTTCGAATCATTACACGGACAGACAATTGGAGGCGTTGGCAGCCAGAGTAGGAAAGACGTTCTGGATTAGCGGGGCAAACGAAAAAGGTCCGTCATTTTTAACCGCGCCGAGCCCCGGAGCCACGACCTTTCGGCCCGAGGAAAACGACTCCTTCGAGATCACCGAACTGACGGGACAAAAGATCAAAGATCCTTATTACAAGGTCAGATTTGAATCGGGAAAAGTGGGATATATTCGACCGGAATCGTTTCATGAAGAATTCAACGTCACGATTTTATCCCATGATCCCCATGCTGACGAGAAGAAAAAGGCGGGGGATCAAGCGATCGAGGAGAAAAAAAGACTCGAGTGGATAAAATCGCAACCCTGGTCTCCCGCCGTTAAAGCGGCCGCGATCAAAAAGCAGCCGACGCCGGGACTGAACGGTGCCGAGGTGAAGCGAGTCTTGGGTGCACCGACCCGCGTCAGTAAGATCCGCGGCACGACAAAAGTCGCCCATGAGGAGCGTTGGTTTTATGCAGACGGCTCTGTGCTGACTTTTCATAATGGGCTGTTGAGCAGTGTCGAAAAACGAGAGAACAAGTAAGTTTCTCCGGCCCATTCCCAACAACCCTAATTTGTTCGACACACAATACCGGCAAGTCAAAGCTTTAACTTTTGCAGCTTTTCATTTCGTCGACGTTGCGACTTCGAGAGCCGGTTCGGATTGCCGCTTTTGGATCGACGGAGTTCCATAAAGTCAACTTCTTCATCGGCAGCATACGTCCCATCGAGGGTTCGCAGTATTTGGTTGAATTCATCTGCAGAAATCGCCACGGCGCCGAATCGTTCGACCGCAGTACGGATTTCTCGATCCGATGTCACAACCACACAGCCGTTACCTTTTTCACGCGCGACGCGCACGATCACTGCGTCGGCCTTCTCCCCCAGTCGCGAATAGATAACCGAAACCCCGTCCTTCATTTCTACGACTTGACTGGCTGAACCCGAGCGCCAACCGTCGAATGCGACAACCACATTAAATTGCTTGATCTTCTGATACCGCGAAAGCTGTTGAACCAGCCAGTTACGTTTGTGTTCGAGCGCTCCTTGCAGCCCCTGGTCACTACCGATCAAATTATATCCATCGATGATCAAATCCATAGCAATTATTGATTCGGCAATTTTCGCCCATTAGAATGCGGTTTTCTGAAGCAGTTGTCAAAAATCAAAAAAACAGGTACAACCGTTCCGATTTTCTGAGGGAGGACTTGGGGATTGCCACTAACCATCAAAAAAGCCCGCAGAATTAACGAGTTGCCGCCATATTTGTTTGCCGAAATAGACCGTAGGAAACGCGAGGCTTTGGCTCACGGCGTCGATTTAATCGACCTTGGTATCGGTGATCCGGACATTCCGACACCAAGTACGGTAGTCGAAAAACTCCTGGAAGGCGCTAGCAAGCCCGTCAACCATCGTTATCCGAGCAGTTCTGGCATGACGGAATTTCGCGAAGCCGTAGCCAGTTGGTACCTCAAACGCTTCAATGTCAAGCTCGATTCTGCCAGAGAAATCGTCTCCCTTATCGGCTCCAAGGAAGGGATCGGCAATATGGCGGTTGCCTTCGTGGATCCCGGCGACGTCGTATTGGTCGCTAGTCCTTGCTACCCCGTCTATCATATCGGTACAGCCTTCAACGGCGGTAAGAACTACTTTCTGCCGTTGAGAAAAGACAATCAGTTCTTGCCCGATCTCGATGCGATTCCCGTGGAGGTTGCCAAGCAGGCCAAGCTTCTTTGGATCAATTATCCGAACAATCCGACGGCTGCGGTGGCGAACAAAGATTTTTTCAACCGGGTTGTCGACTTCGCCAACAGATATAATGTCATCGTCTGCCATGACGCGGCGTATACGGAGATGGGATACGACGATTACCGACCGATGAGTTTCCTGGAAGCCGAAGGCGCGCGTGAAGTGGGGATCGAATTTCACTCACTTTCAAAAACATTTAACATGACCGGTTGGAGAATCGGCATGGCCGTAGGCAACCAGGAACTGGTCGGCGGTCTAGCGCAAGCCAAGTCCAACTTAGATTCTGGGATATTCCAAGCGATCCAAGAAGCCGGCATCGAAGCACTGAAACTCGGCGACCAAATCGTCGAGCCGTCGCGCAAGATTTACCAGGAGCGGCGCGATATCTTGGTGGACGGATTGCGCGCGGTCGGACTTGAGTGCGAGAAACCGCGCGCGACTTTTTACGTCTGGGTCGCCTGTCCCAAGGGACATTCCTCCACGGGCTTTACGGCGAAGCTGCTCGACGAAGCGGGAGTCGTGACCACCCCCGGCAATGGTTTCGGCGACGCTGGTGAGGGTTACGTTCGCTTTACCGTTTGCGTTGACAAAGAACGACTGCGGGAGGTTGCGGAAAGGATTCGACGGGTGAAACTCTGAGTTTCTTTCCGCAAAGCGGCGGCATGGCAAACGCGATAGCCCATCAGGTTTACGTCGGGATTGGCTCCAACGTGGGCAACAAGAAAGAAAATTTCTTGGAGGCCGTCGGGCGCCTGGCCAAGCTCCCTGATACCAAGGTAATCAAGGAATCGTCGCTTTACGAAAGCGAGCCTTTGGGCGACTCTAAAGACTGGTACGTTAATGGCGCGATCGAGATCGAGACCAAATTCAAACCTGACATGCTGCTCAAAAAATTCAAAAACATCGAACGCGCCATGGGCCGCAAGAAAGTAAAAAAACGCTGGGGCGCGCGCATCATCGATCTGGATATTCTGCTTTATGACTCGGCAGTGATCAAGAAAAAAAACCTGAGGATTCCTCACCCCGAAATGCCCAGCCGCAAATTTGTGCTCCTTCCTTTAAGCGAGATCGCGCCGCAGGTGATTCATCCCGAGCTGGGTATAACGATTTCCGAGTTGCTGATCAACGTCAAGGACAGCAAAAAAATTCACCTCTATCACGTATAAGCCTTGGATCAGCGATTACGCTGAAACGAAATGTCACTGCTCCGCCTTTTCCTGTTTCTGCTGCTTTGCTACCTCGTTTTTACCGCGCTCAAGGCCATCGCCGCCGGCTGGAAAACCAAGCCCCCTGGCCGGCGCCGTGACGATCGGGACGGAGAAGAGATGGTGTTCGATCCTCAATGTCAGAGCTACGTTGCCAAGTCAGACGCGATATTGAAATCCGGGCAATATTTTTGCAGTCAGGAATGCGCGCGGCTTTATTTAGCTCGCTAGAGCTTGCAGAATTTTTTCCTGTACGGCGTCGAAGCCGCCGTTGGACATCACCAGCACGACATCGCCGGGTCGGGCATCCTGCGCTATATAGGCGGCGATATCTACGGCGCTTTCGATCGTCCGAGCGCGATCATCCGCGGTGCGATGGTTAAGCTCTCGCACGAGGTTTGTAACCGATAGCCGTTCGCTTTCCGGTACTTTTTCAGGCTGGTACACGCCGGCTACGACAATTCGATCGGCCAAAGCCAAGGCGGCAGCGAACTCTTTCTCAAAAATATTGCGCTTACTGGTATTGCTGCGCGGCTCGAATACCGCCCAGAGTCGGCGGCCGCTATAAGCGGCTTTGACCGCTTCGATGGTCTCGCTCACCGCCGTCGGATGATGGGCGAAGTCATCGATGACTAACACGCCGCGCCGTTCGCCGCGAATTTCTTGGCGCCGCTTGACTCCCCTGAAAGTGCGGAAGCCATCGAGCAATTTTTCACGCTCGATACCCATCATTCGCCCCATCGCATAGACCGCCAGCGCATTCATGACGTTGTGCCGACCGATGATGGCAGCTTCGATGCGACCCTCGGCTTTGCCTCGGTAACAGGGCGCAAAAAAAGTTCGGCCTTCGTGAAACTGCGGATTGTCCGCCGTCCAGTCAACATCGCCGCCGGACCCGTAAGTGCTGCGTTGGCAACGCGCCGTGGCGGCGATTTCCGTTGCTACGGGGTAATCGCCGCAAACGACCAGAAGACCGTCCCCCGGGATAATGTCCATGAGGCGCGCGAAAGCAGCCTTAACGTGATCGAGGTCCTGGTAAATGTCGGCGTGATCGAATTCCACGCTGGTGAGAATCACGTTGCGTGGCCGATAGTGAAGAAACTTCGGTCCCTTGTCGAAGAAAGCCGTGTCGTACTCGTCGCCTTCGAGCACGACATGATCGCCGCTGCCGACCTGCCAGCCATTGCCGAAATTGAGCGGCACACCGCCGACGAAAAAACCGGGATCGAGCCCGGCGCAGTTGAATACCCAGGCAGCCAAGGCGGTCGTCGTCGTCTTTCCGTGGGTGCCAGTAATTACCACCGAAGTGCGCGCGCCGATCAGAAATCGACCTAGCGCCTGCGGAAAAGAAATGTACGGGATATCTTGGCTGAGCACGGCTTGCGCCTCGGGATTGTTGCGAGACACGGCATTGCCGACGACCACGAGATCGGGACGGGGCGAAAGATGCTCCGCGCGAAAACCCGAAAGTATCTCGATCCCAATTTCAGCGAGATAGTTACTCATGGGCGGATAAATATTTTGATCCGAGCCTGTCACCCGATATCCTCGTGACTGCAGAAGACCAGCCAGGGACGCCATGCCGACACCACACACTGCGATGAGGTGAATATGACTCCCCGCTGGCGGAAGATCGTTCATGGGAAGAGAACTTTCATAATCTGATCGTGAATGCGTGGCCGAAAGTCCCTGATTTTCTCATTTTTCCGCGATGGATGCACACGATTTGTTAGCAGTATGACGTAACAGTCTTTCTCAAGATCCCACCAGATCGAGCAACCCGTGAAGCCAAGATGGCCCACGGACCGCGATGAAAAGAGACTGCCGCTAGCCGAGCTATCAGGCGACGGCGTATCCCAACCGAGAGCAAAGTTAGAATGAGCCGCCGATTCGTCCTTGGTGAGAAACTCCCGCACCAGCGATTGCGGCAAAAAACCATCCTTCCCATGGAGACATTGATTCATGCGAACCAGCAAAGCGTGCAAATCACGCGCTGACGAGAATAGCCCGGCGTGGCCCGCGACTCCGCCCATCGCGTAGGCATTGTCATCATGCACTTCGCCGCAAAGAATTTTTTTTCGCCAGGGACAATTTTCCGTCGGCGCGATCATGTCTTCGACCGGCTGCAGACGACGCGTTCGGAGCTGCGAAAGATCGATGAAACCGGTAGACCGGAGTCCCAAGGGTTTGAAGATTCTATCCTGACAGAAGCGGTCGAAGGTGTTGCCCGCAAGGATTTCTACGGCCTCGCCTAGGATCATAAAACCGAGATCACTGTAGAGGCACTGGGATCCGGGCGGCGTCAATGGCTTCTCGCGGTGAATTTGTTCGAAAACGAAATTCTTCGCCGCCCGGCTTGTGACAAAATTAATCCGTCCCGATTTTTCGCTCCTGATGATTTCTTCAAAGAACGCTTTCCAAGCGGGCAATCCCGAGGAATGACTGAGGAGATGACGAATGGTGGTGAGACTCTTACCGAAAACCCCGTACATGGGAATAATTCGGGTAATTTGGTCGTCTAGACGCAATTTCTTCTCGCGAATCAGCAGCATGATGGCGACTGCTGTAGCGAGTGGTTTGGTCAGCGACGCCAAATCGAAGATCGTCGCCGTCTGCATCGCCGTTTTCTGTGGCAACAACGAGCGAAAGCCAAATGCCCGCTCATAAAGCACGGATTTATCCTTACTCACCAACACGACGGCGCCGGGAAACACTCCCTCCGTAATAGCTTGTTGAAAGGCGTTTTCGACCGGCTGAAAATCCATGCTTCTTGGATCAATGAAATTTCGACGTTGGAACGGCTCATCGCCGCCCTTCTGCTTGCCGTTGCCACACGAGTTAATGAAAACGCGGGCAGATGAGCGCGCCAACGCGAGCAGCGCCACTTGGGCTAAATTACCGGGGATTCGAGCAATTGCAATGTCGCTGCGTTGCCATCCAATACCATTTTCGCGCCAAACGGGAGTGTTAGATTTTCGTCGCCGTGACCAGCCCTCATTCCCATCACCACCGGGTAGGGGGCATCATAAAAGAGATCGACGATTACTTGCTCGACATCCCTGGGACCTTCGCCATCGCAGTTGGTAAAATCGCCAAACACAACACCGGTCACATGATCCAACTTGCCTGCCATTTTGAGATGGGTCAACATCCGTTCGATGCGGTATGGTTTCTCGCCAACATCCTCCAAGAATAAAATTTTTCCTCGGGTGTCGATCTCGTACGGCGTTCCGAGAGTGGTCACCAAAATGGACAGACAACCGCCCATCAGCTCAGACTCGGCCTGGCCCGGCCGTATGGTTGCCCCAAGGTCGAGCTGCCAATTGCGGATTTCTCCACTCAACACGGGCCAAAGATGGGCTCTAGTTTGCTCGCTCAAACCGCGAGCAAAATCCATCGCTACCATCGGCGCGTGAAAAGTCACCATGGCGCAGCATTGGCGCAGCCAATTGAGCAGTACCGTGACGTCGCTGTAGCCGACGAAGATCTTCGGGTAGCCTTTTAGCTCCGAACCTAGGTACGGCAGTATTTGCATCGAACCGAAGCCGCCGCGGGCGCAGAAGATCGCGTCAATGTCACTACGGCGAAAGAAATCTACCAATTCTTTGGCGCGCTCCTTTGACTCACCGGCCAGATAGCCTTTGCCGTCAAAGATCCGCTTACTAAGCTCCACCTCAAAGCCTTCGGCTCGAATCGCCGCGATGCCTGCTTCGAGCGACTTTGGCTCGACGATCCCGGCCGTCGCCAGCACGCCGATTCGTCCGCCCCGCTTCAAGCGCCCCGGCTTATGCACAGTTGAGCGACTCTTCAACATGTTTGTGGTTGCATTCAAGGAGCACGCCTCTTCGCTCCTGTGGACAAATCCCGATCGACCTTCGCGGGCTTGCGACGGGAGCTGTTATATTGGCAAAAAAGCCTTGTTTGTACAAGAATTTCGGGCGACTCATTCGAGTAGAGCCATCGCCGCATTAGCCGAATGGATAATTGACTTCAGGCATCAGGCCGGATAGATAACAAGGAGAGCCCACAATTATTACCGGCCAGTGCACCGGATCGCAGCTAGTTATCCACAGGGTTTTCAACAGCCGATGAAGGTTAAACCGGAGCAACTCGAGCGTATTGCTACGCTGCTTATTGCGGGCTACCGAAACAAAGAGTTGATGGTGACTAAGGCCGACGATGCCGCGCTCAAGCGGAAGATCGTCGAAATCATCGGCAAGAATTTCGCGGAAGAGGAAGCGATCGAGGAAGAAGCGCGCAAAATGCTGGCGTCCCATGCTCAGGCGTCACGGGACATGGATCCCTATAAGATGTTCTTACTGGCCAAACAAAAACTGGCGTCGAAGAAGGGATTTATTTTGTGAGTCGTTTGTCGGAAAACCGTATCTCGCACTTGGCCCATCTCGTGATGGATGGGCTGCGCAAAGCAAATCTAGCTGAATTTTCCATCGAAGGTCGCGCGCTCTCGGAAACCAAACAGGTGCTGCATGATTTTTTTCACGGCGAGGACCACATCGACGAGATCGTGCGGCAAAAAATCAATTCCTTGTCCCGCCATGTCCCCCCCGGAAGCCGCGAATGGGATATTCTCTACCGCAAATATTTCGAGGAAGAATCCCGCAAGCAGCGCAAATGAGCCGCAAAGTCTTATCAAGCAGGGAACCTAATGTGAATGGAAATGAAATTTTGCGATCAAAAGCTTGACACGATCAAAATGATGCTTAAGATTAACGGCGCCCGGGTTAGTCGGGGTTTCCCACCCAGGTGATAATCCGGGACAAACTCCAGTAAAATTGATAAGTTATCTCGGTAATCCAAAAGGAGGCAGGAAGTGAAAATTAGGCCTTTGCAAGATCGGGTCATCGTAAAGCGGATCGAAGAAGAAGAAAAAAGCAAGGGTGGGATCATAATTCCCGACACCGCCAAAGAGAAACCACAAGAAGGCAAGGTGGTTGCGGTCGGCAAGGGGAAAGCGAACGAGGATGGCAAGATTACCCCACTCGACGTCAAGGTGAACGACTTAATCCTATTCGGCAAGTATTCCGGCACGGAAATTAATATTGACGGCGAAGAGCATCTGATCATGCGCGAGGATGATATCCTGGGCATTATCGAAAAATAACATTTGAACGAATTTGAGGAGGGAACGATGGGAGCTAAAATTGTAAAATTTAACCGCGATGCGCGAGACGCGATCCTGAAAGGTGTCAACATTCTCGCTGATGCGGTGACCGTCACATTGGGGCCTAAGGGGAGAAATGTCGTGCTCGACAAATCCTTCGGCGCGCCCAATGTCACGAAAGACGGGGTTACTGTCGCCAAGGAAGTCGAGCTCGAAGACAAGTTTGAAAACATGGGCGCGCAGATGGTCAAGGAAGTTGCGAGCAAGACTTCCGACGTAGCGGGTGACGGCACCACGACGGCAACCGTCCTCGCACGGCAGATTTACGCAGAAGGCGTGAAACTGGTTGCCGCCGGCCATGATCCGATGACCCTAAAGCGCGGTATCGACAAGGCCGTTGAAGCGATAATCGGCGAGCTCAAAAACCTTTCCAAGGCGACCAAGGATCCCAAAGAGATTGCTCAAGTAGGCACGATCGCCGCCAACAATGATCCGACCATCGGCGACGTGATCGCCGAGGCGATGAACAAGGTCGGCAAAGAGGGCGTCATCACGGTCGAAGAGGCCAAGGGATTGGAAACAACCCTCGACGTCGTCGAAGGGATGCAATTTGACCGTGGCTACCTCTCCCCGTACTTCGTTACCGACCCAGAGAGAATGGAATGCGTGCTCGAAGACGCCTACCTGCTGATCCACGAGAAAAAGATCAGCAATATGAAAGACATTTTGCCGATCCTCGAGCAGATCGCCAAGAGCGGCAAGCCCTTTATCATCATTGCCGAAGACCTCGAAGGCGAAGCCCTCGCCACCCTCGTAGTTAACAAGCTCCGCGGCACACTGCGTTGCGTGGCGGTCAAAGCGCCCGGCTTCGGCGATCGGCGCAAGGCGATGCTGGAAGACATTGCGATTCTCACCGGCGGCAAGCTCATCGCCGAAGAGTTGGGCATCAAGCTCGACAATATCACGCTGCAGGATCTGGGTCGCGCCAAAAGGATCGTCGTCGATAAAGACAATACGACGATCGTCGACGGCGCCGGTAAGAAATCCGATCTCGAAGGCCGCATCAAACAGATCCGCGCGCAAACCGAAGAAACAACTTCTGATTACGACCGTGAAAAACTCCAAGAGCGCTTGGCCAAATTGATTGGCGGTGTCGCCGTAATCAACGTCGGCGCGGCCACCGAAGTCGAAATGAAGGAAAAGAAGGCGCGCGTCGAAGACGCGCTCCATGCGACCAGAGCGGCGGTGGAAGAAGGCATCGTTCCCGGCGGCGGCGTTGCTCTGCTGCGCTCGGCAGTCGTGCTCGAAAAGCTGAGAGTCTCTGGAGACGAAAAATGGGGCGTTAACATCATCAAGCGCGCCATTGAAGAACCGCTTCGGCGCATTGCAATTAACGCCGGCGTGGAAGGCTCCATCGCACTACAAAAAGTCAAGGAAGGCAAAGGCGCCTTCGGCTTCAACGCCGCCTCCGAGGAATACGAAGATCTTTTGAAGGCCGGTATCATCGATGCGGCTAAAGTTGTTCGTACAGCGCTTCAAAATGCCGCTTCGGTTGCGAGTATGCTGCTCACGACTGAAGCGATGGTCGCTGAGAAGCCGGAGGAAAAATCCGCGATGCCTGCGATGCCACCGGGTGGCATGGGTGGAATGGGCGGCATGGGTGGAATGGGCGGCATGATGTAATCTCGCTCCAAGCAAAACAGGACCTGCCTGTTACGCGCGCTATGGAGTGCGCGTAACAGGCATTTTTTTTCTCCAGCTTGACTCCCGGACATATTCATATTAATTTGCGCTCATACTTTTCCTTGCAAATATCACGCTTTAGCAATCCAATTCATGTTTGAATCTTTAACCGACAAGCTCGAGCTGACCTTTAAGCGGCTTAGGGGTCAGGGAAAGATCACGGAGCAGAATATCGACGATGCGCTCCGTGATGTGCGGCTTGCCCTACTTGAGGCCGACGTCCACGTCAAAGTCGTCAAGACTTTCCTCGATTCTGTTAAGGCAAAGGCCATGGGCCAAGAGGTATTGCAAAGCCTCACTCCCGAGCAACAGTTTATCAAGATCGTCCGTGACCAACTGGTTAATCTTCTCGGGGGCGAATACCAAGCGCTCGATTTAAAAGCGGCGCCGCCGGTCGCAATCATGCTGGTAGGCTTGCAGGGTTCCGGCAAAACGACGACTCTGGCAAAGCTCGGCCGCTATCTCAAGAAGGACCAGAGGCGAACCCCGTATCTGGTTCCTGCGGATATCTATCGCCCGGCGGCGATCGAGCAGCTGAAGATCCTCGGACGCGAGCTCGAACTGCCAGTTCACGATTCGAACCCGAATACGTCCCCAGTGATGATCTGCCGGCAAGCCTTGGATGAGGCAAAGAAGAAGTTCTGCGATCTGTTGCTCATCGATACCGCCGGGCGTTTACATATCGACGAGGAGCTGATGCAGGAGCTCGCGGCCATTAAAGATGCCGTGCGGCCGCACCAGATCTTGTTCGTCGCCGATTCGATGACCGGTCAAGACGCGGTTAATCAAGCGTTGGGTTTCGACGCGAAACTTGGCCTCTCGGGCATCATTCTCACAAAGCTCGACGGTGACGCCCGCGGTGGCGCCGCCCTTTCGATCCGCGAGATGGTTGGCAGGCCGATTCTTTTCTCGGGTATCGGCGAAAAACTCGATGCCATCGAGCCGTTTTACCCCGATCGGCTGGCGTCGCGAATCCTTGGCATGGGCGACGTTCTGTCCTTAATCGATAAAGTGCAACAGAACGTCGAGCAGAACGAAGCCGCTAAGATACAAAAGGCTTTCCTCAAGCAACAGTTCACGCTTGAAGAGTTTCAATTACAGCTCCAACAGATCAAACGCATGGGACCCATGGGCAGTCTCTTGGAGATGATCCCGGGAGGGAAAAAACTGGCCTCCCAGGTGGACGCGGATAAGGCTGAAAAAGAGTTGAAACGGGTTGAAGCAATCATCAACTCCATGACCCTTAAAGAACGGCGCAATCCGGCGATCTTGAACGGCAGCCGCCGCCGCCGCATCGCTCAAGGAAGCGGCACCACCGTGACCGACGTTAATCGTCTGATGAAACAGTTCCTAGAAATGAAGAAAATGATGCAAAGGGTAAGCAAGCTGGGTATGCGATCGCTGCTCAGCCGGATGCCTAACCCTTTCCACTATTCGGATGAGCCGGCATGGCGCGAAGAAAAAACCTTTCTATCGTATCGTCGTCAGCGACCAGCGCTTTCCGCGCGACGGCCGTTATATCGAGCAGGTCGGAACATACGACCCCAGGTTAAACAACGGCACTATTAAGCTCGATCGGGAAAAGATCGATGCCTGGATAAAAAAAGGCGCCAAGCCGTCCCAGACTGTCTCCGAGCTCATCAAAAAAGAATTGAAGGGCAGCTAGGCGAAAAGAATCCTTTCGGCATGAAGGAATTGGTACAATATCTAGCGAAATCCCTGGTAAGGAATCCGGACGCGGTGGAAGTCAAAGAAACTCAGACCGACGACGCGTCTGTCTTCGAGCTCAAAGTCGCCAAAGAAGATTTGGGACGGATTATCGGCAAACAAGGCAGGACGGCGAAGTCGATCCGTACGCTTCTCAACGCCGCGGCGTCGCGCGGGAACCGCAAGGTCGTCCTGGAAATCATCGAACAATAGCAGCTGCCCGCATTGCTTACGCCGATGGCTGAACCATTAGTTCCCCTCGGTGAAATCGTCACCACTCACGGACTCAATGGCTGGTTGAAACTTAATGCTTTCAACCCAAGCACTAACGCGCTTTCGCCGGGGGTCGAAGTTTTCCTCGAGCATGGCGGACGCCGGTCGGCCCACCGGCTCGAAGCGAGTAGCCAGCATAAGAAGCAATTTCTCATCAAACTCGGGGACATAAATAGCATCGACGATGCGGCGCGCTATATCGGTTCAACCCTCGCAGTCGGCGAAGCCGCGCTCGAGGCCTTAGAGCCGAACCAGTATTACCACTACCAAATCATCGGCTTCGAAGTTTTTCACCTGAACGGCGATCGCGTCGGGACGATCTTATCGACCATGTCGACTCCCGCCGGCGAGATTTACGTCGTCCAAGGCCCCGACAAAGAACACCTGATTCCCGCCACGAGGGAAATCATCGAGCAGGTCGACTTCGACGCGCGAAAAATTATCGTCAATCCGCCGGATGGCTTGCTCGACCTTTGATCCGAGTCAGCCGGAATGTGAGCGCAAAGCCGATGCTAAGTTTCACGGTCATCACGATCTTTCCTAGAATGTTGGACTCCGCGCTGAGCCACGGCGTTTTGAAGAAGGCACAGGGGAAGGGATTGATAAAAGTCGAGATGGTGAATCTACGTGATTATACGACCGATCGCCACCGTACAACTGATGACTACCCGTATGGCGGCGGCCAGGGCATGGTCATGAAGCCGGAGCCGCTGGTCGCGGCCATCGAAGACTTTCGCCGCAAGGCGCAACGGGCCCGAGTTGTTCTGCTCGCTCCGCAAGGAAGCGTGTTCAGTCAGCAGGATGCCCTGCGGCTTTCCCAGGAAGAGCAAATCGTACTGATTTGCGGCCGCTACGAAGGCATCGATGAACGGGTCAAGGCGTTTGTCGATGAAGAAATTTCCATCGGCGACTACACGCTCAGTGGCGGTGAGCCGGCGGCCATCTTGGTAATCGATGCCATTGCCAGACTCGTACCGGGCGTTCTCGGCAACGAAAATTCCGCCACCGACGAATCGTTTACCGACGGTCTTCTCGAGTATCCACAATATACCCGACCAGAGATTTTTCGCGGCATGAACGTGCCCGAAGTGCTGCTCTCCGGCGATCACGAGCGTGTCAAGCAGTGGCGCCAGGAGAAAAGTCTCGAAGTTACCCGCAAGCAACGCCCCGACTTGTTCGCCAAGGCTCGGGGCGACATTGCGGCAGGTGCTGGCGTGACGCCGATAAAGGCTCCCGTCTATGTTGCGCTACTGCATTATCCCGTTTACGACAAGAACGGACAGGTGGTCACCACTGCCGTCACCAACATGGATATCCATGATATTGCGCGCTCGGGGCGCACTTATGGCATTCACGGGTTTTTTGTCGTCACCCCGGTAAAGCCTCTACAAAAGCTGGCGCTCAAAATTATCGAACATTGGCAAGTTGGCTACGGCAGTGAATATAACGTGACGCGCAAAGAAGCGCTCGCCTTGGCGCACATTTGTGACACTCTCGATGATGCCGTCATCGCCATCGATCGGGACACCGGCGAAAAACCGGCTCTGGTCGTAACTTCGGCCCGTCGCGCCGAACACTGTACCTCTTTCGAAGCGCTAAGAGACATGTTAAATAGGAAGACTCGCCCCGTTCTTATCCTCTTTGGTACAGGATGGGGGCTAACAGAAACCATATTCTCACGAGCAGACTACGTTCTAGAACCCATCGCCGCAGGCGGCGACTACAATCATCTGTCGGTGCGATCGGCGGCGGCCATTATTCTAGACCGTCTACTAGGGGACACAGTGAAAGATAGGAGTCGATTATGAACATCGTCGGTCAATTGGAAGCCCAGCAGTCCAAAAAAGAAATCCCAGCGCTCCACCCGGGGGAGACCGTGCGCGTCCACGTCAAAGTAGTCGAAGGTGAAAAGGAACGGACTCAGATCTTCGAGGGCATCGTGATCGGTATGGCAGGTAGCGGTAACCGCGCTACGTTTAGGGTGCGTAAAATCTCCTATGGCGTCGGCGTCGAAAGGATCTTTCCGCTCCACTCGCCGCGCGTCGATAAAGTCGAAGTGATATCGAGGGGTAAAGTACGCCGAGCAAAACTTTATTATCTGCGTGACAGATCAGGCAAAGCCGCTCGCTTGTTCGGCGAGGAACGATAAAGTCTCGGTGACTCTCGAGCCGTGCAGAAACCGACAAACCTATTCAGGCTGTGGACGCGGCTAATCCAGGTGAGCGGCAGATCAGCCGCAATCCAGGGAGAAGTGAAAGCGTCTTTTACGATTTGCTGGCCAGAACACTAACCGCCGCCGAGAACATTGCCTCTGCCATCAAATGTCGCTCCAGGGTGAACACGCAGCTCGCCCACTCGCGCTTCGCCCTTGAAGTATCCACCCGGCATCACCTCGAAGCACCCCATCGCCTGGACCGATCCCACGAGCTTTCCTTCCAAGTGAACCTGGCGAGCCGAGATATGAGCGTCGACAGTGGCATTGGAGCCGATCACTAAGAGGTCGCTAGATTTGATCTCGCCGGTGAAATGCCCATCGATTTTAACCGGCAGATTATAGCTGAGCTTTCCCGAGATCGACGAGTTCGCGAACAATACCGTGCGCGGCGCCGCCCCTTGAATGAATGATGGATTGTCTTTGTCGGTGGTTTTTTGCGCCATTGGTCGTTGCAAGCGCCTTAGCATAGCACCGACACGCCGCTAACTAAAGTCATTTAGCGCTAGTGGTTCAATTTGATTTAAATGAATCGTCAATGTAGGGGCGGACCCCTGTGTCTGCCCTCTGGGACGGGCGACCACAGGGGGTCTACAAATTTTTGCGAAACTGAACCACTACCCATTTAGCGGCAGGCTACAACCCAACCACACCGCTGTGCTAGCATAGAATCATGGATCTCTTTGGGTCGCCACCCTCGCAGCCGCAACAAACTTCACAACCTCTGGCGGAAAGGATGCGTCCGACAAGCCTGCAAGAGTTTGTTGGCCAGGAGCACCTGCTCGGTCCCGGCAAACTCCTGAGCGGTATGGTAGATTCGGGCAAGCTCGGCTCTTTGATTCTTTGGGGCCCTCCCGGCAGCGGCAAAACCACCCTGGCGCAAATCTTGGCGCAGTCAGCCGGCGCCGTTTGCGTGCATTTTTCCGCCGTCACGTCGGGCGTCAAAGATTTGAAAAAGATTATCCATGAGGCCGAACAGTTACAGCGCCTCGGCAAACCCACGGTTCTCTTCGTCGACGAAATCCATCATTTTAACAAAGCACAGCAGGACAACTTCCTGCCCCACGTCGAGCGCGGCACGTTGATCTTGATCGGCGCCACGACGGAAAATCCCTCTTTCGAGGTTATTTCGCCGCTGCTCTCGCGTTGCCAGGTATTGGTCCTCAAAACACTCTCGCCTGAAGATATAGGCAAAGTCGTCGACCGAGCTCTGGGCGATTCGCGGCGCGGGCTGGCAGCAACGCGCCTCGCCATCAGTGCAGAAAGCCGCGAATTCCTGATCCAGCAGTCGCACGGTGACTGCCGGGTGGCGCTGAACGCTGTAGAAGCCGCTGCGATCTTAGCGCAGGGCCACACGCAGAAAGAAATCGGCCTCGCGCACGTACAAGAGGCGCTGCAGCGAAAGCCTCTGCAGTACGATAAAGCCGGCGAGGAGCACTACAACGTCATTTCTGCGTTCATCAAAAGCATGCGCGGCAGCGACCCTGATGCCGCGCTTTACTGGATGATGCGCATGATCGAAGCCGGTGAAGATCCCCTGTTCATCGTGCGGCGCATGGTGATATTTGCCGCCGAAGATATCGGCAACGCCGATCCCCGGGCGCTACAAGTTGCCGTCGCCGCCAAAGATGCCGTTCATTTCGTCGGGCTACCCGAAGGTCGGATTCCAATGGCGCAGGCTGTGACTTATCTGGCAAGTGCGCCAAAATCGAACGCTTCGTACAAGGCGATGCTCGCCGCCACCGAGGACGTGCAAGAACGCGGCGCCCTTCCCGTGCCTCTGCATTTACGCAACGCACCGACGCCGTTGATGCAAAAGCTCGGCTACGGCAAGGACTACAAATATGCTCACAATTACGACGAGCATATTGTCGAGCAAGAGCATTTGCCCGAAGAACTCCTTGGCAAACATTATTACACACCGTCAGACTCGGGCTACGAAAAAGAGATCAAAGAGCGCTTGAAATTCTGGGAAGAAAAAAAGAAGAGATCGAAGAACTAGCCCGCATGATTCAGAACACCCATCCTTCATCCTCCCCCGCATGCATGCGGGGGAGGAAAGAGGTGGGGGCGCTGCGCGCACCGGTCAGTTAAACGCCTTATTCCTTGATCCCTGCCAGATCCAATAGAAACGCATACGAGAAGGCGGTTTCGTGATGACGGCGAAAGCGACCCGAGGCGCCGCCATGCCCCGCATCCATGTTGGTTTTCAGTAATAGCCGATTGTCGTCCGTCTTGAGCTCGCGCAGTTTCGCCGCCCATTTGGCCGGCTCCCAATATTGAACCTGAGAATCATGCAATCCGCCGGTGATCAGCATGGCCGGGTAGGCTTTGGTCTGGACGTTGTCGTAAGGAGAGTACGACAGCATGTAATCGTAGTATTCCCTCTGATTCGGATCACCCCACTCATCATACTCGCCAGTAGTTAATGGAATAGACGAATCGAGCATCGTCGTAATCACGTCGACGAACGGCACCTCGGCGACGATCCCTCTGAAGAGGTCCGGCCGCACGTTGCTCACGGCTCCCATCAGCAAGCCCCCGGCGCTTCGCCCGATGGCGAATAGTTTGTCAGGCCCGGTGAATTTCTCGTGAATGAGAAATTCCGCGCACGTAACAAAGTCCGTAAAGGTATTTTTCTTTTTGAGCAGCTTGCCGGCGTCATACCATTGCCGGCCCATCTCCTGGCCGCCGCGAATATGGGCAATCGCATAGACAAAGCCACGGTCGACCAAGCTCAGCCGCGGCGAAGCGAAGCTTGCGTCGATACTCAGGCCATAGGCGCCGTAGCCGTAGAGTAATAACGGGTTGCCGCCGTCCTTCTTCAGTCCCTTTCGGTAGAGAATCGACAGAGGAACAATCGTACCATCCGCAGCCTGCGCGTAGAGTCGTTCAGTTGCATAGTTTTCCGTGTCAAAACCACCCAATACCTCTTCGCGCTTGAGCAGAGTCTTGCTGCGCGCGACCATATCGTGATCATGAATCGACAGCGGTGTCTTCATCGAAGTGTACTCAAACCGCAGCATGGTGGTATCGAATTCCAAATTGACGCCGAGATTGGCCCGGTACGCCGGCTCATCGAACTCGAGATAATAGCCTGCGCCTCCGGACCAAGGTATTACCCGGATCTGAGTGAGCCCGCGCACTCGTTCTTCCAACACCAGGTGATCCTTGAAAAGCTCGAAGTCGCCGAGGTAGACCTCCGAGCGATGCGGAATGATTTCCTGCCAGTGCTCTCGCTCCGGCTGGTCCACCGGTGTCGACATTAGGCGAAAATTTTTGGCTTCACTATTGGTGCGGATGATGAAGCGATCTTGAAAGTGATCGAGGTAATACTCGTGCGCGCGCTCGCGAGGCAGAAAAATTTTGAACTGGCCAAAGGGATCGCCGGCGTCAAGATAGCGGTACTCCTGGCTGATCGTCTGTGACGACACGATCATCAAGAATTTTTTTGACTTGGTCTTAAAGATGTAAGCAACGAAGGTTTCATCATCTTCTTGGAAGACCAGTTGGTCCTCGGCTGGATCACTGCCCGCGACGTGACGATAGATTTGGTACTGGCGCAGGGTCGTCTCATCCTGCTTGCCATAGAATACTGTCTTATTATCGTTCGCCCACGTGAGGTTTTCCGTGACGTTGGCAAGAACGTCAGGCAGGATCTCGCCGGTCGTAAGATTCTTGAGATAGGCGGTGTAAATTCTTCGTCCCTGCGTGTCCACCGCGTAGGCAAGGAAATCTTGCGCCGAGCTCACCGCCCACCCGCCGATGGAGAAGAACTCATGCCCTTCAGCCAAGACATTGGCATCGAGCATGATCTCTTCAGGCTCCTCAAACAGCTTTTCTTCGAAAGCCCCTGTATGAGCCATCTCCTGGGCAGCGTACTGGTTTTCTTCGTTTAGATACTTGATGACTTCGGGATTGTCCCGCTCGCGCAGCCAATAATAATTATCAACGCGCACATGGCCATGCTTTTCGAGCTTCGTTGGTATCTTCTTGACCATACAGAGCCTCCATCCGGCGGCAAAGCCAGAAGGCCAAATTTTAGAAAATTTTGCTATCGAACTCTAGACCAAGCTTTGCGGTGACGGATCAGACACGCCTCGCGGAATAACCCGCAAATAAAAATCGACATCTCAGTCAGCTCACCGGAAGGACCTTCCATTCGGCGAAAACTTTGTATACCTTCGCGGGATCCGGCAATTGAACGAAAACAAGCCGATGAATCGTGTTGTAAATCGATGGATCTTATTCGCGGCTATTCTGCTGATGCTCACTCGGCGTGCTGCCTGGACAGAGGCCGCGGAGTCGCACTCTTTTTACGATGGTAGAACCATTACGTTGATCATCTCCACCTCGCCTGGCGGCGCGACCGATGTTGCCGGACGCTTGGTGGCCCGTCACTTGGGGAAATATATTCCCGGCCATCCAAATATTATCGCGCA
>WNFU01019171.1_pt1 | contig 20649 bp, 24 predicted proteins | sample 5400121 | NCBI WGS metagenome assembly WNFU01 (sample SAMN13153360, study PRJNA577476) | soil metagenome | isolation source: 100 cm soil or saprolite under grassland replicate 1 | place: USA:California | collected 2016-06-15 | reverse complement strand
AGTCGGTCACGTTGATTCCCGCCGCGTCCTGCCGCAGGCGGACCAGCCGGTCGCCTCCGCCGTAGGGGAGCGCCTGGAGAAAAACCCCGTGGACGACGCTGAAAATCGCGGTGTTGGCGCCGATGCCGAGAGCGAGTGTCGCGACCGCGGCGGCCGCGAAGACCGGGGTGCGCTTGAGGCCCCTGATGCCGTATCGCAGGTCCTGGAGAAAGGCCTCGATCACGGGCGCCCCCGTCGCGTCGCGGGACGCCTCCTTGTGCTTCTCAACGCCTCCGAAGGAGATCAGCGCCTCCCGGCGCGCCTCCTCCGGCGGGAGCCCGCGCTCGACGAGCTTGCGCGTCTCCATGTCGAGGTGAAAGCTCATCTCCTCCTCCAGCTGGCTCTCAACCGAGCGCCGCCGCAGGAGATATCGAAAAGTCGTCAAGACCCGGAATGTCATGGTCGACCTCGCTCGCTAACCTGCCGCCAGAACGCGGGACACCGCCTGCGCGAAACGCTCCCAGCTTTCCTGTTCCTCGGCGAGCTGCTTGCGGCCCCTGCGAGTCAGCTCGTAGAAGCGGGCGCGGCGGTTGTTTTCGGACGCGCCCCACTCCGAGCGGATCCACCCCCTGGCTTCCAACCGGTAGAGCGCGGGATAGAGCGACCCCTGGTTGACCTGAAGGACATCCTCGGAGAGCTGCTGGATCCGCTGGGAGATGCCCCACCCGTGCATCGGCGCCGACAACAGAGTCTTCAGGACGAGAACGTCGAGAGTCCCCTGGAGGAGGTCGGTCCTGGGCGTCGGAGTCTCTCCTCGCTCCTGTCGAATGTCAAAGGGAGATACGCGGCCACCGCCCGAAGGTTTCGTCGGAGGGAGAAAGGCGGGACGGGATTCAGGGTTTCGGGGCGGACTCCATCCGCTTCCAGACGAGGTCCCAGGCCTCGCGCCGCTGGGCAAAGCCGGTAATCTTGCCGCCGGCGCCGCGCAGGAACACGTATCGGTAGCGCGGACGGCCGGGCACGAAAAGCACGTCCGTCGCCTCGGCGCGCAGCTCCTCCGCCTTGCGCCCGGTCTGCTGGCCTTCGAGCGCGTCCCCGTTGCACCAGATCTCGTAGGCGATCGTGGGCGTCAGAGCGTACCGCCCGCAGTATTCGTTGCGAAGCGGGGCCGCGAGGGGAACGGAGGGCGGGTCCATGCGCAGCGCCAGGACCTGACCGGCGATCAGGCGCCATCCTTTCGAAGTCTTCAACCAGGTGTCTGTCGCGCGGTACTGGCAATGCAGCTTGTGGCCGTGGAAGTCTTCGTTCTCGTCGTCGACGTAAGTCGCGACGGCGACGCTCCCGTGCATGGCGACGTCGAACTCGGTGACCACGATGGTGCCCGAGACCCCCTCCGGCAGGGGCTTCGTGCCTTCGACCATTTGTTTCTTCGTCAGCACCTTTCCGCTCTCGTCCACGTACCGCAGATCCTCGTCCAGATACCGGTCCCACACCGCGGAAGATCCGGTCGTGATCGCGTCGAGCAGCTCCTGGGTTTGGCGGCGCAGGACTTGGGGTACGTTCTCGGCGGCGAGCGCGGGCGTGCCGATCACGAAGAAAAGGACCGGCGCCAGGATCGAGACTGAAGCTTGCTTCCTCATGAGCTCTGTCCTCCGTCAGTTCCAATGCTTCAAGTCGGGCCACTGCTCCGCGAGCGGGACGCGGAGCCCGCGGCAAAGGTAGATCGCGCGGTTTTCTTCTGCCATCCCCCATGGATGGAAGTGCTCGCCGGCCTTCTCGACCGAGCGGCACCGTCTTGCGATCGACTCGCGGCCCCATTGCAGCCAGATCAGGGAGTCGCCTCGAAAATCCCCTGGTCCCCAGAAGTAGTGGTTCTGGTGGGCACAGATGGCGGGCGGCAGGCCGTAGGCGGGACCGAAGAGATGAAGAGCGCCGGCCTCCCCGTAGTTGCTGGCGAAGATGCCCGTCCGCACGCGCTCTTCCGGCGGCAGCGACTCATAGATCCGGGCCACGTCGGCCACCAGCTCCGGCCAGCCGAACTGGTCCCCGAGGCGCTGGTCCAGCGGTCCCTCGTGCCGGACCTCGGTCCTGGGCGGCGCGACGTGGAGACGCCTCTGGTAAGCGAGGAGCTGCTCCGGCGGGAGGAACGGCAGGATCGCGGGGGCGAGGACCGCGCCCGCGGCGGCGACGTAAGTCGCGATGGCGGCCTTCGGCCAGGTCCTGCCGCGGCTCCACGCCCGGCGCTCGAGCCAGCCTTCCACCGCCACGGCTCCGGAAGCGAAAAGAATCGGATAGATAGGGGTCAAGTAGTAGTTCTTCGCCTTGAGCACAATCATCAACACCAGGAGTACGAGGTAGGTCCAGCCGAGCACGCGCAGACGCGAGGCTCGCCCGAAGAGGAACGAAACGAGTCCCGCGAGCCAGATGGGAAAGAGAAGAGGGTGGAGGAGCAGGATCTGCTGGCCCATGAACTCCAACGGCGAGAGCATGACGTTCTTGCCCATCCGCTTGACGTTCTGGAGGTCCTCGATCGTCGGAAAACCGTGGCGGATCTGCCAGAGGATGTTGGGGAGGAAGAGGAGCAACGCCAGGCCGCCGCCGATCCAGATCCAGGGCTTTGCGAGCTCGCGGCGTTCGCGAGTGAGCAGCAGGGCGGCCACGACCGCTGCGCCGAAGAGCATTGCGGAGTGCTTGTTCTCGAGCCCGAGCCCGGCCAGCACGCCGAACCACACCCAGAGCCGGGAGTCTCCCGTGCGCACGATGCGGATGAGAAAAAAGACGCACCCCATCCAGAAGAGCGGCTCGAACCCGTTCATCGTCAGGATGCTGTCCATGCCGAGGTAGATGGGTGCCGCGAGCGCGCAGAGGCCGGCGAGCGCCTGGGCGAAGCGTCCGCCTCCAAGCTCGCGCGCCAGCACCATCGTCAACGCCACCCTCGCCGCCCCGGCGAGCGCCGCGAGCGTCCTCAGGACCGGGAGAGAACCGCCCAGCAGAAGCGCGATCTTCGCGTACACAGCGATGAGCGGCGCGCAGTCCACATAACCCCAATCCAGATGCCGCCCGCAGTCCAGGAAGTAGAGCTCGTCGCGGAAGTATCCGTACCGGCCCGCCGTCGCGACGTGGACGAGCAGCTTCGCTCCCACAAGCAAGGCGAGGAGCTTCGAGTCGAGGGGCCCGACCGCCCGCTGCCCGTCCCCGCGGCCCGCAGCTACCGATCTCCGCTCCATTGAGGATCTCTTCTCCTTGTTACGGTTGAGTTACGAAGGCCCGGTTCCGCCCCCGATCCACCATTGCAGCACCCGCAGCGCGCGGAGAGTGTTCCAGCGGCTGGGCCCACCGAGGCGCTCCAGTTCGAAGTACGTCCTGCCCTTGTAGCGGTTCTGCAACGGCCAGCGGCGGTTGGAACGCTGCTTGTTCCGGACGATGTCGATAGCCTCGGCGAGGCGCCGGTCGCACGGCGCGTTGACGGCCTGGAAATAATCGAGAGCCCGGAGGATGTCGTAGTGCCACCGCGGCGGGAAAGAGAAGCGAGTGAATGCAGGCTCGATGATTTCGCCTGTCCGGTGGGAGCGGAAGAGCTGGTGCTTGAGGAGGAATTCACGGCCGCGGCCCTGCGCGGCCCGTACGGCCCGGACTCCGCCCTTCCGGAGGAGCTCGTAGAATCGCAAGCCCTCGAGCACGCTGATGGTCGTATGGACCGAAGCATGGGTTGCGCCGCCCGCCCGCGCGCAATTCCATCCTCCGTCGGGCATCTGTTGCTCCAGCAGGTGGCCGGCAACGGTGTCGAGACGGCTGTCGTCAATCTCGAAGTACGAGAGGATGGAAAGGACCATCCCCGTGACGCACGTCTCGCTCCGACCTGTCCTGCCGTAGTTGATACCCCCGTCGCGCTGGAGCCCTTGATCGAGAAGGACCTTACAGGCTTTTGCCGCCTGCCGGTTGCTGGCCGGCAGACCGAAGTCACGCAGCAACAGCATCGTATAGGTCGTCGAGACCCACTTTGGCGAGTAGAGTCCGCCGTCCGGCGACCGGCCACCGGCCCACGTGCCCTCGGAATCCTGCCTGGCGAGGAGGCGGGCGCCCCAGCCCTCGCGCGCGACCTTTCTCCGCTCTCGCTCGACGGTGCGTTCCGCCGCCCCGCTCAAGTCCCGCAAGGCCTGCCAGCGAATGGCCGGATCCCCGCCGAGGAGCCATTGGATCGTCCTATCGGTCTTTGGACTCGAAATCACTCCCATAGTGCTTGCGGCTCGAGACCGGAAGCGGTCACGCCGGATTCGCCGCGCCCCTTCGCTCCGAAGCGGCCCGGCCCACGCCGAGATCGCGGAGCAGGCCGTCTCGCAAGTCGTAGATCCAGCCGTGAACGATCACCTCCCCGCCTCGGAGGCGCGCATTGATAAGAACATCCGACGCGAGGAGCCGCCCCACCTGTTCCGTGACGTTCAGTTCGCAAAGTCTTCTCCAGCGCTCGGTCGGATCGGAGGTTTCCGCAAGGTCGGCGCTTCGAGAGTCGGCCAGGTGCTGCAGCGGGGAGAGCCACCTCTGAACGTGCGCGGGGGCCTCGGACGCGCCGCCCTCGAGCACGGCGCGGACGCCGCCGCAGCCGTAGTGCCCGCAGACGATGATGTGCCGCACATCGAGTTTCTCGACGGCGTATTGGACGACGGCCATGCAGTTTGTGTCCCCGGGCGCGACGATGTTCGCCACGTTTCGGTGTACGAAGAGCTCGCCCACCGCCATGCCGACAATCTCGTTTGCCGAGACCCGACTGTCGGAACAACCGATCCACATGTATTTCGGTCGCTGGATGTCGCAGAGGCGGTCGAAGAACTGCGGGTCCTTCGCCCGGCGGCCGCTCGCCCAGGTGCGGTTGCGTTCGAGCAGATGCGCCAGGTCCTTCATGGCCGGGTGAGATTCTATCGATGTCTCGGGGGTCAGGAACTCAGGCCATCCCCGAGATCGCTCCAGCAAACCGCCTGGCCTCGGCGACAGTCAGACCGTGTCGCTTACTGTCAGCTCCAGCCGCGGGGCTTGGGAGGACGCCTCGACATCATTCACTCTTCGCTCTCTCCCGGGCAGAAGCCTCCCGGCAGTTCACAGGCACCCCACGCTCCTCCTTCACGCCGTCGCCACGTAGCAGAGCAGAACATTCCCATTGGCGAAAACCCGCGTCTTTGTCAGCTTCAGGGCCAGCTTCCCCTTGATGCCTTCGAACATCGTCCTCCCCTTGCCAAGAACGACCGGAGTAATCACGATCTGGTATTCATCGATCAAACCCTCCGGGGCCAATTGCGAAACGATGCTGCCGCTTCCCAAGATCGCGATATCTTCGCCGGACTCCTGTTTCAGCGTTCGTACTTCCCCCGCCAGGTCGCCCTTCATCAGCTTCGTTCGGTGCCACGACGCCTTGTCCAGTGTTCTCGAAAACACGACCTTTGGCAGATTATTCATTCCTTCCGCGACATCGGGATAACTCTTCATTGCGGCCGGTGTCGGCCAGTAGCTGGCCATGAGCTCATACGTGACCCTACCCAGCAGCAGCATCCCTCCAACGCGTGCATTGTCCGCGACAAATGCATTCCACTCCGCATCCTCGTTACCCTTGTGGGCCCAGCTGAGGTCGCCGCCGACCCCTGAGAAGTAGCCATCCAACGTCACATTGTTGAAAACGACCAATTTGCGCATGCGCAAGCCTCCTTAGACTATGGCTGTAGAGGAGCGTAGAGACCACCGGTCTGTTCGAGCCAGTCGGCTATGTGACTGGCTGCGACAGCGATGTCGTTGTCCGAGATGTCGAGGGTCAGGCTGGGAAGGGCTGAGCGATGCACGAGATCGCGGATCAGCTCCTGCTCCGCGATAAAGGCAGCCAGGTCTGCGTACTGCGCGGGGTTGCCCGAGACCAGCAGCCGAGCCGCCCGGGCAGCCTCGAAGGAATCGGGCCTTCGAACACAGAAGACGAGGCGGAAGCCGATCGAGACGAGCCGGTTCTCGAGCCAGGAAAAGTCGTACGGCTTCTTGTGGACGCGAAGCTGATAGGCCTGGGTGGAGATGTGAAAGCGGTCTATGATCCAGGAGTAGTACCGCTGAAGTTCAAAGAGTCTCACCCAGGTCTCATACGTTTCGAGCGCGAGGGCTTCTTCGGCTGGATCGAAGTTGATGAGGCCGCGTCCCCAGGGGAAGTCGGTGAAGGCGCACCACTCGGCCGAGATAAGGGGCGAGTGGTACCTATATTTGCGAGGACCGACAATCCGAGGATGCTCATTCAGCGCGAAGGCGATCTCGGTCTTGAGCGTGAGACGAGTGCCCTCAAGGATGACTTTGGGACACAGTCTGCGACTCATAAGTTGCCCGGGGCCGGGAGCCGCCCTGCCCTACGGATTTCGCTCTCCGAGCGCAATGGCCGCGCCGTAACCCGATAATACAGGAAGCGCACGGATGACCCCAACTCCTCCGTGGCTATCCGGCTGGAGACCGTGTCTTATCTACTCCGTACACGTCGGTGCTCAGGTACTTCAGGCCGGAGTCGGCCGTCAGCGTGACCACCCTGGCATCCGGCCCCAGCCGCTCCGCCACAGGAATCGCGGCGACGATCGTCGTGGGATCCATCATCGCGTTTGCAGGCGTGCTGATTGGCTCCTCGGCGGCGAAACGCCTGATCTCCGAGTGGCTCAGCCGAGTCACGAGAGAAGTTGACCGAGGCGGTCGAAGCGTTCGCTCCAGACCTTCTTCATAGCATCCGCGGCTGACCGGTTGGGAAGCTTCTGATGAGCAACGGCCACGGCGCTCTTGGAAGCCCCCTTCGATAGGAACCCGAGTTGCACGGGAGTGCCGTCATCCCACGTCATCCGCATGTATTTGTGCGGGGTGGCATGGCGCACCGTAACCTTCGTGGCGAGCCACCGGCGGCGAATGCGCGCATTCGCGAAGGCGTAGAAGAGCTTCTCGACCGGAACGTTGAACGTGCGGCTCTTGGTCGCTTCATACCCCCGCCCCGCCGTTGCCCTCGGTCGCGCAGGCCGCGAATGCGCTCGTACCCGACGGTCACCGTCTGAGACCACCAGTCAGGCGTGCCGAGAGACGAGACGTGTTGCGCGATTTCTCGATGGGTCTTCTCCGGCTCCCGGACTGCATCGAGCACGCGGACCCATTGCGCCCACGTACGCCCGGTCCGTCTGTTGACCGCGTCGTCGCTCATGCCGGCGACTTCGGCGTAGCGAGTTGTCGGTTCGCTCTTCTTCAGGAGCTGGAGCCGCGCGGCGGTGTACGCCTCGGCGGTCTTCTTCATTCGGGAGCGGATCAGCCGCTTGAGGTCCTTTTGTTTCGGCATAACGTCTCCTTCGTACCGCCCGCGAGCGAAGCTCCCCAGCAGCGTCGTCCGCGAGGACGAAGGTTCGTCACACCGATCCGGGAGTATGCCCCCCCTTTGCCTCGGCGAGGGCCTTCGCTGGGGAAAGGCCATCGAGGTTGGGCGCGGATCAGCGCCGTACTGAGTGTAATTCGCCCGCGGAACGGAAGTAATAACGCGGCTAAGGGTTCGCCGGCCCCTTACGCGGACCGGCGTGGTGAGCCGTCGCCCTCGAGGAACTCAAGGAAGAGGTTCGGCCCGAGGATGTTCTCGAAGAAATGGACGCGGTCGAGCGGCGAATCCGCCGCGGTTGAGACGGTGGCGGGGTCAACCGTGCCCGCAGGTGGCTACCCGGACCGGTTTCAGCGGTTGTAAGACCCGTGCGTCCCGACACGAAACGACGAAACACGATCGTTCAATCCCGCCCTGCGCAGATCATTCATATCGGAGTCGAAGCGTCTGGGCTCCCCCTGGAAGCTCATGTCACGATACACGGTGACCTCGGCGTTCCCGAAGACTCGGATCGACGAGATCTGATCGTTCATGCCGGCCGGCACCTGCTCGGCGGCAGCGCCGACAGGGGCACAGAAGTACTGGCCGCCGTAGTTGATGTCCCGGTAGAAGCACACGCCTGAGCGGGGGACGGATGGACGGCCCCATGCCATTCCCCAGTTCCCGTCTCCCTCCCCTGATGAACCGCCCCAGGTCCCGCGCCTGGAGACGCGAAACGACGAAATGCGATCGCTCAGCCCCACCCTGCGCAAATCATTCATATTGGAGTCGAAATTCCGAGCCTGCCCCTGGAAGCTCATGTCGCGATACACGGTGACTTCGGCGTTCCCGAAGACTCGGATCGACGAGATCTGATCGTTCATGCCGGGCGGCACCTGCTCGGCGGTGGCGCCGACAGGAGCACAGAAGTACTGGCCGCCGTAGTTGATGTCCCGGTAGAAGCACGCGCCCGAGCGCGGTACGGACGGACGGCCCCAGGCCATTCCCCAGTTCCCGCCGCCGCCCCCGTGCGAGCCGTCCCGGCTCCCGCGGGTCTCGATACGGAACGACGAAATGCGATCGTTCCAGCCCACCCTCCGTAGATCACTCTCATCGGAGTCGAAGCTCCTGGACTGCCTCTGGAAGCCGGTGCCGCGATACACGGTGACTTCGGCGTTCCCGAAAACTCGAATCGACGAGATCTGATTGTGCCTGCCGGAGGGTACCTGCGCGGCCGAGGCGCCGACGCGTGAACAGAAGTACCGCCCGCCGAAGTTGATGTCCTCGTAGAAGCACGCACCCGTTTCGGGCACTGGTGGACGGCCCCAGTTCTGCCCGGAGGCGCTGGCAACACCGATCACGATCAAGCCAACAGCCAGGAAGCCAGCTTTTGTCTGGTCCTTCATACTCCCACCTCTCACTGTCAGGGTATCAAAGGGAGGTCAGCTTCCCGTCGAGGCGCTATCAGGCAGTAGAACACGAGTTGGGGTCCTGTGCAGACGCAATGACCTGATTGCGCTCGCCGCTGGACTCGATATCGTTAGGATGGATGGCGACTCACCCGACACGACACCTCATTCGGGCTATTCCGGTCCTGTTGCTCTCCTGCGCTCTCCTGGGCGCCGGTCCGTCGGCGCCGCCCGATTACTCCATTCAGGCCATCCGATATGGGACCATCGCGAACTTTCCGGTGGCATCCCTCGTGATGGGCGTGTCCAAGGACGAAAAGATCGACATCGCCATGGTCGTCTGGTTGATCCGTGGGGGAGGCCGCAACATCCTGTTCGACACTGGCTTTCACCGCGAGGTGTGGCTCAAGCAGTTTCCCACCGCCGACTACCTCCGACCCGACGAAGTCGTGAAGATCGCCGGCGTCAAGCCCGAAGACGTGACCGACATCATCATCAGCCATGCCCATTGGGATCACATGGGCGGCATCGACCTCTTCCCGAAAGCGGCAGTCTGGATCCAGAAGCAGGAGTTTGCCTATTACACCGGAGACGCCTGGCAGCCGGGCGGACGGCATGGAGGCATCGATCCCGACGACGTGAAGGCTCTCGTGCAGTTGAACACCGAAGGCCGCCTGCGCCTCGTGGAGGGCGACAACGTGGAGATCCTTCCGGGCATTCATGCCTATACCGGAGCGCGCCACACGTGGGCTTCGCAGTACATCGGCATCGCCGGAAATCCCCCGTTCGTCCTGGCTTCGGACAACTGCTATCTCTACCGCAACCTCTCCGAGCACAAGGCCAGCGCCACTTTCAGCGAGGCCGATCAGCCCGCCAATCTCCGGAATCAGACGCGCATGATTGAGCTCGCCGGCTCCGCGGACCGCGTCGTCCCCGGCCACGACCCCCGCCAATTCGAAAGATTCCCCACCCAGGGCCGGATCGCAAGAATCCGCTAGCAATCAAATGATCGGCAGCTCTCCCAACTCGAGCGGCATCATGAACTGAGAGACAACGCGTGCGGGCGCGGGCATGACGATTCCCCCGACTATTCGCATCGCAGCGCCAGTGTCGGCGCGATCCGCGACGCTTTGCGCGCGGGGAGGTACGCCGCGAGGGCCGTCACCAGGAGCATCGCCGGCACGACGATGAGATAGACCAGCACGTCGACCCCGCCGGCGTTGAACAGCATCGAGTTCATGAGCTGTTCGATGGCGAAACCGAGCGCCAGGCCGATCACCGTTCCCAGTCCCACCAGCGCCAGGCCCTTGCCTATCACCAGGCGCAGCACGTCGGCTGGCCGCGCCCCGATCGCCATCCGGATGCCGATCTCGCGGGTCCGGCGGCTGACGTTGTACGCGATCACTCCGTACAGGCCGGCGATGGCGAGCAGGAGGCCCACGGCGCCGAGCGTCCCGACCAGCTCGACCGCGACCCGCGGCCCGTCCACGGCGGCGTACCGATAAAGGTCCTCGAACGTCCTCGTCTCCGACATCGGCAGGTTCGCATCGAGCGTCCGAACGATCTCCCTCAGCGACGCGACCATTTGCAGCGGTTCGTCGGCCGTCCGCACCATCAGGACCAGCCGTCCGACCGGATGCTGCGCCAGCGGCAGATACACGAAGTCCTCGGGCTTCGTGACGCTATCCTTGTAAACGACGTTCCGCGCGACGCCGACGATCTCGACCGGCGCGCCGGCGGCGCCGTCGAGTCGGATGCGCTTGCCCACCGCATCGGCGCCCGGCCAGTAGTGCTTCGCGAAACGCTCGTTGACGACGGCGACGCGGGACGCCTCCGCGGTATCGGACGGCCGGAAGCCGCGGCCGCGCAGAATCGGGATCTGCAGCGTCTCGAAGTACTGTTCATCGACGGTGTCCATCGTGGAGGTGAAGTGCTCGCGGTTTCGCGGCATGACGAAGCCATCCGGCACGAAGGCGACGCTGTCGAAGTCGCCCAGTCCGAGCGGTGGGTTCTGCATGAGCGTCGCGCCCTGGACCCCGGGCGCTTCCCGCACGCGCTCGACCAGGAGTTTGTAGAAACGCTCCGTCTGCGCCGCGTCGTACTGCACCAGGCGCGAGTCGAACCTCGCCATCAGCAGGCGTTCCTTCGGGAATCCGATTCCTCCGAGCAGGCTGTTGTGGAAGCCCCGATACATCAGGAAGGCCACCGCGAGCAGCATCAGGGACATGGAGAGCTGCGCCACGACCAGCGCGTTGCGGCCCCAGAGGCGTTTGCGCGCCGACACGTCCCCGTCGGCGGTCTTGAGCCCATTGACCAGGTCCGTCGATGCCGCCGTACCCGACGGCGATCCCGACCAGTCCCCCCAGGAGCGCGAGGACCAGGCTTTCGGTCAGCAGCAGCCGGACCAGCCGGAATCGCCCGGCGCCGATGGCCAGCCGCACGGCGATCTCTCGCGTCCGCGTCGAGGCGCGGCTCAAGAGCAGCCCCGCGACATTGGTGCAGGCCACCAGCAGCACCGCCAGGGCGAGGATCGTGAAGACCACGCCGAATTTCCAGTTGATGTCGTTATCCCGCGTCCGCATCTGGAATTGGGTGCGCACCGCCGCCCCGCGGTCGCGATTGAGCTTCGGGTACTCGCGCTCGAAGCTCTTCGCGAGGAGGAGGAGCTCGTCCTGCGCCCGCGCGAGCGTCGTGCCTCGCCTCAGGCGCGCTCTCACGGTGAGCTCGCGATCGCCCCGGTCCAGCAGGAGGTCCTTGCGCGGGTTGCTCGAGAACGTCCGCGCCATCGCCAGGGGTATGTAGAACTCGGGACGCGAGAAGACGTACATCCCCGGGAACGAGTCGGGCGCGACGCCGACGACGGTGAAGTCCGTGCCGTTCAAGCGAATCACCCTGCCGACGACGGAAGGGTCGCCCGCGAATTCGCGTTTCCAGCAATCCGGCCCGAGCACGACGACGGCGTCGCGGCCGGGCACACTGTCTTCGTCCTCCCGGAAACCGCGCCCCAGCTGCGGCGCGACGCCGAGCACGCCGAAGTAGTTGCCGGAAACCAGGAGTCCTCCCCGGACCCTCGGCGTGGCTCCGGGTTGGGCGGTGAAGCCGACGCCCTGGAGCGGCGCGTTGGCGATCACGCCGTCGTAGCTCTTCGTCTGGTCGCGGATGTCCAGGTATTCGCGATACGAGAGATTGTCGAAGCTCTTGTCGTGGGAAGTGCTCACCAGGGTGACGACCCTGGCCGGATGCGGGACCGGGTACGGCCTGAAGACCAGGGCGTCGAGCATGCTGAAAGGCGTCGCGGTCATCCCGATCCCCAGCGCGATTGTGATCACCACGACGGTCGTCAGCTCGGGCGCCCGGCGCAGGCTCCGGATCGCGTAGCGCACATCGTCGAGGAAATCCGTCAGCCAATGAATGCGCCGCATGTCTCGCATTTCCTCTTTCCGCTGTTCCAGTCCCCCCATCGCGCGCATGGCGCGGCAACGCGCCTCGTCCGGCGAGAGCCCCTCGGCAATGCCTTCCTCGACCTTGCGCTCCAGGTGGAACTGGAGCTCCTCATCGAGCTCCCGCTCCACCCGGCGGCGGCGGAAGATGGATCGGAGCCTCAACGGTGCCGTGAACCACCAGCGTTCCGTTCGCATGGCTTGTTACGCCTCTGAAAGCTGGACGACGTGCGAGATCGCGGACGACAGCCGCTGCCAGTTCGCCGTCTCCGACTCGAGTTGCTTCCGGCCCGGGCGGGTCAGCGAGTAGAACTTCGCCCGCCGGTTGTTTTCCGTCTGCTTCCACTCGGCCTTGATCCAGCCTTCCTGCTCCAACTTGTGCAGTGCCGGGTAGAGAGACCCTTCGCTGACCTGCAGCACATCTCCGGAGATCGATCTCAAGCGAAGACTGATGGCCCACCCATGCAGCGGCTCCAGCGCCAGAATTTTCAGAAGGAGTAGATCGAGGGTCCCCTGGACAAGGTCGTTCGGTTTACTCATATCGGTTTCCTAGGGGAGTGTACGGCATCTCCTCTCGGTAAGCAAGGGGTCTCTTCCTGTTCAGGAACGAGCCGCCGCCGGCTCCTTTGCGCCCCTGACGAGAAGCCACAGCATGGTCGGGATTCCACCAAGAGCCCCAAGGGCCATCGCCACCTGTGTGAACACGGCGGGGTGAAATCGCGGGATCAGGAACTTTTGAAAGAGGTTGACCGCGAAGCCAACGCCCATGATCGTCAGAAGGATGCCGAAGATCTTCGGAAGGGACCTGGATCGGATGATGAGCAGCCCGAACGAGACGTAGTAGGGCACCCAGAATATTTCGAGGAGCCCCTGTCCGACGCTGTAGGCCAGCCTCAGGAAGACCATCGCCATTGCCTTGAGTTGCGCCGGATCGAAGACCTTGAGGAAGTCGGCCTGGCTCAGAACGATCAAGGCCCCGAGATGATTGCCCGTATTGACGACGCTGATGGCGGCGCTCGTCAGGACCGACGCCACCAGCACTCGTGCCAGGCGTCGATCGACCTCCTCGAAGAGATGGAAGAGGGTCAATCCGAGAAAGAAGAAGAAGACCTGTGAGAGCAGGGTGCCGACGATCGCCGCCCGAAATAGCGGCTCGGAACCGGTTACCCTGGCTGCAGTCGCCGCCGCGTCTCCCGGCACCAACACGGAAGACCGGACATAAAGCATCGCGGGGCCTCCTGTCACCACCTGCAGGAGCCACAGAATGCCCGCGCGGCGACCGATTTCTCTAGTCGGTCTCATATCACCTCCCCGATCATCTACCGCCAACGACCTCCTGTCGTGCAGCAGGCTTCGAATCCGACGGCCATCCCTACGATCGCCAGGGGACCTATGAAAATCAGTCTCCTTCTCATGTCCTGTTCCTCACTTATTCGTAAACTCGCCGTGAATGTTCTGCAATCGTTCTGGCAGATGAAGCACTGCGGAGCGCTTCCGCGAGAGCAGAGTGTTGACCTTCATGCCGCTTTCCACCGCCAATCCCTTGAAACTGCGCCCCTCCAGCTCGTGGGCGATGAGGACTTCACAAGGTTCCAGCTCGGGGAGAAGCACGTTGCGAACGTAGAGCGCGTCCGGCCCGGCGTCGGGCGACGGCACCGATCCCGAGAATGTGAGGGCCCTCCTGCAGTCGGACAATCAGGCATGAATCTGGCGGAGCTTCCGTGGGCTCGCGGAAGGGTCCGCGGGCTTTCGAAATTCGTTCTTTCCGGAGGTTCCCCATGTCCCGTTCTTTGCCGAAGGCTCTCGCGGTCCTTCCCCTTCTCGCAGCGCTGACCGGCGCGGTCCAGGCGCAGACGATCACTGCCGGCAGCATCCCTGCTTCGCCCAATTTCGGGTTCAACCCCACGCCTGTCGTGATCACTTCCTGGCCGAGCGCGGCCCCTTCGACGTCAACGCGACCACGCAGGCCGTCGCGCTCTCGCCCGCGGTTTCCGTGCAGGCGGGAGACCTGGTCGGCATCGCGCGTGTCGTGGGCTGCGGGAGCCCGGTTGGCCTGAGCCCGGGAGGCGTCTCGGGCCTCGTCGCGTTCGGCTCAGACATTGCTTTCAACGTCTCAATCTCCTCGGGAACGACCGCCACCAACAGCACGCTCGCCGTCATCGCTACGGGCACCGCCACGGGCGCGCCTCCTTCCAGCCCCGCGGAGATCATCCCGGTCGTGATTTCGAGCCCGGGACTCCTCGGCGCCAACTTCCACACGGCCGTACAGCTCTACAACCCGACTCTGACGATCGAGACAGGCAGCATCGTCTTTCATGCCCAGAGCGTCCCGGGATCCGCCTCGGACCCGTCCATGGCTTACTCGATCAATCCGGGTCAGACGCTCTTCTTCGCGGACGCCCTGACGAGCCTCGGCCAGACGGGTATCGGCAGCCTCGACCTCGTCGCGACGACGGGGTCGGCTCCCGTCGCTTCCGTTCGCGTCTACAACGACGCGGGCGCGGCCGGCACGTCCGGCTTCACCGAGCATGGGTTGAAGCCCTCCGAGGCCCTCTCGGCAGGCGCACGCGGCATCCTCATAGGACCCTTCGATCCGCTCGTTTTCCGTTACAACGTCGGAGTCCGGACCCTCTCGACCGGCGCCACGATCTCCATCACCGTTCGCGACGCCGCCGGCAATGTTCTTCGAACGCTCGCGCGGAGTTATCCGGCCAACTTCTTTCAGCAGACCGACGTCCTGAGCTTCCTCGGCGGATTGAGCCTGGCAGCCAACCAAACCGTCACCGTGGACGTCGTCTCGGGAAGCCTCTTCGTCTACGGAGCGACCGCAGATGATCGCACGAACGACCCCGCGCTCGACTTCGCCAGGGCGTTCCGATCTAGCAGGCTGCTGAAAAATGGATGCGGGCGTCGTGGCTGGCCTTTTGCACTGGCGATGCAACGGAATCCTGTTCGCAAGGAGAACTTTCCGGTTGAAAGGCGTAGCAGAGCAAAAGGCCAGCCACCGCAAGCGGTTGCGGCGGCGCTCGCAACGCCGCCTCACACCCTTTTTCAGCAGCCTGATAGCCCGCATAATTCCCGAACGACTCCGGGCGTCCCGCGGATCTTTTCCGCCGGATACTTCCCGACGAAAGATCTCTCGCGGGAACAAGGTGTATATGGGCGTCAGATCATCTCGTTGCAATAGACCGCTCATCTCTCAACGCCATGCGCGTGTTTCGGCCGGGTGTCCGTGGATTATCCGGGCTAGGGCAACGCCGACGTCGGTCGCTCGGGCTGGAAGTACCAACATCCCTGAGTGACCCTATCTGAATCCCAGGAGTCAGGTCCGGGCGCCTGCGCTCTCGTCTCGCAGATCACTCGCCACGGTTATCACCACTTTCCCTTTGTGGAGTCCCTCTCCAAAACGCCGGAACGCCCTGGGGACTTCGTTTAGCTCATAGGGTCCATCTATCACAGGTACCATCTTGCTCGCTTCGAACAGTTGCTTCATATCGGCCAGACCCTGGTTTCGTTTCAACATCAGGAGGCGTATGGTCTTGTGTGTGGTCATTGCTATCCACGGTGCCGATAACAGGCCGGGGACGAGTCGAGCCATGGACCCTCCAAGCGCGACGTAAGTGCCATTTGGGCCTAATGCGCGCGCGCAGTCCCGTATCGATCGCGTTGCCTTCACGTCGAGGATCAGGTCATAACACTTCCCATTCCTGGTGAAGTCTTCGCGTGTGTAGTCGATGACGTGCTCAACGCCCATCGAGCGCAGCATTTCCAATTTCTCGGGGCTATCGACTCCGGTCACCTCCGCCCCGTACAGCCTGGCAATCTGGACTGCAAAGGTTCCCGCCCCTCCGCCCGCGCCGTTGATCAGGACCTTCTGGCCAGGCTGCCGGTGTTCCAAATCGCGAAGTCCCTGCAGCGCCAGCAATCCAGCCTGAGGTATCGCCGCCGCCTGTTCGAACCTCATACCGGGTGGCTTCAGCTCCAGCTCATTCTCACGAGCGCAGACGTACTCAGCGAAACCGCCCCAACGACCGCTGAGGTCCCCGAACACTTCATCACCTGGCTTAAAGCGCAGAACATTCCTGCCGACCGCCTCGATTCGCCCTGCCACGTCAGAGCCGAGGATTTGCTTCGTCGGCCTCAGAAGGCCGAACATGAGGCGGTTCACGAACGGAGTGCCGTGGAGAGCCTCCCAGTCCCAATCATTCAGGGACGCTGCATGAACCCTGATCAGGACCTCATCCTCCTTGGGACGGGGCTTTTCCACGTCTCTTAGTTCAAGGACATCAGGCGATCCATATCTCGTGAATACGACCGCTTTCATGAGAGCCCTCGGCATGGGCGGACGATGGTCAGGGCTCCCTGGGTTGAAGCGCATGCTCGATACGACGATCCGGCACAAGCCACAGCAGAGCGACCGATGCATAGATCGCCTGTGCGACCCAAGGCGACCAGAACGTGAGCGGGATGGCGATCAGGTACATGACCGGCGAAAGCTTGCCTTTCCAATCGGTACCCACGGCTCTCTTGAGGACAGAAGTCTGGCCTTCGGAGGCGATGATTGCTTGCTGCAGCACCCAATAGGCACCGGCCGCCATGAGCAGCACTATGCCGTACAAGGCCGAGGGCACCGCCGCGAAGTGGTTCTCCCCCATCCAGCCTGTTGCAAACGGGAACAGCGACAGCCAGAACAGCAGATGAAGGTTGGCCCACAGCACGGAACCAGACAGCCTTGTGCATGCGTACAGCATGTGGTGGTGGTTATTCCAGTAAATGCCGACGTAGACAAAGCTCAGGACGTAGCTCAGGAAGACGGGCAGAAGCGGGCGCAACGATTCAATCGATCCGCTGTGCGGCACCTTCATCTCGAGCACCATGATCGTGATGATGATGGCGATGACGCCGTCGCTGAACGCCTCGAGTCGACTTTTCCCCATCGTGCCTCCCCTGCGGCGATGGGTGGTCACCGCCGCGCGATTCGATTCTCGCATTTGCCCATTTGCGCCCACCGCCCGGTTTGAGTCTGAGGCTTCGGTGGCGGCGCGCCGCCAAAGCCCCGGGTCGGGGTACGATACTCGCCTGCCCGACCGTCAACGTTTCACGCAGCGCCGGGAGCCGCGACGTCGCCGCGCAGCTCGTGGAGGCGACGACCGGGCAAGAGGTCTGGCCACCTCACCCATGCCATCGGCGCCGAGGCGGGACAGCACGCTGTAGTGCGGCACACCAATGTCGGGAAGCCGTTCACTCATCGGGCGGCCTTCCAATGTCAGGTGATTTGGAGGTCGCTGAGAACTCGGCGGCCTCAGTCGTCGATCAATTGGTAAGCTGAGGTCCAAAAGTCGAGCGTGAGGGCGGGAATACCCAGCATGTCCGGACGGCGCTGGGTCATGAGAATGCCAACCATCTCTTCTTTCGGGTCGACCCACCAGGACGTGCCGAAGGCGCCGTCCCAACCGAAGCGTCCAGGCACGCCCGAAAGATCATTGCGCCCGGTGATCACCCCCATGCCGAAGCCCCAGCCGCGATCATTCCAAAAATTCGCGAAAAAGGGCGAAGCCGCCTTTTGCGCGGGCGTGAAGTGATCCGTGGTCATCAGCTCGATCGATGGTCGCGAAAGAACCCTCTCAGGGCCATAGGCGCCCTTGTTCAGCATCATCTGACCGAAGGCTGCCATATCGTCGATCGTCGAGACGAGTCCGCCGGCGCCGGCTTCGAAGACTGGCGCCCGCGCGACCTGACCGCCCCGGGCCTCGTCCAACACAACGAGTTGGCCTGTGAAGAGATCGGTCCCGTAGCAGGTCGGGAGCCGGTCGAGTTTCGCCTCCGGTACAAAGAAGCCGGTGTCCTTCATGCCGAGCGGCTCGAAGATGCGTTCGCCAAGGAAGGAGCCGAGCGACTGGCCTGAGACGCGAGCGATCAGCACGCCCAATATCTCGCAACCCATGTGGTACAGCCATCGATCGCCTGGTTGATGGGCAAGCGGAAGGTTTCCCAGGCGCTTCATGAACTCCTCGGGTGTGCCGGCGAACAGCCATTCAGTCAGAGGCAGCCGTGCTTCCATCATCGCCTTCTGGAGTGGACATGTTGGCGAGAGAAAGGCCACTTCGCCATAGCCAGCTCGAAAGGTGAGGAGATCACGCAGCGTGATCGGGCGCTTCGCAGGTACCGTGTCGTCGATTGGGCTCTCGATGGTCCTGAGGACCCTGCGGTCTCTCAGCTCCGGCAGCCACTCGTCGACCGGATCGTCGAGTCTGACCTTGCATTCCTCCACGAGGATCATGGCACCGACCGCTGTGATCAGCTTCGTCACGGAGGCAAGCCGGAAAATCGTATCTCGCCGCATCGGCACGGTGCTGTTGAAAGCCATTGTGCCGATCGCGTCCACGTGCTCCCGGCTGCGGTGGTGGACGGCGTGACGAGACCGGGCGTGTGGCCACTTTCGACGTGGCGTCGCATGGCAGAGTGCATTCGATCCAACCACGCCTGGGGGAGAAGCCGCCGATCGCGCGCGGACGTTCGAACATCTTCCCTTGGCTGTGAAGATGAAGCGGGGGCGGGTCCGGCCGGAGGGTCTCGGCCGCGTGCTCCCCGCCTATCACGGAACGGAAGTGCCTCTACGTTTCGTCACCTACACTTGGAAGAGTTTCACCCTGAGGGCCTAAACCCCAGATGCAGATGCATCCTTCATCGTGGCCTGCCGCACGTCTCCACATCAAGCGGCGGCGCCCAGAGCCGTCCGCTGCATATCCTCGATAGCCTACTCAGCCCTCTTGCTTTGAGCCGGAGCCCGCACGAACCGCCTCGGCGAACTCCTCCGGCGTCAGGGATTGGGCGGCCGCGAACCCGCCGATCCACCGAAGCGCCGTCGGCCGGATTGCAAACAGCGAAAAATCGCCGAACCCGAACATGGGCGCGGAATCGGGAAATCGGTCCAGGTAGCCCATCGCAGGAGCGTGCTCCGCGCGTCATCGTCGATCGGGCTCGCCTGTCCGAGCACCGTGACGCGAGCGAGCGCCTGAGGAAGAGTCTCGGCGCTCTCGAACTCCGTGATGAGAAGGCTCACCCGCGAATCGGTGAGCATGTCCTGCGTGTGCGCCGAAAGCTCGCTGACATGGATGAGAAACGCGGAGCCGTCCTCGAGCAGCGCGAATGGAACCATCGAGACGAAAGGGGCTCCGCCGTGGAGAGTGCCGAGCGCCGCGACCTTTCGACTGGTGAGGATCTCGCGCAGTCCGATGAGGTCTTCGTTCACGCCGCAATCATAACCACCCTTCGAGCTGCTGGCCCCGCCGGCGGGTCAACCGTGGGAGCCCCCGGGTCAACCGATCAACCATGTATTTCCCGTATTAAACTCTCAGGCGACTCATCGCTAACCTGGCAGCATGCGTGCATCTCCGTCAATAATCCAAGAGATACACGGTTGACCCCTTCACCTCCGCATCCGAGGTTCAGGGCAGTTTGTACTCTCCGCTCCAATCAGACCAGCCCGCGCCGGTGGCGCCGATGAAGTTTCCCTGAAACTTGCTGGTGCCGCTCATACCGGTGTATTTCCCGGTCCCTCCCACCCAGCGTTCGTCTCCTGGACACGCAGGCATCGCACCCGTGCATTTCCACTCGAGAAAAGCCTTGTCCCCTTCCGCGTCCGTGACCACGCACGTACCATTCGCGTTGGCGCGTCCTTGATTGACGTCATTCATAAGAGTGCAATCGACCCGGGCTTTGTGCAGGAAGCCTTTGCCCGCGTCATTGAATATGACCCCATTCACCACACCTGCACTGACTGTGCGCTTTGCCCCGAGCTCCTGTACTTGCCCGCTGAAAACCCAACCAAAGTGGGCGGCGTATGTTCCGCTCTTGGGTAGATCAGCCGCAAGGGTGGATCGGCTGAGACACGCTGCGGCGAGTGCCAGGACGTATGCGACGGTCATATTGCGATTCATGGTCTTAGTACCTCCTATTCGTATGGTTATTATAACCTCTTCGGAGCACGGGGGAGAACACGCATCGCATGTGTGGGTGCGTTTGTCATCTGCTGCCTGACTTCTCAAACCCATGCTGCTCGAGATGTCGAACCAGGGCGGTTTGCTTCAACTGGTGACCGTGAAAGGCTCACGGATCACCTCCGCTCCCTTCAAATCCTCCTCGGCCAGTGTCCGATTCGCGTCGAGGACCAGGGCAACGGCTTCCTCCAGGTTCGCCCGAGCTTCCTCGAGCGTGGCACCCTGCGTGTTGGCTCCAGGCAGCTCTTCCACAAAGGCGATAAACCCTTCGGGCACCTTACGATAAACTGCGGTAAACCTGACGTCCATGGCAAAGGATTCTACCGCAGGGCTCTGGGCCCAGCCCTGGCGCCGAACGTCTTGCGGCTCAGCGGCGAGCGCAAGCGAGTCCGCTGCAGCCGCGGGTTCGGCGAGAGCTGGTTGATGAGCCGGGACATCGCTGGACGATACGCCTGGGGCGAGATGCTGTTCAACGGGACGGGGCTTGC
>WNFU01003516.1_pt1 | contig 20654 bp, 22 predicted proteins | sample 5400121 | NCBI WGS metagenome assembly WNFU01 (sample SAMN13153360, study PRJNA577476) | soil metagenome | isolation source: 100 cm soil or saprolite under grassland replicate 1 | place: USA:California | collected 2016-06-15 | reverse complement strand
GAGGGGGCGATTCCGGAGCGAGGAACGGGGAAGGGGGAAGCGGGGAGCGGGAAGGGTACGACCGGCCCCGTACCGGCCGCGGGATCTCCGGCGCCGCGGGGAGCACGGCCGGCACCGCGGGGGATACCGCCAGGGTCGATCCGCCGGTCATCTCGTCGCAGAAGCAGGGGGCATCGCTCGGCACGCCGGCGTGCCCCGCATGCTGCTGATGAGCCTGGCGGTGCTGGCAGGCCATGACCGCCTGGACCGTCACGCCGCCCGGCCCGGCGCTGAGCCAGCAGGCGGCGGCCACGAGCAAGAGGGTGCGCGCCACGGGACGTCGCATCAAGAGGTATTGTACGGCCGTTCGTTCGGCTGGCGCAACCCCGGCCGGGGCGTGTATTCTGCACCGCTACTTTCGCACGGAGCAGCGCCCCATGGGTGAGCGCATCGACTTCCGGGACGGCCGCTGGACGGTGCCTGATCGCCCCACCATCCCGTTCATCGAGGGGGACGGCACCGGGCCCGATATCTGGCGCGCCGCGCGGCTCGTGTTCGACGCCGTGGTCGAGCGGGTCTCGGGCGGGAAGCGCCGCGTCGAGTGGCTGGAGCTGGCGGCGGGCGAAACGGCGTTCCGTGAGACCGGGAACTGGCTCCCCGAGGAGACGCTCGCCACCATCCGCCGCTACCGGGTGGCGATCAAGGGACCCCTCACGACGCCGGTGGGGGGCGGGATCCGCTCGCTCAACGTCGCCCTGCGGCAGGCGCTCGATCTGTACGCCTGCATCCGTCCGGTGCGCTACTTCGAGGGCGTCCCCAGCCCGGTGCGGGAGCCCCACAAGCTCGACGTGGTGATCTTTCGCGAGAACACCGAGGACGTCTACGCCGGCATCGAGTACGCGGCCGGGACGAAGGAAGCCGAGCAGCTGCGGGCGTTCTTGTGCGACCAGCTGGGCGCGAAGCTCCGCGAGCACAGCGCGATCGGCATCAAGCCGATGTCGCGGTTCGGGTCGCAGCGTCTGGTCGTCAAAGCGGTCGCGTATGCGATCAAGTCGGGCCGCCGGTCGGTGACGCTCGTCCACAAGGGCAACATCATGAAGTTCACCGAAGGCGCGTTCCGCGAATGGGGCTACGAGGTCGCCAGGGAGCGGTTCGGGAACGAGACGATTCCGGAATCGGAGCTAGGCAAGGGGAAGGGGGAAGAGGGTCGGGTGGTCATCAAGGACCGCATCGCGGACTCGATGTTCCAGCAGGTGCTGCTGCGACCGGAGGACTACGCGGTGCTGGCCACGCCCAACCTGAACGGCGACTATCTGTCCGACGCCTGCGCCGCCCAGGTCGGCGGGCTCGGCATGGCGCCTGGAGCGAACGTCGGCGACGGGTACGCCGTGTTCGAGGCGACGCACGGCACGGCCCCCAAGTACGCGGGGCAGGACAAGGTGAATCCCGGCAGCCTGATCCTGTCGGGCGCGATGATGTTCGAGGAGCTGGGGTGGACCGACGTGGCGGCGGCCATCGTGCGCGGGCTGGCGGGCGCCATCAAGTCGCGCCGCGTGACGTACGACTTGGCGCGCCAGCTGCCGGACGCCACCCTGGTCTCGACCTCCAATTTCGCCCGCGGCATCGTCGAGCATGTCTGAGCTGACCGGCAGCGTCGCGCCGTCGCCACCCGCAGAGGTGGAGACGCCGCTGTTGGCCGTGGCGCTGGCCGAGGGCGCCGCCGTCCCCGCGTCGCTCGTGGAGCTGGATCGCACTGCCGGCGGCTTCCTGACTCGCGCCGTCACGAGCGGCGACTTCAAGGGCAAGCGGGACGAGACGATTCTGCTGTATCCGAGCGGCGGCACGGCGCAGCGCATCCTGCTCGTGGGCATGGGCAAGGCCGGCGCCGTCACGCGCTCGAGCATCCGGCGCGCGGCCGCCGTGGCCGGGAAGCGCGCGCGCGCGCTCGGCAGCAGGCAGCTCGCCTTCGCCGTGGCCCCGGAGGCGCGCGCCGGCGTCGCCGCGCAGGACCTGGGGCAGGTCGTCCTCGAAGGCGCGGCGCAGGGCGCCTGGGCATTCACCGAGCTCAAGGCGGCGCCCGAGGATCCGAAGCCCGAGGTCGAGTCGGTCGCGATCGTGTGCGACCCCAAGGAGGCGGCGGACGTCGCCATCGGCCGGAAGATCGGCGAAGCGGTCGCGGCCGGGCACCGGCTCGCGCGCTACCTCCAGATGCAGCCCGGCAACGTGTGCACGCCGAGCTACCTCGCCGACCGGGCGGCCGCACTCGCCACGGCGCACGGGTTCGGCCTCACGGTGCTCGACCGCGCCGCGCTGTCCAAGGAAGGCATGGGCGCGCTGCTCGCCGTGGCTCAGGGCTCGCACCAGGAGCCGCGCTTCATCGTGCTCGAGTACCGGGGCGCCGGGGACGCAGCGCCGGTGGCGCTCGTCGGCAAGGGCGTCACGTTCGACTCAGGGGGCATCTCGATCAAGCCGGCGCAGAACATGGAGGACATGAAGTTCGATATGTCCGGCGCCGCGGCCGTACTCGGCACGTTCGAGGTACTGGGCCGGCTGAAGCCGAAGATCAACGTGACCGGCCTGATCCCGTCCACCGAGAACCTGCCGTCCGGGACGGCGATCAAGCCCGGCGACGTGATCAAGAGCCACTTCGGCAAGACGATCGAGATCATCAACACCGATGCCGAGGGGCGGCTCATCCTGTGCGACGCGCTGTCGTACGTCCGGCGCTTCAAGCCCGCCGCGGTGCTCGACGCCGCCACGCTGACGGGCGCCGTCGTGGTGGCGCTGGGGCACGTCGCCATCGGCGCGCTGGGGAACGACGAGGCGCTGCTCGCCGAAGTGCGCGATGCCGGCGAGCGCGCGGGCGAGCGCTGCTGGCCGCTCCCGCTGTGGGACGACTACCGCGAGCTGCTCAAGTCCGACATTGCCGACCTCAAGAACTCCGGCGGGCGGGGAGCCGGAACGATCGCCGGCGGCTGGTTCCTGCGCGAGTTCGTGGACGGCTTCCCCTGGGTGCACTTGGACATCGCCGGGACCGCCTACACCGACGGCGAGGGCCCGCATCAGGCCAAGGGGCCCACGGCGGTCGGCGTCCGGCTCTTCACCGAATTCATCCTGAAGCGCGCGGGAGCGTGACCCGCCGCCTGCTCTGCGGGGGCGCGTTGCTGGCGTTCGCGGGAGGAGCAGGAGCCGTCGGGCCCGCCGCCGCCCAGGTGGATACCACGGCGCGCCGGGACACCACCGCACGCCAGGACACGACCGCGCGCCGCGACACCGTCGCGCGTGACACGCTGCCCCTCCAAATGCCGGTCCCGCCCGCGCAGCGGCCCGCCGGCCCGCTCCCCCGCGGCACGCGCTACTCGTTCACCGCCGACTCGTTCGCGTTCTCGAACATCCAGACGCTCTCCGACCTGCTCGCTCACATCCCCGGGGTGTACGTCGCGCGCGGCGGCATCTACGGCCAGGCGGAGATCGCGTTCTACGGGGGGCGCGGCGCCGCGGGGCTCGAGCTCTACTGGGACGGGGTGCCGTACCTGCCGCTCGGCCGCGACTCCGTCTTCCTCGATCCGGCCCGCATCTCCCTCGCGCCGCTCGAGCAGGTCGACGTCGTCGTCCTCCCGGGCATGCTCCGCGTGTATCTCGTCACCGTGCGGCACCGGTCGACCGCCACCGCCACGCAGCTCCGGATCGCCACCGGCCAGGTGAGCACGGCGAACTACCGCGGCTTGTTCGCGCGCCGCTGGCGCTCGGGGCTCGGTCTGTCGCTCGTCGCCGACTACAACAACAACGACGGCATCGCGAGCAGCTCGAGCTCGCCATTCGGCAGCGTGGATCTCTGGGTCAAGGCCGAATACCTGCCGAGTGCCACGCGCGGCGTCTCGTACCAGACCCTGAGCTCGAGCTGGAAGCGCAACCCGGCCGCGGATCTCACGGACAAGTTCAGCTACCGGCGCCGCGACGGCATCTTGCGCGCGTTCCTCGCCGCCCGGGGCGACGGCCTGGGGCCGCGCCTCGAGCTCGTCTACGCCACGGCGACCGCCGGGCGCGACACGGCGGTGCCCGAGCGCTCGCTGAGGCAGGGCCTGGTCGCCGTGAGCCACGCCTGGCGGCGGGCGCAGCTGGGAGCGACGCTCTCCGCGCAGGGCCACGACCGACCCTGGCAGGTGGAGGCGGCGGCCGCGTGGCGTCCGATCCGGCCGCTCACGCTCGCGGCCGACGCGCGGCACGCGCGCTACAGCGGCTCCCGCCGCGGCGACCGAGCGCATCTCAGCGCCGGGCTCGGCCTGCCGCTCGGCTTCTCGATCCGGGGCGACCTCGCGTGGGCGAACGATCTGCAGGCCCCGGCCTGGGCGGACGACACGGCGCAGAAGACCGTGGACGTCACGGGCGCCCTCCGGTGGGATCGTGCATGGGTCACGCTCGAAGCCGGCGGGGGGCGGCGCGACCCGTTCGAGCCGGTCGGATCCCCGGCCGGACTGAAGACGATCGCCGGCCTGGCTCCGACGCCGCGCACCCGCTACGTCAGCGCGCACGGCGCCATCCGGCCGCTCCCCGGCCTGACGCTGGCCGGATGGTACTCGGACCCCCGGCTCGCCGGCGGGAACGACTTCGAGCCGCCCTACCGTGCCCGGGCAGCGGCGACGTTCTACTCCAAGTTCTGGCGGGTGTATCGCAGCGGAATCTTCGCGCTCCGGGCCGAAGTCGCCATGGAGTCGTGGAGCAGGGGTACGGCAGGGCTCGACCCGAACGGCTCGCCGCTCGAGCTCCCCGGCGCCACCTTCATGGAGACGAACATCGAGCTGCGCGTGGCGGGCGTGACGATCTACTGGATCCAGCGCAACATGAACGGCATGCGGGCGAGTTACGTCCCGGGGCTCGACTACCCGCGGCGGTTCCAGTTCTACGGGGTGCGTTGGGCGTTCACGAACTAACTACTGGGTGTCGGGTTTCAGGTGTCGGGTGTCGGTGTCAGGGACTGCCATTTGGCCACCTGACACCTGACACCAGACACCCGACACCAGCTTTTTGAGATTGACCTAACCTGTTCGTGGAGCTATAGTTAAAGTTTGTGCCCCGAAGCATGACGGGTTTCGGCGCGGCCGATGGCAAGGTCCTCGGCGGGCGGCTGCGGGTCGAGATCCGCACCGTGAACCATCGCTACTACAACCCCCAGTTCAAGCTGCCGCTCGAGCTCGCGGGGGTCGAGTCGCAGCTGCGGGAGCGGTTGCGCCAGCGGCTCGACCGGGGCCACGTGGCGGTGACGGGCCGCTGGCTCGAGCCGCCGCCGGCGGAAGGGGTGATGGCGGTGGACGTGGCGCGCGCGCGCCAGCTGGTGACCGCGCTGCGGGCGCTCAAGAAGCAGCTGAAGCTCAAGGGCGACGTGGACCTGGCGTTCGTGGCGCGCCAGCCGGACGTGCTGCTGCCCCAGGGTGACGGCCCGGCGGCGGTCGCGTGGAGCGAGGTCGAACCGATCGTCGAGCAGGCGGCGCGCGAGGTGCTGGGGATGCGGGCACGGGAAGGGGGCGCGCTCGCCGCCGAGCTCACGCAGCGGCTGGACGCGCTCGAGGCGGGAGCGCGGGTGATCGAGCAGCGAGCCCCGGTGCGGCTCGCGGCCGAGCTCGCGCGCCTCAAGAAAGCCGTGGCGGAGCTCGCGACCGGAGTCCAGGTGGACGAGCAGCGGCTCGCGGTCGAGATCGCCCTGATGGCGGACCGCGTCGACATCACCGAGGAGCTGGTGCGCCTGCGCGCCCACCTCGGGGCGTGCCGCGAGACGCTGGTCGCGGAAGGCGGCGTCGGCAAGCAGCTCGGGTTTCTCGCCCAGGAGCTCCTGCGCGAGGTGAACACCATCGGCTCGAAGGCGAACGACGCGGCCGTGACCCAGAGTGTGATCGCCATGAAAGGCGAGCTCGAGAAATTCCGGGAGCAGCTCGAGAACCTGGAGTGACGCCGCGCGTCGTCGTGCTGTCGGCGCCGTCGGGCGGCGGCAAGACGACGATTGCGCGGGAGCTGCGCAAGCGGCTCCCCGGGGTCTTCGGATACTCGGTTTCGGCGACGACGCGGAAGCCGCGGACCGGGGAGCGAGACGGCGAAGCGTATCACTTTCTCACGCGCGACGAGTTCGAGCGCCGCGTGCAGGCGGGCGAATTCCTCGAGTGGGTCGAATACGCCGGCGAGCGGTACGGCACCCTGCGGAGCGAGGTCGACCGGGTGCTCGCCAGCGGCCGGCACGTGGTGCTCGACGTCGAGCTGAAGGGAGCACGCCGCGTCCGCACGGCGTACCCTCGCCCGGCCTCACTGAGCATTTTCGTGATCCCGCCGTCGCCGCGCATCTTGCTCGAGCGACTGCGCAAGCGGCGGACCGAGTCCGAAGCGGAGCTCTTGGAGCGGCTGGCGATCGCCGTCCGAGAGGTGCGAGCGGCGGAAGAGGACGCGAAGCAGGCGATCCTGTTCGAACACATCGTGGTGAATGACGACCTGGACGCAGCCGTAAACCTGGTGATCGACATCGTCGGCAACCCGGCTGCCGAACGGCACCGCGCCGGGGACATGATCACACGCGTCGCGGCGTTCGCGCGCGAGCTGGAACGCGAAGCCGAACAACTGGGGCAGTCCGCAAGAAGGAGCACGTGATGAGAATCGTGACCCCGAGCGAAGTCGCCGCGCAGACCCAGAACAAGTACCTGGGCGTGCTCGTGGCGGCCAAGTTCGCGCGTTTCGTGAACGACTTCCCGCGCGACCGGTCGGTCGACTACGAACAGAAGCTCACCACCCGATCCATGAACGAGCTGATCCAGGGCCGCCTCAAGTACCGGCTGGTCCGGCGGCGGCGCCAGGAGGCCTGATGTCGTTCGCCGGCCGGCACGTCGTCCTCGGCGTGTCGGGCGGGATCGCGTGCTACAAGAGCTGCACGCTCGCCCGGCGACTCGCCGAGGCCGGCGCCGCGGTGGACGTCGTGCTCACCGCATCCGGCGGCGAGTTCGTGCGGCCGGTCACCTTCGAGGCGCTCACCGGGCGCCCGGTCCTGACCTCCCTGTGGGAGCGCGACCGGGCGCTCGCGCACGTCGGGCTGGCGAAGCAGCCCGACCTCGTGCTGGTCGCACCGGCGACGGCCAACGTGTTGGCCCGCGCGGCGATGGGCATGGCGGACGACCTGCTCACCGCCCTCCTGCTCGCCCGCACCGGCCCGGTGCTGGCCGCGCCGGCGATGAATGACGCGATGTACGCCCATGCCGCGACGCTCGCCAACATGAAGACGCTCGCGGGGCGGGGCTGGCACTTCGTGGGCCCCGAGACCGGGCCGCTCGCCGAGGGGCCGAGCGACCGGCCGGGACGCATGAGCGAGCCCGAGACGATTCTCGCCGCGGCGGCGCGGCTCCTGGTCCGGGGCGGGCGGCTCAAGGGCAAGACGGTCGTGGTGACGGCGGGTCCGACCCGCGAGCATCTCGATCCGGTGCGCGTGATCACGAACCCGTCCAGCGGCCGGATGGGGTTCGCGCTCGCGGAAGCGGCGTACGCCCGCGGCGCCGAGGTCGTCCTCGTCGCGGGACCGACCGAGCTGGCGCTCCCGGCCGGCGTGACCGCGCACCGCGTCGAGACCACGGAACAGATGCAGCGCGCCGTCCAGGCGCTCGTGAAGCAGGCACAGCTGCTGATCATGGCCGCGGCGCCCGCCGATTACCGGCCCGCCGCCCCCGCGGTGGCCAAGCGGCCGCGCGCGCCCGGCACGCTCACCCTCGAGCTGGAGCCCACGCCCGACATCCTCGGCACGCTCACACGCGCCGCAGGGTGCGTGGTCGTGGGGTTCGCCCTCGAGACGGGGGGCGACGGCGTTGCGCGCGCCCGCCGGAAGCTGCAAGATAAGGCGCTTGACTTCGTAGTGCTCAACGACGCGCTCGAGCCCGGCGCGGGGTTTGAGGTGGCCACGAACCGCGTGATCATCATCGGAAGGAGCGGGGAGCCGATCGAGCTCCCGCTCCTTCCCAAGCGCGACGTGGCGGAGCGAATCCTCGACGCGGTGGAACAGGCGCTGACGTGAGCGACGGGCGGGCACTGGCGCGGCAATTCCTGGAACAGCAGCGGCTGCTGGGCGGAGACCCGGTAATTCTGGCGGACGGGCGGACTGGCGGACCGCCGGACTGTAAAACCGACGAGCATCCACCCGTGCCGCAACTGTCCGCCCGTCCGCCCGTCCGCCCGTCCGCCCGTGCGCCGTCCGCCTGTCCGCCTGTCCGCCCGACCGCCATCTCACTTCCCCCGGACGGCATCTCGTTCGACCCCCCCGGCGGCGATCTCTTCAGCAACGATCCCGTCCAGCAGGCGGGCTCGCTCGACGCGATCGCCGAGCTCGTGACCGCGTGCACCAGGTGCCGCCTGTGCGAAGGCCGCCGTCACGCCGTGCCGGGCGAAGGCCCCGGCGATGCGCGCCTCGTGGTCGTGGGCGAAGGGCCTGGGAGGGTGGAGGACCAGACCGGGCGGCCGTTCGTGGGCCAGGCGGGCGAGCTGCTCACCAAGATCCTCGCCGCCATCCAGCTGCCGCGGGAGCGGGTCTTCATCTGCAACGTCGTGAAGTGCCGGCCGCCCGAGAACCGCGTGCCGCAGTACGACGAGATCGCGGCGTGCGTCCCCTACCTGTTCCGCCAGATCGACCTGCTCAAGCCGAGGGTGATCCTCGCGATGGGGGGCACCGCGGCGCAGACGATCTTGAACACCAAGCAGTCGCTGGGCGCCTTGAGGAATCAGGTGCACCGGTGCCGGGGCATTCCGGTTATCGTTACCTACCATCCGGCCGCCCTGCTCCGGAACCCCAACTGGAAGAAGCCGACCTGGGATGACGTCCGTATCGCCCGCCGTCTCCTCGACTGAGCGGCCCCCGGCCCCCTCCGAGTTCGCCGGCCGCCAGGCTCCCTGGAGCAACGAAGCCGAGCAGGCGGTGCTCGGCGCTATGCTGCTGGACCAGGACGCGGCTCTCAAGGCCGCCGAGCTGCTCGACGACACGATGTTCTACCGCGAGGGGCACCGCTTGCTGTTCCGCGCGATGACCGCGCTGAGCGAGCGCGGGGACGTGATCGATCCGGTGACGCTGCGGGAAGAGCTGCTCAAGCGGGGCGATCTGGAGCGGGCCGGGGGCATGGAGTACGTCGGCGGCTTGATCGACGTGGTGCCGACCGCCGCGAACATCGACTACCACGCGCGCATCGTGAAGGACCGGGCGGTGCTGCGCCGCCTGATCGAGGCCGCCACGGCGATCATCCAGGACGCCTACGAGGGGCGGAGCACGCCGGCCGAGCTGCTGGACAACGCCGAGCACCGGGTATTCCAGGTCGCCCAGCTGAAGCGCACCGAGGAGTTCACCCGGCTGAAGGAGCTGATCTGGCCGACGATGGAGCGCATCGAGCAGCTCCAGGCCGGTCACGGCGCCGTCACGGGCGTGCCGACGGGCTTCGTGGACTTGGACCGGCTCACGGCGGGGTTCCAGAAGAGCGACCTCGTCATCGTGGCCGCGCGGCCCTCGATGGGGAAGACGGCGTTCATCCTGAACGTGGTGCAGCACGCCGCGATCGAGCACACCCTGGGCGTCGCGATCTTCTCGCTGGAAATGTCGAAGGACGCGCTGGTGCAGCGACTGCTCTGCTCCGAAGGGCTGGTGGACGCTCAGCGGCTGCGGCGCGGCCAGCTGCGGGACGACGACTACCCCAAGCTGGCCCGCGCCGCCGGCCTGCTCGGCACCGCGCCGATCTGGATCGACGACTCCGCGATGCTCACGCCGCTCGCGATGCGCTCCAAGGCCCGCCGGCTCAAGGCGGAGCACGACATCGGGATGGTGGTCGTGGACTACCTCCAGCTCATGCAGGGGCCGACCGAGGCGGAGAGCCGCCAGCAGGAGATCTCCTACATCTCCCGCTCCCTCAAGGCGCTCGCGAAGGAGCTCGGCCTCCCCGTCGTCGCCCTCTCGCAGCTGTCGCGCGCGCCGGACCAGCGGACGGGCGACCATCGCCCGCAGCTCTCCGACCTGCGCGAGTCGGGCGCCATCGAGCAGGACGCGGACGTGGTGTGCTTCATCTACCGGCCGGAGATGTACTACGGTCCGGTGGACAAGGACGGGAACAGCATCGAAGGCATCGCGGAGCTGATCGTCAGCAAGCAGCGCAACGGCCCCACCGGACTGGTGCCGCTGTACTTCAAGAAGGAATACACCCGCTTCGACAACCGCTCGCTGCGGGACCCGCCCCCGTCCCCCGCCCCCCCCACGCTCGCCACGCCCGCGGAGGCCGGCCGTGGCGCCTGAGGGCCTCGGTGAGCTCGCCCGCCGTCTCGCCGCCTGACGTCGGAGTCGTGATCGTGGCCGCCGGCGCCGGCGTCCGCGCCGGGCCCGGCGAGCCGAAGCAATTCCGGCCCATCCACGGCGTGCCCATGCTGCTGCGGGCGCTGCGCCCCTTCACGTCGCATCCCGAGGTGGCGCACGTGGTGATCGCGCTGCCCGCCGGCCACGCCGAGCGGCCCCCCGAGTGGCTGTCCAGGCTGCTGGGCGAGCGGCTGAGCCTCGTCACGGGCGGCACCGCGCGGGCGGACTCGGTGCGGGCGGGCCTCTCCGCCCTCCCGCGGACGGCGGGTGTCGTCCTGGTCCACGACGGCGCGCGTCCGTTCGTGAGCCGCGAGACGATCGACGGCGTAATCGCGACGGCGCGCGCGGGGTGCGGGGCGGTGGCCGCGGCGCCGCTCAGCGACACGGTGAAGGAAGTCGCCGCAGGAAACCGCATTGCCCGAACGGTGCCGAGGGAGCGCCTGTGGCGCGCCCAGACCCCGCAGGGCTTCCCGCGCGTCATGATCGAGCAGGCGTACGCCGAGCTGAGGGACCGCGACGCCGCGCCGACCGACGACGCCGAGCTGTGCGAGCGGGCAGGCTTGCCGGTGGACGTGGTGCCCGACACGCCGCACAACTTCAAGGTGACGACCGCGGACGACTTCCGGATCGCCGAGGCGTGGGCGCGCGAGCTGCGGTGAGCACGCTCCCGTTTCGCACGCCGGAGGAGGTCGAAGCGGCGCTCGAGCGCGCCGTGGCGCATCTCCGCTCCAGCCGGCTGATCGCGTATCCGACGGAGACGGTTTACGGCCTCGGCTCGTGCGCCCGGGCCGCCGACGTCCAGGCGTTGCAACAGCTCAAGGGCCGGCGACCCGACAAGCCGTTCCTGGTGCTCGTGGGCAGCCTCGACATGGCACAAGCGCTGGGGCTGGCGTTCACCGAGGCGGCGAGCGCGCTGGCGCGGGTGTTCTGGCCGGGGCCGCTCACGCTGGTGCTCCCTGGCGGAAGCGGCCGGCTGCCGGACGTCATACGGGGTCCCGAGGGCGGCGTCGCCGTGCGCTGGACGTCGCACCGCGGCATGGCGCGCCTGCTGCGGGCGCTGGGTGAGCCGGTGACCTCGACCTCCGCGAACCTGCCGGGCAGTCCCCCGGCGCCCGGCGCGGAGGCGATCGTGCGAGATTTCCAGGCGGCGGTCGAGGCGGGGACGCTGCTCGTGCTGGACGGAGGCGTGCTCGGGAACTCCCCTCCATCCACCGTGGTCGATTGCACGCAGCCGCAGCCGCGGCTGGTGCGCGAGGGGGCGCTGAAGCTGGGCGAGCTGCGGCGTGCCGCCGGGGGGCTCGCACCGTGACGACTCGATGAAGCAGATCCTGCTGGTCTGCACCGGCAACATCTGCCGGAGCCCGCTCGCGGCGGCCCTGCTCGAGCGGGCGCTGCGGGAGCGCGCCGCTGCGGGGATGGAGGTCACCTCCGCGGGGACGGGCGCCTGGGACGGCGCCCCGGTGTCCGAAGGGGCGTACCTCGTCGGTCTCGAGCGGGGGCTCGACCTCTCGGGCCACCGCGCGCGCCTGCTCACCCGCGAGCTCGTAGAGGAGGCCGATCTGATCCTCACGATGGCGCGCCATCACCGGGCCCGGGTGGACGAGCTGGGTGGCGAGGGCCGCGTCTTCGTGCTCGGGGAGTACGCCGGGCGCGAGGGTGACGACGCCGAAGTGAGCGATCCCTTCGGCGGGGATCTCGACGTCTACCGCGACACCTTGGCGGAGCTCGACGCCCTGCTCGACGCCGCGGTGGCCCGCATCGTCAAAGAGTTCGCGAGCGGTGGAAATCAACGCTAGGACCCGGCTGCTCGCGGTGATCGGGGACCCGATCGCCCATTCGCTCTCCCCCGTCATGTACAACGCCGCGCTCGGCGCGCTCGGCCTCGACGCCGTGTACGTGGCACTGCGCGCGCCGGCGGCCGCGCTGCCGGCGCTGTTCACGGCGCTCGCGGCGGTGGGCGGGGCGGGGAACGTCACGGTGCCGCACAAGGAGGCGGCGGAACGATGCCTGGCGCGGAAAACGGACCTGTGCATCCGGGTGGGAGCGTGCAATACGTTCTGGACCGAGCGCGGCGAGCTGGTGGGCGACAACACGGACGTCGCGGGACTGCTCGCGTGCCTGCAGCAGCTGGGCGGGCACGACGGCAGCTGGCTGGTGGTCGGCACCGGCGGGGCGGCGCGGGCGGCGGCCATCGCGGCCGGAGAGGCGCGCGCCCAGCTGCACGTGCTGTCCCGCGACGCCGCCCGCGCGCAGGCCTTCGCCGAATGGGCGCGCAGCCACGGCGTGCGGGCGGAGCCCGCGCGCGGGGCCCTCGAGCCCGACGTCGCCATCAACGCCACCCCGCTGGGACTGAAGGAGAGCGATCCGCTGCCGCTCGATCCCGCGCGCGCCCCCCGCCTGAGCGCCGCGCTCGACCTGGTCTACGCGCCGGGTGAGACCCGGTGGGTGCGGACGCTGCGCGCGGCCGGCGTCCCCGCCCAAGACGGCCGCGAGCTGCTGGTGCGTCAGGGAGTCGCGGCATTCACCCGCTTCTTCCCCGACCACGCGGCCCCCGTCGAAGTGATGCGCGCCGCGGTCGGGCGGGCGCTGCGTGCGTGAGGCCGTCGAGCAGCTGCTCCTTCCCGCAGAGTGCGCGCTCTGCCGCACGCTCTTGTCCTTCGATAACTCCCGCCGCCTCGTCTGCGACGTCTGCCGGCACCGCTGGCGCGCGGTGCTCCCGCCGTGGTGCGAGCGCTGCGGCCAGCCGGAGCCCCGCTTCGGAGCCTGCCGCTTGTGCGCGGCGTGGCCCGACGCGCTGCGCGCCGCCCGCTCGGCTGTGTGGCTCGAGGGCGGGGCGCGAGAGGCCGCGCACGCCCTCAAATACGGCGGCCTGCCGCGCATCGCGGAAGACCTGGCCGTGGCGATGGCGCGGGTCGCCCTGCCGGGGCGCGACACGGCGTGGCTGGTGCCGGTCCCGCTCGGTCCCGCGCGCCGGAAACAGCGGGGGTACAATCAGTCCGAGCACCTGGCCCGGGCCCTCGCGCGGCGCTGGCGGCGGCCGGTCGTCGACGCGCTCGCCCGCACGCGGGACACGGCCGCGCAAACGGCGTTGACACCGGCGGCGCGCCTGGCGAATGTGGCGGGGGCGTTTCAATTGCGGATTTCAGATTGGGGATTGCGGATTGGGCGCTCGTCCGTCGAATCCGCAATCCGCAATCCCAAATCCGCAATTGTTCTCGTTGACGACGTCTTCACCACCGGCGCGACGCTCGCCGAGGCGGCTCGCGCCCTGGAGCGGGCCGGTGCCCGCACCGTCCTGGCCGTGACGTTCGGCCGGGCCGTCCTGCCGGATTTCACCTAGGGAGCAAGGGAGCAAGGCGATGGCGGTTCGCGTGGGGATCAACGGATTCGGCCGGATCGGGCGTAACGTCATCCGGGCTGCGGTCCTGATGAAGCAGTCTGCGCTCGAGTTCGTGGCGGTCAACGACATCACCGACACCCGGACGCTGGCCCACCTGCTCAAGTACGACTCGGTGCACGGTCGCTTTCCCGGCACCGTCGAGGCGCTGGGCGACAGCCTCGTGGTGAACGGCACGGCGATCACGGTCACCGCCATCAAGGAGCCGGACAAGCTCGGCTGGAAGGACCTGGGCGTGGAGCTGGTGCTCGAGAGCACCGGTCGCTTCACCGACCGCGATGCCGCGTCCAAACACCTGGCGGCCGGGGCCCGGAAGGTGGTGATCTCCGCCCCCGCCAAAGGCGAGGACATCACGATCGTGATGGGGGTCAACCACCGGAAGTACGATCCGGCGAAGCATCACGTCATCTCGAACGCGTCCTGCACCACGAACTGTCTCGTCCCGGTGGTCAAGGTCGTGATGGACAACTGGGGCTTCCGGCACGGCTACATGGTGACGGTGCACAGCTACACCAACGACCAGCCGATCCTCGACCTCCCGCACAAAGACCTGCGGCGCGCCCGCGCCGCCGCGCTGAGCATCATCCCGACCACCACCGGCGCGGCGAAGGCGACGGGGCTCGTGATCCCGGAGGTGAAGGGCAAGATCGACGGGGTCGCGCTGCGCGTCCCGACGCCGGACGTGTCGCTCGTGGACCTGACCGCCGAGGTCGAGCGGAAGACGACGGTCGAGGAGGTCAACGGGGCCTTCAAGCAGGCGGCCTGCTCCAGCCTCGATGGCATCCTCGACGTCTCGGACGAGCCGCTCGTTTCGGCCGACTACATCGGCAGCCTGTTTTCGAGCGTGGTGGACGCGATGTCGACGAACGTGATCGACGGCACGCTGGTCCACGTGTCGTCGTGGTACGACAACGAGATGGGCTACTCGGCGCGGTGCGTGGACCTACTGGCCTACCTCGCCGGCAGGTGAAGAAGCGCAGCCTGCGAGACCTGCCGCCGGCGGCGCTGGACGGCCGGCGCGCGCTGCTGCGCGTGGACTTCAACGTCCCGCTCAGGGCCGGCGCGGTCGCCGACGACACGCGGGTGCGCGCCGCCGTCCCGACGATCCGCTACCTGCGCGACAAGGGCGCCCGGGTCATCCTGCTGACGCACCTGGGGCGACCCAAGGGCGGACCCGATCCCGCGCTGTCCGTGAAGCAGATCGTGCGCGACGTCGAGCGGGTGCTCGGGACGACCGTGGAGTTCATTCCCGATCCGGCCGCCGGGGTCGCGGCCACGACACGTCTGCCGCGCGGCGGGGTCGCCCTCGTCGAGAACACGCGGTTCTGGCCCGGGGAGGAGCGGAACGATCCCGAGCTCGCGAGGGGCTTCGCCGCGCTGGGCGACTTCTACGTGAACGACGCGTTCGGGTCGGCGCACCGGGCCCACGCTTCGACGGAGGGCGTCGCGCGCCTGCTCAAGCCCGCGGTCGCGGGCTTTTTGATGGAAAAGGAGCTGCGCTGCCTGGGCGACCTGCTCGACTCGCCGCGGCGGCCGTTCGTCGCCATCCTGGGGGGCGCGAAGATCTCGGGGAAGATCGACGTGGTCGAGGCGCTGCTGCCGCGCGTGGACCAGGTCCTCGTGGGCGGCGGGATGGCGACCACGTTCCTGCTCGCCCTGGGCTTCGAAGTCGGGGGCTCGCTCGTGGAGCGCGACAAGGCGAGCCTCGCGAAGGCGCTGATCGCCCGGGCCGGCGCGAAGCTCACGCTGCCGCGGGGCGCGGTCGTCGCGCCGAGCCTCGAGCGCGCTGCGGAGCGCCGCGAGGTGCCGAACGACCGCATCCCACCCGACTGCGCCGTCTACGACATCGACCAGCCTACGCGGCTCGATTTCCGGGCCCGGATGATCGGGGCCAAGACGGTGTTTTGGAACGGGCCGATGGGCGTGTTCGAGACGCCGCCGTTCGACGAGGGCACCCGCGCGATCGCCGCAGCGATGCTCGAGGCGGGGACGCGCGGCGCGGTCACCGTGGTGGGCGGCGGCGACTCGGCCGCGGCGGTGGCCGGGCTCGAGGACAAGCTGACGCACGTCTCGACCGGCGGCGGCGCGGCGCTCGAATTCCTCGAGGGGAAGCCGCTTCCCGGGGTGACCGCGCTCGAGGACGCGTGAGGCGCCTGCTCTTCGCCGCCAACTGGAAAATGCAGGTCGGGCCGGACGAGGCCCGCGCCTACCTCAAGACCTTCCGGTCCCACTACAACCGGCACGACGACCGCGACGTCTGGTTCTTCCCTCCTGCGGTGTCGCTCGAAGCCGCCGCACAGGCCGTGCGCGAGCGGCCCGATCTGCTCGTCGGCGCGCAGGACATCTACTGGGAGCCGAAGGGGGCGTTCACGGGCGCCGTGGCCGCCCCGCTCGCCGCGCTCGCCGGGGCGAAAGCCGCCCTCATCGGCCACTCGGAGCGCCGCCACATCTTCGGGGAGACGGACGAGGAGGCGCGCAAGAAGGTCGCGGCGGCGCTCGCGGCGAACCTGCGGCCGGTGCTGTGCGTGGGCGAGACCCTGGCGGAGCGTGAGGCGGGGCACACGCTCGCGGTGGTGCACCGGCAGCTTTCGGGCGCGCTCGGCGCCCTCGACCCCGCGAAGCTCGCCCCGGTGACGGTCGCCTACGAGCCGGTGTGGGCGATCGGCACGGGACGCAACGCCCTCCCGCAGGACGCCGCGCACGTCCACCGCGAGATCCGGGCGTGGCTCACCGGCCGGGGCGCGGCCGGGACCCGCGTCCTGTATGGGGGCAGCGTAAACCTCAAGAACATCGCCGAGCTGCTCGCCGAGCCCGAGCTCGACGGCGTGCTCGTGGGCGGCGCGTCGCTCGATCCCGCGGGTTGGGCCAAGCTTGTGGAGACGGCGGCCGCGTAGCTATTATCCGCCGCGTATGTACGGCGTCCTGGTCAGCGTCCTCATTCTCGACTCGCTCGTGCTGACGGCAGCCATCCTGCTGCAAGCGGGGCAGGGCGGCGGGCTCGCCTCGCTCGGCGGAGGCGCCGGCACGGAGACGTTCATGGGCGGGCGCCAGGCGACGACCCTGCTGCATAAGGTCACGTGGTGGGCCGCCGGCCTGTTCCTGTTCCTGGCGCTGGTGCTCGCGCTCACGTCCTCGCGGAGCGGCGCGCCCCGCTCGGTGATCGACACCACGGCCCCGCAACCGGCTCCCGTCCAACCCGCACCGCTGCCGCTGCAGTCGACGCCCGAGCCACCGCCCCAACCCTCAGGCAAGAGACCGCCCAATCCCTGATCGTCACCCCGCCGGCGTGCTGCTCGAGGACGGAGCCTGGTTCCCCGGAACCGCGCCCATTCCCTTCGAGCCCACCTACGCCGAGGTCGTCTTCACCACCAATCTGTCCGGCTACCAGGAGGTGTTCACCGACCCCTCCTACCTCGGTCAGATCGTGGTGATGACGGCGCCGATGATCGGCAATTACGGCATCAATCCCGACGACGTCGAGTCCGATCGCCCGCGCGTCGCGGGGGTGGTGGTGCGTGAGCTGACGGTCAAGCCATCCAACTGGCGGGCGACCGGCGCGCTCGCCGACTGGCTCGCGACGGCGCGCGTGCCGATCGTCACCGACGTGGACACGCGGCAGCTCACGCGCCACATCCGCTCGAAGGGCGCGATGCGGGGCGCGCTGGCACCGGGGGAGCAACCGGCCGACGCCGTGCGCGCGGCCCTCGCCGCGAGCCCGTCGATGGACGGACTCGACCTCGCCACCCACGCGACCATCGAACGGGAATACCGCGAGGGGCCCGCCGACTCGTCGCGCCATATCGTGGCGTACGACTACGGGATGAAGCGCAACATCCTGCGGCTGTTCCTGCAACACCATTGCCGGGTCACCGTGGTGCCGGCGGGCACACCGGCCGCGCGGGTGCGCGAGCTCGAGCCGGACGGCCTGTTCCTCTCCAACGGCCCGGGCGATCCCGCGGCCGTCACGTACGCGATCGGCACGCTGCGCGAGCTCGCCGACGGGTCGCTGCCGATCTTCGGCATTTGCCTTGGCCACCAGCTGCTCGGACTGGCGCTCGGCGGAACGACGGTCAAGCTGCCCTACGGGCACCGGGGCGGGAATCACCCCGTGCGCGATCTCGTGACAGGACAAGTGCTTATCACGTCGCAGAACCACGGATTCGCGCTGCGGGGCGACACCGGCGGCGTCCCCGGTGCGACGGCGCTTGAGGTCACGCACCTTAACCTCAATGACGGTACCGTCGAAGGGGTGCGGCACCGCGAGCACCCCATTTTCGCCGTCCAGTACCACCCGGAGGCCTCGCCGGGCCCGCACGACGCCCAAGGACACTTCCGGCAGTTCCTCCAAGCTCTTGACACACAATAGGTAAGCCCGTAAGTTGGCGCCGCGTCCCGACAGCCCTTGGGCCCTGCAAGGTGGAAGGATGACGAAGGCCGACCTCGTCGAAAAGGTCACCGCTCACATAGCACGCACCGCCGGTCCCCTCATCTCTAAAAAGGACTGCGCGCGGGTCGTTGACTCCTTTTTGGACGCGGTCAAGGCGGCGCTGGCCGAGCAGCATAACATTGAGATTCGCGGATTTGGGACGTTCAAGATCCGCCAGCGCAAGACTCGCATGGCACGCAACCCGCGCACCGGTGACCCGGTTGAAGTGGCGGCCCGCCCGGTGCCGGTGTTCAAGCCCAGCAAGGAGTTGCGGGCCATGGTCGCGGAGGCGAGCGCGAAGGTCACCCCTTGAAGCCCTGGCGCGCCGTGCTCGCGGCCCGGACTAACCGTCTGGGCCGCCTTGTTTTGCGCGGGGTACCGAGGCTCACCCCACTCCGGAGCGCACTGGTGCGTCACTGCGTCGCCTGGCTCGTCGCCGTCCCCCTCGTTCCCCTGTCCGCCCAGGCCGTCCGCTACGAAGTCTCGGTGCCGTCGCCCGCCGCGCACCTCTTCCACGTGGCGGCCGAGTTTCCGGCGCGCGGCAAGGACACCCTGTACGTGTCGCTCCCCGCGTGGAGCCCCGGCGCGTACGAAATCCAGAACTATGCGCGGTACGCGCGCCAGTTCGGCGCCAAGACGCCTTCGGGCCAGGCGCTGTTCTGGGACCGGTTGGACAAGGACACGTGGCGCGTCGCGACCGGCAAGAGCGACCGGGTGACCGTCGAGTTCGACTACCTGGCGGACACGATCGACCTTTCGCTGGCGCGCATCGCGGGCGACTTCGGCCAATTCCTCGGCACCAATCTCTTCCTGTACGAGGAAGGCCAGCTGCAGCGCCCCGCGGAGGTGCGGTTCAAGCTGCCCGAAGGCTGGCAGGTGACGACCGCGCTCAAGGGGTCGGGCGCGGGTCCGTACACCGCGGGCGACTACCACGAGCTCGCGGACGCCGAGACGTTCGTGGGGAAGTACAGCCTCGATTCGCTGCGGCTGGACGAGAAGTGGGTCCGCATGGCCGTCTGGCCCACCGACGCGTACACGCCGGCGGTCGCGCGCAACATGCGGGCCGACGTCGAGAAGATCGTGAAGACCGAGAACGCCCTGCTGGGCGGCCCGCCGTACGACCACTACACGGTGTTCTTCAACGTCATCCGCGAGCCGGTGAACTTCGGCGGCGGGCTCGAGCACAGCGCGTCCCAGTTCGACATCATGCCCCAGAGCGCGTTCGCGGACGCGGCGGGGAACTTCGGCGACTTCATGGTCCCGCTCATGTCCCACGAGTACTTCCACCTCTTCAACGTGAAGCGCATCCGGCCGGCGGAGATGTGGCCGTACGACTATCACGCGGAGCAATTCACGCCGCTCCTGTGGTGGTCCGAAGGCGTGACCGACTACTACGCGGACCTGACGAACATCCGGTCGGGGCTGTGGACCGCCGAGCAGTTCCTGAGCAACGTCGCCCAGGACATGCAGCAGGTCGAGTCCGCTCCCGAGCCGTGGAGCGAAGAGGACGGCAGCGTCGCGACGTGGATCAACGAGCTGTTCGTCAACAGCTCCCAGCTGTATTACCCCAAGGGGGCGCTCACCGGGATGCTGCTCGACATCGCGATCCGCGACGCCACGGACAACCGCAAGAGCCTGGACGACGTGACGCGGGCGCTCTACACGCGCTTCTACCAGAAGAACAAGGGCTTCACGACCGCGGAGCTGCTCGGGTTGCTGCGCGAGGCCGGGATGCCCGACGTGGACGGCTTCTACCAGCGCCACGTCAACGGCCGGGAGCCGCTACCGTACGAAACGGTGCTCCCGAAGGCCGGGATCGCCGTCGCGCGGCAGACGCTGTCGAACCCGTTTCTCGGGGTGAACGCCCAGCCCGGCCCGGAGGGAAAGCTGATCGTGCAGGGAGTGATTCCGGCCAGCGCCGCGGAGGCGGCCGGGCTCCAGGCGGGCGACGTATTGCTCAAGGTGGGCGACGTCGAGACGCGGGCGAACGACGACTGGGGACTGAAGTTCCGCCAGCGCTATCGCGGCCAGGCGGGCACGCCGCTCCCGATCACGGTCGAGCGGAGCGGCCAGACCATGACCCTGACCACCCAGCTCAAGGAACGCACCACGAGCGCGTTCACCGTGACGCAGGCCCCGGATCCGGGCCCGAAACAGACCAGGATCTGGCGCGGGCTCACGACCGGTTCCACCGGAGGCTCGTGACGGCTAGCTTCCCACCGGATATGCCGTTCGCCCCCCCGTCCGGTACGATTCGCGTCCGCTTTTTCGCCCGCTACGCCGAGCTGGTGGGCCGTGCCGAAGCGGCCGTGTCCGTACCGCTCCCCGCCACAGTCGGCGACGTGGTGCGCCGCGTGCGGGAGCAGCTTCCGGGAGCCTGTGATATCCCTGAGCGCCCGCTCACGGCGGTGAACTTGCGGCACGTCAAGCTGGACGCCAGCGTACGGGATGGGGACGAAGTGGCGCTCTTGCCGCCGATTGCGGGAGGCTAGATCGTTGCACGACGCACG
>WNFU01003515.1_pt1 | contig 20656 bp, 15 predicted proteins | sample 5400121 | NCBI WGS metagenome assembly WNFU01 (sample SAMN13153360, study PRJNA577476) | soil metagenome | isolation source: 100 cm soil or saprolite under grassland replicate 1 | place: USA:California | collected 2016-06-15 | reverse complement strand
GGCCCGACCGCAGCAGGAAGCTGCAACTCACGGATCAGGGCGGACTCTTATAATGCCGAGCTTGATCACGCTGGAAGGCCCATAAATATTGAGTAAAATGAAACTGCTCGGCATTATCTGGAACTCGGCATTATCGCCTAAAAATTCTCCACTTTTCTAATCTTGAAGCCATCCATAGTGAATCTTGCCAGGACTGACGTATCCCCAATCCGGACGCCGAGAACGATTCGCACAAAATCCGCCAAAATTCTACTCTTGGAGCCGGTGATCGAGTAGTATTTGGAGACCGGGAAAAACCGGGGGCTGGATGTAAATTGAACCTCGAATCCACGCCTGGGCATTGGAACGAGCCTCTCCCCAACTTGTAAGAAAGATAGGCCTATAAAAGCAGCCAATTGAAAAGAAAAGGGATGCCGGTCAACCACCGGTTTTTCCCTGTCTCTCAGGCCAACTACCTGTACCTGGACGAGAAATCGCTCGGGACGCTCTGCCTCCTCTAGGAGCGGCAGCGCCTGCCGATGCTCCTCACCGGAACGAAACAACTCTACGACGCGTTCTTTCAATCGCGACTAACCGAGGAAGGGCGGGGACACTTGAGCTCACGGATCGCCTTGCATTATCTACTGCCGGAGCTGACGCAGGCCGAAACGAGAGCGATTCTGCAGCGAGCGCTCTCGCCCGGATACGACGGAGGAAGTCATTGCAATGATTCATAGCGTGACGGGCGGAGTCTTCCGGAGCGTGGATATGATGATCCCACAGCTGCTCGAGTTGAGGCAGCGCAACGAGAAGAAACTGGCGGAAGGAAGCGTGAAGATGCAAGACCTGGTCAAGACGGCCGCCAGCCGACTGATGATCTGAAGTCGGACTTCGGAAAAGGTTGCGGAGCGCTTCGATGAATTATGTGACGATCTACAGTGAAAAAACCGTCGCCACAAATTGACAGCTTGCTCGAACCGCTGCTTCTGCTGAGTGATGGCGAAGAAACAGACGTGTTTCTAGCACGGCTCATTGCCGAACACGCTGAGCCAGTCATCAATAGGATTATTCGATATAAGCTGCGCCACAATTTCAACAGCAGCGGCGCGGCGGCCGAAGCCGAAGACCTGCGTCAAGAAGGGATCGCGCAACTGCTGGTCGAACTACAAAAACTCCGCTCCAATATGGAGACGCATCCGATCGGTGACGTGCGAGGTCTTGCGGCCACAATTACTTACCGTATCTGCGCTCGCTGGATGCGCCGTCAATTTCCCCGGCAGCACGCGCTCAGAAATCAGATTCAATACCTGCTGACTCGTCAGGCGGGTTTTGCGCTCTGGGTCGACGAAAAGGATGAAATGAAGAAATTGATAGGCGGGTTAACGGCGTGGAAGGGACAAAGACCTTCCATCAAGGCGGATGGTCTCAGACGACTGCCCCAGGATGAAAAGCTCCTTGAGTCGCTAGGCGGCGGGGGAAGTTCAGCGGACATCAGGGAGGCGCTGGCTACAATCTTCAATCGCGTCGGCGGGCCGGTCGAGTTTGACGCGTTGGTAAAGACTGTTGCAGAGTTACTGCAAATCACGGACCGGAAGATTGAGTCGGTCGACGCGGATTCAGACGACATGAGGGGTGAGTTGGTGGACCAGGAAGCCGATGTCGCATGGCGCGTGGAAAAACGTATCTTCCTGCAACGGCTCTGGGAGGAATTGCTACAGCTTCCTCTACAACAGCGCGTGGCGTTGCTGCTTAATCTGAGAGACCATAAAGGCCGGGGTTGCATCGCGCTGTTTCCGGCGACAGGAATAGCGAGTATTGACCAACTGGCCGAGGCGCTGGAAATGCGTGAGGAACAACTGGCCGAGCTGTGGAACGATTTGCCCCTTGAAGACTCGAAGATTGCTGAGTTGTTAAAACAAACGCGGCAACAGATCATCAATGTGCGCCAATCGGCGCGTAGACGACTGGCGCGGCGGTTGAAAGGTTTTTTTTGAAAAGCCGGCGCCTATATTCGGCGACTTTGGGCAACTAACGCTAATAAGAAGACAACGGGATCCCTGGTTGTGAGGTGAGGAGACTTGTCCGAACATCTTACTCAAACCCAGATTGAAGACTACGGCCGTCATACGCTCTCGGCGGCGGAATTCCTATCTGCATCCAGGCATATGCGAGATTGCGAAGCGTGTCGCCTGAAGGTCGAACGGATGTTTGATGATGAGGTCTTCTATGGGCTGAAATCTGAAGTGTTAGGCTCCTTGGCGGAGACGGTTTCTGCGTTCGCGGAGCAGGCGCACCTGACTTTTGAGCGGACGGCTGCGTATGTTGATGAGGTTCTGACGGGAGAGGAACTCCAGGTTGTCAAGGATCATTTAACAGGTTGCGAGCAATGCGTCATGGCGGTGGATGACTTACGCGATTTCAGAAAGAAAATTACGCCCGGTCTCGATCGCGAATATCAACCGCCCCCTGCGCCTGCCGTGAATGAAAACCGTTGGCGCCGTTTTGTCGCGGCTGTGCAACCTCTTATGCCGAGGTCCCCCGCGCTGGTTGTCGGTTCCGCGCTGGCGGCGCTTTTGATGATTGCCGCCGGCTGGCTGATTTGGCAGGCGATAGAACGGAACGGGAAGGACCAGAAGATAACGCAAACGCCTCTCTCGCCAACCACACCGGTTGTAACTCCGGTTGTTTCGCCCAATCCGACGCAAGAAGGCGCGGCGGCGATGGTCATTGCGCAGCTCAATGATGGCGCCGGCCAGGTGGTGTTGGATACAAACGGTAAGCTCTCGGGTGTTGATCACCTGCCTCCTGCTTACCAGCAAATGATCAAGAATGCGCTCAGCTCTCAGCGGCTCGAAAAACCACCGCTTCTGGCAGGACTGGTCCGGCCTGATGCTTTATCGATGAGAGGCAGCGACCACCAGGGCAACAAGTTTTCAGTGATCAACCCTATTGGAATAGTTATGCTCTCTGATCGTCCGACTTTCCGCTGGTCGCCGTTGGAGGGCGCGACGGGCTACGTCGTTGAAGTTTACGACGATCAGCTCAGTCAGGTAACCACCAGCCAACAACTCACGGATACTTCGTGGACGGCGCCACAACCCCTCAAACGTGGCGCAATCTATTCCTGGCAAGTAACAGCCATCAAAGGCGGAGAAGAATTCAGCTCTCCGCGTCCGCCTGCGCCACTGGCGAAATTCCGTATTCTCGATCAGACCCTGGCGAATGAATTAGTTCAAGCGCGGCGCGATTATGCTTCATCGCATTTGACGCTGGCGCTGCTCTATACAAAGGCTGGGCTGCTCGATGAGGCTGAACAGGAATTCCGCGCGCTGCAAGAAGCCAATCCGAGTTCAGCGATTTCCCGCCGCCTGCTGCTCAGCGCACAGAACTGACCGACCGATTACCGGCTAAGGCGAGGTGTCGCGTAGCCAAATTTTATACCGACTGCAATACGAAATAACTTTCAGCAACTGAGACAGCCGCTTGCTTACGCGCGCGGTTCTGTAAAGGGAAGCTTAACCGTGGCCCGCGTTGAATTACCTGCCATCGCCCACTAACACAAATCCTGCCCAGTAGAACGGGTGGCTGGTCTCAGGATTCTTCATCAGCTTCAATGCCGCTTGCCGCAAGGCTTCGGCCTTCGTCAGTTTGCCTGAGGCGCGCGGCGCTTGCAGTTGGCGATGAAACCCGAGCATCAGATCCCGCGTGCTGGCTGATTCCACTTCCCACTGGCTGACTACAGTCGCAGGCGCGCCGGCCACGAACAGCGCCCAGGTCAGCCCGATCACGCCTTCGCCCGCGCTCGTATGGCCGCGCGCCGTCTCGCAGGCCGAGAGCACCGCCAGGTCGGCTTTCAAATCGAGCTGCATCAATTCCCAGGCTTCGAGCAGCCCGTCTTCGTTTTTATCTCCCTGGGCCAGCGCCAGGTAGGAGTAGAGCGGCGCAGCGTTGTTCAAAACCCCGTGTGTGGCGAAGTGGAGAATCCTGGCCTGTCCTGCTTCAGCCTTGAGGCGATCCTCGCGCGCCTCCGCGCCGATATAGACCTTGCTGCGCCGCGCCCCGTACAACCGCCCCAGGGCGCGGACCTCGGTCTCGGCTTCGGGCAGCGGGTAGAGCTTTCCATCGCGCAGCGAGAGACGGGCGCGCTCAACCGTCTCTTGACCTATGAGCGGATTACCGAGAGCCAGTAAAGTGGAAGGCACCGATTGGGCCCGGTGCTTGTCGCTGCGCGCCATCATTTCACGCAAGACCGTCAGCGAGGGCGCATAAGAGACGGCGCTCCTTTCAATCAGATAGCGTTCTCCCTCATCAAGCAGCGCCTGGAAGGGCAATTCCCAGAGCCGGTCGTCAGGCGCGATGACGAGGCTGGACTTGCCGCGAAGCAGCGCTTGAGCGGGCTTGAGCAGGAGGTCATAAAGTTTGTGAGCCGGAGCGCGGACGCGGAGATTGCGCTCTGCGAGTTGTCGCCGAAAGCTTTCGATCTGCTTGGCCAAATCTGTTCGTTTGATCGGGATGGTGAAGACCTTCGTCTTGGCCGCCGCCTGTCCCTGCGGTTTGGTCACGACGAAAAGGTAGGTCGCGTCATCCGTCACGACATATTCAAGCAGCGCGCTGGCGGCCTCCGGCAGCAAGGCTGTGAGATCTTCCGCATTGATAATCGAGGCTTCGCCGCGTTGCGCCCGTAATTCCGGGTGGGACGTATAAAGATCTATCCGAAAAGCCTCGAGGTCGAGACGGGCTTTTTGAAGCTCGGCGCTGAGTTCCTTCAATCTCGCCTGATCCGGTTGCGAAACACTCTTTGCGCGGGATATCTGTGTGTTTAACGACACGAGTTGCGCAATCAGTTTGCGCTCCTGCTCCTGCTCCGGTCCGGTCATCGCTTTCGTGAGACTGACGCGGCCGGCCTGCAGGACATCGAGGAGCACGCGCGCCTTTGCGCGTTCGGTGAAGATCAATGCTTCCGTCGTCCGTCCGTCTGCGATAAGCGAGTCAGCCATAGCGAGATAGGGGTCTACCTTGGATTCAAAGAAACGCTGTTGCTCTTGTTCTATGCCGGCGACCAGAGCGCGCATCGTTTCGATGATGTTAATCGCTTCTTCGAAGGCCTGATATGCCTGCTGTGACTGGTTCAGATGACGATGAGCCACCCCGGCATTAGCGCGAGCGGCCCAGAGAATCTCAAGGGATCCCATCTGCCGGGCCAGCGATTCTGAGCGTTCAATGAAGTCGAGCGCTTTCGCATACCGGCCCTGTTTAATTGAAATCTCTCCGAGGTTACCCAACGTTCGGGCCATCCCGTCTTTGTTCCCGATAGCCTCCTGCATCGCCAGGCTCTTCTGGTTATACTCCGACGCCTGCGCATAGTCGCCTTGCGCTTTATAGACTGACCCAATAGCGGACAAGGTGCTGGCGATCCCCCCTTTGAGACGCAGACGCTCGCTCAAAGCGAGACTCCGCTGATAGTTCTCCAGGGCTTTCGCATAATTGCCTTGAGAACGGTAGACAGCCCCCATATTGTCCAGCATTTGAGCAATGCCAACTTTGTCATCAATTGTCTCACTCAGCGCCTGGCTCTTCCGATAATAATCCAGCGCCTGCGCAACATCTCCTTGCCTTCTGTGAATCGCTCCGATGTTTCCCAGGGTAATCGCGACTCCCAGCTTGTCATCTTCCGATTCGCTCAGCGCCAGGCTTTTCTTGTAATAATCCATTGCCTGTGCGAGGTCCCCCTTTTTAACGTACACCACTCCAAGATTACCCAATACCATTGCAATTTGGATTTTCTGGTCTGAGGCCTCAAACAAGGCCAGGCTTTTTCGATAATATTGCGCCGCCAGGTCGTAATCGCCCAGAGCGCGGTAGACCATTCCGAAATTATTCAAGATAAAGGGAGTTCCGAATTTGTTCTTTTGCGTTTCCTGAATGGCCAGGCCCTTCCGAAAAAGCTCCAATGCTTGTACGAAATTACCTTGTAACGAGTGGACCATTCCAATGCCCGTCAGCGCAGCGCTAATTCCATTCTGGTCGCCAATTTGTTCTCCCAGGCCTAGCGCCAGGTTATAGCTCGCCAGCGCCTTCGAGTAGTTTCCTTGATCGGCAAGGCGGCTGCTATAAGCCATCAGGGCCCTCACCAACTCGGCCGTAACCAAATCTTTCTCCTCGACCAGTAATTGAGCACGCTCCGTTTCTGTCTTTGCGTCCGCCAGCGCCTCTGCCAGGTCATTCTCCGCAGGCGCATATCGCCATATCTTCCATTTCCCATCCTCACAGACAAAGGCGAATTTGCGCGCACTCCGCTGTTCTCGCTTCTCATTGCTCTTCAGATCGATAGCGATTCGGTTCACCGTCGCCCGCAGACTGACTTTCTCCCCTTCCACTTTGACATGCGAGATCGCAGGAAGGTTAAAGCTGATGTTCTCAGTTGCAAACTGTCGCTGCAAATTTTGTTTGTGTGAAGCATAGTCAGGCGACTTCTCGCTCCACAGACTCATCAACCCGTCAAGGTCTTTCGCCGCATAAAGCGTGAAATACTGCTCCACTCCTGCGCGCACAGCAGTCTCGGCTGACGATCGAGGCGAATTTGGACCTGTAGACGACGACTGCGACTGCGCCAAGGCTGGATTGATGAGGCTCAAGCTCAAAGCCAGAAAACACAGCGATAAGCGTATTGTGAATGACATGGAACATCCTCCCTTCAAGTTGTCGAGAGCAGTGTATTGATCGCCCAAAAAAAATATTTATGACGTGCGGCTATATGCAAGGGGATTCGGCAACTTCCCTTGTTGAGTTCAATAAGTGAATTCGACCTGTGGAGTAAATTCCTGTCTGCGGGCTGCAACCCGAGCCGGAGTTTACTCCGCGTTACTGAAAAAGCAAGCATTTATCTTCTGAGTAGAGGAAGCGCTCTTCGATGGCGAACAAATCCAATAGTGCAAGCCAGATTATCTCAACCCTGCAGGGTGGTGGGGCCCTTCATGGCATAGGCGAAACATTCGCGCCTGACCTCCATACGGGAACCGGTAACTTCACCGTCCCCATCGCCCTCCTGGCGGGACGGAACGGATTCCAACCGCAATTGAGCTTGATTTACAGCACCGGAAACGGGAATGGACCCTATGGCCTGGGGTGGAACCTCACGCACAATCTAGCGGGTCAGCTCGGTAGATATACGGCGACCCTTAAAACGACTTTGACCATCAGTTACGGAACCCAAAAGGAGATCACGATCATGTCTACTCAAGAACAACTCCACTCTAGCCGTCGCCGTAAGATCAAGCGCGGCTTCGTATTGTCGGTACTTACCACGCTGGTGCTCGTCACCCACGTTTCAAGCAGGGTCAGGAGCAGAGGGAAAAATGAAAGAGAAAACTGGCTTGCGAGCAGTAGGGGACCCATAGCAACGATCTTATTGAAATGGCCTATTCCCGTAAGAATCATTTTCCTGGAGTAAGAGTTGAGAGATCCCGCTACATGAAAATGTTGTGGTTTGTGAAGGCCAGAATGTTGGTAGCCCAAAGGGTGGCGAAGCAATCGGTCGTAAGACCGGCTCCTCCAGAGCAAAAACCGGAGGCCGGTAAGCTTCGACCGTCGCCTCACAAAAGAAGGAGCTAAACATGAATGATCAACATATTTCTCTTCAACTTGTACGAGTTAAATGTATGGACAACGCCGGCCTGCAAAGGAGCTATATGAGAACAAACCCTTCCCATCAAAGTGTCGCCGCCGTCATGTTCGGCGTTTCAACTCTCTTGATTCTTTGTGCTGTCGGCGGCTTCCCCCTGACGGAAACTGCCCGAGGTCTTACAGAACCCGTGGTCGCATGCCCTCCCCCAACCCAACCGCAGGGCGGGCAGTGCTTGCTGAGGGCAGACGCGACGCTGACAAAAACGTTAAGACTTACTTCTGACACGAAGCTCAACTGCCAAGGTCACAAGCTCGTACCCAGAAGCTTGGGCTCGGGATTATCACAACGTTCCGTGCCGGAAGTCGCAATCTTTCTCAACGGCGTCAAGAACGTTCAGATCCAAAACTGCGTGATCGACGGCTTCGACTTTGGTATCTTCGCCGTCAAGAGCAAAGTCCCGGCCGAGATCAGGAATACCCCGGGCAAACTTCCGCAACTGCGGAACAAGATTTTGCAAAACACCGTCAACGCGCGCTTCCTCGCGATCAGTCTGGCGTCAGTGGACAATACCGAGGTCAAAGACAACACTATCAAGTACACCACGATGGGCGGCAAGGGGATTTACGTGGGCCGCGACTCTGACCTGAACCGGATCATCAACAACACGGTAGTCGGCGACATCGCGCCGACGCCCGCCACGCCGGCAGTGGGCGCGCCCGGGCCTGTCAGCAAGTCTTCGAATCCGGAAGTGCCCGAGGGCCAGGCCATTCTGATCACGCAGACGCTCGGCCCTGACCCGACGCTGCTGAACGCGATCATCGAAGACGAGCTTTTCCAACTGCCAGTCGTGAAAAGCACCAAACTGAACGCGGACTTCAGCGAAGAAAATCTCGTCGAAGGCAACACCATCAGCTTCACACAAGTCCCCCGCGACGGCATTGCGACGGCCGTCACCCTAAAGACGACGGTGAGCGGCAACAAAGTTAGCAACAACAGGATCGCGATCCGGGCGGGCATCCAGAGCGGGCGGGAGAACGAGGGCCTGCCCAAGAAGTTTCCGGGCGGGTGCAGCGCACCGGCGACGGGCCGTCTTTGCCTCGACAACGCCGACTGCAAGATCCTCGGCACGAACGGCAGCACGTGCATCAATCCCGCGCCGTCCACGGTCGGGGTCTTCTGGGTGTCAGACGGATTCCTCGTCGATGGCAACACGATCATTGGTCCGTTCCAGACCGCGGTTGCCACCACCGCGAAAAACACGGTCGTTCGGGGCAATACGATTACCGGGCAACTCAGGCCGGCGAGCCCGGGCGTCGCCATCCTGCTCGCCGGGGGGTTCGCCGTCGGGACGCCTACGATCGGGACGCCTACGATCGTCACACGGAACGTTGTCTCAATGGTCGATGTCTCACTTTCTCTCAGTAACAACCAGTTTCCTGGTCTGGAGGCTCAAACGTTCGGGGCTCGCGTTAGCCTGAACGACTTCACCGGCTACACAACGTCGGTACGCAGCGACATCGCCGCGACGCTCTCGGTGAACGGTCAAGGCAATTTCTGGGGAATTCCGTGCCCTCTGGGGTTCGATCCTGCGACGGTCCAGATGGTGAATGCGCCGACTGGCGCAGTGGTTACAGATGCCCACCCGTTCCGAATCGCGATCGCTAGGGTTTCTGCGAGCAGTCTGCCCCAACCGTGCCGATAAGCTGGTAACGTACGAGAGCAAATTCGCCTTTCGACCGGCTGTGTTTCGCCCATTTCCCTTTGACTCATTCAAAGTGGATTACTACCATATGAATATTAGTACGCGGCACGAATGCCGCGCTTGTGTGCGCCTGTATGAATTCTCGTTATGGCGGCTTCGGTGGATCCTACAACACCTTGTTGGCTTGGTTAACCGTAGTATCCACTAATTGATGTATGTATTTGTCAACTAATTTTGTGAGTATTCCCAAGATGCCCAATCTCGATGAACCGATTAACGCGTCGGTTGCGCCTCCGCAAGTGAGCGCTGATCCGTCGCTGCGTTGTCCGGACATCAGGATCATTACTCATGTTGAGGATCATCTGCTGGATGTCACTGAAGATCGTCTCGACAGGGTTATCGTCGGGACTGGCCTTCGGCAGACTGATCCAATGCAGTTTCAGTTCGCGAAAGACTCTTTGGGCCTCCCGCGAGTTGCAGGGGTGCGCTCGATCTTGATCGAGCGCCACCCAGAGTTCCGCCTCCGGATACCGGCGCCTGATCTGGCGCATGAACTGACAAACGTACCGAGAGCTTTTTCTGGGCATAAACGCCCAATGGACTTTACCGCTGCGCGCCACATAGGCCAGCAATAAGTAGAACCGTCCACGCGTCTTTTGCTTCAGTTCCAAGACCGGTCGCTTGTCTCGTGTCCAGCAGTAACCGCCATATGCTTTGACCGCGACCGGTTTGACGTCAAAGAAGATTAGCGCGCCATTCTTCGGCAGATGCCGATAGACCGCGCGCAGACGGCTCAGAATCGCTTGGCGTTGCGGATCGGCGCTGACGATCTTGCGCTGGACGCGCCGAAAAATGATCCCCCTTTTTTGAGGATCTGACGCAGACGCTCGCGACTGATCTTTTTGAGCAGGCCTTTCTTACGCAGATACTCTCGCAACTTGTCGAGAGACCAACGCCCGTAAGGGAGTCCACATTCGTAAGGCGGGGTTTCCGCCAGACGCTGAATTTCCGCTTCTAACTCGGAGGTGATGCGCGCTGGCGCGCCAACTTGATTGAGTTGGTCGAGGCAATTCAAGCCGCATCGGTCAAAAGAGCGCAAGTCGTTATAGATTGTGTTGACATGCGCATCAACGGCTTGAGCAATGTCCCGAGCGTTGAACCCGGCGGCATAGAGCAAGATCACATCGGCGCGGCGTTGTCGTTTGGGATCGTCGGTGGTCGAAAGAATCTTGCTCGCCTGGCGCATTTCAGTGGCCGTCGGCTTACGGATTTTCAATGAACGGGGCATGGTTGGTTCCTCCTTCAGTAGGATGATAACCCAACCATACTCACAAAATTACTGGACAAATACTCACAAGAATTAGTGGACACTACGGTTAACCGTATCCTGCACTGGCGGCATCGCTGTCACTCTACTCATTCTCGTATATCGCCGGATAAAGCACGGCGCAAGTTCTATGCGGAGATAGCTCAACGGCCTTCACGAGGCCACGCTCCCTCAGCCTCGCCCATGGTTGATCCGGGGTTGAATGGGTGAGCAGGTCAGACCTGTGAGCAACCGATCGAGCAGGCGTTTCTCATCGCTGCCATTGAATCGATGATACCCACTAGAGCTCGACCCCAGTCTTTAGACGCTTTCTCCAGTTGTTGATCATTCAACCGAAATAGGTATAAAAACTTCTTCTCCAGCCCGCTCTCTTCCAAGGACTTATTGAACTCCTCCATCGAAGTAGCAGGACCTTTAGCCTCGAGCGGGGCCAATGAGTGGGCGGCCAGAGGCGAATGGGCCGGGCAATTGCCGATTACGGATTCGCCATTGCCGCCGACTCGAACTATGTCCACGGCTACTACAATCGCGCCGTCGCACGGCATCAACTGAAGGATAACGATCGCGCTATTGCCGATTTCACCTGCGCTATTCAGATCGATCCTCGCTTGACCAAAGCCTATGTGGATCGCAGCGCGGAGCGTTATCTGTCTGGCGATCTGGTTGGCGTGATGAGCGATTGCAACAAAGCCATCGAACTCAATCCGCGACTCGCCGGCGCCTGGATCAATCGCGGCCTCGCGCGTGGCGGCAAAGGCGACCATCAAGGCGCGCTCGCCGATTCCGACCGCGCCATCAAACGCGACCCTCGCCGCGCCAAAACCTACAACAATCGCGGCGTGGCCCGTTTACGACTGAAGGATTTCGACGGGGCGATCAGCGACCAGACGCGAGCTATCAAGCTCAAACCAGATTTCATCGAAGCCTGGAGTGATTGCGGCCCGGCAGCTCAATGGCGACCTCGACGGCGCGCTGGCTGATTACAACCAGGCGATTGCGCTCGACCCCCGTTTTGCCGACGCATGGTTCAACCGCGCCACTTACTGGAAGGCTAATGACGAGCTGGGACGCGCTGACGCGGACTTCTCGCAAGCCATCGAGTTGAAGCCGCATCTGGCCGATGCTCATGCCGCGCGTGGACTAGTGCGGCTGCTGAAAGGGCGGCGCGCGGACGAAGCGCAACAGGATTTCGACCGCTGCCTGGCGCTGAACAATAACTTGCGCGCAATCACTGGAACAGCTTATTGCGGAGGCGAAACAGCAATTACTGGAGAAGCGATGGAAATCGAAAACCCAATCGTGCCCCGCGTTGAATTACCTGCCATCGCCCACTAACACAAATCCTGCCCAGTAGAACGGATGGTTGGTCTCGGGATTCTTCATCAGCTTTATGGCCGCTCGCCTCAAGCTTTCGGCCTTCGTCAGTTTGCCCGCGGCGCGCGGCGCTTGCAGTTGACGATGAAAACCCAGCATCAGATCGCGCGTGCTGGCCGATTCCACTTCCCACTGGCTGACCACGGTCGCGGGCGCGCCGGCCACAAACAGCGCCCACGTCAGCCCGATCACCCCTTCGCCCGCGCTCGTCCGGCCGCGCGCCGTCTCGCACGCCGAGAGCACCGCCAGGTCGGCCTTCAAATCGAGCTGCATCAACTCCCAGGCTTCGAGCAGCCCATCTTCGTTTTTATCTCCCTGGGCCAGCGCCAGGTAGGAGTAGAGCGGCGCAGCGTTGTTCAAAACCCCGTGCGTGGCGAAGTGGATAATCCGGGCCTCTCCGGCTTCAGCCTTGAGGCGATCTTCCCGGGCCTCCGCGCCGATATAGACCTTGCTGCGCCGCGCTCCGTACAACCGACCCAGAGCGCGGACCTCGGCTTCGGCTTCAGGCAATAGGTAGAGCTTTCCATCGCGCAGCGACAGACTGGCGCGTTCAACCGTCTCCTGGCCGATGAGCGGATTGCCGAGAGCCAGTAAAGTGGAAGACGCCGCCTCGGCCCGGCGCTTGTCGCTGCGCGCCCTCATTTCACGCAAGACCGTCAGCGAAGGCGCATAGGAGACGGCGCTCCTTTCGATCAGATAGCGGCCTCCCTCATCGAGCAGCGCCTGGAAGGGCAATTCCCAGAGCCGGTCGTCAGGAACGATGATCAGGCTGGATTTGCCGCCGAGCAGTGATTGAGCAGGCTTGAGCAGGAGGTCATAAAGTTTGTGAGCTGGAGCGCGGACGCCGAGATTGCGTTCGGCGAGTCGTCGGCGAAAGCTTTCGATCTGCTTCGCCAAATCTGTTCGTTTGATCGGGATGGTGAAGACCTTCGTCTCGGTTGCTGCCTGGCCCTGCGGTTTGGTCACGACGAAAAGGTAGGTCGCCTCATCCGTCACGACATATTCAAGTAGCGCGCTTTCGGCGTCAGGCAGCAGGGCCACGGCTTCCTCAGGTCTCAGCGGCTGGGCTTCGCCGCGCTGCGCCCTCAGCTCCGGATGGATGGCATAGAGATTGGTCTGAAAAGCTTCAAAGTCTAGCCGCGCTTTTTGGAGCTGGGCCTTGAGTTCAGTCAAGCGAGACTGGTCAGGTTGCGGGCGGCCAGTCTCGCGGGAAATCTGAGTGTTTAGTGAGACGAGTTGGCCGTTCAGTTTGCGCTCCTGTTCTTGCTCCTGCGCGGTCATCGCTTTGGTGACATTGACGCGACCGGCTTGGAGCACATCCAGGAGCACGCGCGACTTGGCGCGTTCGGCAAAGGTAAGAGCTTCAGCTGGCCTGCCCTGGGAAATGAGCAGATCGGCCATGGCGTAGTATGGGGAGACTCTGGTAGCGAAGAAACGCTGCAACTCTCCCTCTCCGCCCGCGACGCCGGCGCGCAGCGTCTCGACCGTCGAAATGGCTTCTTCAAACGCCTGTCGCGCCCTGGTTGGCTCCTGAAGTGCGAGGTATGCGGCGCCGGACGTGAGGCGCGCTCGCCAGAGAACCTCAGTCTCGCCGATCTCCCGCGCCAGCGCCACCGCACGTTCGGCAAAGTCCAGCGCCAGCGCATGACGTCCTTGTTTAAGGTGGACTTTGCCGATGCTGCTGAGGGATTCGGAAATCCCGTTTCTGTAGCCCGCCGCTTCGCGCAACGCCAGGCTCTTCTGAAAGTACCCCAGCGCCTGCGCGTAATCAGCCTGGTGATAATGGACATACCCGATGTTCTTCAGCGTGCGGGCGGTTCCCACCTTACCGCCCATCGCCTCACGCAACGCCAGGCTTTTTTGAAGGTAGTCGAGAGCCTGCGCGTAGTCGCCTTGCGCGTCGTGAACATACCCGATGTTATCAATGATGATGGCCGTTAAGTCTTTTTCGCCCTGAGACTCGCTCAGCACCAGGCCCTTCCGAAAGTATTTCAGCGCCTGCTCGTAGTCGCCTTGTGAAAGGTAGATGACGCCAACGCCGTTCAGCGCGGATGAGAGAGATCCTTGATTGTCAATGGCTTCCGCCAGAATCATGCTTTTATGATAATACTCCAGCGCCCGCGCATAGTTGCTTTGGTCATAGTAAACACTTCCGATGTTGTCCAGATTTGTGGCTATCCCGGCGTTATTCCCCAGGGCTTCGTTCAGCGTCAGGCACTTTTGATAGTGTTCCAGCGCCGATGTAGCGTCGCCCTGCTGCGCGAAGATACTCCCGATGCCGTTCAGCGCTTTCGCAATTCCGGATTTGTCGTCCAGGACTTCGCTCAGCGTCAGGCTTTTCTGAAGGTAATCCAGCGCCTGTGTATAGTCGTCCAGCCTGATGTAAACCCAGCCGATGTTTCTCAGCGCGGTGGCGACGCCAGCGTTGTTACCGAGGGATTCGTGAAGCGCCAGTCCCTGTTGAGTTCGCGCAAGAGCCGGCGCAAAATCGCCTTGCTCAATGTAGACATCTCCAATTCCGATCAGCGCGTTGGCGATTCCTGCTTTGTCGCCAAATTGCTCCGCCAAATTTTGCGACTGATGGTAGATGGCAAGGGCTCGCGTGTAGTCTCCCCGCACGAAGTATTTTCTGCCCTGTTTGTTGAGCGCCTGCGACAATTCCGCCGTCATCAATTCTTTCTCCTCCACTAGCAATCCCTCCCGTTCCGCCTCTGTCTTCGCCTTCGCCAGCGCCTCAGCCAGGTCGTCCTCTGCGGGCACATCTCGCCATATCTTCCATTGCCCCTCCTCGCCGACAAAAGCGAAGTTGCGGATCATCCGCTGCTCTCGCTTCTGATTGTTTTTCAGATCGGTAATAGTTCGATTAATCGTCGTCCGCAGACTGGCTTTCTCTCCTTCCACCTTGACGCGCGAGATCGCAGTAGGGCCGAAGCTGTAGTTCTCCGCCGCGAACTGTCCATGCAAATTCTGTTTGAATGAAGCATAGTCCGGCGACCTCTCGCTCCACAGGCTCATCATTCCGTCTAGGTTTTCGCTGGCGTAGAGCATGTAATACTTTTCCACCAACGCGCGCAGGTCGGACTCGGCTGCCAAGCGGGCTACATTTGGAGGCGAAGAAAGTGATGATTGAGCCAGCGAAAAGACTGAGCAGATTAGATTCATGCTCAAAGCCAGAAAACACATCGATAAGCGTAACGTGAATGACATAGAACATTCTCCCTTCCAGTTGCGATGTTGTAGGAAAGATTTGATTCCTCCACGATCGTATCGGGCCAGACGGTTTGGAATAACTCCGCTTTTGCCACCAGTCGCCCGTGCCGTTCGACCAGCGCCAGCAATAGGTCAAACGCTTTGGGCGTGAGCGATAGCGTGGCTCCATCACGCCGCAGCAAGCGTTCCTGGGCGTCTAATCGAAACGGACCGAATTCGTATATCTCGTTTGTTTGCTGACTCATACTCCTTCAAGAGGTTGTTATTAACTTTAAGTGAGTATTTCCAAGGCATTCTTTAACATCATAATAACGAAGGCCAGGTAATGTAAACCGGCCAAGGTTTCCGGAAGTCGCTCGTAGTCTCGCGCTAGACGTCGGAACCGAGACATCCAACCGAAGCTTCGTTCTACGCCCCGTCGCCGAGGCAAGAGGACAAAGCCCCTCTTCGCCTCCGGGAGTTTGACGCCTTCAAGTTTGATCCCGTGTTCTTCGGCCGCATCGGTGGCGTTTTCGCCCGTGTAACCTTGATCCACAGCTTGAATAATCTCCTGAAAATAAAGGAGAAAAGTTAATAACACGCTCTGGGAAAATTGCTGAAACAGGCGCCATATTACCTAGGATGAAAAACAGGAGATGATTTTTCTTGTTAGCGCATGTCCTGGCGGCTTTGGCGTTGAGGAGTTCCTAATCCTCCGGCTGAGATTTCGAGGTAGTCGCCCTTCCAAAGCAGAATATCTTCGGTAGTGTTGCCATCGAAGCGGCCGATGGCTGCTATCGAAAAGGACGATAGGTCATAGGTGCGGAGCGGTGACCAGTTGCCAGTGCCGCTATACGATACATTCAAGCGCCAACCACCGGAACCAACGCTGGGGATGGCGATATCGTCACGCCTGTCGCCATTGAAATCCGCGACAATCAGGTAGACGACCGAATCAGTCAACTTCGCGCGCAGGCGAGTCCAACCAGACATTCCGCCGTATGAAACCATCCATTGTCCGCTGACGACACTGAATACATCTGTTTTCCCATTGGCGTCGAAATCGCCGAAGCGCAGGTTCGGGACGCGGAAGCTGGAAGCGTCGAGCGGTATGAATTGGCCCGCCGCCCCATCCGAGACGTACCACGTCCGCCCGTCGGCATAAAAAATGTCGTCGCGCTCGTCGCCGATGAAATCCCCGATGGCGGCATTGCCCAGAATTGGCCAACTCACATTGATTGTTTCCCAGCGCGAGGCGCCGCCCCAGGAAACGTCCCAGTTGGAAGCGTGCTGCGTGAAGACATCTGTGCGCCCGTCAGCGTCGAAATCGCCGAACAGTAGCTTGTCGATCTTATCGGTCTGCGCATTGAGGAAACGCCACTCGGCGTTGGCTGCCGGGGCGTAGTACCAGGCCGCGCCCGTGGCCAGAAAGAGATCCTGATTTCCGTCACCGTCGAAATCTCCTACGCCGAGGTGGTTGGTGGGGTTGGCGGCGTTGAACTGGTTCGTATCGGCCACTTTGAGTTTGTTGATTCCTCCACCGCAGTGAGTACAGTCAACTGCATCATCATAGGTTTTCCTAAGCGAGACGTTGTGATGAAACTCAGCCAGGTGGCAAGGCTCGCCGCGCAGATCGAAATTCGCCCGGTTCGTGCCCAGGAATGTATTCCGGGCGATCTCGACATACTGGCCGCCGGTTCCACCAAATCCGGAAGGGTAGAACACGTCATTACCAGTTCCATGCATATCAAAGTCATGCGTGTACCAAAAGCATATGCCGGCCTTTTTCTGGCACGGCGCGTCCGAGAGCACGAGGTTATGCCAGGCGCGGTAAATCGTCCGCGCCTCCCCACCGGCGGCGATTGCGTGGCGATTGGAGAGGAAGGTATTCCCATCGATGAATGTGTTTCCGCCTTGTTTAGTCTCGACGCCGTAGCCCTCGCCTTGCATTCGATTATGATGGAGGAAATTGCGCGTGACACGAACGTTTTCCCGAAGAGATCCCGCGTTATCGTCTCCGGCCTGGCATTCTTTCGACAGATCGCCTCCTAAGACCTTAATAGCGGACACTGTCCAGTCGGACATGTCGTTATGATCGATGATCGAACCATGGAATAATAACTTGTCGCGATCGAACATAATGCCTATGGCCTTAGGGTTTTCGTTAGTGCTCCGAGATGGCCCGCGCATTCGCAGTCCCGTGATGCGCACATCACTGCCATCGATTATGAGCATCGTTTGATTGTATCCCGGCCGCACCCGTAGTTCGGGTCCAAGACGCGTGCCGCGACGATCTCCACGGATCGTCACCCCTTCACGAATAACGATGGGATACTGATCTGTTAGATCGATAGAAGCGCCTGGATTCACTTCGATGACTGTGCCCGGGGTAGCGTGCAATACGGCCTCTGCGAATTCAAACCCGTCGTCGAGCTTTTCATCCACTGGCACGCGCTTAAAGCCGCTGGTCGGCCGTCTGCCCGAACCGTCTTTGGCGGTGAATGTCCAGAACTCTGCATCCGCAAGATTGCGCTGTCCGAGTACGAGCGGCGTACGGTTTTTGCCGCGCGCATTCTGTACCTTGACGACAAGCTTATGGTTTGACGCGAGCATAATGCTGTCGCCATCGAGCGCGAAAATCTGCCCCAAGGAAAAGACGGTGTTGCGATTTTTCTCATCCTGTAACTCGAGCGGGGTTTCCGTATTGAATTCCGCCGTCAACTGCATCATCGCACTGTTGGCTCGCGCTACTACCGGTTGTGATTTGACGCCGATGACTTTGTTTCCTACGCGGAGAATAACGTCATGTCGTTCGTTGACTTCCTCGATGCGCACTTCCTGCGCAATGGTCCCATTGCAATCGTAAATGAAGACAGGCGAGCCGCTCACCTGTGGCGGCGCCCCAAAATCCAGGCATTTGCCGCCATAGTTGCGCACAACGAATGACTGATTGATATTTGTCGCTACCCAGGTCTGCGCGGTACCGGTCGTTTGATACATACTTAACCATCCCGCGCCCAACAGTAGCGAGACCAGTAACCAAGTTACTAGGCTGATTTTTCTCAGTTTCAAGATTTTCATTCTTATCACCACTCTACTTTCTATGATTGATGACTCAGGCAATCGAGCGCCTGGACCGACATCTCATTGACGTCGACTCGGGTTATTTCCAAGTTAGTCCTCCCGGTTTACGACAGGAGCCACATTCAGCGCTTTAGACGCCTGGAAGGCGCCGCGCTCCTTTACAGCGCCATTTTCCGGTTGGAAGAAGGTCGCACTGTTGATCGATGCTTGGCCGCCTTCTTCACTCACCGCCGCGTTGATTTGCAAGACTGATTTGGGCGCTGAGGAGAAACGAATGCTCAGGCGATATTGATTTTCTGCGCCGGCAGACAGACGATCGGTGAAATTGAGCCGCACCCCGCCATAGTTTCCAGCCGTAATCTGGGAGGCGAGCGGGCGCTTGCCGTTTGCGTCGATCGCTACTATCAGGGTGTCGGCCAGAGTAACGAGCGCGGGCAATTCGATCTGCACGGCGACATTCGTCGGTTCGTCGCGGTTTAATTTCACCATCAGCGTGTAATGGGTCGCTGCGTCAACATGGATCTCATTCGCGATCTCGGCGTTGATCGCCAGCGGCGCGTCTCCATTCACAATAGCGTCGCTGATTTCAGCTTTCATCTCGGTTGCTTGAGGGGACACCTGCTTCGTCAAGGTGAGCGCGCGGAAATACGGGCCTTGGCAGGCTGAAGTTGATATCGCCGTCATCGTCAACATCGATCACCGGGCAGGACGGCACACCGATGTTCTGACTAATATTGATGCCCTTCAGCGCCTGGCCCAACTGATTATTCACATAGCTGTCGATATATTGATAAATCCCCAGCGAAAGCACTTCAGCGTACCAGTTCGAATCGACAACAACCTTGACGTTCTTGATATCGAGCGTTATCTGGTTTTTGTTCAATACCGGGTGCCTGACACAGCGAACTTCGATGTCGAAATCGACATCGACTTCGGGATCGAAACCGGGAACGTCGGCCGAGAGATCGAGATCTACGTTCAGCGTGTTCAAGGCGTTCGGCTTTTTGGCCACTTCGACGTAAGCGCGCCCGTATTTGTTACCCCAATACAAACGATTGCCCGTGATGAAATCACCGACCAATCCTTCGATGCGGCTTTCCAATTCAGCCCGCGGGATCACGAGGGGCGGAGATGGTTGCGTATATGACAGCCATGAGGCGTCCTGACGCATCGCGTAGCCGGAGACGATATAGTTGGGCGATGAACCGCTATCGTTATCCAGCCAGCGCGCCGAACCGGGGAAGATTTCCGTGTAAATCTCTCGGTTGTTGATCAGCAGCGCAAACGATTTCAGAGCCAATCCATCGCTGCCGGTCTTACTGATGTTGATGTATTTCAAATCCGAGATCTGGTTGATCCCATCCATTTTCAGATCATAGGTAAACGTATTGTTTTGTTGGAAATCGCTGTGGCTATAATCGAGCCACGTGCGGTTGGATGAATTGAGCTGTACGCGTACGCTGTCATCTGTGCCGGCGTCGCCGACGTTGGCCGTCTGGAAGCGCATCTGCACGCGCCAGATCTTCGCGTCTTCTGGAGGTGTGGCGAAGATCGACCCGGCGGTTGCCGAAATCACGGTGAACATCGCAAATAACATGCCTATAAATCGGCTACGTATGCTACTCATCGTATGAATCTTGCTACTCTTTTTCATATGCGTTTTTACCTCTTTTTTTTCAATCTGGGCAGAAGCTGAGTCTGCCGGTAAGTCAAATTAATATGAGTCCCTCAACGCGTCGCAGTGGTTGAAGGCTGAACGCTGTGTTCATAAAGGAAAGTGGCTGAATCCGGGGGGATATAGCCATTAGAGTGAAACAATTTAAGCAGAACCGGGATCGTAGCCCCATAGCTGAGGATATCCGGCGTCGCCGCTGTAGAGATCGAGTCAAAGCGATCTGACAAAACTCGCTCTCCATAGTCGTTTATTTGTATTTCAGTAAGACGCTATTCGAAGGGAAGGCCAAACTCGAACCCGTACAGAAAGAGCTATTCGATATTTGCTGATCTCTATCAACGATAACGCCAGGACAGGCGATTCTGCCATGCGTGACCGCTCGATCGCGGCCGAGCGCCGGCGAGTCACGCTCGAGATCGCATCACCAGAGTCGGCGAGGCGCGATCGAGCCTCGCCAGCGCTCGCGATATCGGCCGTCAAGCTCGAGCTCGCGCCGCCGGAGACAATGAGGCATCCAGGTTCGGGTTCGAGAACGATTCGCCTTAATGCCGCATGCGGCATTAAGGCGATAATGCCGAGTTCCAGATAATGCCGAGCAGTTTCATTTTACTCAATATTTATGGGCCTTCCAGCGTGATCAAGCTCGGCATTATAAGAGTCCGCCCTGATCCGTGAGTTGCAGCTTCCTGCTGCGGTCGGGCC
>WNFU01003511.1_pt1 | contig 20662 bp, 13 predicted proteins | sample 5400121 | NCBI WGS metagenome assembly WNFU01 (sample SAMN13153360, study PRJNA577476) | soil metagenome | isolation source: 100 cm soil or saprolite under grassland replicate 1 | place: USA:California | collected 2016-06-15 | reverse complement strand
TCGGCGCCGCACTCCTCGCCTGCTGGGTCGACGTGCGGCTCGAGCGGAGGCGGCCCGTCTCATCCACGGTCCGAATCGGACATGCGCTTGCGGCTTATGTCGTCGTGCGCGCGACGACGGTGGTCTCACACGGCATCGTCGGATCGTCGGGGGCGCCGGCGCTGAAGCTCCTCGCCGTCGTCTTCGTCATCGTCCTGCCGGGCCTCGTCTACGCCTTCCTCGCAGGCCTGTGGCTGATGCGCACGCTGGCCGAGGTCGCACGGCTTTCGCGTCACTGACGTCCTGGCAGTCGGTCTGCTGGTAGGAAGACCTGCCTCGCCTAGCCGTTGGTGGGGACTTCGCCCCTCAGCTGTTGCGTGACGCTTCGTTCGACCTACAAAGTGACCGATGAGAACGTGGACTCGGCACTTGAAGACACCGCGGCCCTTCCGGGCGCCATTCAGGTAGTTCACGTTTCTCGCCGGGACGCGCGCTCGTGGCCGTCGGGGCCATGATCACTGTCGCGTTGACTACCGGCGGCGGCGGAGCCGTTGCGGCGGCGGGCGCAAGCGGCGGCGCGCAGACGGTTGTGTCGCTGACGTTCGACGACGGCCCAAAGACGCAGTATTCGGTCCGGCAAACCCTGCGCAGCCACGGCATGCGCGCGACGTTCTTTGTGAACAGCGGACTCACGAGCGACGACCCCGGCGCATGGCGGATGACGTGGACCCAGCTGCACAATTTGGCGGCCGATGGCAACGAGATCGCCGCACATTCGCTGACCGGCCAGAACCTGACGCTGCTGACACCCGATCAGCAGCGTCAAGAGATTTGCGGCGACCGGTTGAACCTGATCAAGAGGGGATTCGCGCCGGTCATGAGCTTCGCGTACCCCTACGGGGCGTACAACAGCAGCGCGAAGTCGATCGTCCAGGATTGCGGATTCACATCTGCCCGCACGGTGGGCGGGATCCGCTCGAGGCCTGTGCGCGAGCTGCGCGCTTGCCGAGACGATTCCGCCCGCTGATCCGTTCGCGACGCGAACGCTGCCCGACATTCGCAGTACATCGCTCGCGACGATGGAAGGGTACGTCACGCAGGCTGAGAGCAACGGTGGCGGCTGGGTTCAGCTCGTTTTCGGTGCGATCTGCTCCGACTGCGGCGAATACGGCACCACGCCAGAGCGGTTCACGGCATTCCTCGACTGGCTGCAGCCTCGAGCCGCAAACGGAACTGTGGTCAAGACGGTGTCCGCGGCGATACGCAGCGCTCCGTCCACGCCACTGCCGCCGAAGAAGTAGCAGCCCCAAGAAAGAACAGCGCCTGTAATCGGCGATGGAAGCGGCCGACGTCTACGCGTCGGCGTACGCCCATCGCACGAGACCAGGAGTCCTCCGTTCGTATGGGTCCGTATAGCCCTTTGGCTCGTTCGCGCGCCGTGATCGAACGCTTTGTTGATGAGTAGTTCTGCATCTCAAATGAAAGCCGTCTCGATCTTGCACGGCGGCAACGTCGACCGGCGCGAAGGGCGGGAGTGAGTTGAATCACAGGGGAAAGGGTTTGCGGATTCCGGATTGGATCAACCGGCGTCCGTCACGGGCGATCTTCAGTGCCGCCGTCGCAGCGGCGGCGATCGTGGTCGTGCTCGCAGGCGCCGCAGACGCAGCTCTCGGGCCGACCTCCGCCTCGTTCACGTCCGGCGGCGTCGTCGTCAACGGCACTCGGTACGCGAAGAACGGTACGACGCTCACTCTGAGGGTCGATACGGACAGCAAGGCGGCCTGCGTTCAGGTCACCGGTGCGCACACGGCGACTCAATCCAGTGGGAGCTCTCCCTGGACCTTCACGTTCACGGCCGGCGGCGGCGACGGTCCACAGACTGTGACCGTTACCGCCTTCGACAAGGTGAACGGGAACGGCATCTGTAGTGGGTCCACCTCAACGACCACCGCCTCGTACTCGCTGGACAACACGCCGCCGTCGGTCACGGGCGCCACGTCGCCGCCTCGGAACGCCGCCGGCTGGAACAACGCGGACGTCACGATCGCCTGGACGGCGACCGACTCCGGCTCGGGCATCGCGAGCGGTCCCACGCCGTCGAGCGACACCGTCGCGAGCAACACGATCGGCGTGACGAAGTCGGCGACGGCGAGCGACCGCGTCGGCAACACGGGGACGGGCTCCGTCGTTGTCAAGCTCGACAAGACCGCTCCCACGATCACGCATGCGCTCTCGCCCGCTTCCACGCCGTTCGGGTGGAACAACAGCAACGTCTCCGTCGCCTTCACCTGCTCCGATGCGACTTCAGGGATCAAGAGCTGCCCGGCCGCGGGGACGGCGACCGCGGCGGGACTGACGACGTTCGGCGGAACGGCCGTCGACAACGCGGACAACAGCGCGGTCGACTCCGCCGTCGTCATGATCGACAGGACCGCGCCGGTCCTAAGCGGTGCGCCGACGGCGAGCGCGAACGCGAACGGCTGGTACGACGGCGACGTCATCATCCACTGGGCGGGCGTTGACAACATCGGGCTCGACGGCTCGGGCCTCGATCCCTCGACGCTGCCGGCGGACACTGTGATCGCCGGCGAGGGCACCGGCCTCACCTCGACCGCAGGCCCGATCAAGGACCAGGCCGGCAACCTCTCCGCGTCGGCCGCGAGCCCCGCGGTGAAGATCGACCGCACTCCCCCGAACACGCTCGCGACGGCGCCCACCACGGACTGGAACAACGTCGACGTCACGGTCGTCCTCAGCGCAGCCGATGCGCTTTCGGGCGTCATTGCCACGCAATACTCCGTGGACGGCGGCCCCGAGCAGACGGGCACGAACGTGCCGGTCGAGAGCGACGGGAGTCACTCGATCCGGTTCTGGAGCGTCGACAAAGCGGGCAACACCGAAGCCCCTAAGACGGTTGGAGTCAAGATCGACAAGACGCCGCCGTCGATCAACCACACGCAAGCGCCGGCGGCGAACGCGCACGGTTGGAACAAGACCGACGTTACGGTCACCTTCGTCTGCAACGACAGCCTGTCCGGCATGCAGAGCTGCACCTCGCCGCAGCTTCTCTCTACGGAAGGCCGGAGCCAGCCCGTCACGGGCACCGCCCTGGACAATGCCGGCAACAGCACCACGGATCCGGCGACCGTCAGCATCGACAAGACGAATCCGAACGTCGCGGCGGCCGCGGACCGCCTGCCGGACACTTTTGGGTGGTACAGCGCGCCCGTGACGATCTCGTTCACGTGCACCGACTCGCTCTCCGGTATCGACAGCTGCGACGGGCCGAAGCTGCTTGGCGAAGGTGCGGGCCAGTCCGCGCGTGGGGACGGGCTCGATGCGGCCGGAAACCCGGGCGGCGCGACCCTCGGCGGCCTCAACGTCGACAGCACGCCGCCGACGCTGAGCGGTGGCGTGACCACTGCGCCGAATGCGGACGGCTGGTACGACGGCGACGTCACCATCCGCTGGACGGCCACCGACCTTCTGTCCGGAATCGATCCGTCGACGATGCCCGCGGACACGGTCGTGACGGCGGAAGGCGCAGAGATCTCGGCCGGGGCCTCCGTCAGCGACGAGGCCGGCAACACGACGAGCGCGACGGTCGGCGGACTGAGCATCGACCGCTCGGCGCCGTCCACGGACGCTGCGCTCAGCCGTGATCCTGACTTCAACGGCTGGTACGCAGGGGCCGTGAGGGTGACGCTGACGGCGACTGACGGTCTCTCCGGCGTCAAGGCGACGTACTACAGCCTCGACGGCGGCGACGCGCAGACGTACTCGGATCCCTTCGACGTCGACCGGGGAGGCATCCACACGGTTCGCTTCTGGAGCGCCGACAAGGCCGGCAACGTGGAAGCCCACGGCGACGACGCGCACGCCGCGACCATGAAGATCGACGACGTCGCGCCGTCGATCGCCGGGACGCGGATACCGAACGCGAACGACTTTGGCTGGAACCACGGCCCGGTGACCGTTCTCTTCAACTGCGCGGACGACGAAACCGGCATCGACAGCTGTCCGACGGCCGTCGAGCTCGACCGGGAAGGCGCCGGCCAGAGCATCACGCGCACCGCGAAGGACCGGGCCGGCAACGCGGCGGACGCGACCGTCGGCGACATCAACATCGATCTGACGTCGCCGACCCTCGACGGTACTGCGACGACCGACCCGAACGAGAACGGCTGGTATCGCGGCGACGTCACCGTGCACTGGACGGCGGCCGACGCACCGTCAGGCATCGATCCGGCGACCGCGCCGGCGGACAGCGTCGTCACCGGAGAGGGCGCGGACCTCAGCACCGGCGTCGCGCACGTGCTGGACAAGGCCGGCAACCGGGGCGAGGCCAGCGTCGCCGGCCTCCACATCGACCGGACACCGCCGCAGACGACCGCCGCCGTCCCCGAGCCGTTCCGAAACGGCTGGTATGCCGGGCCCGTCGAGGTGAGCCTCGGCGCGGGGGATCTGCTCTCGGGCGTCGAGGCGACGTATTACAGCGTCGACGGGGGCGAGGCGAGGCTCTATGACGGCGCGTTCACCTTCGATACGGGCGGCATCCACACGATCGACTTCTGGAGCATCGACAAGGCAGGAAACGTCGAGGACAAGAACGCCCCAGGCAACTCGATCACGCTCGAGGTCGACAACCTCGCTCCGACGATCGAGGGTGCGCACACACCCGCTCCGAACAATTTTGGCTGGAACAAGGACTCTGTCAGCGTCGCGTTCAGCTGCGAAGACGCCGAGACCGGCGTGAAGAGCTGCGTCGGCGACAAGACGCTGACGGACGAGGGCGCGGCTCAGAGCGTCACCGGGATCGCGACGGACAACGCGGGTAACAAGGCGAGTGCGCAGGTCGACTCCATCAATATCGACCTCACCGCGCCCGGCCTTTCGGGGGCAGCCACGACTGCTCCGAACGCGGCCGGTTGGTACAACGACGACGTCACGATTCACTGGACCGCGACGGACGTGCTGTCCGGGATCGACGGCTCGAGCGTGCCCTCCGACAGTGTGATCAAAGGCCAAGGGGACGACCTCGGCGCGGGTCCGGTGACGGTGTCCGACCGGGCGGGCAATTCTCGGTCGAGGTCGGTGGGCGGCATCAAGATCGACCGGACCCCGCCGACGATCTCAGGCGCGCCGACGACGGCCCCGAACGCGAACGGATGGTACGGCGGGCCTGTCAGGATCACGTTCAGCTGCGCCGACGGTCTGTCCGGTGTCGCAACCTGTCCGACCGAGAAGGTCTTGAGCGATGACGGAGCGGATCAGCAGGTGACGAGCGCGCCGGCCTTCGACCTCGCCGGGAACAGGGCCGACGGCAGGGCCGTCGGGGGAATCAACATCGACGGGACGCCGCCGGTCTCGAGCGCCGATCTTCGCTGCACGAGCCGGAACGACTGGTGCAAGGGGGATACGGCGACCGTCGTCATCACGGCCGGGGACCACGGGCTCTCCGGGGTGGGGGAGATCCGCTACAGCGTCGACGGTGGACCGAGTCAGGTCGTAGCAGGCGCAGCCGCCGTGGTCAACGTCCCGCTCGACGGGACCGGCAGGGGAACCGTCTCCTACCGCGCCGTCGACCGCGCCGACAACGTCGAAGGCCAGAACAGCGTCGAGATCAAGTGGGACAACCTCGCTCCGATCGTCACGCACACGCTGAACCCGGATGCAAACGCCGCCGGCTGGAACCAGTCGAACACGACGGTTCACTTCTCCGCCGTCGACGAGCTCGGCGGATCGGGAATCGATTTCATCACGCCGGACGTGTTCGTCGACCAGGAAACGGCAGGGCGCATCGTCCAGGGCCGTGCCGACGACATCGCCGGCAACAGCGGCACCGACGCGGCGACGGTCAGGCTCGACAAGACGCCGCCTACGATCGACGGTGCTCCGACCACGTCGGCGAACACTTTCGGCTGGTACGACGGCGACGTCACCGTGCACTTCTCCTGCGCGGATGCGCTCTCGCGCGTAGCGGTCTGCCCGAACGACGTGACGCTCACCGACCAGGGAGCCGACCAGAAGGTCACGCGCGTGGCGAGGGATTCCGCCGACAACACGGCTTCGGCCACAGTCGACGGCATCGACATCGACAGGACCCAGCCCGACCTGGTCGGCGCCCCCGCCGTCGCTCCGAACGCGAACGGCTGGTACAGGGACGACGTCTCGATCCAGTGGAGCGCCTCGGACGACCTTTCCGGCATCGACCAGAGCACGGCGCCGGCGGACACGCTGATCGCCGGAACCGGCGACGACCTGGGCGCCTCCGCGAGCGTCTCCGACCGAGCCGGCAACTCGCGGCACGCGTCGGTGCGCGGGATCAAGATCGACCGCCACGACCCGAACACGGCGATCGTCACGCCGGAGCCTCTCGCCAGCGGCTGGTACGCGGACACGATCCCCGTGCAGCTGAACGCCGTGGACGATCTCTCCGGCGTCGACACGACGTACTACAGCGTCGACAACGGCGACGCGCACCGCTACGACGGCGTCTTCGACTTCGGCGACCGCGGCGTTCACACGCTCCGGTACTGGAGCGTCGACCGGGCCGGCAACGTGGAGGCGAAGGCGGCCAAGCTGATCAAGATCGACAACGTCGCGCCGTCGGTCGAGTCGAAGCGGGATCCCGCCGCGAACGCGTTCGGGTGGAACAAGACCCCGGTGACGATCCACTTTCTCTGCGCCGACGGCGAGTCCGGGATTGCGGGCTGCGACAAGGACATCGTCTTCCAGAACGAAGGAGCGAACCAGAGCGCGACCGGCAACGCGATCGACAACGCCGGCAACACCTCGAGCACGCTGGTCGACGACGTCAACATCGACTCGACGAAGCCGACTCTCGTCGGGCACGCCACGACCGATCCGAACGCCGGCGGCTGGTACAACGGCGACGTCACGATCGCCTGGAGCGCGACCGACGGCCTTTCGGGCGTCGATCCGGGAAGCCTTCCGAGCGACACGCTCGTCACCGGCGTCGGTGACGACCTGAGCGCCGGACCGGTCAGCGTGTCCGATCGGGCCGGAAACTCTCAGTCCGCCTCTATCGAGGGAATCAAGATCGATCGTGAGACTCCGACGATCCTGGGCGCCCCAACCACGAGCCCGAACGCCGCCGGCTGGTACAGCGGCCTCGTTCACGTCCACTTCACGTGCACCGACGATCTGTCGGGCGTCGCGAAGTGCCCGGACGACAAGACGCTGGACGGCGACGGAGCGGACCAGGCCGTGGCGAGCGATTCCGCCCTCGACAGGGCCGACAACGTCGCTCCCGGAATGACGGTCAAAGGCATCGACATCGACAGCAAGGCGCCGCAGTCGACCGCCGCGATTCGCTGTACGAGCATCAACCAGTGGTGCACCGGCAGCACGGCGACCGTCGTGATCACCGCGGCCGACCAGGCGGATCTGTCCGGCGTCAAGGAGATCCACTACAGCGTCGACGACAAGGCCGCTCAGATCGCGGCAGGCGGCTCCGTTTCGGTCGCGGTTCCGCTGGACGGATCGGGGAAGGCGAGCGTGACCTTCTACGCGGTCGACAATGCAGGCAACGCGGAGTCGGCGAATGCGGTCTCGCTCAAGTACGACAACATCGCGCCGAAGGTCACGCACACGCTCGACCCGTTCGCCAACGCCGCGGGCTGGAATCAGTCGAACACGACCGTGCACTTCGATGCGTCCGACGAGCTGGGCGGCTCGGGTGTCGATCCGACGACGGTCACCCCCGACCAGACGATCAACGGCGAGACGTCTTCGTCCGGCCAGGTCGTAAACGGGCAGGCCTACGACTACGCCCGCAACCTCGGGACGGACTCGGCCACCGTGAGGCTCGACAAGACTGCGCCGACGATCGCCGGCGGTCCGACGACCCAACCGAACGCGAACGGTTGGTACGGCGGCCCGGTGACGGTGCACTTCGCGTGTGCGGACGGGCTGTCGGGCCTTGGGGTCTGCCCGAAGGACGTGGTGTTGACGGCGAACGGGGCGGACCAGCAGGTGAAGGGCACCGCCGCCGACGTCGCCGGCAATACGGCAGACGCAGTCGTCAGCAACATCAACATTGACACGACGAAGCCGATCATCGGCTTCACCGGCGTCGCCGGCGGCGGGATCTACACGCTCGGCAGTGCTCCGGTCGCCGGCTGCAACGCGACCGATACATACTCGGGACTCGCCGCTCCATGCACAGTGGCGATCGCAGGCGGCTCCGCCAACGGCGTCGGCACCTACACCGCGACTGCGACTGTCACGGACAAGGCAGGGAACAGCACCACAGCCTCGATCTCGTACCGGGTCGTCTACCGGTGGGACGGCTTCCTCCAGCCGATCAACGACACCGCGCATCAGGTCGGCCTGACGACCAGCATCTTCAAGGGCGGCAGCACGGTGCCGGCGAAGTTCCAGCTGAAGCGCGCCGACGGCACGATGGTGCAGGCGAACGCCGTGCCTTCGTGGCTCGCGCCTGCGAAGGGGAATGCGACGTCGGCGGCGGTGGACGAGAGCGTCTACACCGACGCGACCACCAGCGGCGACACATACCGATGGGACGCGACCGAACGCCAGTACATCTTCAACTGGGCCACTAAGGGCTTTGCGACGGGGTACTACTGGCGTGTTGGCGTCAAGCTCGACGATGGCCAGGTGTACGACGTGAATCTCGGGCTGCGCTGAACGCCGGCTTCAGCCGGTGCTAGCTCCGGCGGGAAGCCCACAGCCGAACTGAGCTCGAATCGTCGCTCAGCTTGCAGTCTCGGAAGTGGGTCGATTCGTGCTCACCCAACCGGTTGCGACCAGGGGCGTAGGGTGCGCGACCCTCAAACGAGGGTTAACGCCAATTTGCGAACCGCCGACTTAACCGTTACTGGTCAGCGGAACGCCCGGAAGGATGGACCGAAAGGCCTTCCTAGCTACGAAGCCGCTCTCCGATGTCCCACCGGGCGGCCCCACCTCCACGTCTGGGGCCGCCCTCCCCATCTTGAGCGGCGAGGTAGCCATCACGACAGGATCGCGCTCAGGTCGCCGGTTCGAGTCCGGCTATTCCAACGGACCGGACTCGAACCGAATCGCGTTCTGCGCATCAAGCAAGGACGTGGACCTCAACGAAGCGATACGCGGTCGCAGGTGTCTGTTCAAATCCTGCCCCGGCTATGGAAGATTCGCGGATTGCCTGTTCGGGCGGTCGAGGTCTTTGTTGGGCCGAAACGCGTTCGGGCGTGATAACCGCCTCCATACGAGCTTGCGGTTCTCGTTGTCGTAGGTGGCGGCGACGTCGAGGAGTTCGAGGAGGTCGGCGAGTTCGCCGGGATCAGAGGTCGCGAGCGCGGGCCGGAGGTCGGGCACGGCTTCAAGAATCGTCTCGATCTCTTCGGGACGAATGCCTTCCGGTCGCGCGGCTGAGTCCCTGCGCGGGATCCTTGCCGAGGCGAGTCTTCGCGGCCATTGTTCCGAGCGTGGCCAGCCCGATTGTCGGCAGAGAGGAGGAGCTCGCTTCGCTCCACGCCTGGCTCGACCAGGCGTGGGACGAGCCGAGAGCTCTCGTCCTGGAGGGCGAGGCCGGGATCGGGAAGTCGATGCTGTGGCTCGCCGCCCTCGAGATGGCGCGAGCGCGAGGCCTCCGTGTTCTCTCCTCGCGGCCGGCCCAAGCCGAGCGCGGGTACGCGTTTGCCGGGCTCGGCGATGTCTTCGAGGACGTCGTCGACGAGGTCCTGCCGTCGCTGCCTGCGCCGCGGCGCCGTGCGTTGGAGGTGGCGTTGCTGGTCGAGGAAGCCTCGGGTACCGCGGATCCGCGGGCGCTCGGTGTCGCCGTTCGAAACGGTCTGGAGATCCTGGCCGGAGACGAACCGCTCGTCGTCGCGGCCGACGACGTCCAGTGGCTCGACCGCTCGTCGGCGAGCGCGCTCGCCTTCGCCTTGCGACGACTGAACGAGCCCGTCGTCCTCCTGCTCACCCGTCGCCTCGGTGAAGAGATCGAGCCGTCGGAGATCGAGCAGGCGCTCGCCCGCGACTCCGTCGAGCGGCTACCGGTCGGCCCCTTGAGCGTCGGCGCGATGCAGCGGCTTCTGCAGGGTCGGCTCGACCGTGTGTTTGCACGCCCCACGCTGCTCCGGATCCACGAGACCTCGGGCGGCAACCCCTTCTACGCGCTCGAGCTTGCTCGCGCGCTCGGCCCAGACGTGCGACGCGGCCGCTCCCGGTTCCCGAGTCGCTGGACGCGCTCGTGGACGCGCGCCTCGGGGGACTTCCGGAAGCGACGCAGGAGGCGCTCGTGCTCGTTTCCGCGCATGCGCGGCTTACGCCGGCCCAGCTCGGCGAGGCCGGTATCGAGTCGAGCGCACTCGACCCGGCGCTCGGCGAACGCGTGATCGAGCTCGCGCACGGCACCGTTCGGTTCACGCACCCGCTGCTCGCCTCGGTCCTCTACCAACGGCTGTCCGCGAGCGAGCGGCAGCGTGCGCACCGCTGCCTTGCGGAGCTCGTCGAGGATCCGCTCGGCCGCGCGCGTCACCTCGCGCTCTCGACGGACGGGCCGGACGCCGTGCTGGCAGCGGCGCTCGAGCAGGCGGCAGCGGCTGCCGACATCCAGGGCGCGCCGATCGTCGCAGCCGAACTGGGCGAGCACGCGCTTCGCCTGACGCCGGCGGAGAACCGTGCGGACGTCGATCGTCGTGCGGTCGGGGCGGCACGCGCGCATCGCGCGGCGGGCGAGGTCGAGCGAGGGCGCGTGCTGGCGGGCGATCTTCGTCGCCCGGGCTTCGGCGGGGGCGGAGCGCGCCGAGGCTCTCGCCCTCATGGCCGAGATGGAGTCGGAGGAGCCTCGACGCGCGATCCCGTTGCTGAACGAGGCGCTGCTCGAACCGGCGGCGCCGCCGGCTTTGCAGGCGTCGATCCACCGGAAGTTGAGCCTGATCGTTCGCTTCACCGAAGGACTCGCCGCCGCCGAGCGGCATGCGCGCGCGTCCGTCGAGCTCGCGGCCCGGCTCGAGGACACTCCGCTCCGCGCGGCCGCCCTGGCGGGGCTCGCGCTCATTCGGTTCAACGCGGGCAAGCCGGGTGCCTTACAGCTCGCGGAGGAGGCGTACGGGCTCGCTTCGGACGTCGGCGCCTCTCAGGCCGCGGCCGAGGCCGGTTTCGCCCTCGCACACGTTCTGGTCTGGTCGGTCCACCTCGACCGGGCGCGCGTGCTGCTCGAGAGCCTCTACCGGGACTGGAGCGAGCGTGACGAGCGCATTGCCGCGTACGCGCCCTGGTACCTGGCACTCGTGGAGCTTCGCTCCGGCCGTCTCTCGCTGGCGGGCGAGTATGCGGAGCAGGCGAGGGATCTGAGCGCCCAGTACGCGCGCGACGAGGCGGAATCCCCGCAGAACCTCCTCCCCCTGGCGCTCGTCGCCGCTCACCGCGGCGAGCTCGAGCGCGCCCGCGAGCTCGCCGAGCGTATGTGCCGGCTCGCCGAGTTCCACGCATCGCGGCTGAGCATGCCCACGGCCACGCTCGGAGTCGTCGATCTGTGGAGCGGAGACGCCGGAGCAGCCGTCGCGCGGTTCGCGGCCGCAGAGCGGACGGGAGGCGCACCAGACGGGACCGAGCCTGGCATGTGCTGGTGGCGCGCGGAGCAGGTCGAGGCGCTGCTCGAGCTCGGCCTCGTCGACGATGCCGTCGATCGCCTCGATACCTGGGACGCGGACGCCCGGCGGCTCGGTCGCGACTGGGTGCTTGCGCACGCGGCACGGTGCCGCGGGCTCGTCGCCGCTTCGCGCGGCGAATTCGAGCGGGCCGTGTCCCTGTTTGCCGAAGCCGTCTCGCAGCACGAAGCGGTCGGCGACCCCTTCGGGCGCGCACGGGCGCTCCTCGTCCTGGGAGTGGTGAGGCGACGCTTGCGGCAGAAGCGTGCTGCCCGAGAGGCGATCGCAGAGGCCGTCGCGATCTTCGAGGAGTGCGGTGCAGAGGGCTGGGCGGAGAAGGCACGCTCGGAGCTCGGGCGGATCGGCGGGCGCAGACGCGAAGAGGGATTGACCCCGGCCGAGCAGCGTGTTGCAGCCCTCGTCGCCGAGGGACGGACGAACCGCGAGGTCGCCGCCGCGCTCTTCCTCGGCGAGGGAACGGTGGAGACCCACCTCTCCCACATCTACGCCAAGCTCGGGGTGCGCTCGCGAACCGAGTTGGCGCGGACGCTCGGCTGAGAGTCGTGAGCCGGAGCAAAGTTCAGGGGTTCTCTAGATTTCAACGTGCTGCCCTCGGCGTAGCGTCGGTCGGGTGCCGAGCTACCTCGTCGAGACATATCTCGCCCGTGGCGCCGCAGGGGCGCGCGCGGCGCGTGAGCGGCGGGCACGCTCGGCCGCCGAGGAGCTGACGCGGGAGGGGACGCGCGTCCGCTTCGAGGGATCGATCCACGTTCCCGAGGACGAGATCTGCTTTTTCACCTTCGATGCCTCGTCGGGCCTGGAGGCCGCGCTTGTCGCGCAGCGAGCCGGGCTCGACCCCTTCCGCGTCGTCCACGCAATCTCGTCAGGAAAGGAGAACCCATGAAAGTACGCTCGAAAATCGCGCTGCTCGTCGTCGCGCTCGCAGGCGTCGCGGCGCTCGCCGCGGGAACCGTGTACGCGATCTCGGTCGAGGTCCCGGCTCGCGGCACATTCGCGACCACGAAGGACAAGGTCAACCTCGCACGGGGGATCACCCGGCTGATCGGCGAGCCGACGGATGCCGCTGTCCAGAAGATCCTGCTCGAGCCGGGCGAGGGGCCGAACTGGCACACCCACGCCGGCCCGGTAGCGGTGATCGTCAAGACCGGGAGCTTCACGCTCGCCGACGACGACTGCTCCGAGACGACCTTCACCGCGGGACAGGTCTTCGTCGACCAAGGGTTCGGGCACGTGCATCGCGCCTACAACCCGGGTCCCGGGACGACCGAGATCTGGGCCTTCTACGTCATCCCCGCCGGAGCCGATCTCATCATCCCTTCGCCCGCACCCGAGTGCGCAGACTGAGAGGCGGCGACGCGTGCCGACAAGAGCAGAAGCGATGGACGGAAACGGTAGGGTCGTCGTCAACCTCGCCACCGGGCTCGAGGACCCCGAGCGGGTGACAGTGGCGTTCCTCGTCGCCGGCGCCGCCGCTGCCGCGGGCAAGCAGGTGACGATCTTCCTGACCAAGGAGGCAGTGCGCCTGGCGCTCCTGGGTGTCGCCGTAGGCGTCGCCTGCGACGGGTGCCCTGCCCTGCCGACGCTCGCGACGCAGTTTGCAGAGGCCGGCGGGCGGCTGCTCGTCTGCCCGGTCTGCTTCAGCGCGCGCAAGCTCGCCGAGGAGGCCCTCGTCGAGCACGCGGAGATGGGCGGCGCAACGCCGCTCTGGCAATGGATCGGCGACGGCGCGACGGTCTTCAGCTACTAGGGATCGGAGGAGAACGATGAGGAAGCGAGATCTGCTCAGTGCAGCCGCCGGAGCGGTGGTTGCGACAGTGGTGGCCGGCGGGATCGCGTGGGCTGCGATCCTGGGCGCGGACGGCGTGATCAGCGGCTGCTACCAGAAGGTCGAGGGTCAGCTCCGGGTGATCGATCCCGGCACCGACAGCTGCCGGTCGTCGGAGGTCGCGATCGTGTGGAACGAGCAGGGCGTCAGGGGCGCACAGGGCGACAAGGGCGATCCGGGGGCGCCGGGCAGGGACGGCCGCGACGGCACGAGCGTCGCGGTCGAGCCGGAGCCTCCCGGCGCGAACTGCCCAGCGGCGGCGCGAAGCTCTCCACCGCGAACGGCGTTACCTACGTCTGCAGCGGATTCCAGGGGGTGCCCGATCCCGGACTCGACGGTTAGGTAGATGTCCAGAGACGCCGGCGCAGCGAGGCGGCCTAGGAAACAAACCCAGCACGCCGCGTCGCGTAGCATCGCCGTCGAGGATGGTCGTCGCAGAGCTCTCGACCGCAACGTTTCGTGAGGCGCACGAGCACGTCCGCGCCCATGCACACCGCACGCCGCTGCTCTCGTCTCGCACGCTGAGTGACGCCACCGGCTTCGAGGTGCTGCTCAAGGCCGAGTCGTTCCAGCGCACGGGCTCGTACAAGATCCGCGGCCCGCTGAACAAGTTCGCCTACCTCAGCGACGAGGAAAAGCGTGCAGGCGTGATCTGCTCCTCCGCCGGCAACCACGCCCAAGGGGTCGCTCTCGCCGCGGCTCTGCACGGAATCCGGGCGGTCGTGGTGATGGCAGAGAACGCCACCCCGGCGAAGATCGAAGCAACGCGCGGCTACGGAGCGGCGGTCGTCCTCCACGGGACGATCTGGGACGAGGCGAACGAGCGGGCGCTCGAGCTAGTCGAGGCCGAGGGGCTCACTTACATCCATCCGTTCGACGACCTCGAGCTCATCGCCGGCCAGGGAACGCTCGGCCTGGAGATCTACGACGACCTTCCGGACGTCCACACCGTGGTCGTTCCGATCGGGGGAGGTGGCCTGATCTCCGGTGTGGCGAGCGCGCTGAAGTCGCTCGATCCGGATATCCGCGTCGTCGGAGTCGAGTCTTCGGGCGCTCCGGCCATGCAGCGGAGCGTCGCGGAAGGCCGCCGGATCGAGCTCGAAGAGGTGCATTGCTCGATAGACGGCCTCAAGGTCAAGCGGGTCGGTCAGAACACGCTCGACATCGTCAGCCGCATGTCGACGACATCGTCACACTCCCTGACGAACAGATCTTCGAGGCGCTGCTCTGGACCCTCGCCCGGACGAAGATCGTCGTCGAAGGCGCTGCCGCTGCCCCGGTAGCCGCGCTCCTGAACGGGCTCGTCACCGCGCCAAAAGGAAGCAAGGTCATTGCCGTCCTGAGCGGCGGGAACATCCACCTCGATCAGCTCCGCGGTCTTACCTGGAACTGAGTCTCCCGCCCGCCCTCCAGGCCACGAGGTTCTGAGCGATTTCTTATGTGACCGGCAGGACGATGTTGCCGTGCTCGTCGAGGCCGAAGCCCGGGTTGTGGGCGACTTCCCACGGGTGACCGTCGAGATCGCGGAACGCACCGGAGTAGCCGCCGTAGAAGGTCTCCGCCGGCTCGCGTGCTATTTCTCCGCCGTTTGCGCGAGCCTGCTCGATGATCTCGTCTACCTGTTCGCGAGAGCCGACATTGTGGGCGAGGACGATCCCACCCCAGCGCGCCCCGCCATCGGGGATGCCGGTGTCTTTCGCGAGCTTCTCCCGAGCCCATAAAACGAGAACGCAACCGTTTGCTTGGAAGAACGCGGTCTCTTCGATCTCGAGCGTCACGGACCAACCCAGCGCCTCGTAGAAAGCCTTTGCTCGCTCGTAGTCCGAGGCGCCGAGTGTCACCAGACTGAGTCGCTGTTCCACGCCTCCGACCTTAGCGAGACCGCCGTCTGAGTCGATCGCTTGACGCTGCCTCGATTGCAGCGCTACGGTCAGGTGACCGCACGTGATTCTCCTGCGAGTCATAGGGGTCACCGCCATCGTCTCTGTCGTGCTTCCCTGCTCGGCCGGCGGGGCTTGGACGTCTGCTGCGGCGCCGACAGCGACTACGGCCAACAGCACCACGTTCCAGGACTCCACCGGTGAGAGGCCCGACTCCCCCGACATCACGACAGTCGTCGTGTCGAACACGAACACCGGCGACATCACCTTCAAGATCAACCCCTTCGCACGGCTCACCGACGACATGCTCGTCGGTATCGACCTGGACAGCGACGCCAACGCGAGCACGGGCGACCCCGACACGGGCGCCGACTACGCGATCGAGCTCTTCCGGGGGACGGCCAACCTCTTCCGCTGGGACGGGACGACGTTCTCACGGCGGCAGAACGATCCACCGCAGTCGACGCTGACGTTCTCCGGGCTGTCGATCAAGATCAACACATCGGAGCTCGGGAGCACGACGCGCCTCAACTTCGACGTGATCGTGATCACCGGCCTCGCCATCGACCCGAGCACCGGAGACCTGGATTTCTCGAACGCCCGTGCGGACTTCGCGCCTGATCCCGGCCACGGCCTGTGGAACTACTCCGTCAAGACTGTCCCGCTCAAGCTCCTGGCGAAGAGCTTCGCGCTCTCGCCGAGGCGCCCCCAGGCGGGGAGGACGCTAACCGCCAACATGACGGTCGCGCGCAACGACACCGGCGCGGTTCTCAAGGGAGGAAGCGTGATCTGCTCCGCCACCGTCGGCGGGGCGCGCGTCGCGGTCCGCATCCACAAGTTCGTCGGCAGCCAGGCGCGCTGCGCATGGCAGATCCCGAGCTCGGCGCGGGGCAAGTCGATCCACGGTTCCGTCACCGTCGTGTTCGAGGGCAAGAGGATCAGCAGGAGCTTCGCTGCCACGGTGGGTTAGCGGTCTCGCCGCCCTCGGCCTCGTCGCGGCTGCGCTTCTGTCGGCCGGATCGGCGGCGGCCTCACTTCAGCCGCTTCCGCGTGCGTACGGCGGCCTGACGATCCCGCGCGTCCGCACGGTCACCGCGCGCCTTCCCCCGCGTAGCGCCAACACGCGCGTCGTCGTCACGCTCGGGTTGCCGCCCCTGGCGCAGACCGATCTCGTTCGGCGGCTCGAGTCGTCCTCCGGCGCCGCGCGGAAGCTCAACGTCGCGAGCCGGTCGTCACGCACCTACCTCGCGCGCCTCGACGCCGCTCAGCGCCAGGCGATCCGGGTCCTCGAGCGGAAGATTCCCGAGGCGCGAGTCTCCCGGCGCTTCCGGATCGTCCTCGACGGGTTCACGGTCACCCTGCCCAAGCGCCTCGTGCCCGCGCTCGGCCGGCTCGGCTTCGTGCAGAAGGTCTATCCGAGCTTCCGCTACACGCTCTCGACCAACCGCAGCATGGCGCTGATCGGGGCGCCGCAGCTCCGGGCGCTCACAGGCCTGAGGGGCGACGGCATGAAGATCGCGGTCGTGGACGACGGCATCGACGAGCGGAATCCCTTCTTCGCAGGCAGCGGCCTTCCGATGCCGGCCGGCTTCCCGCGCGGCAACGCCCAGTTCACGAACGAGAAGGTGATCGTGGCGCGCTCGTTCCCGGGACCGGGTTCAGGGGATGAGGGGCGCCTACCGCTCGATTCACGTGTCTCCTTCCACGGGACCCATGTGGCCGGGATCATCGCCGGCAAGGAGAACACGACCGCTCCCGACAGCACGGTGATCGCGGAGGAGCGGACGGCCATGGTTTGCGTCCGCCAGGCGGGAGGTTGCATCCCGCAGGTCACCGGGTTGAGCGGCGTCGCGCCGCACGCCTGGCTCGGCAACTACCGCGTGTTCTCGGTGAAGGACCCGCTGACGCAGACCGACTGCTGCGTCGCGAATACGCCGGAGATCATCGCCGCGTTCGAGGCCGCCGTCGCAGACGGCATGGACGTCATCAACTTCTCCGGCGGTGGCACGCAGGCCGACCCGGCGTCGGACGCGCTCGTGCAGTCCGTCGCCAACGTCGCCAAGGCGGGGGTCGTGCCCGTGATCTCCGCGGGCAACGACCGTGATCTCTTCGGGGACGGAACCGTCGGCTCTCCCAGCACCGCTCCGGACGCGATCAGCGTGGCCGCGGTGACGAACGCGCACGTGTTCGCGCCGGTGCTGAGCGTCCTCTCGCCGGACACACCGAGCCTGCGGCAGATCCCGTACGTCGCGGCGCCGGGTATCACGCCGCCGGACTGGGGGACGGCCGACCAGACGCTCGTCGACGTGGGCACCATCGCCGGGACGAACGGCCGCCCGGTCGACCGGGAGCTCTGCAGCAACACGCTGCCCGCCGGGTCGTTGCAGAACCTGATCGCACTCGTCTCGAGCGGGGGCTGCCGATTCGAGGAGAAGGGCGCCCGCGCAGCCACCGCCGGCGCCGCAGGCGTGGTCATGGTGGACAATCATCCCGGCGAGGCGGGCGCGATCCCGTTCAGGCTCTCGCGCCCCTCAGGGATGATCGCCGACCTCGACGGCGCGCACCTGCGTGCCGCGCTGGCGGGTCACGGCGGACGGGCGACCATCAGGATCGGCCAGAACGTCGTTGAGATCTCGAGCGGCCGCGGGGCGACGATGGCCGGATTCTCATCCTCGGGCCTGACCGCGTTTGGGCACGACCTGAAGCCCGACGTCTCCGCTCCCGGTGCGAGCATCCTCTCCTCTACCGTCGCCACCTTCGCGGGCGCGAACTTCGCCGTCCTCGACGGGACGAGCTTCTCGTCGCCCCACGTCGCCGGGGCGGCTGCGCTCCTGCTCGAGCGCCATCCGTCGTGGAGCGCGGGCCAGGTCAAATCGGCGCTGATGTCGACCGCGGGCCCGGCGTTCGCAGACACCGCCGACACGACCGAGGCGTCCGTCTACCTCGAAGGCGCCGGCCTCGTGAGCCTGACCGAGGCGGTCAACCCGAGGCTGTTCACCGACCCGCAGTCCCTCTCCTTCCACTATCTCGACGTGAGCGCGGGCGGAGCGAGCCGCACGCTCCTCCTGCAGGTCTCCGATGCGGGCGGCGCCGGGACGTGGCAGGTCGAGGTCAAGCCTCAGGCCGGCACCGCGGGCGCGACGATCTCGGTGCCGTCGTCGCTGAGCCTCCCGTCAGGGGGGACGGCGACGGTACCTGTCGTCGCCGCGGCGTCGGCGGGAGCCGCCCCGGGCGACGACTACGGGTTCATCGTCCTCCGCCAAGGCGCCGTGACGCGGCGCGTTCCGTACGCGTTCCTCGTCGAACGGCCGCGCCTCGCCGGAGCGCAGGCGGTTCAGCTCCAGAGCCGTCAGACCGGCGACACGCGGTCAGGCGTCGATCGCGTGCGGAGCTACCGGTGGCCGTCGTCACCGTTCGGACTCGTCAGCCTGTTCGGCGTCGACGCTCCGCTGAACGAAACCGGCAAGGAGCAGGTCTACTTCATCGACGTGTCCGGCCGGGCTGCGAACGTGGGCGTCACGGTCGTCGACCCGCTGCTCGACACCAACGGTCCGTTCGAGGATCTGCTGATCGCGCCGATCCATCCGTGGTTCCTCGGCTCCGCGGACGAGAACGACGTCCAGGGCCTCGCCGGCACGCCGGTCAACACCGATTCGTACATGCCGGGCTTCCTGCTCGACTCTCGCACCGCCGGCACAGCCTTCCCACGGCCGGGCCGCTACTACGCCTCGATCGAGTCCGGGGTGGATCCGTTCGGTCAGTCCTACGACGGCCCGTACGTCCTTCGCTCGTGGATCAACGACACGAAGCCGCCGACCGTACGCCTGCTCACGACGCGCGTCTCGGCGGGACGCCCGACGTTCGCGTTTCGCGCAACGGATGCGCAGTCCGGCATCGACCCGTACTCGGTCTTGCTCGGTTACAACCTTCTTCTGGCAGGCGCGACGCAGTTCGATCAGAGAACGGGCATTGCCGTCATCCCGTTCCCAGGCCAGGCGAGCTCGATCAAGCCGGGCCGCGTCTCCATGCGGCTGATCGCCTCCGACAACCAGGAGGCGAAGAACGTGAACACCGATAGCACGGACCTCTTGCCCAACACGGCGAGGCGCCGCGTTCAGGTCAGAGTCGTCCGTGGCCCGACTGTCACCTGGCTCGCTCCCGAGAAGGGTGCGTGCGTCTCGGGCCCGACGCGGCTCGACGTCGTCGCGAGCTCGTCCGCGGCAATCTCGTCGGTCGGGTTCTTCGTCGGCGGCCGGCAGATCGGACGCGTCAAGAGAGCCGCCGGCGGCGTCTACTCCGCGACGTGGAACACGGGCGGTGCGCGGAAGGGCACGCGCACGCTGGCGGCGGTCGCGTCCGACTCGGCCGGCCGCGAGTCGCAGGCGACGCGCCGCGTTCGGGTGTGCGGGTAACGGCCACAGGCTCGGGTCCCGGCGCCGCCGATGCGTCGCCGTAGCGGTTCGCCCCTTTTGCTTTCGGTTTCGGGCGCCGGCGTACGCAAGTTCGTCACGGATCGCACGAGTTCGGGCGCTTGACTTCGATCGTCACGGAACACTTACAAAGCCCTCTGGGTTCTCTAACACGCACCTAGGCGGTTTCGGGCGTGTGGGTCCTCGGCCCCAAGGAAGACCTAGAGGTGGTGTACGACGAAGGGGGTACCGAGCTATGCGTCGATTGCTCTTACTCCTGACATTGATAATCGGGCTCGTCGCCGCGCCTTCGAGCCAGGCGGCGACCGCAGTCTCGATCACCAGGACGGGCTTTCATCCCAGCAGCGTGATCGTTCCTACGGGTGAGACCGTGACCTGGACAAACAACGACACGGCGAGGCACCAGGTCGTCGCCAATGACGGGTCGTTCAGCTCACCCGTGCTGGCGGCGAATCAGAGCTACTCGCACGTCTTCAGGGCCGGTGGAACCTTCACGTATCACGACGGGATCCACCCGAGTTTGAGGGGGACTCTGGCCGTGATCCCGCCGCGGACGGTCTGGGCCCTGCGGAGTGGATTCCAGCCCACGCCGATCGCGATCAAGGCCGGCGAGAGGGTGACGTGGACGAATAGGGACACCGCCAACCACCAGATCGTTGCGGACGACGGTTCCTTCAGTTCCGCGGTGCTCTCCCGCGGCCGGAGCTTCTCGCACACGTTCGCGCTCGGCGGGACCTTCGGCTACCACGACGGCCTGCAGCCTGCCATGAAGGGCACGGTGGTCGTGACGCCGGCGCCTGCGGCCGAATCGATCACGCTGGTCGCTTCCGCGCGAGTCGTCACCTATGGCGGCTCGGTTCTTCTGCGCGGAGTCGTCGCCAATGGCGGTGCGGCTCAGAACGTCAC
>WNFU01006694.1_pt1 | contig 20664 bp, 24 predicted proteins | sample 5400121 | NCBI WGS metagenome assembly WNFU01 (sample SAMN13153360, study PRJNA577476) | soil metagenome | isolation source: 100 cm soil or saprolite under grassland replicate 1 | place: USA:California | collected 2016-06-15 | reverse complement strand
CTACCGGGCGCGCGCCCGGGGTAACGACTCAGCAGCCGCTCACCGCTACGAGCAGTCGTCGAAGGAGTGTGGTGACCGAACCCGGTCCACCTGCGGCCGCTGTCCGGAGGCTCGTCGCCGCCGCGGCGGCGGTTGGCATCGCGCTCGCCGCGTGCGTGCAGCCCGTGGGCCCGGCGCGGACCTCCGACAGCTACGAGCACAAGGCGAAGCACACCGCCGAGACCGCGCTCTCCGCGGTCGAGACCGGCCGCCTGGGAGCCCAGACGGCGGCGCGCGACGACGCGTTCCCCCCGTATCTGGCCGTGCTCGTCAGCGAAGCCGAAGACGACGCGTCGAACGCGCAAACCACGTTCGAGAGCGTCCAGCCACCGAATACCAAGTCGGACAATCTTCGGGACGAGCTCGATCGTCTCCTGACGCGCGCTGTCGACGCCCTCAGCACGGCGCGCATCGCGGCGCGTCGGGCGGACTTCGACGAGCTGGCGAAGCAGGCGAGGCCGCTCGCGAAGTCGGCGCGGGAGCTCGATCGGTTCGTCGAGGCGCACGGTTCATGAAGAAGCTCCTCGGCGTGACCCTCGGCATCCTGACCGCGGTCGGAGGGTTCCTCGACATCGGAGACATCGTCACCGCCTCCGTGACGGGCGCCAGATTCCGCATGTCCTTGGCGTGGGCGGTCCTGCTCGGCGTCATCGGCATCGTCATCTACGCCGAGATGGCAGGGCGCGTCGCAACCGTTTCCCACCGGCCCGTGTTCGACCTCGTGCGCGAGCGAGTCGGCGCCCGCCTGGGTGTCGCCAACCTGGTCGCGTCGTACTTCATCAACTTCTTGACACTCGCCGCCGAGGTGGCGGGCGTCGCGCTCGCGTTGCAGCTCGCGTCCGACGTCAACTACCTGCTCTGGATCCCGCTCGTGGTGGTTCTGGTCTGGATCGTGATCTGGCGGGTGAAGTTCGAGACCATGGAGCGCGTCTTCGGGCTGGCAGGCCTGGCGCTGATCGTGATGGCGGTCGCGCTCTGGCAGCTCCATCCCGACTGGAGCTCGCTCTGGCACAGCGCGTCCCGGCCCGAGGTCGCCTCCGGGGAGGGAACGCCGACGTACTTCTATTACGGCATCGCGCTCTTCGGGGCGACGATGACGCCGTACGAGGTCTTCTTCTTCTCGTCGGGCGCGGTCGAAGAGCGCTGGCAACGGAGTGACCTGCTCCTCAACCGAGCCAACGTGTACCTCGGCTTTCCCCTTGGTGGTGCGCTGACGCTGAGTCTCATGGCCGTCAGCGCCGTCGTGTTCGCCCCGATGAACATCACCGTCGAGCATCTGTCGCAAGCGGCGCTCCCGACGGTCGTTGCCGTCGGGAAGGTGGGTCTGGCCCTGATCATCGTCGGGTTCTTCGCCGCCACGTTCAGCGCCGCGCTCGAGACGGCGCTGTCGTCCGGCTACACGATCGGCCAGTACTTCGGCTGGCAGTGGTGCAAGCTGGTCCGCCCGCGGGAGGCGGCAAGATTCCACGTCGTCGTGCTCGTCACTCTCGTCGGCGCGGCGCTCCTGGGCTTGACGGCGGTCGACCCGGTCAAGCTCACGGAATACACGGTTGTCCTCGCGGCGGCGGCGTTGCCGCTGACCTACTTCCCCATCCTCGTGGTCGCGAACGATCCCGACTTCATGGGCGACAAAGTCAACTCTCGTTTGTCCAACGCGCTCGCGACCGTGTACCTGGGAATCCTGATCGTGGTGTCCATCGCCACCATCCCGTTGATGATCGCAACGAAGGGGGGCGCATGAGCGAGCATCCGTCCGGGAGGCGCCTCTACGCCGGGCTGCAGCTGCTCGATCGCCAGATCATCGACGCCGACTCGATGATGGCGGGAAAGGTCGACGACCTCGAGTTCGAGCAGCCAGTTAACGGCGACCCGTACGTCACGACGATCTTGTCGGGGCTCGGGGCGCTCGGTCCTCGCCTCAGTGGCCGGCTTGGCCGGTGGCTCAGTGCGGTGCATCGACGACTGCATCCCGATCCCGAGCCCGGTCCCGCCCGCATCTCGTTCGGAGTTGTCAAGCGGATCAACAACCACGTCGAGCTCACGTTGCGACGCGAGGAGTTGGAGAGCAACGAGCTCGAAGCGTGGACGCGTGACCACGTGATCGCGCACATCCCGGGGGCCAGCCATGCGCCTGAGTGACCTGCTCGAATCCGAGGTGATCGACCGCAACGGCGACCGCATCGGACACGTGCACGACGTGCGGCTCGTCCAGGACGGCCCTCCTTTCGGAAACTGGGGCGCTGCGCTCCGACTCGGAATCACCCGACCCCAGATGAAGGGACCATGGATCCTGAAGCTCCTGTTTGCCCGGCAGCGCTCATCACGCGTCCTGGTTCCCTGGGATCGCGTGCGCGATGTCGGTGAGGACCGCATCACCGCTGACTGCGTCGCGGCCGAGTGCCACGACGCCTTTGCGACCGACGATCCAACCCCGCGGCCCTAACGCGGGCAGCGCCACTCAGCGAGCGCGCGCCGAACACTTGTCGTGCGGGTCCCCGGGTGGTCGGGCTGGCGGGATTTGAACCCGCGACCTTCGGTCCCCCAGACCGACGCGCTAACCAAGCTGCGCCACAGCCCGTAGAAGGGTCGAGTCTAGGTCTCGCCGCGAATCACAGCGTGTGGATGATCCACTCGATGCCCTGCCACGCGCGGAATCCGAGGTAGATCGCGAGCGCGCCGGCGAGCAGCTTCAAGTGCCACGGCAGCGGCGTGCGCCGTCCCTCGGAGGGTTCCCCGCTCGCCGTGGCGTCGGCGTGCGCGTGTCCCGCCTGCACCGGCTGCCCGCACGTCGGGCACGTCCCGTCCTCCCGCACGGTCGGCGGTGACAGGAACCGGTCGCAGGTGGCACACCAGGGCACGAGACCAGTGTCGCGCCCCGTTCTCAGACCGGCGGAACCCCGTGACGCCGCTGAAAGTCCTCGCGACGCCGGCTCCGGCTGACGGCGAACCGGTTCACGAGCTCGGCCCGTAGCTCGTCAGGCTCGACGACCGCGTCCACGACCAGCTCGGCGGCGAGGTGCACGAGGTCGACGTCGGCCTCGTACTCGGCGCGTCGCTCGGCGACGTAAGCCGCCCGCTCGTCGGGATCCTCGATGGCCTGGATCTTGTTGTAGAAGACCGCGTTCACTGCAGGCTCCGGTCCCATCACCGCGATCTGTGCGGTCGGCAGCGCGAGGCAGGCGTCCGGGTCGAAAGCGGGGCCGCACATCGCGTACAGGCCCGCGCCGTACGCCTTGCGGACGATGACCGACACCTTGGGAACGGTCGCCTCGGCGACGGCCGTGATCATCTTGGCGCCGTGCCGGATGATCCCTTCGCGCTCGACCGCCGTGCCGATCATGAACCCGGGGACGTCGGCGAGGAACACGAGCGGCACGTTGAACGCGTCGCACAGCCAGATGAACCGCGCCGCCTTGTCCGCCGAGTCGACGAACAGCACACCCCCGAGGTGCATCGGATTGTTGGCGACGATCCCCACGCTCTCCCCCGCCAGCCGTCCGAACCCGACGATGAGCTCCTTGGCGTACAGCGGCTTGATCTCGAAGAAGCTGCCCTCGTCGACGAGCGCGTCGACGACTTTGTGCATGTCGTACGCACGGCGCTCCTCGGCAGGCACGACGTCGCCGATCGACTTCGCGTTCGCTCGCGGTGTTCCCGCCTTCACGGCCGGCGGCGCCTCGCGCCAGTTCGACGGCAGGTACGACAGCCATCGCTTGGCGGCCTCCAGCGCCGCGTCGTCGTCGGCGACGAGATTGTCGCCCGAGCCGCTCACGGTGGCGTGCATCCGCGCGCCGCCCATCTCCTCCAGCGTCGCGTCCTCGCCGATGACCTCCTCGGCCATGCGGGGCGACCCGAGGTACATCGACGCGTTGCCCTCCACCATGAAGACCACGTCGCAGAAGGCGGGGATGTACGCGCCGCCGGCGGCCGACGGTCCGAAGAGGCAGCACGCCTGCGGCACCCGGCCCGAGAGGCGAACCTCGTTTGCGAAGATGCGGCCGGCGCCGCGGCGGCCGGGAAACAGCTCGACCTGGTCGGTGATGCGTGCTCCCGCCGAGTCGACGAGGTACACGACCGGGAGCTCGTGCTTCAGTGCGGTCTCGGTGAGGCGGACGATCTTCTCGACGGTGCGCGCCCCCCACGACCCGGCCTTCACCGTGGGGTCGTTGGCCATGACGCACACGGCGCGCCCGTCGACGCGGCCGACACCCGTCACAACCCCGTCGGCCGGGAGATCACCGGCCAGCGCGTTTGCAAGGAGCCCGTCTTCGGCGAGAGAGCCCGGATCGAGCAGACGGGCGAGGCGGTCGCGCACGAAGAGCTTCCGCTGGCGGGCGAGCTTCTCGCGCTCACGCTCGAGGTTGCCTTGCCGCGCGCGTTCGATGTGCTTGCGAACCTGGTCGTCGCTCATGAGGTGCGGACCAGGCTACCGATCGCGCAGCCGGACTCGAAGCTTCACGGGTGTCGGCCCGAGGTCGAACGCCTCGCGGATGCGTCGCTCGAGGAAACGGAGATACGTCGGAGGCAGCTTGTGCGTCGCGAACAGCGTGAACGTCGGAGGGTCGCTCGCCCCTTGGGTCGCGTAGAGAACGCGCGGGCGATGCCGGCGCACGGCCGGCGCAGGATGTCGCTGCTGCGCGTCGGTCAGTACTCGGTTCAGCTTCGCTGTCGGGACGCGCGTGTGATATGCGGCCTCTGCTTCGCGGAGCGCCGGGATCACGTCGCCGAGATTCCGTCCCGTGCGCGCCGAGACCTTGACGACCGGTGCGTACGCGAGGAACGCCAATCGGTCTGCCGCGGCTTCCATCACGGCCTTGCGTTGCTCGGCGTCGGTCAGGTCCCACTTATTGAGCACGACCACGGCGGCCGTCCCGGCCGCGTCGATCCTTTCGGCGAGCCGCTGGTCCTGGTGGCTCACGCCGTCGGAGGCATCCACGACGAAGAGCGCGGCGTCGGCACGGTCGACCGCCTGCAGCGCACGGACCACGCTGTAGTACTCCGTCGGCTGGTCCACGCGGCTGCGCCGGCGCATCCCGGCGGTGTCCACGAACCGCAGCGGGCCGTCGTCCGTGTCGACGATCGTGTCGATCGAGTCACGCGTGGTCCCCGGCTCGTCGTGCACGACGGCTCGGTCGTCGCCGACGAGCCGGTTGAACAGCGTGGATTTTCCGACATTGGGTCGGCCGACGATCGCGATCGAGAACGGACCGCGCTCGACCGCGGCCTCCGCTTCAGGGGCCAGGGCGGGCGGCAGCACGGCGACGACCGCATCGAGCAGGTCGCCGCTCTCCCGGCCGTGAAGCGCCGACACCGGGTATGGGTCCCCCAGGCCGAGCTGCGTGAACGCCCACGCGTCGCTCTCCCGAGACCCGTCGTCGACCTTGTTGACGGCGACGACCACGGGCGTGTTCGCGCGTCGCAGCAGCGCCGCCACCCGAGCGTCCTCCTCGACGACGCCGACCGTGACGTCGACGACGAACACGATCACGTCGGCCTCGCGGACCGCTCGCTCGGCCTGCCGGCTCACCGCCTGCTCGAGGCCGGCGCCGGCGGGGAGCCATCCGCCCGTGTCGACTACCCGGAACGGACGGCCGGCCCACTCGGCCACCAGCTCCTTGCGGTCACGGGTCACGCCCGGCTGCGACTCCACGATGGCGTCGCGGCCCCCGGCGATGCGGTTCACGAGCGTCGACTTTCCGACGTTCGGCCGGCCGACGACCGCGACCAACGGCGCATCGGAGCTCACGCTTCCTCATTGGCGCCGTCGCAAGCTCCGGCTCTGCGGCGACGGTCAGCAAAGCCGCCGTCGCCGCGCAGCGCGGCGACGAGCGAGGCGCCGTCGGTCGGGACGACCTCGACGCGGCGCGGCAGATCGGTGACCGTCATGCCGTCAAGAAAGCGATCGCGTGACAGCACGACGTCCGGGAGGAGATAACGATCACGCTCTGGCTCGTTCGTGAGGGCGTCGCTCACGTCGCAGCCCGTGAGCAGCCCGGTGACCGCGATGTTCCCGCCGAAGAACGCATTCGGGACGGGAAGCAACCGCACCGGGGCGGACGCCGCCGCGCCGAGCAGCGGCAACAGCGGGCCCAGCACCTGGGCCCCGTACTCACCGGTGACGATCGAGATGCTCCCGGGAGTCGACCCGTCGTCGGGCGGCGCGTCATCGCGCTCGCTTCGCGGTGCGCGGTACCCGTCGGCCGGCGCGCCGTCGACCCAGGCGAAGAATCCGGCCCGGGGACCGACACCGGTCGCCGGCTCCCCTGCCACCGCCGCCCGCACGTCAGCCTCGAACGCACGCACCATGCCGACGCCGTTCTCGTGCTGCGGAAATCCCTCGTACTCGCTGGCGCCGGGAATCGGCTGCGCGCCCAGGACGTAGTACTCGTCGGCGGCGAACACGACCCGCCGGCCGACCGCGTCGAGAAACCGCCGTTGCCACCGTTCGACGGTGTCGATGACGGCCGTCGCCTCAGCCGTGGAGTGCTCGCGCATGTCGGGTTCCGTGGTGTGCGAGCTCACCCCCAGGGGGACGACCCCGACGGTCGAGAGGCGCGGGAACCGGTCGAGGACCCCGAGCAGCGTGTCGTCGAGCACCGCCCCGTCGTTGATCCCCGGACAGACCACGATCTGGCCGTGCACGTCGATGCCGGCGTCCAGCAGCGCGCTGAGCCACCGCAGGCTGGTGGCACCGCGTCGGTTGCGGAGGAGGCGCGTGCGCACGTCCGGGTCGGTCGCGTGGATGCTGACGTAGAGCGGGCTGAGCCCGGGTGAGCGTGGTGAAGTTCCCGTACAGGAACGACAGCCGGTAGTCGTCGTCCTTCAGGTAGAGGCTCCGCCGCATCCCCTTCGGGAGCTGGTGGATGAAGCAGAACGGGCAGTGGTTGTCGCACGTCTGCACGCGGTCGAACACCGGGCTGGCGAGCTCGAGGCCGAGCGGCGCGCCGGGGGCCTTCTCGACCACGGTGAGCTGCTCGAGTCCGCCGCGGCGGACCTCGAGTTCGACGACAGGCTCGTCGGCCTGGATCTGGTACCTGATGACGTCGCGCACCGCTTCGCCGTTGAGGCTGAGGACCTCGTCACCGGGCTGGATCCCGGTCGAGGCTGCCGGCGAGCCGGGCGCCACCGCCACGACACGCGCGGGGGGCATGACCGAAGTGTACGGGAAGCGCCTGGTCAGAGTCCTTGTCGGTCGCCGACCGGGCGGCGGATACCCTCGACTCGATGGCAGTCGAGAGGGTGTTGCTGGCCCAGCCGCGGGGCTATTGCGCCGGCGTCGAGATGGCGATCAAGGCGCTGGCGTGGATGGTGCGCGTCTTCGAGCCGCCCGTGTACTGCTACCACGAGATCGTCCACAACCGGCTCGTCGTCGACCGGTTCCGTGAGCTCGGGGTCGTGTTCGTGGACGACGTCGACGACGTCCCCGACGGCGCGCCACTCATGCTCTCGGCGCACGGTTCCGCCCCTGAGATCGTGGCGACGGCCCGGAAGCGCGACCGATTCGTCGTGAACGCCGTCTGTCCGCTGGTCACGAAGGTCCACCACGAGGCCAAGGTGCGCGCCGACAAGGGCTTCACGGTGCTGTACGTGGGCCATGCGGGCCACGACGAGGCCATCGGGACGCTCGCCGTCGCACCCGATTCCATGCAGCTCGTGGAGCACGAGAACGATCTCGATCGTGTGCTGCCGGAGGTGGGCGATCCCTCGAAGGTCGCCTTGCTCGCACAGACGACCCTCTCGCTGCACGACTGGGAGGGGATCATGGATCGCACGCGCGACCAGTTCCCCGAGCTGTGGACGGCGACGCGGAACGACCTGTGCTTCGCGACCACGAACCGGCAGGCTGCGCTCACGGCGATCGCGACGCGCTCGGACGCGGTCGTGGTCATCGGGAGTGCGAACTCGTCGAACACGATCGCACTCACGAAGGTCGCGGTCAGCGCCGGGTGCCCGGTCGTCGTCCGTGTCGACGGTCCCGACGAGCTCGACCTCGAGGAGCTCGGCCCGGCTCGTGTCGTCGGGGTCACGGCGGGTGCGAGTGCTCCCGAGGATCTCGTACAGGCGGTCATCGCCGAGCTCGATCCGAGTGAAGGTGTCGAGCCCGTCTACGTCACCGAGGAGGACGAGTACTTCCCGCCGCCTCGTGAGCTGCGCGAGCTGGTCCCGGCGCTCGACGGCCTGGCGGCACTCATGGTCGGCGGCGATCCCGCGACCGCCCGCCGGCGCGGCGGGCCGTTCAGCGACGACCGCGGCATCGACGCGTCAATCGTCCTCGCCGAGCTCGTTCGCTGAGGGCGACGCTGCATCGCCGGGCGACACGCCTGCGAGCGCGAGCGCCTCGTCGAAACACGACTGGAGCTCCAGGCCGACCTTCTCGGTCACGTTCGTGACCTCCTGGCGCCGGACGCGTCCGGCTCCGTGGTCGGGGGGTTGGATCGGATCGCCGACGACGATCGCCACCTTGTGCAGCCGGGGCAGCGTCTTGCCCGAGGCGAGGATCTGCTCGCTGCCGCCGATCCCGACCGGGACGATCGGTACACCGAGGCGCGTCGCGAGGTACGCCGCGCCGTCGAAGAGCCCGACGACGTCGCGGCCGTGCCGGCGCGTGCCTTCGGGGAAGACCGCCACCGGCTCGCCGCCTTCGAGCGCTTGCTGCGCGGCGCGCAATGCGGCGCGGTCAGCGCTTCCCCGCGCGACAGGGAACCCGCCGAGCGCGCTGAACAACCAGGCGAGGAATCGGTTCTCGAACAGCTCCTCCTTGGCCATGAAGCGGATGCGGCGACGGGTGATGTACCCAGTGAAGAAGATGTCCATCAGCGACCGGTGTGACGGCGCCACAACGAACGCGCCCGAACGCGGCACTTTCCCGCGGCCGCGCACGCGCACCCAGAACAGCGCCTTGAACGGCGTAAGGATGATCGCGTGGGCGAATCGGTAGAAGATCCGCTGCCCGATGTCCTGGCGGCGCTCGGCGGTCATCGCTCGGCCCCCACGGCCGATTCGAACCGCGCCACGATCTCGTCGACGACGTCACCGACCTCCCGCCCGGTCGTGTCGATCACCACTGCATCGGCTGCCGGTTCGAGCGGTGTCGTCTTGTGGTCCAGCGTGTCGCGCCGGCCGACCGCGTCACGGACCGCGTCCAGCTCGGCGGGCCGCTCGGCGGCTTCCTCGTCGCGGTGGCGCCGGCGGGCCCGCTCCTCGTCGGTGGCGGTCAAGAACACCTTGAGGGGCGCGTCGGTGAACACGACCGTGCCGATGTCGCGGCCTTCGACGACACCTCCACCCCGTTCCTTCGCCCATTCCCGCTGACGCGCCCGGAGCAAGGCACGCACCGCGGGATGCGCCGACACCGCCGACACGCCGCCCGACACGCCCGGGCCGCGGATCTCCCGGCTGACCTCCCGCCCGTCGAGGCGAACGCTCCCGGCCGGCGAGCCGATCTCCATCACAGCCTGTTCGGCGGCGGCCGCGATCGCGTCGCCGTCCTCCAGGTCGAGCCCGCGCTCCATGGCCAGCAGGGTCACCGCCCGGTACATGGCCCCGGTGTCGAGCACCTCGAGCCCGAGGGCGTCGGCAACGCCGCGCGCAACCGTCGACTTCCCCGATCCCGCAGGCCCGTCGATCGCGACGACGCGGATCACGAGCCGGTCTCGCCTGCCAGCGAGGCGAGGTCGTCGGCAAAGCGCGGGTACGACACCGCGACCGACTGCCACCCGCGGACCGTCGACTCGCCGTCCATCGCGTTCGCTGCTACGGCGGCAGCAAGCGCGATCCGATGGTCGCCGTGGCTCTTGAACAGCCCCGGTCGGGGCTGACCACCTCGGATCGACAGCGCGTCGCGCTGCGTCTCGACGCCCACGCCCATCTGGCTGAGCTCCTGCTGGATCGTGTTGACGCGGTCGCTCTCCTTCACGCGCAGCTCGGCGATGTCACGGATCTCGGTGACACCGTCAGCGAACGCCGCCGCCACCGCCAGCACCGGAATCTCGTCGATCATCCCCTCGTCCGGGACGATCGAGGTGGCGCTCAGTGGCGACGCCTCCGCCGTGAGGCGCCCGACCGGCTCGCCGAGGCGCTCCCCTGTCGGCTCCGTCTCGATTCGTGCGCCCATGCGCCGGAGGACGTCGACGAACCCCAACCGCAGCGGGTTCAGGCACAGATCGTCGATGACGATCGCCGAGCCGGGGGTGATGCACGCGGCGACCGCGAAGATCGCCGCCGACGACGGGTCGCCCGGCACGTCGAGCTCGAACGGCTCCGGCGCGCCGCGCTCGACACGAACGGTCCGGGAGTCGACGCGTGTCACGGGCGCGCCCAGCGCGATCAGCATGCGCTCCGTGTGATCGCGACTGGGCGCAGGCTCGACTACTTCCGTCGTGCCGTCCGCTTGGAGCGCCGCGAGCACGACCGCCGTCTTGACCTGCGCGCTCACCACGTCGAGCTCGCACCGCCGGCCAGTGAGGTTTCCACCCCGGATCACGAGCGGGGCAAGCTCGCCGTCTGCGCGTCCTTCGACGCGCGCTCCGAGCGCTCGCAGCGGCCGGACGACGCGCCCCATTGGCCGGGTGAGGAGCGACGCATCGCCGGTGAGTACGGCAAGGAACGGGCGCCCTGCGAGGAGGCCCGACAGCATGCGCATGGTCGTCCCGGAGTTGCCACAGTCGATGACTGTGTCGGGTTCGCGGAGCGCGTCCGCTCCGCCGCCCTGCACGGTCACGGTCGAGGGTTGGGACTCCTTGACTCGCACCCCGAGGCGCTCGAGGGCACCGCGGGTCCGTTGCACGTCGTCGCCGTCCGCCAATCGGTGCAGCGTGCTGCGTCCCGACGCCAGCGCCGCCGACACCAACGCGCGATGGGAGATGCCCTTGTCGCCGGGAACACGCAGCGTGCCTCGCAGCGGTCGCGGCCCGGAGATCGTGACGTCGCCACTCATTTCGCACCTCGCTCGCCGTCGCAAGCTCCGGCTCCTGCTCCGACGGTCGGCAAAGCCGCCGTCATCGCGGGAGAGCCGTCTGCGAGGCGTGGTAGCCGCGCTCGACCAGCGCGGTCTCGAGCGCGTCGGCGTGCCGGGCCGAGATCACGAGCACGAGCACGCCGCCCGCGCCTTCCATCGAGTGCGCGATCTCGAGATCGGAGATGTTGATACCGAGCGACCCGGCGAGCGTCGTGACCTCGGACAGGACACCGGGTCGGTCGGGGACCGGAACCCGCACCTCGGCGAGCTCCTCCCCCGCCGGCGCGCCGACGGGCAGGTTGCGCCGCGCCACTCGGGCACGCTCGAGCACGTCGAGGAGCGCGGTTCGATCACCTCCGTGCACGAGCCCGCGCACGCGCACCAGCGCGTCTAGATAGTTGTCGAGCACCTTGACGATCGCGTCGCGGTTGGCCACGCAGATGTCCGGCCAGATGCCGGGGTGCCCGGCCGCGATGCGCGTCATGTCGCGGAAACCGCCCGCCGCCAATCGAAGGAGCGTCGTCTGCTCCTCCCCGCTCGTCGCCGCGACGTCCATGAGTGTCGTCGCCGCGAGCTGCGGGACGTGGCTGACGACGGCGACGAGCGCGTCGTGGTGCTCGGGCGTCATCGCGACCACCTCGGCGCCCAGATCGGCGATCAGGGACCGCAGCGTCGTGAACGCGCCGATCTCCGTGTACTCGGTGGGCGTGAGCACCCAAGTGGCGCCTTCGAACAGATCGGCGTCAGCACCTTCGATGCCGTCCTGCTCCGAACCGGCCATCGGGTGGCCGCCGACAAATCGCGGCGCCAGCGCGGGACGGACCTCGCCGATCGCGGCGACGATCGGGCCTTTCACCGACCCTGCGTCGGTTACCACGGGCACGCCGGCGTCCAGAGCCTCCACGACGAGAGCGGCGACGTCGCCGACCGGCACGGCGATGATCGCAGCGTCCACATCCGTCACCGCCGCGCGCAGGCCGGAGGCCACCTCGTCGACGGCACCCCGCGTCTTTGCCTGCGCGGCGCGAGCTACGTCACGGTCGTACCCGCGAACCTCGACGCCGGCGCGGCGCAACGCGAGGCCGACGGAGCCACCGATGAGCCCGGTTCCGATCACCGCGACGCGCCTCATGGTCTCAACCTCCGCGCTGCACCGGACTACTCCGGGAGGTCGTCACGGAGCGTGCGGGCACCGTCGAGGTAGACGTGGTGGAGCTGGTCGCGCGGGCGATCGGTGTAGCAGTGCACGAGGAGGCGGATGCACATCGGCTTCGCGCCGTCGATGCCGAGCTCACGGGCGCACAGCAGCGGGATGTCGCCCAAACCGACGCCGCGAGCGGCGGCGGCGGGGAACTCGGCCGTGAGATCGTCCGTCGCGGTGAACACGCAGCTGACGATGTCGTCGTGGTCGAGCTCGTTGCGAGCCAGGAGCTCCTTCACCAAGCGCTGGGTCTTCTCTTCGATCTCCTGCTTGGTGTTCTCGTTGCACGTGATCGCGCCGCGCAGCGCTTGCACCCTCACGTGACCGGAGGTTAGTCGGGGACGGTTTCGTTCCCCGGCGGTGTTCCGCCGCCGACCGCGGCGGCATAGAGCGCACGCACCTCACGGGGCCGCAGCGGACGCCATGCGCCGGGCGCGAGCCGCCGATCGCTGATCGGCCCGACGCGGGTCCGTACGAGCCGGCGCACCGGGTGCCCGACGGCCTCGCACATGCGACGGACCAACCGGTTGCGGCCCTCGTGCACGACGATCTCGAGCGCGGCGTCTTCGCCGCGGCGCTGCACGAGGCGCACGCGAGCCGGCGCAGTCGGACCGTCGTCGAGCGCGATTCCTTCCCGGAGTGACCGGATCACCGCGCGGCTCGGGGCTCCCGACACCTCGGCGAGGTACGCCTTCTCGATGCCGTGGCGAGGGTGCGTGACCAACTGCGTGAGATCGCCGTCGTTCGTGAGGACGAGCAGGCCCTCCGTCTCGTAGTCGAGCCGCCCAACCGGGAAAACACGGGGTTCGGCGGGAACGAGCGCGATCACGGTCGAACGGCCTTCGGGATCCCGCGCCGTCGTGACGACGCCGCGCGGCTTGTTCAGCAGGTAATAGACGAGCCCGCCGCGTACCGCCGCCGGCACGCCGTCCACTGCGACGCTCGCGTGCTCGGGGTCGACCCGCTGGCCCAGGTGCGCGACCTCTCCGTCAACGGTCACGCGGCCGGCGGCAATGAGCTCTTCGGAGGCCCGGCGCGACCCGAACCCGGCGCGGGCGAGCACCTTCTGGAGCCGTTCGCCGTGAGCGTCGCCCTCACCGCGCCCGGACGGCGCCCGGGCCGCCATCTACGGGTTCGGGGCGGGATCGTCCGACACGCGTAAGCCGCGCTCGAGCGCGTCGACGACGTCGGGCCCGGGGACGAAGTCGCCGAGCGGCGGCAGGTCTTCGAGCGCGTCGAGGCCCAATCGTTCGAGGAACTCGCGGGTCGTGCCGTACATCACTGCCTGGCCCGGTCCCTGGTCACGACCGACCTCAGCGATGTAGCCGCGCCGCAAGAGCGTGCCCAGCACGCTCTCGACGTCGACACCCCGAATGGCCGAGATCTGCGCGCGGGAGATCGGCTGCTTGTACGCGATGATCGCCAGCGTCTCGAACGCAGGCGCGGAGAGGCGCGCGCGCTGTCCTTCGAGCACGAAGCGCTCCACGTACGGCGACATCTCGGGATGGGTCTGGAACCGGTAACCACCGGCCACCTTGGTCAACACGAATCCGCGCCCGGCGGCCTCGTACTCGTCGGCCAGCTCGCGGCACAGCTGCTCGATGCTCGCGACCGGCAGCTCGACGAGCTGGGCGAGGAAGCCGGGCTCGACCGGATCGGTCGCGGCCATGACCACGGCCTCGACGACGCGGCGCGCTTCGTGGGCCCGCAAGCCCTCCGTGGCTTCGTCGAGCGGATCGTCGTACATCGCTCGCTGCTACTCGGGCTCGGACGCGACCGGTTGAGGTTCCTCGGACTCCGGCGTCTCGTCCCACTCGGCGATGCTGGCGGCGTCGGGTGCAGACTCGCCTTCCCGCAGCCGGCGGATGCGGAGCTCCCCGAAAGTGTCGAACTGCTCGAGATCGAGGACACCCTGCTTGTACAGCTCGAGCACGGCCAGGAAGCGGACGATGACGTCGAGCTGCGACCGCGCGTCGGTGACCAAGTCGCGGAAGCTGATCGGATCGGCCGCGGGCAGCACCGACAACACCACTGCGACCGCGTCGCGCACGCTGGCGCGAATCGGCGCGATGTGCTCGACCTCGATCGTCTGCGTCGGCTTTGGCGCCAGTCCCCGGAGCGCGGCGGCCAGCAGCGTCGAGGGCGCGACGTGCGCGAGCGGATCCGGCGCGAGCGAGGCGAACGGCTCCTCCGCGCCGGCTCGACGAGCGAGGCTGCGGTCCGCGCGGCGCACGAGCGTCTCCATGGCATGCGCAGCGTCCTTGAACGTCTTGCACTCGAGGAGGCGGGCGAGCAGAAGATCGCGCTCCTCGAAGCGCAGGAGCTCCTCGTCGAGCTCCACCTCCTCGAGCGACGGCAAGAGCCGGCGGGCCTTCAGGTCGACGAGCGTCGCCGCGATGAGCAGGAACTCGGTGGTGACATCGAGATCGAGGTTCTCCATGCGCTCGAGCTCGGTGAGGTACTCGTCGACGATCCTCGACAGCGAGACCTCCCACAGGTCGACCTCCTGCTTCAGGATCAGGTGCAGCAAGAGGTCGAAGGGACCCTCGAAGACGGACGTCGACACCTCGTACGGCATGCCGCGGTCAGGCTACCGGAGGTGCCTGCACACACTGGGCAATCCGGGGAGTCACCGACCGGGTCGCAGGTAGCCTCACTGGCCATGCCGCGCGTGTTCTCCGGGATCCAGCCGACGGGCGAGATGCACTTGGGGAACTACCTCGGCGCCGTTCGGCGGTGGGTCGACGACCAGCAGAGGCACGACGCGATCTACTGCGTCGTCGACCTGCATGCGATCACCCTCCCGTACGTGCCGACCGAGCTCGCAGATCGCACTCGCCGCGCCGCGTTGCTCCTCATGGCTGCGGGCCTCGATCCCGCCCGGTGCGTGCTGTTCGTGCAGAGTCACGTGCGAGCTCACACCGAGCTGACATGGCTGCTGAACTGCGTCTCCACGTTCGGTGAGCTGCGGCGCATGACACAGTTCAAGGAGAAGAGCGAGGGGCAGGAGTCGGTCAGCGTGGGCCTGTTCGACTACCCGGTGCTCCAGGTTGCCGACATCGTGCTGTACGACACCGACCAGGTGCCGATCGGCGACGACCAGCGCCAGCACCTCGAGCTCGCTCGTGACATCGCCATCCGATTCAACAACCGTTTCGGTGACACGTTCGTGGTCCCCGAGGCGACGTTCCCGCCCATCGGTGGACGCGTGATGGATCTCCAGAACCCGACGGCCAAGATGTCGAAGTCGGCGGATTCACCCCAGGGCACGCTCCTGCTGCTGGACCCGCCCGAAGTGATCGCGAAGAAGATCAAGTCCGCCGTCACAGACTCCGGCACCGATGTGCGTTCCGACCCGGCCAAGAAGGCGGGAGTCTCGAACCTGCTCGAGATCCAATCCGCCGTGACGGGCCGGAGCATCCCGGAGATCGAGACCGACTTCGCCGGGTCGGGCTACGGGGCCTTCAAGAGCGCCGTCGCCGACGCGGTCGTCGAAGCCTTGCGACCGCTCCAGGAGCGCTACCAGAAGCTCGAGGCCGACCCCGCCGAGGTCGACCGGCAGCTCGCGATCGGCGCGCAGAAGGCGCGTGCAATCGCGGAGCCCGTGCTCGAGCGAGCCCGAGCCGCTGTAGGCCTGCTGCCGCCGCTCGGTTAGCACGCCCGTCGTTCCCAACGCCGCGGTTGAACTAGGAGTTGTCGGCGGCTTCCAGTGCCTCAGCCACCGGGAAGGGCACGCCGCTCGCCGGCCATCGGTCGCGGTGATGGTGTGCCCACGCCCAGCGCGCCGCTTCCTCACGACCACCGGCGGTTTGGATGCGTTCAGCGCCGCGCTCGTCGTGACGTCGGTACCACGCCACGCGCCGGCGGAACCCCCGTGCGTCGGCCCAGCGGTCGAGGCGCTCCGTCCCGGCCCAGGCGCCGATCACGGTCGCGCCGCTGCGCCCGAGCACGCCGAGGCCGGCGTCGAGCTTGCCGACATCGTGAAGCAACGCGGCCGCGAGCCAACGGGACTGCTCCGCGTACTCCGTGCCCGCGAGGCGCTCCTGCACCCGCCGGGCGACTCGGATCGTGTACCTGCGATCGTGGTTCGGCAGCGCACGCCACAGCGCGAGCTCGTTCGGCTCGAGAATGCTCTCGACCCAGGCGACGTCCTGCGCGCGTGGAGAGCCGGGCCACAGCGCGCGAAAGAACCGCCGCGCGAGGTGCAACGGCTTCATCGGACGATGAAGTCGAACAGCCCGTCGATGAACGGCGAGAACAGGCGTCCGAACAGGTTGGTCGACAAGCCGACGAGCAAGAGGACCAGGATCCCGTAGGGGCGGAACCGGTGCCACGCCGGCAGCCACGCAGCAGGGAGGACGCGCTCGATGAGCGACGATCCGTCGAGCGGGGGGATCGGGAGCAGGTTGAACAGGCCGAGGATGAGATTGGCGAGAGCGAAGAACAGCAGCACCTGGATCACGAGCGGCAGGTCGGCGATCCGGTTGGCACCGCCGGTGTACGCGCCGAAGGCCGCGCGCGCCACCACCGCCGAGACCGCCATCAACGCGAAGTTCGAGAACGGTCCGGCGAGCCCCACGAAGAGCATCTGGCGGCGGGGGTTCCGCAGCTTCACCGGGTCGACGGGCACGGGCTTGGCCCAGCCGAACGCGCCGAACCCGGTGATCGTCAACATCGCCGGCAGGATGATCGAGCCGAACGGGTCGATGTGCGGGATGGGGTTGAGCGTCAGACGACCAGCGCGTTTGGCGGTGTCGTCGCCGAAGAACAGGGCAACGACGCCGTGGCTGATCTCGTGCAGGATGATTGCCAAGAACAGGCAGCCGAAGAAGACGAGCCGTTCTTCGACGTCGGCGCTCAAGCCACGTTGTCAGCGGCGCCGCGATGCGCAGTTGATGCACAGGCGGGCGGCCGGCATGGCCTCGAGCCTCGCCTCGGCGATCTGGTTCCCGCACGACTCGCACTGGCCGTAGGTCCCGGCGTCGAACTTGCGCAGGGCGTCCTCGATCTCCCGCAGGGTGTCGAGAAGCGTGCCACCCAGCGCTTCGACTTCGCCGCGCTCCGCGGTGACCTGGCCCGAGTCGGCGAAGCCGTCGTCGAAGTCGAGCTTGCCGCCGGGACCGACGCCCATTTGACGCAGTTGGTCGACCAAACGCTCGCGTTCCTCTTGGAGGCGGTCGCGCAGCGTCGCCGGGAGCATCTCCGCCATCGGGCAATGCTACCGCCCGGGCCGGCTGGCGGTATCTGGGAATCTCGCCCGAGGGTGGGCCGCCTCGTAGACGGCCCGGAGCCGTTCGGGCGACACCTTCGTGTACACCTGCGTGGTGGACAGGCTGGCGTGACCGAGCAGCTCCTGGACCACTCGGATGTCGGCGCCGCGATCGAGCATGTGCGTAGCGCACGAGTGGCGCAGCACGTGCGGCGACAGCCGGCCGACGAGCCCGGCCCGCTCCCCCGTCGTGCGCACGATCTTCCAGCAGCTCTGCCGGCTGAGCCGCCCGCCGCGCGCGTTGAGGAACACCGCCTCACCGTCGCTGCGTGACCGCCGGTCGGGGCGCACCAGCTCGGGGCGGGCGCGCGCGAGGTACAGCCCCAGCGCATCCCGTGCCGTTCGGCCGACGGGGACGATGCGCTCCTTGCTGCCCTTGCCCATCACCCGCAGGAGGCCGTCGTCGAGGTCGACATCGCGCCGGTCGAGCCCGACCAGTTCGCTGATGCGCACGCCGGTGGCGTAGAGGGTCTCGACAATGGCCCGGTCGCGAGTTGCCCGCGGCGTGTCCCCGATGACGGCGTTGAGCAGGGCTTCCACCTCGGCTTCGGTGAGCGCCTTGGGGATGCCTTGCGGCACGCGAGGCGCGCCGACTTCCTCGCTCGGGTCGGCGGTGAGGAATCCCTCCTCGACGCAGAAGCGATGAAACGACCGCACGGCAACCAATGCACGCGCGATCGACGACGGAGCGAAGCGCGGATTCTCGTCGTCGTCGCGTTCGGACTTGAGGTACTCGACGTACGCGAGCACCGTTTCCTCCTGCACGCCGGTCGGGTCGTCCTCGCCCCGGTCGCGGAGGAACTCGGCGTACCGGCGCAGGTCACGGCGGTACGCGGTCAGCGAGTTCGCGGCCAGTCCGCGCTCGACGGTGAGCCACGTGTCGTGCTCGGCGAGCAGTCGCTCGAGCCGGTCAGCCGAGCGGTCGGCCTCGCGGACGGTCCCGGTCATGGCTCAGTTAGCCGCGGAACCCGTCGAACTCGCCGGCCAGGTAGCGGCGCGTGAGCACGAGTCCGACGATGCTCTTGGCGTCGACGATCCGCCCCTCGGCGATGAGCGTGTCGACGTCGGCGAGGCGGACCCGCTCGACGGTCATCGCCCGCTCCTCCGGGTTGACGGCCGCGGACGTGTCGAGCTGCTCGAGGTCGAGGGCGACATAGAGGTGCGTGTACTCGTCGCAGAAGCCGGGCGAGTTGAAGAACTCGCAGAGTTTCACCAGCCGGCCCGGGCGGCGGCCGATCTCCTCGTGCATTTCACGGATGGCGGTCGTCTCCGGCTCCTCACCCTCGACGTCGCGCTTCCCTGCCACCACCTCGAGCAGGTCCCCGCCGGTCGCGACGCGGTACTGACGCACGAGGAGCACGTCCTCCTCGCCGGGCTCCACGGGCACGACGACGACCGCTCCGGGGTGGTGCACGACGATGCGGCTGAACCGCTCCCCCAGCCCTTCGACCTCGACTTCGGAGAGGCGCAGGAACCCGGTGTCGACGACGTCTACCGAGTCGAGGACCCGGAACTGGCTCAAGAGGTGGCCGCCGGGCGCACCGGCTCGGCCGCCTCCATCGGCAGCCGCGGCGCGCGTCCTTCGGCGCGATCGCGTGCGGCGGCCACGAACGCCGCGAACAGCGGGTGCGGTCGGTCGGGGCGGCTCTTGAACTCTGGGTGCGCCTGGGTGGCGACGAAGAACGGGTGCAGCGAGCGCTGCAGCTCCACGAACTCGACGAGCCGGTCGTCGGGCGACGTGCCCGAGCACACGACGCCGGCGTCCTCGAGCGGACGGCGGTACTTGTTGTTGAGCTCGTACCGGTGGCGGTGCCGCTCGTACACGACCTCCTGGCCGTAGGCGCGCTGGACGATCGTGCCCGGGAGCAGCTTCGCCGGGTAGGCGCCCAGTCGCATGGTGCCGCCGAGGTCGACGACCTCGCGCTGCTCGTCCATCAGGTCGATGACGGGATGGGGTGAGTGCGGATCGAACTCGCTGGAGTTGGCGCCGGGAAGACCGCAGACGTCGCGTGCGAGCTCGATGACGGCGCAATGCAGCCCGAGGCACAGGCCGAGGTACGGGACGCGGTGCTCGCGTGCGAACCGCGCCGCCGCGATCTTGCCTTCGATGCCGCGGAAGCCAAATCCGCCCGGGATCACGATCCCGTCGAGGTCCTTGAGCCGGCCCTCGGCGAGGAGGCCCTCGGCGTCGTCGGACGCGATCCAGTCGATCAGCACTCGCCCCGAGCACGCGTACCCGCCGTGCCGGAGCGCCTCGGCGACCGAGAGGTACGCATCGGGAAGGTTCACGTACTTGCCGACCAGCCCGATCCGCACCTCTTGGTCGGTGGCCTCGACGCGCTGCATCAGGCCGCGCCACGCGGCGAGATCCGGAGCGTGCTGCTCGAGGTGCAGCACCCGGCACACGTAATCGTCCAGGCCCTCGTCGTGCAGCACGAGCGGGATCTCGTACAGGCTCTCGGCGTCGACGGCGGAGACGATGCCCGCCTCGGGGACGTCGCAGAGCTGCGAGATCTTCTCCTTGAGGCGGGTCGGGATCGGGCGGTCGGAGCGGCACACGATGGCGTCGGGCTGGATGCCCCGGCTGCGCAGCTCGGTGACCGAGTGCTGGGTCGGCTTGGTCTTCTGCTCGCCCGACGGGCCGATGAACGGCACCAAGGTGACGTGCACGTAGAAGACGTTCTCCCGCCCGACGTCCTTGCGGAACTGACGGACAGCTTCGAGGAACGGGAGGATCTCGATGTCGCCGACCGTCCCGCCGATCTCGGTGATCACGACGTCGACCTCGTCGTCCGCCAAGCGGACGATCCGTTCCTTGATCTCGTCGGTGATGTGCGGGATGACCTGCACCGTCTGGCCCAGATAGGCGCCCCGCCGCTCCTTGGCCAGCACCTCCTGATAGATCGACCCCGTGGTCGCGTTCGACTTCTTGGTGAGGGGCACGTCGACGAACCGCTCGTAATGACCGAGGTCGAGGTCGGTCTCGCCGCCGTCGTCGGTGACGAACACCTCGCCGTGCTGAAACGGATTCATCGTTCCGGGGTCCACGTTGATGTACGGGTCGAGCTTCTGCATCGTGACCCGCAGGCCACGGCTCTTCAGCAGCCGGCCGAGCGACGACGCGGTCAGCCCCTTCCCGAGGCTCGACGCCACTCCTCCGGTCACGAAGATGTGCTTCGCCACGGCTACCTCCGCCCT